>OFCZ01000034.1_pt1 | contig 51713 bp, 52 predicted proteins | sample 1521011 | NCBI WGS metagenome assembly OFCZ01 (sample SAMEA2532532, study PRJEB24079) | metagenome | biome: bacteria; feature: seaside; material: soil | place: India | collected 2012-02-01 | depth 0.1 m | reverse complement strand
CTCGCTGCGCTCGAGTTGTTGCTGCGGGTTGGGGCCGCCGGTGACCACGGTCTGCGGTTCGCCATGGTCCTCGATGTGCGATTCCAGGCTCAGCACCTGGCCGCGGGCGGCGTCCTCCAGCAGGCGCAGGTATTCGGGCAGCGGCATCTCCATCGCCGACGCGACCTCGGTGGCGATGGCGGCGCGGCCGGTGCGCTGTTCGATTTCGCGCACGGTGGCGGCGGCCTGGCGGGCCCGCCGGTGCACCGAGCGCGGCACCCAGTCGCCGCGGCGGATCTCGTCGATCATCGAACCGCGGATGCGGATCGAGGCGAAGGTCTCGAACGAGGCGCCCTGTTCGGCGTCGTAGCTGCGCGAGGCTTCCAGCAGGCCAATCATGCCGGCCTGGATCAGATCGTCGATCTCCACGCTGGCGGGCAGGCGCGCGGCCAGGTGATGGGCGATGCGGCGGACCAGGTCCGCGTGCACCGTGACGAAGTCGGTGGCCGCCGCTTTCTGGACGGCACGGTATTGGGCGGCGCCGGTGTTCATGCTGGCACGCTCCGGTTGATCATGCGTTCGACGAAGAACTCGACATTGCCGCGGGCGCCGGATGGCGGCTGCCAGCGTGCGGTGACCCGGGCGATCTCGTTGATGGCGCGCGCCGACGGGCTGCCCGGATACGCCTTCACCACCGCCTGCTGGCGCTGCACCGCGCGGCGCAGCCAGTCGTCCTGCGGCACCGCGCCCAGGTAGTGCAGGGCGACGTCGCCGAGGAAGCGTTCGCACACGCGGGCCAGCTTCTCGTACAGCTTGCGGCCCTCGTTGGGGTCGCGGACCATGTTGGCGATGACGTGCACGCGGTCCACGCCGCGCTCGCGCGAGAGCACCTTGATCAAGGCGTAGGCGTCGGTGATCGAGGCCGGCTCGTCACACACCACCACCACCGTGTCCTGCGCGGCCTGGCAGAAGGTCAGCACGCTGTCGGTGATGCCGGCGGCGGTGTCCACCACCATCACGTCCAGGGCGCGTTGCAGTTCCGAGAACACGTTGACCAGGCCGACGTGTTCGGCCGGCGAGAGCTCGGCCATGTGCCGGAAACCCGACGAGGCCGGCACGATCAGCAGGCCGTCCGGTCCTTCCAGCAGCACGTCTTCCAACTGGCAGCGCTCGGCGACCAGATCGGCCAGGGTGTATTTCGGCGCCAGTCCGAGCAGCACATCGACGTTGGCCAGGCCCAGGTCGGCATCCATCAGCAGGGTGCGCTTGCCCATCTCGGCCAGCGATGCGGCCAGGTTGACCGACACGTTGGTCTTGCCGACGCCGCCCTTGCCGCCGGTCACCGCGATCACGCGGACCGGATGGAAGGCGCCGGTCAGCGGCGGGGTGCTGCGCGGATTGGTCTGCAGCAGGTGTTCATGCGACATGGGTGGCCTCCGCGTGGCTGGGTTCGTCGGCTTCGCGGCGCAGTTGATCCAGGCGCAGCACCAGGTTGGGCGCGCTGGCGCGGTGCAGGTCGTCGGGCACGCGCTGGCCGTCGGTGATCCAGGCCATCGGCAACTGGTGATCGACGATCACCGACAGCGCGCTGCCGAGCCGGCCGGTCTCGTCCACCTTGGTCAGCACCACGCCGTGCGGCTGGGCGCCGCTGAAACGGCGGACCACTTCGTCCAGATCGCCGAAGTGCGAATTGGCCGGCAGCACCAGCAGGGTATGCACCTGCCCGGCGGCACGCAGCCAGTTGAGCTGGCCGACCAGGTTGCGATCGCGCTGGCCCATGCCGGCGGTGTCGATCAACACCAGCTTGTAGTCGCGCAGGCGCTCCAGGGTCTGGGCCAGGCGCACGTCGCTGTCGGCCTCGTGCACGGCGATGCCGAGCTGGCGGCCGTAGCTGTGCAGCTGTTCGCGGCCACCCACGCGCACGGTGTCGGTGGTGACCAGGGCCACGTCGCGCGGGTTGTGGCGGTCGGCGTAGGCGGCGGCCAGCTTGGCGATGGTGGTGGTCTTGCCGGCGCCGGTCGGGCCGACCAGGGCGATCACGCCGCCCTGTTCCAGCGGGTCCATCGGCAGGATTGGCAGCCTGCGGGAGAGCAGGCCCAGCATCAGGCCGCGGCCGCGATGCAGTTCGGTGTCGGCGGGAATCTGCAGGGCGACGTCGCGGGTGATGCCGGCGTCGAAGCCGTAGTCGTCCATCAGTTCCATCGCCTGCGCGCGCACCGGCGAACCGCGCAGGCGCTCGTCGGTGAGGCGGTGCATCTCGCCTTCGATCATCTCGCGCATCGCCGCCAGTTCGGCACGCATCTGCACCAGTTGCTCGTCCTCGGCGCGCGCGCGCGCACCGTTGTCGGCGACCACGCTCAGCACCGGCGCGACGGCTTCCGGCTGCGGCGCGACAGCAGGCGTGACGGGAGCGGGCATCGTGGCGGGAGCTTCCGCAGGCACCGGCGGCAGGCTTGCGGCCAGGCGCGCGGCGAACGACATCGGATCCATCGTGAAGGTGGCGGGCGAGGACGGTTCGATCGGGATTTCCCGCGCGAAGGAAGGTGCCGGCGCGGAGAACGTCATCGGCGGCTCGACGGACTCGCGCGATTCGGCGGGCGCGGAAGCGGCGACCCGGCTGAAGTAGGCCGCGGCCGCTTCGGCCGGCGACATCTCGGCCGCCTGCCGGTGGGCGGTGCGCGGTTCGGTGGACGCGGACGGCGCGGTGCGTGCGAACGACGGCGCCGGCTCGGCCGGCGCGGCCGGGCGCATCGCCTCCAGCGTGCGCTGCACCAGCGTCTCGTCGTAGTTGGAAGCCGCCACGATCTCGACACCGTCGTCGGTCATGCGATTGGACAGGATCACCGCATCCGGCCCCTGTTCCTGCCGGACCAGCGCGAAGGCGGTGCGCATGTCGGGAGCGACGAAACGTTTGATTTTCATGGGATGAGGCCGGGAATCGGGAATCGGGAATGGGGAGTCGGGGAATTCGCGGCGCTGGCGCGGCCGGGGTTCTCATCGCTGTTTCGTATTCGTTTCATCGTCTGTCTCCGCAACGGGAGTTCGCTTTTGCGATTCCCCATTTCCGATTCCCCATTCCCGAGCCAATCAACTGATCGTCCCCACCAGCTTCAACCGCTTGTCCTCCGGCACTTCGCTGTAGGACAGGACCGACAGCGTGGGGACGCTGTGGCGGACCAGCCGGGCCAGCGCGGCGCGGACGCCGCCGGGGACCAGCACCACCGCCGGCTCGCTGCGCGCGTCCTGCTGGGCGACGCAGTCGGCCAGGCTCTGGTGGAGCCGTTCGGCCAGGCCGGGTTCCAGCGCGGCGCCGGTGCCCTGCACGCTGTCCTGCAAGACGCGTTCCAGTTGCGGCGCCAGGGTGTAGACGGGAAGTTCGGGCGCCATGCCGGAGATTTCCTGCACGATGAAACGGCCCAGCGACGTGCGCACGGCGGCGGTGAGCGCGGCCGGATCCGGGTTCTGCGGGCCGAATTCGACCAGCGCCTCGACGATCCGGCGCAACTGGCGGATCGGCACGCGCTCGATCAGCAGGTTCTGCAACACCCGCACCACCGTCGACAGGGTGAGCGTCTTGGGCGTCAGATCCTCGACCAGCTTGGGCGCGGTCTTGCCGAGGTTGGCGAGCAGTTGCTGCACCTCCTCATGGCCCAGCAGTTCCGGCGCGTGCTCGCGGACCAGGTGCGAGAGATGGGTGGCGACCACGGTCGAGGCATCGACCACGGTGTAGCCCAGCGATTCGGCCATCGCGTGCTGGCCCGGCGTGATCCAGGTGGCGTCCAGGCCGAACGCGGGGTCCCGCCCGGGGATGCCGTCGAGGGTGCCGAACGCGCCGCCGGGGTCCAGCGCCAGTTCGCGATCCGGATGGATCTCGGCGGTGGCCACCGGCACGCCGTGCACCAGCAGGCGATAACCATTGGAGGGCAGTTCCAGGTTGTCGCGGATGTGCACCGGCGGGATCAGGAAACCCAGATCCTGGGTGAGCTTGCGGCGCACCGCCTTGATCCGCGACATCAGTTCGCCGCCCTGCGCCTTGTCCACCAGCGGAATCAGCCGGTAGCCGACTTCCAGGCCCAGCGGATCCACCGGGCGCACTTCGTCCCAGGTCAGTTCGGCCTGCGGATGGGACGGCGCGGGCAGGGCAGGATCGGCACCCGTGGCGCTTTCGCCGCCGGCGCCGGGCTGCTGCTTTTTCCACAATTTCCAGGCGATGTAGCCCAGCACCGCGGCCAGCGTCAAAAACACGACATTGGGCATGCCCGGGACCAGCCCGACCACGCCGATCAGGCTGGCGGCCACCGCCAGCGCCTTGTGCTGGCCGAACACCTGGCCAACCATCGCGTTGCCCATGTCCTGCGCGCGCGAGGCGCGGGTGACCAGCATCGCCACTGCCGAGGACACCAGCAGCGCCGGCAGCTGCGCCACCAGGCCGTCGCCGATCGACAGCAGGGTGTAGATCTTGGCCGCTTCGCCGACCGGCAGGCCGTGCTGGAGCACGCCGATCGCCAGGCCGCCGACCAGGTTGATGAAGAGGATCAGGATGCCGGCGATGGCGTCGCCGCGGATGAACTTGCTGGCGCCGTCCATCGCGCCGTAGAAGTCGGCTTCCTCGCGCACTTCCTCGCGCCGGGCCTTGGCTTCCTCGCGGGTCAGCAGGCCGGCGTTGAGGTCGGCGTCGATCGCCATCTGCTTGCCGGGCATCGCGTCCAGGATGAAGCGCGCCGACACTTCCGAGATGCGTCCGGCGCCCTTGGTGATGACCACGAAGTTGATGATGGTCAGGATCGCGAACACCACCAGGCCGACCGCGAAGTTGCCGCCGACCACGAATTCGCCGAACGCCTCGATCACCTTGCCGGCCGCGCCGTGGCCGTCCTGGCCATGCAGCAGCACCACGCGGGTGGAGGCGACGTTGAGCGCCAGCCGCAGCATCGTGGTCATCAGCAGCACGATCGGGAAGATGGTGAAGTCGAGCGGCCGGCGCACGTAGACCACCGCCAGCAGCACCACCAGCGAGATGGCGATGTTGAAGCTGAAGAGCGCGTCCAGCACCGGCGGCGCCAGCGGGACGATCACCATCGCCAGCATCGCCAGCACGACCAGCGGCGCGCCCAGGCCGTGGCGCAGCATGTCCATCACCCGCGAGGTGGGGCTGGGCACCGCGCTCATGCCGGCTTGCCCTCATCCACGTCCACCGCCGGCAGGTCCGGATGCTCGGCCACGGTGCCGTCGCGCCAGGCGCGCAACTGGTAGACGTAGGACAGGATCTGGGCGACGGCGGTATACAGTCTCACGGGGATCTCCCGGCCGAGTTGCCCTTCGCGATACAAGGCGCGTGCCAGTGGCGGCGCCGACACGATGGCGACCCGGTGCGCCTCGGCGACCTCGCGGATGCGCAGGGCGATTTCGTCCACGCCCTTGGCGACCACCCGCGGCGCGCCCATCTGGCCGGCCTCGTACTTCAGCGCGACCGCGTAGTGGGTCGGGTTGACCACGATGACGTCGGCGGTCGGCACTTCCTCGATCATCCGGCGCTGCGACAGCTGGTGCTGCATCTGCCGGATCCGGCCCTTCACTTCCGGCCGGCCCTCGCTTTCCTTCAGTTCCTCGCGCAGTTCCTGGCGGGTCATCTTCAGCTTCCGCATCCAGTTCCACTTCTGGTACGGCGCGTCGATGGCGGCCAGCAGCGCCAGCGCGCCGGCGCAGGCCAGCAGCAGGCCGCCGGCGAAACCCATGCCGGTGCGCACGGCCTGCTCCAGCGGCATGGTCAGCAGCTCGCGCAGCGAATTCAGGCCCAGCTTCAGGCTCAGGCCCGCGGCCAGGCCGATGAAGGCCACGCGCAGCAGCGACTTCAGCAGTTCGGCCACGCTCTCGGCGCCGTACAGGCGCTTGAGTCCGGCCATCGGGCTGAGCCGCTTCAGATCCGGTGTCAGCGCCTTGCTGGAAAATTGCAGTCCGCCCATCAGCACCGGGCCAAGGAAGCCGGCCAGCAGGCACAGCCCGATCATCGGCAGCATCACCCACAGCAGTTGCAGCAGCAGGCTGCCGACGTGGCCGAACAACTGGTCCGGGTGCTTGAACAGCTGGGGGTCCGGGCTGAGCGCGATCTTCATCCAGCCCAGCGAGCCGCGCGCCAGCGGCATGGCCATGGTCAGCAGCGCGACCACGCCGGCGCCGAACACCGCCGCCGTCGCCAGTTCGCGCGAACGCGGGATGTTGCCCTGTTCGCGGGCCTCGCGCAGGCGTTTTTCACTGGGCTGTTCTGTGCGTTCGCCGCTTTCGTCCTGCTCGGCCATGGCGCTGCGTCGGGAAAACCGACGACCACGCTGCAAGTCCCGTTCCAGTCAGGCGACGGGAAACGGTCGCCGCTCTGGTCACCGCGGCGCGCTCACGAAAACCCGCGTAGGAGCGGCCTCCGGCCGCGAGCTTTTTCCGCCATCCGCGCGCCCTTGAAAAGCTCGCGGCCGGAGGCCGCTCCTACACCCGGTTCCAACCACCCGGTTCCAACCGCCCGGTTCCAACCACCCGTTCGCGACCGCGACGGCCGGTCAGAACAGGTCTTCGGCGATCACGTAGCTGTCGCGGCCGTTGGACTTGGCCCGGTACAGGGCGGCGTCGGCGCGCGAGAACCAGTCGTGCCAGTCGCGTTCGTGGCCAAGCAGGGCGCCGCCCAGCGAGATGGTGATGCGCCCGCCCGGCCCGCGCAGGGACGCGCGCACCGCCTTGCGCAGGCGCTCGGTGGCCGACTCCAGTTCGTCGCGGCTGGATACCTTCAGCAGCACCACGAATTCCTCGCCGCCGAACCGGTAGACCTGGTCGTCCTTGCGCATCTCGAAGCGCAGGATCGAGGCCAGATCGGCGATGGCGTCGTCGCCGGCGGCGTGGCCGTAGAGGTCGTTGACCTCCTTGAAGTGATCCAGGTCCAGCACGATCAGGCCGTACCGGCCGCGGCCCAGTGTCTGCTGTTCCACCGCGTGGGTGAGCGCGCGCTCCATCATCCGCCGGTTGGGCACGTTGGTCAGCGCGTCCAGCGAGGCCAGTTCCTGCAACTCGACCCGGTCGTCCTGGCTGCGGGTGGCGAAGATGTAGGAGAACAGCGCGGTCAGCGCCGCCGTCACCAGCGTGGACACGGCATGGAACACGTCCGGGAACACCCCCGGCAGCAGGCACAGCACCACCAGCATCACCAGCCCCGCGCCCAGTGCCAGCCGGCGGTCGGCGAGGAAGAAGTTGGTCAGCAGGACCAGGTAGAGCCAGGTGATGGCGATCGGGCCGATCAGCCAGACGGCCAGCAGGCAGGCGCTGGAATTGAGCAGGCACAGCAGGTCGCCGGCACGCGCGCTGTTGCCGCTGCCGCGGGCATAGACCACCACGCCGAAAATCGCCGCCGCGATCACCGCGTCTATCGCCAGCGCGAGGAAATCGCCGTGCAGCCAGCGGTAAACCGCGAAGGCAGCGATCACCACGGTCGTGGTCACGCCCAGCAGGGTGATCAGTTCCAGGCGGATGTCGCGGTTCTTCGGTGTCATCCCGGTCAAAGGCCTGGCGCCCGATGGCGCCCGCATCGTGATTTCGTCGTTTTTCCCGATGCAAGTCTAGTGCCGGAATTCCGACTTCGGGTGAAGCCCGTCAAGGAATCGTTGCCAGCCCGCCGGCGAGCCCCTGCAGGAACGACGTCAGTCGCGACCGGAGCCCCGACACTCCGTACCGCCCACCCTGCGGATGACTGCCCTTGTGGGAGCGACGTCAGTCGCGAAGGCCGGCCGGTATCCCGAATCGCGACTCACGGCGCTCCCACAAGCGGGGCCGGGCGGTTCAGCGGGCCGGAATCAGGCTCAGGTCGGCGCGGTATTCCCAGGTCTCGGTGTCCGCCGACAGCACCGCCGCGGCCAGCGCTGCGGCGGCGTCCGCCGCCTGCGGATCGGGCGAGGCCGCGAGCAGGGCGTCCAGGCTGTCGTCGCCGCGGTCGTGGTCCTGCCAGCCGCGCAGCGCGACCAGGTGCAGATAACCGGGCGCGTCGCCGCTGACCGGTTCGTACCAGCTGTGCGCGGGTGCGTCGGCCGGCAGCGCCCCCCGGGCGATGCGGACCGCCCGCTCGAACGCCGCGCGCGCGCCGGGCCGGACCACGTAGCGGGTCACGAGCAGGCGGGGCGAAGGTTGCCAGCGTTCCAGCGGAAAGCCGCTGCTCAAATCCCGGCGCAACCGGTAGCTGGCGCGCAACGCCGGTTCCACGAACGGGGTGACGTTGCGTGCGGCGTCGGCACCGTCGCCGGCCGGATCCACGCGTCGGTCGAACGCCGCGAACGGCGCGCCGAAGCTGCCGTCGACAAACATCCCGGCGCGCTTGCCGTCGCTGACATACCAGCCGTACCACACCAGCGGATCCCCGGCCTGCCGGTGCCAGGCCAGATGGCGGCGATAGCCCTCGTCGAAGGCTTCGCGCTGGCCGGGCCTGGTCCAGTAACCGAACAGGTGGGCGGCATCGCCGCTGTCGCGGGCGGACGCGGCGGGATTGGCGGCGGAAGCGGCGTGGGCGTCGGGCAGCAGCGCGGCCAACAGCAGGCAGGCGGACAGCAATCGCATGGCGGACTTCCGGCGAAAGGGAATGGCGACAGCCTAGGCCGGACGCGCGCCGCCGGCCATTTCAAATCCCGGCGTCGCCATTCGATGACATGGAACGCTCACGCCCGGCTTACCATCGACGTTCCTTCCACTTTCCTCCGGCCGATGCTTCCCGATTTCCGCCGCCTGGCCGTGTTCCGCACCGTGGTCGCCGAAGGCGGCGTCAACGCCGCCGCGCGCAGTCTGCACAAGTCGCCCTCGGCGGTGACCTACGACCTGCAACAGCTCGAACGCCAGCTCGGCACGCCGCTGTTCCGCCGCAGCGGCAGCCGGCTGGTGCTGACCCCGCGCGGCCGGGTGCTGGCCGCCTCGATCGAGCGCGCCTACCTGGACCTGGGCCAGGCCTGGCAGAACGTGCGCGAGGACGTCGTCGCCGAACCGTTGCGGATCGCCTGCGTGTCCGGCTTCGGCCGCTACCGGCTGGTGCCGCGCCTGCTGTCGCTGCTGCCACCCGAACGCCCGCTGGAAGTGCTGTTCCGCACCGCCAGCCAGGTGCTGGCGCTGCTGGAAACCGGACGGGTGGCGCTGGGCGTGAGCTATCGCCCGCTGGTGACCACCGGCATCGCCTCGGTGCCGCTGGGCGAAGAGGAACTGGCGCTGGTCGGCCCCAAGGCACGCCGCGCCACGCCTCGCGTGGAACAGATCGCCTCGTTGCCATTCGTGACCTACGAGGAGTTCGACTACGTGTTCTTCCACTGGTTCGAGAGCCAGCAACTGCCGCTGCCGGCGCGCTGGCACCGCAGCGATCACTTCGACGAACTGGAAGAGGCGCTGGAAAGCGTGGCGCAGGGGCGAGGGTGGTCGATCGTGCCCCTGGACTCGGCGCTGGCCAGCGCGTACCGCTCGCGGGTGCGCGTGCACCGGCTATCCAAGCCGTGCTTGAACGAGGTGCATCTGATCGGGCGGGAACGCGATTTGCGCAGCGAGGACGCCGCGTTGCTGCGCAGGGCGGCGGCGTAGCGGATCGCCTTGCCATCCCGTCGCCCGCGCGGCTGATGCCTCGCGTAGAGCGGAGCTTGCTCCGCTGCCGTGGCTTTCGCTTTGCCTTTGCCATACCGCTCACGGATGAAGCCAGAGCAGGAGCCGGAGCAGCGGAGCAAGCTCCGCTCTACGCAGGGTTAGGGTGTCAGCTGCCGCGCCGCGTCGAAGGTCTGATCGAAGATGCGCTGTACCGGCGGTCCCAGTTCCCCCGACAACAACGCCAGCAGGAACAGTCCCAGCAGCAGCGCGGTCGGCAGGCCCAACTGGATGGGATTGAGCGCCGGCGCCGCGCGGCCCAGCACGCCGAACGCCAGATTCACCGCCAGCATCGCCACCATCACCGGCAGCGCCAGGCTCAAGGCCGCACGCAGGATCTGCATGAAGAACGCCGGTGCGACCTGCAACACCGCCTGCGGGTCCGGCAACGCGGTACCGATCGGCAGCGAGTGGTAGCTGTCGACCAGCAGCGCCACCAGCGCGAGGTGGCCGTTGAGGGTGAAGAACACCAGCCCGAACGCCAGATAGAACCACTGGCCGACCACGCCGGAATTGACGCCGCGCAGCGGGTCCGACATCTGCGCGAAGGCCAGGCCGGTGCCTTGGGAAATCAGTTCACCGGCCAGCGCGCCGGCCTCGAACGCCAGCCGCAGCAGGAAGCCGATGCAGGCGCCCACCGCCAGTTCGCGCGCGGCGGTCAGCACGTTGGCCGAATCGAAGGCGATCTGGGTCGGCGGCGACGGCAGCATCGGCGCCAGCGCCAGCGACAGCGCGCCGGCCAGGATCACCCGCACCCGTACCGGCACCGCGCGGGTACCGACGAGCGGCATTGCCATCAGCATCGCGCCGGTGCGCAGCATCACCCACAGCAGCGTGGTGATCAGGCCGAACGCCTGCTGCCCGTCGATGACCATCTGGGTGGCGGCATTCATCCGCGCATCCCCGCGGAATCCTCATCGATCCCGGCAGAACACCGCTTCGGAAAACCAGAACGGCACCCGGACATTCCCCCCTTTGAAAAAGGGGGGCAGGGGGGGATTCCCCCGCGATGCCCGGCTAACCGTCGTCATCCCCCTCACCCGATCAGATGCGGCAAGCGCTGGAACAACGCCGTGGTGTACTCCACCAGCGTGCCCATCAGGTAGCTGCCCATGGCGAACAGCGCGGCAGTCAGCGCGATCGCCTTGGCGACGAACGCGATGGTTGGCTCGTTCAACTGCGTTGCCGCCTGGATCACGCCGATCACCACGCCGACGATCAACACCACCAGCAACAGCGGCCCACCGACCCATAGCGCGATTTCAAGGCCACCACGCAGTTCGGTCAATGCGGTTTCGGGAGTCATTGTTTACGGGAATCGGGAATCGGGAATCGGGAATCGGGAATGGGGAATCGGAGTGCAGGAAAATCAGGCATTCGGGACATCGCTCTTGCGATTCTCCATTCCCGATTCCCCATTTCCGGCTAGTTGAAGCTCGCCGCCAGCGAGCCGACGATCAGGACCCAGCCGTCGACCAGCACGAACAGCAGGATCTTGAAGGGGGCGGAGACCAGCATCGGCGAGAGCATCATCATGCCCATCGACATCAGCACGCTGGCCACGACCAGATCGATGATCACGAAGGGGATGAAGATCAGGAAACCGATCTCGAACGCGGTCTTCAGTTCGCTGGTCATGAAGGAGGCGACCACGATCGGGAACGGCACGTCGGCCGGGCTCGCATAGCTGGCGTGGCCGGCCATGCCGGCGAAGGTCATCAGATCGGTTTCGCGCACCTGCGCCAGCATGAAGTCGCGCAGCGGGCCGGTGGTCAGCGTCCAGGCGGTGGCGAAGTCGATCTGGCCGTCCAGATAGGGCGCCATGCCCTGCGCCCAGGCTTTCTCGCCCACCGGCATCATCACCAGCATGGTCAGGAACAGCGCCAGCCCGACCAGCACCTGGTTGGAGGGCGTCTGGCCGGTACCCAGCGCCTGCCGCAGCAGGCCCAGCACGATGATGATGCGGGTGAACGCGGTCATCGCCAGCAGGATCGACGGGATCAGGGTGATCGCCGTCATCAGCAGCAGTGTCTGCAACGGCAGGCTGACGTTGCGATCGCCAATCTGGCCGACGTTGACGTCCGGCAGCGTCGGCAGGGTCGGTTTGCCCGGCGGCGTGGGCGCGGCCGGCGCGGTGGCGGCCGCGGCGTTGGCAGGGGGAGTGGCGGGCGCGGCGGCCTGCGCGTTCTGCGCGAAGGCCAGCAGGGGCGCGGCCAGCAGCCACAGGCACAGCAGGAAGGGCAACAGGCGACGCATCGTCATTTCTCTTTGCGCAGGCGCTTGGCCAGCAATTCGGCGAAGTTGGGCAGAGGCTGCACCGGCACCGGCGGCAGCGGTTCGGGCAGGCGGTGCAGGGTGGCGATGCCGCCGGGGCTGACGCCGACCAGCAGTTGTTCGCCGCCGACCTCGACCACCAGCAGGCGTTCCTTGGTGCCGACCGACAGGCTGGTGACGACCCGCAGCTGATCGTTCGGGCGCAGGCCCAGGCCGGCACCGGGCAGGCGCTTGAGCAGCCAGGCCAGGCCCAGGATCAGGCCGAGCACCAGGACCAGGCCGACCAAAGCGCCGCCGATGCCGGGCGTGGCCGGGGCGGCGTGGCCGATCTTCTGCGCGGGCGCGGCGGCGGCGGCCGCGGCGGCGATCAGGGGTAGCGGAAACGACATGGAGAACGGCTCAGCGCAGGCGGCGGATGCGTTCGCTCGGGCTGACCACGTCGGTCAGGCGCACGCCGAAGCGTTCGTTGACGACCACCACTTCGCCGTGCGCGATCAGGGTGCCGTTGACGAACACGTCCAGCGGTTCGCCGGCACCGCGCTCCAGTTCCACCACCGAGCCCTGGTTGAGCTGCAGCAGGTTGCGGATCGGAATGCGGGTGCGGCCGACTTCCAGCGACAACACCACCGGCACGTCCAGGATGACGTCCAGGCTCATGTCGCTGAGGCTGCGGCCGGCGTCGGCCTGCAGGGCCTCGAATTGCGCGGCGGCGGCTTCTTCGGTGAGGGGTTGGTTCATGGCAGGGAATCCTGGGTGGCGATGTCGGAAGCGGTCGAGGCGAGCGAAGGGGCCGCGGGCGGCGGCGTGATCATCGCGCCGGGCGGACGGTGGGCGATGATCTTCACCGCGTTGTTGCCGTTGGAGGTGCCGAACTCGCCGGTGAACACCGGTACCTGTTCGACGCACACCGGCACCGTGCGCGGCAGTTCGATGGGCAGGATGTCGCCCACTTTCAAACGGGTGAGATCGCGCAGGCTGATGCGCTTCTCGGCGAGCACGCTGGACAGGGTGACCTCGGCGCCGCGCAGCAGTTCGTTGACGCTGTCGCGGAAGCTGTCGTCGTCGTGCACCCGGTCGGACTGGATGCCGGCGTCGAGAAGCTCGCGGATCGGCTCCAGCATCGAATAGGGCAGGGTGATGTGCAGGTCGCCGCCGCCGCCGTCCAGTTCGACGTGGAAGCGGCTGACCACCACGTACTCGCGCGGGCTGACGATGTTGGCGAAGTGCGGATTGACTTCCGAGTTGATGTATTCGAATTCCACCGGCATCACCGGTGCCCAGGCATCGACCAGATCGGTGAAGGTCTGCTTGAGCAGCAGGTGGATCACCCGCATCTCGGTGGCGGTGAATTCGCGGCCCTCGATCTTGGCCGGATAGCGGCCGTCGCCGCCGAAGAAGTTGTCCACCACCGTGTAGACCAGCTTGGGCTCGAACACCATCAGGCCGACGCCGCGCAGCGGCTTGAGCCGGATCAGGTTGAGGTTGGTCGGCACGTACAGCGAGTGAAGGTACTCGCCGAACTTGATCATCTCGATGCCGCGCACCGACAGATCGGCCGAACGGCGCAGCAGGTTGAACAGGCCGATGCGCCAGGTGCGGGTGAAGCGCTCGTTGATCATCTCCAGCGTGGGCAGGCGGCCGCGGACGATGCGGTCCTGGCTGGCGAAGTCGTACAGGCGCGCGACGCCGGGATCCTGCGGCGGCTCGTCGGTTTCGATCGCACCGGAATCGACGCCGTGGAGCAGGGCGTCGATTTCGTCTTGCGAAAGCAGGTCGCTCATCATCGCGGGCTTCCCCTCACTGCATCACGAAGCTGGTGAACAGCAGTTGCTCGGCGCCCGGCTTGCCGGTTTCGGCGTTCATCAGCTTGCGCACCTCGGCCAGCGCCTGCGCCTGCAATCTTTCCTTGCCGGCGCGGGTGATCAGTTCCTCGGCGTTCTGCTGGGCGAACAGCATCAGCAGGCGCGCGCGCAGGGCGGGCGCGTGCAGTTCGATGGCCTTGAGCGATTCCGGATCCCGGGTCATCAGCTGCACCTCGACCTGCAGGTAGCGGGCGCCGCCGGCCGAGCCGATCAGGTTGACCACGAAGGGCGGTTCCAGGGCGAAATACTGGGCCGGGGCGGGCACTTTGCCGGCGCCGGGCGCGGGCTTGGCTTCGGCCGCCTTGGCGGGCTCGGCGTTGCGGGAGGCGAAGAACCAGGCGCCGCCACCGGCCGCGCCGGCGGCGACCACCGCGACCAGGGCAATCATCAGCCAGGGCTTGCCCGCCTTGGGCGTCGGTTTGAGCAGCTTGGGGTCGGGTTTCTCGGCGGGGGGCACGCGGGCGTTCTCCTGGGTGGACGCGGGAGAAGATGCAAGTGGTGTGCCGTGGGGGTGGTGGTGCGGTGCCGGAAATCCGGCGGAGGTGTGGGGCGGGCTCTTCGGGTTTGCCCACCGGCGCCACCGCTGCGGATGGTGCCCCAAAAGGCAAGCGCCAAAGCCGAAGCGCCTATGCACCGGGTAGGAGCGGCCTCCGGCCGCGAGCTCCTCGCGACAAACACCCCCCGTTGGCCTTCAACCCAAAGACATGGGCCAACGGTGCCTTCCCTGCGTTCGTGTATTGCGGTTGCTTTTGCCTTTCGGGGCTCCCTTAAAAGCAAACGCCAAAGCAGCGGAGCAAGCTCCGCTCTACGCGGCGGCGCGGATCAGGCGTAGGCGTCCAGCAATCCGCGGGCGATGCGAACCGGCACGCCGCGGGGCGCGGTATCCGTGGTCGAGGCCGTGCCGTCGCCGCCGCCACGTGAGGCGTTGCTCTGGGCCGGCGAGGATTGCGGCTGCTGGCGGTGGCCGACGTCGGCCTGCGCCAGCTGGAACCCCTGCTGGCCCAGCATCTCGCGAAGGCGCGGCAGGCTGTCCTGCAACGCCTGCCGGACTTCCGGCTGCGCGCTGCTGAAATCGGCGTGCACGCGATCGCCGTCCAGGCGCAGGCTCACTTCGATCGCGCCCAGATCGCCGGGACTGACCCGGATGTGGGCATGGCCAATCTTCTGTTCGGCCATCCAGGTCATCTGGGTACCGAGGGTGTCACCGAAATGGTCGCCACGCAGGTCCGGCGTCATCGACGCCAGCGGATTGACGGTGGCGGTGCGGGCGAGGCCGTAATCGGAAGCGGGCGCGGGAATGCCGCCCAGGGGAGCGGCGATCGGCGCGGGGACATCCGCATCGGCGCCGCCGCCATCGCCGGCCATGTCCTTGAGCGCGGCCAGGCCGGCGGCGAGCGCCGCGGGCAGGGGCGTGGATTCACCGGCGGCGAGATCGGCGAGCGGAATCGCGGAGGCCGCGGTGCCGGTGGATGCGGGCGCCGGGAGCGCGCCGTCCGGCCGGGTGGCGTTCGCCATCGCGCCGGTGAAGGCGAGCGGATCCGTCGGCGTGGCTTGCGAGGCCGCCGCCGGAGGGAGGGGGCCGCCTTCGGTGGTGAGCAGCGCGCCCGCCATCGGCATCGCGTTCGCGGCCAGGCGCAGCCCGGCGGGGAAACCGGGTGGCAGCGTGGGCGCGCCGGTGCCGTTGGCCGTCGGCGGGATGCCTTCCGCGTCGGCGAAGCTGTCCAGCGGAAGCGGAAACATCGGCAGGATCAGTCCTGCGGGCGGCCAGCCGACGTCCTCGTCGGCGCCTTCGTGGCTGTTCTTCCGCGTGTCGCGTTCCGCCTGCGCGGTGGCGGCGGAAGCGGATGCGGCGTCCTCGGCCGGAGCGTTCGCGTCACCTGCCCGCGTGCGGGCGGGTTCGTCCGTGCGCGCATCCCGCGCGGGTTCGCGCGCCGGGGCGGCGTCGCGTTGCGGCTTGCCGGCCGGTGCGGTGGATTCGGAACGGGCGCCCGACGCATCGCGACGCAGCAACGGGTCAAAGGCGGGCTTCTGCCCCGCCGTGTCGGCCGCGCGCGAACCATTCACGCCGGCGGCGCCGGCACCGGGGTTCGCGCCCACGCCGCCCAGCCAGCTGGAAGCATCGGCCTTCACTTGCTCTCCTCGGTTTCCTCGGCGCGGCGGTCGCCGCCAGGCGCGCGCGGCGCGCGCCCAGATCATCCATCTCGCGCTGGTTGCGACGCTCGACCACCTGGTGCTCCTGCACCCGGTAGCTGGCGGCCAGCTGTTCCAGCACCTGCTTGTCGCGGCTGGCCAGCAGCAGCCGGTCGCGCTCGATGTCCACGCTGGCGCGGCTGCGATCCACGGTCTGCACCTGCTGCTTCACCGCGCTGTCCAGTCGTTCGAGGAATGCGCGCCGGTTGGCCAGCTGCGCCGGGCTGGTCGCCGCCATCTGGCTGCCTGCGTACTCGTCGGCGTAGCGGCGCAGCTCGTCCAGTCGCGATTCGTGCATCGCCAGGGTGCGCTGGCGCTCGGCCAGATCGCGGGCGACCGCGTCTTCCTTCTCCTGGGCGCGGCGCAGCAGCGGGTCGATTCGGCGGGATTGCATCATGGCTCCGGGTTCCTTGCTTGCGCGTTGCGTTCGACCAGTTGTTCCAGCGCGTCGCGGCTGTCCCGCAGATCCGCCGAGCGCGCCACATCCTGGCCGAGGAATTCGACGATCTCCGGCCAGCGTTCCAGCGCTTCGTCCACGGTCGGATCGCTGCCGCGCTGGTAGGCGCCGATGGCGATCAGATCGCGGTTGCTGGTGTAGGCCGACAGCAGCCGCTTGAGTTTGCGGATGCGATCGCGCCAGGTCTCGTCGGCGATCTCGGTGACCACGCGGCTGACCGAGGATTCGACATCGATGGCCGGATACAGGCCGCTGTCGGCGACCCGGCGCGACAGCAGGATGTGGCCGTCGAGAATCGCGCGGGCGGCGTCGGCGATCGGATCCTGTGGATCGTCGCCTTCGGTCAGTACGGTGTAGAAGGCGGTGATGGAGCCACGCCCGGCCGAACCGTTGCCGGCGCGTTCGACCAGCGCCGGCAGGCGCGCGAACACCGACGGCGGATAACCGCGGGTGGTCGGCGGTTCGCCCACCGACAGGCCGATCTCGCGCTGGGCCTGGGCGAAGCGGGTCAGCGAGTCCATCAGCAGCAGCACGTTCAGGCCCTGATCGCGGAACCACTCGGCGATCGCGGTGGCGCGATACGCGCCCTGCAGGCGCGCCAGCGGCGGACGGTCGGCCGGACTGGCCACCACCACCGCACGCGCCAGCCCGGCCGGGCCCAGCGTGCTTTCGACGAAGTCGCGCACTTCGCGGCCGCGTTCGCCGATCAGGCCGACCACGATCACGTCGGCGGCGGTGTAGCGGGTCATCATGCCCAGCAGGGTCGATTTGCCGACGCCGGAACCGGCGAACAGGCCCACGCGCTGGCCGCGGCCGATCGGCAGCAGCGCGTTGATCGCGCGCACGCCCACGTCCAGCGGCTGGGTGATGGGTTCGCGCGAGAGTGGATTGATCGCCACGCCGGACAGGCTGACGGTGGACTCGGCGCGGATCGGGCCGCGGCCGTCCAGCGGCACGCCGTCGGAATCGATGACCCGGCCGAGCAGGCCTTCGCCCACTTCCACGCCGCCGCGCCGGCGAAGCGGCACCACCCGCGCGTTCGGCAGCAGGCCGTGCAGTTCGGCGCTGGGCATCAGGTAGGTGCGTTCGCCGGCGAAGCCGACCACTTCCGCATCGACCCAGCCGCCATCGACCACTTCGACCTTGCAGGTGGCGCCCAGCGGCGCCTCGCAGCCGATCGCTTCCAGGGTCAGGCCGACCGCGCGGCGCAGGATGCCTTCGCGGATCAGGCCGTGGCTGCCGAGGGTGGGACGGATCTGCGACAGCCGCGCGGCCAGCCGCAGGTCGCGCGCGTTCAGCCATTCCAGCGGTTGCGCGCTCATCCGAGGGCGCCTCCGCGCTGCAATACGTTTTCCAGCGCGCCACGCAGGCGCGCTTCCAAGGTGCCGTCGATGCGCACGCTCTCGGCGTGCACGCGCAGATCGCCGCGGCTGAGCGAGGTGTCCGCGGTCAGCCGGGTGGTCGGCATCATCGACAGCACCGGCGTCAGCGCGGCGATGTCGTCCGGATGCAGGCGCAGTTCGACCTCGCGGCTGGTGCCACCGACCGCGTCGAGCGCGGCGCTGGCCAGTTCCGACAGCAGCATCGGATCGGCCTGGTAGGCGCGTCCGACCAGACTGCCGGCGATGCGCACCGCCAGTTCCGACAGCGCGCCCATCACTTCGTTCTCCAGCCTGTCCAGCGGGCGCGAGAAGTTGTCCAGGATGCCTTCGATCTGCGCGGTCAGCCGGCGCACCTCGGCCTGGCCCTGGGCGAAACCCTCGGCATGGCCTTCGGCGCGACCGCGTTCCAGGCCCTCGCGATAGGCGGCTTCCTCGATCGCCTGGACTTCCTCCAGGCTCGGCGGACGCAGCACCGGCGGCGGCTCGGCCTCCGGCTGGCGGCGGGCCACGAAATCCAGCGGCGGGGCCATCCAGCGCACCGGCTCGTTCATACCATCTCCTCACTGCTGGCGTTGAGCGAGATGACGCCCTGGTCGGCCAGGCGGCGGACGATGGCGAGGATTTCCTTCTGCGCGCCTTCCACGTCGGACAGCCGCACCGGACCGCGCGCCTCCATGTCTTCCATCAGGATCTGCGCGGCGCGCTGGGACATGTTGCGGGTGATCTTCTCGCGCACCTTGGCGTCGGCGCCGCGCAGGGCCAGGCCCAGGCGATCATTGGGCACTTCGCGCAGCATCGCCTGCAATTCGCGGTCGTCCAGGTCGATCAGGTTGTCGAACACGAACATCAGGTCCTGGATGCGCGCGCCCAGATCGGCGTCGATGTGGTTGATCGCGCCCAGGATGGTCTGGTCCTGGCCGCTGTCCATGAAGTTGAGGATGTTGGCCGCGACCTTGATGCCGCCGATGCTGGACGACTTCAGGTTCTGGTTGCCGGAGAACTGGCGCTCCATGATCTCGTTGAGCTCGTTGAGCGCATTGGGCGGGATGCCGTCGAGGGTGGCGATGCGCAGCAGCACGTCCGAACGCGCGCGCTCGGGCAGCATCTTCAGGGTCTCGGCGGCCTGGTCGCCGTCCAGGTGGGACAGCACGATGGCGATGATCTGCGGATGCTCGTTGCGCACCAGATCCGCGATCGCGCGCGGGTCCATCCACTTCAGGGTGTCCAGGCCGGTGGTGTTGCGGCCCAGCAGGATGCGATCGATCAGGCTGCCGGCCTTGTCCTCGCCCAGCGCCTGCACCAGCACCTTGCGCACGTAGTCGTCGGCGCCCATGCCCAGCGAGGTCTGCTTGTCCAGCGAGTGGCTGAAGCTGTCCATCACCTGCAGCACCTGTTCGCGGCTGATGCCGCTGATGGTGGCCATGGCGATGCCGAGCTTCTGCACTTCCTTGGCGTTCATGTGCTTGAGCACTTCGGCGGCGTCCTGCTCGCCCAGCGAAAGCAGCAGCACGGCGGCGCGCTGCACGCCGGTCAGTTCGGTGTCGTTGGGATTAATCATCGCTGGCCACCCAGTCCTTCACCACTTGCGCCACCTGCTTGGAATCGTTCTTGACCGCCTCGCGCGCGTGGCGCAGGCGATCCTCGTAGGCATCGGAGGCCAGCGCGCGCGGCACGCTGATGTCGGCATGGTCCTGGCGCAGCGCGGCGACGATGCGGGCGTCCTCGTCGGCATCCTCGACCAGGCTGACGTCGACCTCGGTCGGAGCGGCCTTCTTCGCGCGCGGCTGGATGATCTGGCGCATCGCCGGCCGCAGCACGCCGAACAGCAGCGCCAGCACCACGATCGCGCCCAGGCCGTAGCGGGCGACGTCGCGGACCATCGGGTTCTGCAGCCACGGGCTTTCCCAGAACGGCACGTCCTCTACCGGTGCCGGCTCGCGCACGAACGGCGCGTTCATCACCGACACCGAGTCGCCGCGCGCGGCATCGAAACCCACCGCTTCCTTCACCAGCGCCTCGACCCGGGTGAGGGCGGCCGCGTCCAGCGGCACCATCGTGGTCTTGCCGTTGGCGCCGGCGCGCGGTACGTGATCGACCAGCACCGCGGCGGTGACCCGGCGCACCCGGCCAGCGGGCTGGCGGGTGTGCTGCAGGGTGCGGTCCATCTCGAAGTTGCGGGTCGCGCTGCTGGCCGTTTCCACCGGCGCCTCGGGATTGGGCGCGGCGGCGGCGTTGGGGCCGGGCGGGGTGTTGCTGGTCGCGCCGGGCACGCCCTCCGGTCCCGGTTTGGCGACGGTGTTCTGGCTGACCTGCTCGCTGCGCACCTTGGCCGGATCGTTGGCGAAGGTCTCGCGCGCTTCCTCGACCACCGAGAAGTCCATGTCCACCGCGACCTCGGCGTTGACCCGGCCGGGGCCGGTCAGCGGTTCCAGCAGTTCCTTGATGCGCTGGTTGAGCGAGGTTTCCAGCTTGCGCACGCGCTCGAACTGGGCGGCATTGAGCGCGGCCTCGCTGTTGGGATCGCTGATGGTCAGCATGCGGCCGCTCTGGTCGACCACGGTGACCCGTTCGGGCGCCAGATCCGGAATGCTGGAGGACACCAGGTGCACGATGGCGTCGACCTGGTTGCGTTCCAGCATCGCGCCCGAGCGCAGTTCCAGCACCACCGAGGCGCTGGCGACCTCGCGCTGGCGGGTGAACGCGCTGGGCTTGGGAATGGCCAGGTGCACGCGGGCGTCGCGGACCGGGCGCAGGGTGGTGATGGTGCGCACCAGTTCGGTTTCCAGCGCGTGCTGGTAGCGCGCGTTCTCGACGAACTGGCTGACGCCGAAGCCGGGGTCGCGTTCCATCAGTTCGAAACCGAGCCGGCCGTTCTCGGCCAGGCCCGAGCCGGCCAGTTTCAGGCGGGCGTCGTGCAGGTTCTCGGCGGGCACCGAAATCGCGCCGCTGGCCTGATCCAGTTGGAACGGGATCTGCGCGGCGCGCAGCAGGTCGGCGGCCTCGGCGGTGGCCTTGGCGTCCAGGCCGGTGTAGAGCGGGGTGAAGTCGGGCTTCTGCGACCAGAAGAACACCATCAGGCCGACCGCGACCGCGCCGGCGATCATCAGCAGCGTGCCGAGCTGGCGGAACACCGGGAAGTCCTGGATCCGGGTCAGCGCGGCACCTGCCTTCTCGGCGCTCAGCGATTCCTTCAGCGATTCCTTGGACAGGGTCAGGGCCATGGGCGTGCGGTTCCGGTGCGTTCGGGCTCAGCGAGGCGGTGGGTTACAGCGGCATGTTCATCACGTCCTGGTAAGCCTGGACGAGACGGTTGCGGACTTCGACGGTGGCGCGGAAAGCGACCTGCGACTGCTGGGCGGCGACCATCACCCGCGCCAGATCGGCGCGCGGGTCACCGAGTTCGAACGCCTGCGACAGCGCGCCGGCGGTCTTCTGCGCGTCGTTGACGCCTTGCAGCGCGTTCTGCAGGGTCTCGCCGAAGCTGGGCGCCTTGACCGCGGGCTGGCCGAACTGGACCGCGTTCGGGTTCTGCACCGGCTCCAGCGCGCGCGTGCCCAGCTGGTGCTGGTAGCTGCGGATCTGCGAGAGGATGGAGGCGACGGAATCGGACATGGGCGCGGTTCGGCGGAGTGTCTGGGCCCATCGGTGCAAGATGCGTGCCGCAACCGCCGCGCCGGGCCTGTCAGTTTTCCGTCGCCAGCGCGTCCTCGCGTTCGACGCCGTACTTGCGCAGCTTTTCCACCAGGGTGGTGCGGCGCAGGCCGAGCAGCTGGGCCGCGTGGGCGACCACGCCGCCGGCGCGATCCAGGGCGTCGCGAATCAGGTTCAGTTCGATGCGGGCGATGTGTTCGCGCAGATCGATGCCGTCCTCGGGCAGGCGATCGGAGGCGGCGAAGGCGGCGGTCTGGGCTTCCACCGCGGCCGCGTCGAGGCTTGCGGCGGGGGATGCCGGGACGGCCTGCGCCTCGGCCACCGGCGCCGGCAGCACGCCGTCCTCGGGCAGGTAGCGGCGCGGCAGATCCTGCACCCGCACCAGGCCGCCGGGATGCAGCACCGCCATGCGCTCGACCAGGTTGGTCAGCTCGCGCACGTTGCCCGGCCAGGGATAGAAGCGCAGCGCCTGCAGGGTCTCGTCGGCGAAGCGCACTTCGCCGCGGCCGGTGCGGGCCAGCTGCATCGCCAGGGTGGTGACCAGCGCCGGCAGATCGTCGAGGCGCTCGCGCAGCGCGGGCATCTCGATCGGGAACACGTTGAGGCGGTAGAACAGATCCTCGCGGAAGTGGCCTTCGGCGATGCGGTCTTCCAGGTTGCGGTGGGTCGCGGCGATCACCCGCACGTTGCAGCGGATGGTCTGGTTGCCGCCCACGCGCTCGAAGCTGCGTTCCTGCAGCACGCGCAGCAGCTTGACCTGCATCGGCAGGCTCATGTCGCCGATTTCGTCCAGCAGCAGGGTGCCGCCCTCGGCCATCTCGAAGCGGCCCTTGCGCGCGCTCAGCGCACCGGTGAAGGCGCCCTTCTCGTGGCCGAACAGTTCGCTTTCCAGCAGGTCCGGCGGAATCGCGCCGCAGTTGATGGCCACGAACGGACCGTCGCGGCGCGGCGAATGCTCGTGGATGGCGCGCGCCACCACTTCCTTGCCGGTGCCGGATTCGCCAAGTACCAATACCGTGGTGTCGAACGCGGCGACCTGATCGATCAGCCGGCGCAGGCGCACCACCGCCGGACTGTTGCCGGTCGGGCCGTTGCCCTGCGCGGTCTGTGCCTGGTGTTCGGTGTCCAGGCGCTTGAGGCTGGCCCGGCGCAGGCAGCTTTCCAGTTGGCTGTGGCGGATCGGGGTGTCCAGCGGCCATACCCCGGCCTCGTGCAGGCCATGGGCGGTGGCGAACGCGGCCGGTTCGCCGTCCAACAGCAGCACCGGCGGCGGCAGCGAGGCGTCGCCCAGCCAGGCGAACAGCGCGCGGGTGGCCGGGCCGTCCTCGATGCGGCCGACGATCACCGCCATGAAGTCGTGCGGACGGTGCCGGCGGATGTCGACGTCGCCGGCCTCGGCGGCCCAGCGCGGGGTCAGGTCCATGAACTCCAGCAGATCGGTCACCCGCACCGCGCGGGCGGCATCGGCATCGAGGACAAGGATTCGGGATTCACTCATGGCGGTTGTCTCGGAACTTTTCCAGGATGGGGAGGACTTCCTGGATGTAGGAAAGTTTGCTGACGAATTCGTCGGCCCCGGCGCGGCTGGCGTGCTCGCGGTGTTCGGCGTCGTCGAAGTGGCTGGCGATGACCACGAACGGCGGCTGGTCCTGGGTCTTGATCAGGCGGGTGGCCTGCAGACCGCCCATCTCGGGCATCGCCAGGTCCATCAGCACCACGTCCGGGCGCAGCGACTCGGAACGCTCGATCGCCTCCAGGCCGTTGCTGGCGCGGCCGACGATGTCCAGCCAGTCCAGCTTGCGCAGGTGGCGGATGGCCGCGTTGATGAAACCCTCGTGGTCGTCCACCAGCAGTACGGTGATCTTGTTCATGCGCGTGCTTCCTTATCCGGCCCTGGCCAAGGCGGACACGTTACCGCGCCGGCGGTCGCGTGCGGAGGCAATGTCCAGCTGTTCCCGATACTTGGCGACCGTACGGCGGGCGATGTGGATGCCCTGGCGGGCCAGCAGGCCGGCGATGGCCTCGTCGGCCAGCGGCTTGTGCGCCGGTTCGTTCTCGATCAGGCGGCGGACCATCGCGCGCACCGCCGGGCCGGACACGCTGGCGCCTTCCAGGCGGACCGCGAAGAAGTGCTTCAGCTCGAAGGTGCCGCGCGGGGTCTGCATGTACTTGCCGGTGGTGATGCGCGAGACGGTGGACTCGTGCATGCCGATCTCGTCGGCGATTTCCTTCAGGGTCAGGGGCGCCATCGCCTCGTCGCCGTGGGCGAGGAAGCCGGCCTGGCGCTCGACGATGGCGCGGGCGGTGCGCAGCAGGGTCTCGTAGCGCATCGACAGGCCGCGGGTCAGCCAGCGCGCTTCCTGCAGCAGCTCGCGCAGGCGGCGGGCGCCGTCGCTCTGTTCGGCCTTCGGATCCATCTGGTCCAGCGCGCGCTCGTGCAGCGGCGACACCGACAGGCGCGGGGTGGTGGCCGGGTTCAGCGCGACCCGCCAGGCGCAGTCGGCATGCCAGGCGACCACGTCCGGCACGATGTGGCCGGTGGCGGCGGGCAGCAGGGTTTCGGCCGGGCGCGGTTGCAGCGACAGGATCAGGCGGATGCCTTCGCGGACCTGTTCCGGGTCCAGGTGCAGGCGCGCGGCCAGCGCGTTCTCGTCGTGCGCGGCCAGCAGTTCCAGCGCTTCGTCGAGGATGCGGGCGGCGATGTGGCGGGCCGGCACGCGGCCGGGCTGGGCGGCCAGCTGCACCCGCAGGCATTCGCGCAGGTCGCGCGCGGCCAGGCCGGCGCATTCGCCGTGCAGGATGCGCTGGCGGACGGTTTCGGCCGCGGCGGCGGTGATGGCGAAGCGCTCGGCGGCCTGGGCGGCCAGCGCGTCGGCGTCGGCGGCCAGGTAGCCGGCCTCGTCGGTGTGTTCCAGCCAGAATGCGGCCACGGCCAGCGCGGGCGCGTCCAGTTCCAGCGCCAGCGCCTGCAACGCGCGCAGTTGCGGGTCGGTGCTGCCGGCGTCTTCCAGCCGCTGCAGGCGGTCGTCGTCGCCTTCCTGCCAGCCGCCGCCGTGCACGTCCCACATCGAGGTTTCAGGCAGTTCGTCGAAGGCGGCGGTTTCCAGCGGGGCGCTGGCGGCGTCGCCCTGTTCGCCGGCGGCGGCGGGCTCCTCTTCCAGCTCCAGCAGCGGATTGGCGTCCAGCGCGCGGCGGACTTCCATTTCCAGCTGCAGGCCGTCCAGTTGCAGCAGCCGGATTGATTGCAGCAACTGCGGCGTGAGATGCAGTTGCTGGCCAAGCTGCGTGCTGAGTCCCGTCTTCATCCCCATTCCCCATTTGCGCCGATTCGACGTTCACGTGGATTTCACGTCGTGGGGAAACTTTGCGCCGCGCGCGGCGGAAAAAGAATCAGGGCGTTTCTGGTTGTGGTGGGGGCATGCCCGAGGGCGCTGTCAGGGATTTCCTGACATCGCCGGACTTTGGACGCGATGGAGTGTCGGGTGGGTGACGGGGGAAGCGCCGTCGGGGTGCCTGGAGCGGACCGGGCGACGGTGCGCCGCCGCGGGGACGGCGGGCGCCTGCCTGTCCTGCAAGGCCCGGGCCAGAAAGCTCAGGCCAGATCGTTCTGGTGGCGCGCGGCCAGCAGCAGCAGATCGTTGGCGCGCCGGCAGCCCAGCGATTCCATCATCCGGGCGCGGTGGGTTTCCACCGTCTTGACGCTGATGCCCAGATGCGCGGCGATTTCCTTGCTGCTCATGCCGCCGCCCAGCTTGCGCAGGATCTGGCGCTGACGTGGCGACAGCGCATCGATGCCGGTCGGCCGCGCCTGGCCCAGCATCGGCGCCAGCATCTTCGACGACACCTGCGGACTCAGGAACACCTGGCCGGCGGCGGCCGCGCGCAGGGCCAGTTCCAGTTCCATCGGCGCGGCCTCCTTGACCACGAAACCGGCGCAGCCGCGATCCAGCGCGCTGCGCACCTGGCCGGGATCGTTGTGCATCGACATGATCACGACCTTGGTCTGCGGCAGCGATTCCTTCAGCGGCTTGAGCAGATCCAGTCCACTGCGATCGGGCAGCGACAGGTCCAGCAGGATGACGTCGGGCCGGTGGATGGCCGCCATGTCCAGCGCCTGTTGCGCATCGGAAGCCTCCGCCACCACATCCACGTCCGCGATCGATTGGAGCAGGCGGCCGATGCCGGCACGCACCAGGGTATGGTCATCAACGATCAGGACACGCACAGGAGGGGGCAGGGCTCGTGGGGAGGTCGCGCCACGATAGCGGCACGCCGGAATCCCGCCAATGTTACTTAAGTGTCGAAGCCGTCAAAGCTTGAAGTTCGTCACACAAGCTTGTCCGTGGGTGACGGATTCCCGTCAGTGCGTCCGCCGCGTCGGTGTCGTCTCTCCGGCCGGATTGACTTGCGCGCGCGGATGAGAGCGATGGTGATGCGGTTCAATCGCCCTGCCGCGCCATCAGCCGGGCTTCGGCGACCTGGCGGCGGTGCAGCCGGAACAGGTGGCGTTCCAGCGCGTCGGCCAGGCCGGCGCCGAGCGGCGCGAAGCGCAGCCACAGGTGATGCTCGCCGTCGGCGGTGGCGGAAGTCGCCAGCACCCGCGCTGGCAGCTCGATGTGGTCGCTCAGCCAGCTGGCCGGTTCGATCAGCGCCGTCGCGGTTTCGCCCACGCCGATCGCGAACGGCTGCGCCGCGTCCAGGCGCAGGCCCAGGTGCGACCAGCGCAGCCCGCGCAGCGGCAGGGCGTCATCGCGCTGGCGCGCGAGCTTGCCGACCAGGTTCATCAGCAAGTCGACCTTGGCTTCCAGTCGCTGGAACGAGATCGACGGCTCGCCCTTGCGGTCGTCGGTGTCGTCGCCGCGCGCGTCCTCGGCCACCGCCAGCGCATGCAGCAGCGACTCGGCCGCGGCCGGCGACTGGCGCGCCTCGCCGGCGCGGAATCCTGCCGGCAGCCAGGCTTCGCAGGTCAGGGCATCGCCGAACAGTTCGGTTTCCGCCGGATGGGTCAGCAGGGGCACGCGCGTTGGCATGGCTCAGGCTCCCGGTGTCGACAGATAGGCGCGCGCGGCGCGCTCGGCCTGTTGCGATTCGCGCAGCTTGCGCGCGGCGGCGTCGCGGGCGTCGCGCAGGCGATCCTGCAACTGCAACTGCGCGTACAGCAGGTTGGACAGGACGTCGGCGCCGGTGTCGCGGCCCTGCGGCGCCTGCATGAAATCGCGGACATCGCGGTCGTGCTGGTCCAGCAGGCCCTGCACGTGGTCCAGATCGCCGTCCTGCAGGCCGTCGTGCATGGCCTGCAATTGCGCGAACAGGGCCTCCACCGACACCGCGCTCATCTCAGGCTCCCTGGACCGCGGCCGGACGCTGTCGCTGTTCGGCGGGAATGGCGTTCCAGGCCGACTCGATTTCGCCCAGCAGTTCCAGCGATTCGCGCAGCGCGGCCGCGTCGTTGTGCAGGTTGGCCTCGATCAGCCGGCCCTGCAGGTAGTCGTACAGCGCCGACAGGCTGCCAGCGATCTCGCCGCCGGCCTCGTGATCCAGCGAACCGTTGAGGTGGCCGATGATCGCGCAGACCTCGCCGATGGCCTTGCCCTTGCGGGCCAGATCGCCGTGCTCCACGCAGGCTTCCGCCAGCCGGATGCGATCGCAGGCGCCAGCCAGCAGCAGCGCGACCAGGCGGTGCGGATCGGCTTCCATCACGGCGCTGCTGATGCCCGTGTTGCGGTACTGCGCGGCGTAAGAATGGGCTGACATTCCTTCTATCTCCTGTCTCCCGCGGACTCCCCGCGGAGGCGGCCTTACTGGGAGGCCAGTGCAGCAAGCTGCTGCGAAAGGTAAGAACTGGTGCTGCTCATCCGCGACATCATGTTGTCCAGCGCGACGAACTGCGCCTTGTAGCGATTGCCGACCGATTCCATCCGCGTATCCAGTGCCTTGCGCTGGTTGCCGATGTCCTTGAGCTGAGCGTTGAGGCCATCGGTGCGGCGGGTGAGCGAGCCTTCCTTGCCGATGTACGTGGCCACGGTCGTCTGCAGCTTGGCCGCGAAACCGCTGTCGCCGGTGAAGGCGACGCGCACCTTTTCCGGGTTGGACGTCATCAGCGCATCGAACTTGGCCGTGTCCAGGGTCAGGGTGCCGTCCGAGGACGGATAGCCCTTGGTCTGCAGGCCCAGGGTCTTGGCGTCCAGGCCCTGCTTGGCGAGTTCGCCCAGCAGATCGCCCAGCACGCCGCGCATCTGGCCGGCGATGCCGCGCATCTGCGCGTCGCCGGTGAGCGCGGACGGGGTGTCGGTGCCGGCGTCGTACTGGGTGGAACTGTTGATCGCGGTGATCGCGCCGTTGTAGGCGGTGACGAAGTCCTGCACCAGCTTGCGGCTGGCGGCCACGTCGGCGGACACGGTCACGGTGCTGGTGCCCTTGGCCTTCAGGTCCAGGGTCAGGCCCGGCACCGCGTCGGTGATCTTGTTGCTGCTGGCGGTCACGGTCAGGCCGTCGATCGACACCCGGGCGTCGGCGGCCGGGACCCGCTGGACCATGCTGTTGACCAGATTCTGCAGATCCGCGCCGCCCTCGCTGAAGGCCAGCGAGATGCCGTTGGCGGCGCCGGTCTTGTCCGAGGCCACCGACAGGAACAGGCCGTCGTTGGACGTGATCACGCTCGCCTGCACACCCTTGCTGCGCGCGGCGTCGTTGATCGCGCTGCGCACGTCGACCAGCTTGGCGCCTTCGGCGATGGTGATGTCGAGCGTCTCGCCGCCCACCGTCAGCGTCAGTTTGCCGGCGCCGAAGGTCTTGTCGGCGGTGACGGGCAGATCGGCGGTCCACTTGTTGGCGCTGGCCAGATCGAGCACCTGGATGGTGTAGTCGCCGCTGGGCGTGCCCTTGCCGGCAGTCGCGGCCAACACCGTGTCGGTGCCGACCTTGCTGGTGCGGCTGTCGAAGGCGTCGGCGGCCTTGAGCGCCTTCAGCGCGGTTTCCAGGGTACTGAAGGCCGAGCTGACCGTGCCCAGCGCGGAGACCTTGAACTTGGCGCTCGACTCGATGCGGTTGAGGCGGGCGTCGGCGGGTTTGCGGTCCGCTGCCACCAGCTTCTCCACCATGCCGGTGATGTCCAGGCCGGAGCCGACACCACCGTAACCGAGCGAGTAGTCTGCCATCGAGGATCTCCTGTCGTGCCCGTTCCGGAACGGGCGTCGGGACGAACCTGACATCCCCTGATGGATGACGGCGTCGCCCGTGTAGTGGTAGCGGCCTCCGGAGGCCGATCTTTAGCCCGCATTTCTCCGTCTCCCGCCGCCAGGGCTTGAGCCCCGGTCGGCGAGAAATGCGGGACGGAGGAGGCAATGCAGGATTTGTGCCATTGGGGCCGGGATTCGTGATTCGGGATGAGTGCCTTTGTGAATCCCCAATCCCCAATCCCCAATCCCCAAAAAAAGAAACCCCTCCCGTTGCCGGAAGGGGTTTGGGTACTGCCAAGACGGAGGGAGACGAATCCGTCCGTATGCGACAGGAAGCTGAAACAGTGGAGCGGACGAAACCGATCAGCGCAGCAGGCTGAGCACGTTCTGCGGCACCTGGTTGGCCTGGGCCAGCATGGCCGTACCGGCCTGCTGCAGGATCTGGGTGCGGGTCAGTTCGGCGGTTTCCTTGGCGAAGTCCGTGTCGCGGATGCGGCTGCGCGAAGCGGCCAGGTTTTCCGAGCTGGTCTGCAGGTTGGCGACCACCGAGGTGAAGCGGTTCTGCACCGCACCCAGGTCGGCGCGCGCGCTGTTGACCGAGGTCAGGGCGGCATCGACGATTTCCAGCGCCTTCTGCGCGCCTTCGAACGTGGTGATGTCCAGGTCCTTGGCGAAGCTGGCGGTGGTCGTGGCCGCGGCGGTCGCGTCGGCGATGCCGGTCAGGCCGATTTCGGTGGCGCCACCGGTGATGGTGCCGGCGGTGATGTCGAAATCCTTGCCCGCCTTGACCGAGGTCATGATCACCTTGCCGGCGTCGGCGCCGGTGCCGACCGAGGCGGCCACGCCGGTCTCACCCAGCCTGGCGTTGACGGCGGTGGCGATCGCCTGGGCGATGTCGGCGCCGGCGGCACCGTTCTTCCACTCCACGTCGGCGATGGTCACGCCGTTGACCTGCATGCCCGCCAGCTTGCCGTCGGCCGTGGCCGCGGCGGCCGCGGTGGTCGCGGTCTGCTTGGCGGCGAACTTGACGTTGCCCAGCGCGTTGGCGCGGGCATCGACCACCTTGTCGATGGCGATGGCCTGCGAGGCGTTGGCACCGACCTGGAACAACTGGCTGGTGAACGAACCGTCCAGCAGCTTGGTGCCGTTGAAATCGGCCTGCTTGGCGACGCGGTCGATTTCCGAGGTCAGCTGCTTGACTTCGGCGTTCAGCGCGGCGCGGTCCGACGACGAGTTGGTCGCGTTGGCCGACTGCACCGACAGCTCGCGGATGCGCTGCAGGTTGTTGCCGATTTCGGTCAGCGAACCTTCCGCCACCTGGGCCAGCGAGATGCCGTCGTTGGCATTGCGCACGGCCACGTCCAGACCACGGATCTGGGTGCTGAAGCGTTCGGAGATGGCCAGGCCGGCGGCGTCGTCCTTGGCGCTGTTGATGCGCAGGCCGGAAGACAGCCGCTGGATGGTGGTGGCCAGCGATGCACCGCTGGTGCCCAGGTTGCGCTGGGCATTCAGCGAGATCGTGTTGGTGTTGATCACTTGTGCCATGAGTTCGACTCCTTAGGCGTTCTCTGCACGGGGAACGAGTTTTCAACGATTCCCCGCCGTGCCATCGGGGACGCGAGGGTTAACGTTGCAACAGGCTCAGGACGTTCTGCGGCACCTGGTTGGCCTGGGCCAGCATGGCCGTGCCGGCCTGCTGCAGGATCTGGGTGCGGGTCAGTTCGGCGGTTTCCTTGGCGAAGTCCGTGTCGCGGATGCGGCTGCGCGAGGCGGCCAGGTTTTCCGAACTGGTCTGCAGGTTGGCGACCACCGAGGTGAAGCGGTTCTGGATGGCGCCGAGGTCGGCGCGCGCGCCGTTCACGGCGGTCAGCGCCTTGTCGACGATTTCCAGCGCCTGCTGGGCGCCGGCGAAGGTGGTGATGTCCAGATCCTTGACGAAGCTGCTGGCCGCGGCGGTCATCGTGCCGCCGTTGGTGCTGGTCTCGGTCAGGCCCAGGTTGCCGGCGGTCGCCACGGTGGCGCCGGTCACCGCCGGACCCGCGTAGGCGAGGGCGAAGGTCTGCCCGTCCTGGGTCGAGGTCAGGTTCAGCACGCCGGCCTTCACTTCGGCGTAGACGCCGGTTTCGCCCAGCTTGGCGTTGATCGCCGCGGCGGTGGCCTGGGTGATCGACTGGCCGGCCTTCACCTGGAAGGCGCCGATGTCGACCGTGGTGGCGGTGCCGCCCGAGGGGGTTACCGTGATCTGCAACTGCGAGTAGGTGGTGTCGGCGGTGGCCGTGTCGGTGGCCAGCGCGGTGCCCTTGTAGACGTTGGCGAACTGCGCGCCGCCCAGGGTCTGCGAACGCGCGTCCACGACCTTGTCGATGGCAATCGCCTGGCCGGCGTTGGCGCCGACCTGGAACAGCTGGCTGGTGAACGAACCGTCCAGCAGCTTGGTGCCGTTGAAATCGGCCTGCTTGGCGACGCGATCCACTTCCGCCGTCAGCTGCTTGACCTCGGCATTCAGCGCCGCGCGGTCGGACGAGGAGTTGCTGGCGTTGGCCGACTGCACGGCCAGTTCGCGGATGCGCTGCAGGTTGTTGCCGATTTCGCTCAGCGAGCCTTCGGCGACCTGGGCCAGCGAGATGCCGTCGTTGGCATTGCGCACGGCCACGTCCAGACCACGGATCTGGGTGCTGAAGCGTTCGGAAATGGCCAGGCCGGCGGCGTCGTCCTTGGCGCTGTTGATGCGCAGGCCGGAAGACAGCCGCTGGATGGTGGTGGCCAGTGAAGCGCCGCTGGTGCTCAGGTTGCGCTGAGCGTTCAACGACATCGTATTGGTGTTGATTACCTGTGCCATGGGTCGTCTCCTCTTATTTAGGTCCCGGCGTTGATGGAAAGAGGGTGCTGCCGGTTTGTTGGTTTGTTGGCTAGTCGCCCTCTGCTTGCGAAAGGGATAACGGCGCTGCCCGGAAAACCTTTAGGCCCGGGATGGCGATTCGTGCGGAAGACGCGCCGATGCGCTCCGCGGCGCGCGCCTTATTCGGCAGGGTGCGGCGGAACTTTAGGGGGCAAAAAAACGGTAGAGCGGAGCTCGCTCCGCTGCCTTTCGCGGCATCGCCCGTTGGGGCCCGCAGCCGAGCAAGCTCGGCTCTGGCATGACATGGCGTGGAGCGGAGCTCGCTCCGCTGCCTTTCGCGGCATCGCCCGTCGGGGGCCCGCAGCCGAGCAAGCTCGGCTCTGCATGACATGGCGTAGAGCGGAGCTTGCTCCGCTGCCTTTCGCGGCATCGCCCGTTGGGGGCCCGCAGCCGAGCAAGCTCGGCTCTACATGACATGGCGCGGAGCGGAGCTTGCTCCGCTCCGCGAACTCAGGGCGCGGGTGCTTTGCGCCAGGCCTCGTCCGGGTCGTCCAGCAGCGAGAGATCCGGGAAGCGGTATTCGCAGCCGATCAGCACGCGCTGCTGCAGGCCGGGGCGTTCCTCGGTGTATAGGACCAGCGCGTGCTGCTCGTCCAGCGGACCCGACAACGGCGCCTCGCTGCCGGCCAGGCTGGCTTCCAGGGCGCGGGCGACGTCGTCGGCGCTGCCGCCGACCACCATCAGCACGCGGCTGGCGGTGATCACCACCGCATCGCTTTCATGGCCCCAGGCCCGCACCGGGATTGCCAGCCGGTACAGGTCCATCGGCGGATCCGAATACTGCCGTTCGGTCTGCACGAAATCGTCGGGACGATCCCGGCGCAGGCGCGGCAGCAGGCGGGCGATTTCCGGACCGCTGCGGCAGGTGAGGGCATCGAACAGCGGATCGCCGGTGCCGTCGGCGGAATCCTGCGCGGGCACTGTGGTGTCGGCGGTTGCCGCGGCGGCCGGCGCGGGCGGGGGCGTCACCGGCGCAACCGTGCGCGCGGCCGGACGCTGCTGCGCCTGCGCCGTCCCGATGCACGCCAGCAGCAACGCCCACGCCAGGCGCCTGTCCGACAGGGGCTTATTCGAGCTGCTCGTTCGCATGCCGGGCATCGAGGGCCTCCATGGCGTCGCGCGGTTTCAGCTTGCCGGCCTTCTCGAAGGCCGCCGCCGCCGCATCCTCCTTCTTGTCGCCGTACAACAGCAGCAGCACGTTGGCGTGCTCGACGTGGGCGATCGGCGAGTCCGGCGTCAGCTTCAGCGCGGTCTTGATGTGCGACTCCGCTTCGGCGGCTTTCGCGCCGTAGGTCAGGCCGCCGATCATCGCGCCGATCTTGTCGATGATCTCGGCGTGATAGAGCGCCAGCGCGGTATGCGCCTCGGCATGCCGGGGCGCCAGTTCCAGGGTCGCGTCCAGCGCCTCGCGCACCTTGCCGGCAATGCCTTGCTTGAGCGCCTTGACGATGCTCAGGCCCTGGCTGTAACGGCCGAGCGCGAAGGCATGGCGGTAATGGCTGTTGGCTTCGTCCGGCAGCGCCTTGAGTGCGGCCTCGGCCAGCTTGGCGGCCTGCTCGAAGCGCTTGAGTTTCTCATCCTCGTCATCGACCAGATAGGTCGCGTGGATGCCCAGCGCCTTGACCGCGACCGAGGCGCCGAGCGGACCGAGCGCCTGGCCGGCGTCGAACGCGGCCTGGAAATCGCCGCGATGGAAGGCCCGCCACGCCTCCTGCAATGCACTCGCCAGGGCGGCGGCGTCCTGGCCCTTGGCGGCCTTGCCGGCGGCGTCGATCAGGGCCTGCGCGCGCTTGGCGTCGGGGTAGGGCTCGGCGTCGCCCGCATGCAGCGCCGGCCAGGCCTTCTTCAGGGCGTCGCCCGCGTAGCTGAACGCCTTGGCATCCAATGGAAACGGTGCCCATTTCGCCTGCTTGCCCGCCATGCCGACTCCCTCCCTTGATGATTCGAATGAGCATGGCCGCAGCCCCTGCCGCTGACAAGCCCCGCGCCGCTAGTGTGTTTGCTCGATGCCGCGGCTTCAGCATCGGATCCGGAAGCCAGCCACCGTGGCCGGCGTCGAGGAGTCCCCCATGACTGCCAGGAACAAGACCACCCCGCGGGCCAAGGCCCCGGAACCGAACCTCCGCCATGTCTGGCTTGCCGGCCTCGGCGTGGTCGCGATCGCGCGCCGCCGCGGAGTCCAGCGCCTGACGTCGGCGAAGCAGGACATTGAACGCATCGTGCAGCAGGCACAGGCCACCCTGCGCGACGTGCGGGCGCAGGGCGAGGCGGGCGTGGAGAAGTTCAGCGCCGATGTCGAGGCGCGCCTGGCGCCGGTGCTGGACAAGCTGGGCCTGGCATCCGCGCGTCCGGCCGCGAAGACCCGCCGCAAGACCGCCACCGGCAAGCCGGCGCGGTCGACAGCGCGCAAGCGTCCGGCCGCGGGCGCGGGCAAGGGCAGGGCCACGCGCCGCAAGCGCGCCTGATACGCGCCATCCGCAATTGATGCCATGGAGCGGAGCCTGCTCCATTCCGTTCCATGGCCCGCCGATGCGCCGTCCCTACCAGTGGACGCCGCGCATCAACGCGGCAAACGCGATCTGTTCCTGGCTCGGCGCCGCTTCCTTCAACGCCTGCCGGTCGCCCTTGGCCGCCGCCGAATCCGGGAACAGCTCGAACGCCGTGCTCATGATCACCTCGTAGGCCTTCGGCGCGATCGCGTTGACCAGCGCGGCGAAGATGCCCAGGCGGGTGGCGATGCGGCTGGGCTTCTCGATGATGCCCTTCACCACCAGATCCGCCGCCTCGTCCGGGGTCAGCGTCGGCACGCTGTCGTACATCTTGGTCGGGGCGATCATCGGCGTCTTCACCAGCGGCATGTTGATGGTGGTGAAGCTGATGCCCTTGCCGGACAGTTCGCCCTGCGCGCAGCGGCTGAACGCATCCAGCGCCGCTTTCGACGCCACGTAGGCGGAGAAGCGCGGCGAGTTGGCCAGCACGCCGATCGAACTGATGTTGATGATGTGGCCCTTGCGGCGGTGGGTCATGCTCGGCAGGAAGCCCATGATCAGGCGCAGGCTGCCGAAGTAGTTCAGCTGCATGGTCCGCTCGAAATCGTGGAAGCGGTCGTAACTGAGTTCGATCGAGCGGCGGATGGAACGGCCGGCATTGTTGATCAGCACGTCGACGTGGCCGTGTTCGTCCAGCACCTGCCGGATCAGGCGGTCGCAATCGGCCATGTCCGCCAGATCCGCGGTGTAGGCGAACACCTTGCCGCCCTTGGCCTTCATTTCGTCGCGGGCCTTGAACAGTTCCTCTTCGCCACGCGCCACGATCACCGTGACCGCGCCGGCCTCGGCCACCCGCTGCGCGGTGGACAGGCCGATGCCGGAGGAACCGCCGGTGATGACCACGACCTTGTTGCGCACCTTGCCCTTGAGCGAGCGATCCACGAACAGGTCCGGATCCAGGTGCCGCTCCCAGTAGTCCCACAGCCGCCAGGCATAGTCTTCCAGGCGCGGCACCGTGATGTTGGTGCCCTTGAGCGCGCGCTCGGTCTCGCGGCTGTCGAAGCGCGTGGGATAGGTGATGAACTTCAGCACTTCCTTCGGGATCTTGAAGTCGCGCAGCAGCATGCCGATGAAGCGGCGCACCGGCGGCAGGTTGCCGACTGCCGCGCGGATGCCGCTGGGCACGAAGGCGAACATGCGCGCGTCCAGGCGCATGGTCATTTCCGGCGCATGGCCCGCGCGGCAGAAGGTGTTGAGCACTTCGCCGACCCGCATCGGCTCCGGATCGGTCAGGTGGAAGGTGTGCCCGTCCAGCTTGGGCTTGTGGGCGATGTGATCCATCGCGTCGGCGACGAAATCCACCGGCACGATGTTGATGCGTCCGCCCTCGATGCCCAGCACCGGTACCCACTGCGGCAGCAGCTCGCGCAGTTTCTTGATGAGCGTGAAGAAGTAATACGGGCCGTCGATCTTGTCGATCATGCCGGTCTTGGAGTGGCCGACCACCATGCCGGGGCGGTAGATGCGCCACTTGAAACGGGTCTCGCGGCGCACCATCGCCTCGGAATCGTGCTTGGTGCGCAGATAGGGATCGTCCAGGCCCTCGGCCTCCTCGAACATGTCCTCGCGGAAGATGCCCGGATACAGGCCGGCGGCGGCAATCGAACTGGTGTGGTGGAACAGCGGCGCCTTCAACGCCGCGGCCAGGTCCAGCGCATGGCGGGTGCCGTCGATGTTGGCGGCCTGCTGCGCTTCCACGCTGGCGGTCAGATCGTAGACCGCGGCCAGGTGGAAGAAATGCTTGATCTTGCCGTTCAGATTGCGCAGCTGGGTGGGCGTCAGCCCGCAGCGCGGTCGGGTCATGTCGCCCGGCACCGCCACCACCCGCTTCGGATCCCAGCCGGAACTCCTGGCGATGGCGTCGAACTTCTTCTGCGAATCCTTGCGTACCAGCACGTACACCGTGCCACTGCGCTTGAGCAGGTTGGAAACCAGGTAGCGGCCGATGAATCCGGTGGCGCCGGTGACGAAGTAGCTCATGAGTACCGTCCCGTGTAGGCGGGCGGGCCCTCCGCCCGCCCTGCGGCTAACTTGCCAGAGCGTCCGGGCTTCCACAATCCCGGCCCGATTGACCCGTCATGTCCCGCGTGGTGTGATGCCGCCACTATTGGGAGGTAGTCATCCATGTCCGACCTGAAATCCGCTTTCGAACAGGCTTCCCGCGATATCCAGGGCCTGGCCGAGCGACCCGACAACGAAACCCTGCTGCGCCTGTACGCGCTCTACAAGCAGGGCGCGGAAGGCGACGTCAAGGGCGACAAGCCCGGTTTCTTCGACTTCGTCGGCACCGCCAAGTACGAGGCCTGGGCCAAGCTCAAGGGCACCGCATCCGAGGATGCGCAGAAGAAGTACGTGGATCTGGTGAAGAAGCTGCTCGCCTGAGATCGTGGCGCGCGACACCCGCCAGCGCATCCTCGATGCCTCGCTCGCGATGTTCAACGCGCAGGGCGAGCCGCACGTCACCACCAACCACATCGCCGACGAACTGGAGATCAGTCCCGGCAACCTGTACTACCACTTCCGCAACAAGGACGACATCATCGAGCAGCTGTTCGCCCGCTACGAGGAGCGGATGGACATCGCCCTCACGGCGCCGGAGGACCGCCTGCCGGGACTGGAGGACATCTGGCTGCAACTGCACCTGGTGTTCGAGTGCATCTGGGACTACCGCTTCCTGTACCGGGATCTGGTCGAGATCCTCAGCCGCAACCGCCGCCTGCGAATCCGCTTCGCCCGCCTGCTCAAGCGCGCCGACGACAGCGCGCACGCGGTGATGCGCGGCCTGGGCCAGGCCGGGGTGATGCGCGCCTCGGCCGCTGAACTGGCGGCGACCGCGACCAACATACTGGTGGTGGCCACGTTCTGGCTGAACTACGCGGCCGCGCGCGGCGACAAGGACGAGCAGATCGCCATCCGCCACGGCATCGTGCAGGTCATGATGCTGGTGGCGCCGTTCCTGCGCGATGCGGAGCGGGTCCATCTGAATACGCTGACTTCCGCCTATGTCGACTGAGTAGAGCGGAGCTTGCTCCGCTGCTGTGGCGGTTGTTCTTGTCCTGGCTTTCCGTCTCATGCGTGTCACCGGTATCGGTGGCGCACAAAGCGAAAGGCGAACACAACGCTACGGCGGCGGAGCGAGCTCCGCTCTACGCCGGGGCGTCAGGCGCCCGTCCAGCCGGTAGGCAGCGCCTGCTGGTTGCGCATGTGCAATGCCAGGGGTTCGATGCGGCTCCACAGGAACTCGCGCAGCTCCGCGTCGACCACCGTTTCCTCCATCGCCTGGTGGAAACACGCCAGCCAGCCGCTGGCCTCGTCCATGCCGATCGCGAACGGCAGGTGGCGGGCACGCAGCATCGGCGCGCCGCGGCGTTCGGTGAACAAGGGCGGACCGCCCAGCCAGCCGCTCAGGAACTCGAACAGCTTCTGCTCGCTGTCCGCCAGTTCCGGCGGATGGATCGCGCGTACCGCGGCCGCTTCCGGCAACTGGTCCATCAAGGCGTACATGCGCCGGGTCAGCTTGCGCACGCCGGCTTCGCCGCCGATGCGCTGGTAAGGCGTCAGATCGTCTTGCATTGGCGCCAGCGTACCGGCTCCTTGCTGCCGGCGGGAGGATTGAGTTGCACACGGACCGTGCGCAGCGCCGGATAAAGCTCCACCTGCTGGCAGATCCGCGGCCAGATCCCGGTCTCGTCGCCCTGGTAGTCCACCACCAGTGTCAGCCGGGTCTGCCACACGCCGCGCACCACGCCGGGCGTGCCGGAGAGCGCGCGCGACACCGCCATGCGCTGCGCTTCCAGTTCCGCTTCGGTCGGTTCGCGATAGGCCACCACCGCGGTCGCGCTAGGCGCAGCTGCGGAAGCGGGCGCCGGAGCCGGCGTGGCGGCCTCGCCGGGGCCCAGGCCCGTATTGGCCAGCGCGGTCGCCACCAGCGCGCCGACGGCCACGCTGCCCAGCCAGCCGATGGCGATGTGGCGCTTGGCGCGCGCGGCGGCTTGGCCGACGATCTGCTGCCGCAGGTCGGTTTCGACCAGCGGCGCCAGTTCGTCCCACAGGCGCGGGCCGTCCAGCACTTCGATGTTGTGGCTCTGGGCGGCGACGCGGCCTTCCTGTTCGAGCTGTCCCTCGGTGGCGAGGATGCCGCCGGTCGCGTTGCCCAGGCGGACGCTGGAGGCCAGTTCCTCCACCGAGGCCGCGCCGATGCGATAGGCCGAGCCGTGCTTGCACGACAGCAGCCAGCGCTGTCCGCGCAGGGTGAGCGGAAAGATCCCGCGCGGATCGCGGGTTTCGTCCGGGCCGGCGGCGACCACGGCCATGCCGCGCCGTTCCAGCGCGGTCAGCACCAATCGGGAGAATTCGCGCCAGCGCAGACCGGAGAGCGCATGCAGGCCCGCCGCGATTTCATCCTTGCGGCGGCGTACCCACCACAGATAAACGCTGACGGCCACACCGGTCAGCAGGGCAACGGCCAGTCCAGACAGCCAGAAGAGCATGAATACCGCGGGGTTGTTCGAAGAGTCGGCGGATTCTAACCAAGCGGTGGGCAAACCGCTGTCAGGGAAACCAGTACACGGCCCGGACCGCGCGAAGCGCGTGGGTGGCGGTGGAATTCAGGGAGCCGGGCGGACGCCGGAAATGAGAAGGCCCGCCAGTCCGAAGCCGTAAGGGGAGGGGAGCATACGTACTTCGCGGGGACTGGCGGGCCCGGGACTGATTGTTGCGCGATCCATGTTGCCTTGCAACAAGAAATTCGACCGATTTCAGGTTGCACCGGCAGGGTGCGTTCAGTCCGCGTTTTTCTTTGTCGCACGCTTCGTGCTGGTGCGTTTTGCGCCGGCGGAAGCGCGCTTGGTGGCCGTCACCTTCTTGGTCGCGGTAGCCTTCTTCACGGCGGGTGCGGCCTTGCGGGCCGACTTGCGCGCGGAGGGAACGCCACCCAGGCGACGCAGTTCCGCATTGAGCGCATCGACGCGATCGATCAGCGTGCCGAGATCCTCGCGGCTGGGGACTTCCAGGCGGCGCAGGGCGCGCTGGACGCGATCCTCGAACACCTTCTCCAGCCGATCCCAGGTATCGGACGCGCGCTCGCGGGCCTGGCCGACCGTGCTCTCGACCGCATCACGCACCGCATCGACCCGGCCGCCGGCCAGCTTGCGGGTGGTCTGCTCCAGCGACAGCCCTTCCTTGACCAGGGTTTCGAAAAGCTTGCTGCCTTCGGCCTGCGCGCGGCCGAACGCACCGACGCCGGCCAGCCACACCTGCTGCGCCGATTCGCTGAGGTTCTTGGAAAGGCGCTGCGCCTGCGCCTGCAGATTGTCCTGCTGGGCGGAGGAGGCGGACTTCTTGCGGGCGGATTTCTTCAGGGTGGCCATGGGATTCCGTTAATGGAGGGTGGGAACGTCGGCCAGAATCGGCGGCCGGTCTAGAGTTTTCACACCAGCACGCGCGAATGGTTCAGGCGCGTGCGGCGCGGTGCTCGGCGATCCATTGGTCCACGTCGTCCAGCGCACGCCGCAGCCGCGCGGTGGCGTCGGTCATGCGCGGGGCGATGTCCAGGCCGTCGAGGATGGAGCGGTGCGGGTCGTCGATGATGTCGCGGCGCAGGCGGATGCCGTGCGCGGCCAGCATCGGTTCCAGCACGGGTGCGCGCCGGCGCAGATCGGCCAGGGTGTTGCGGTAGGCCAGCTGGCAGACGCGGTGCCGCGAGGAAAAACTGAACAGATTGGTGAAGAACAGCTCGCTGTCGCCGGCGTTGGGCTCGAACACCAGTTGATCGATGTCCGGATACCGCAGCGGGTACTTTTCCAGGCCGATCTGCATGCGTGACTGCAGCAGCGTGCGCAGCGTCTGCGAGAGCACCGCCGGCAGGCCGCCGCTGACGAGGCCGACCTGTTCGGCCTCGTCCGCCTGCGGCGCCGCGCGGGTGGCGTCGAACGGCACCAGCGGATTGATGCCGATCATCAGGTCGATGTCGCGATCCAGCACGGTGGAGGCATGCATGGTCCGGCGCAGCGCGCCGTCCAGGAAATGGCGGCCGCGGATTTCCACCGGCGGATACAGGCCGGGCAGGGCCGCGCTGGCCTGCACGGCCTGCGAGATGGGCACGTCGTCCCAGCCGCGTTCACCGAACCGGACCGCCTCGCCGGTATCCAGATCCACCGCCACCACGAACAGATCCGCTCCCAGCGTGCGGAAATCGTTGCTGCGGCCGCGCCGGCTGAACACGTCGCGGAGGAAATCCTCCACCCCCGCGTTGTCGAACAAGCCAGTGGGCACCAGCCCGCCGAAGCGCAGGATCAGATCCGACCAGCGCACCGCCTTGCCCGGGTTGCGCAGCAGCCGCTGCGCCCACTGCGCGTACAGGCCGGGCAGGCTGGCCAGCCGGCGCAGGTACTCGTTGACGTTGGGACGCAGGAAGGTCTCGGGACGGAACTCGGCGTCGTCGCTGGTGCCGGTGATGAAGATCCGGCAGATCTCGGCCGTGCTCATCCGGTTGGCCAGGCCGGCGGCGAGGAAGGCGCCGGAACTGACCCCGACATAGCAGTCCAGCCGGGTCAGGTCCAGGCCGTCGAGGGCTTCGTCCATCGCGCGCAGGGCGCCCAGTTCGTACATGCCGCCGATGGGACCGCCGCCGGCGATGGCCAGGCCGATCCGGCCGCCGTCGCCGCGCTTACGGGCACTGTGGATGGAGAGCATGCGGTTCCCGCACAGGAGGATGCGGCGAGTGTAGCCGACCGGTGCGACCGCTTGCGGGCGGCGGGACGCAGCCGGATCATCCGTTCATGGCCCGTCCTTCTTCCGTCGGCGAGCGGCTCGGCCGCCGCCTGGCCTGCCACCAGGCCCTGCACGATCCCCGCCGCGAGCCGCGCAACCGGCTGGCCTGGCTGCCCGAGCTCCGGCGCTGGCAGGCGGCGCGGCTGGAGCGCAGCTTCCGCCATTTCCTCGACGACCCGCAGCGGCGCGGCGCGGCGATGTTCTTCCTCACCGATGTCTACGGCGATCAGGACTTCAGCCGCCGCGACGCCAACGTCGCCAAGATCGTGCCGATGATGCAGCGGCTGTTGCCGGCGGCGGTGCTGGACACGGTCGCCGACGCGATCGAACTGGGCGCGTTGACCCACGCCCTGGACCTGCGCATGGCCGAGGCGCTGGCGACGCTGGCCCCGCGCCGCAAGCGGCTGGACGAGGCGCTGTACGCGCAGGCCTATCGCCGGGTCGGCCGGCCGCGCCTGCGCGCCCACCAGATCGACCTGATCGCGCGGCTCGGGGTGGGGCTGGCGAAGGCGGTGAAGATGCCCGGCGTGCTGACCCTGCTCAAACTCTCGCGCGGCCCGGCCAAGGCGACCGGGCTGGGCGAACTGCAGGGATTCCTGGAACGCGGCTTCGCCGCGTTTTCGGCATTGGGAGACGGCAAGGCGTTCGTCCGCGACATCGAACAGGCCGAACGCGAAGTCTCGCGGCGGCTGTTCGCCGACGATCCGTCGCCGTTCGGGTAACGTCCTCTTCGAATGTGGGAGCGACGTGAGTCGCGAGCCTTGGCCGTTTCGCGTGGTCGTGAATCGCGCTTTCGCGACTCACGTCGCTCCCACAGGGGCAGCGCTTAGCCGCCTCAGGCGAACTTCTCTCCCAGCACGCGGCGGATCTCCGATTCGATCGGGCCCTTCATCGCCGACAGCAGGAAACCCAGATCGGCGGTGACCCGCAACTGGCTCGGCAGCAGCGCGATATGGCCATCGACGCCGGAGCGGCGGAAATTCAGGGTATCGCCGTCCCAGCCGTAATCCATGTCGAAGCGCTCGGCGAGTTTGCGCGCCACGTCTTCCACCGCTTTCCTCGCCTGCGCCGGGGTCTTGCTGTGCTCGTGGACGATGTCGATGGTGGCCATGGTGTTCTCTCCGGAGTGGCCGTCTATTGTCCGCAAGCCGTTCACATTCGCAAGCAGGGTGGATGCGATGCCCCCGCGTGCGCTAGTCTGCCGCCGGTGGAACAACTGCGACTTCATTTCTCCAACCGCGCGCAACCGGATCGCCCGCTGTCGATGGGCGTGCACCGGATCGTGCGCGAAGCCTCCGGTCACGTCGGCGTCGGCGATCAGCTCCAGGGCGCGCTGCTGGTGCGCATCTGCGTGGATCGCCGCGGCCTGTGGCTGCAGGTCCCCACCGGCATGCGCGGCGTGCACGTGAACGGACGCCCGGTCCTGCGGATGGCGTTGCTGCGCGCCGGCGACGCCATCTACGTGGACGGCGTCGAGCTGCTGGTGCAGGCCGCGCACCTGCCGCCGGAACCGTCCTCGGAGCCGGCGCCCGCCGCAGCGGATCCCCGCATCATCCTGCGCGGCGTGGGCGGCAAGTACCACGGCCGCAGCATCCCGCTGCTGCGCCCGGTGCTGATCGGCCGCGCCCGCGAGGCCGCCATCCGGGTGGACGATCCGGTGTTCGCCGAGCGCCACGCGCAACTGGAAGTGCAGGGCGACCGGGTGCTGCTGCGGGATCTGGGCTCGGCCGAAGGCAGCCTGGTGAACGGAGTGGCGACGCGCGACGCGCTGCTGGTGGCCGGCGATCAGCTGGTGTTCGATCCGCAGCACCGTTTCGTGGTCGAAGTACCCTGGACCCGCGCGGACGCGCTGCCGGGCGAAGCCGAACGCGAGCCGATCGGGCCGGCCGAGCCCGAGGCGCCGGAACCCCGGCGCGCCGGCACCGTGCGGCGCTGGCCCTGGTTGTTGCTGGCAGCGCTGCTGCTGGCCGCCGCGCTCAGCGCGCTGCTGCTGTTCGGTTCCGGCTGAGGCGCTTGCCCAGCCGCCAGCCCAGCAGCACCGCCAGGATGGCGGCGTACAGCAGCGGCTCGCGGATGTCCGATTTCACCAGCCACCAGAAGTGCAGCACGGCCAGCACGCCGACCGCGTAGACGGCCTTGTGCAACTGGCCCCAGCGGCGACCCAGGCGGCGGATCCAGCCCTGGGTGGACGTGATCGCCAGCGGTATCAGCAGCAGCCAGGCGGTGAAGCCCACGGTGATGTAGGGCCGCTTGGCGATTTCCTCGAAGATCTGCGTCCAGTAACCCTGCAGGTCCAGCACCAGGTAGCTGGTGAGATGCAGGCTGGCGTAGAAGAACGCGTACAGGCCCAGCATGCGCCGGAACCGGATCAGCACCGCTTGGCCGGTCAGTTGCCGCAGCGGGGTGATGGCCAGGGCGATCATCAGCATCCGCAGCGCCCACAGCCCGGTGCGATGTTCGACCTCGGCGACCGGATCCGCGCCGAGCGCGTCGCTGCCGGCATGCAGCACCGACCAGAACTGCCATGCCAGAATCGCCAGCGGGGTCAGCGCCAGCGCGTGCACCAGCGCCTTGGCCAGCCAAAGACGGGAAGATTGCCTGGCCCGGTTCACGCCGCGGAGCCCTCGCCAGTCCGGCTGGCGTCCCTGGTCAGCTGCATATCACTTCAATACCACTTCTTCAGATCCAGCCCCGCGTACATCGAGGCGACCTGCGGGCCATAACCATTGAACAGGCGGGTCGGAATGCGCTCGGCGAACACCCGGTTGGTGGTGCCGGCGATGCGGCGTTCGGTCTTCTGGCTCCAGCGCGGGTGATCGACGGCCGGATTGACGTTGGAGAAGAACCCGTACTCCGACGGCTGCAACTCGTGCCAGGCGGTCTCCGGCATCTTCTCAACGAAGCTGATCGCCACGATCGACTTGATGCTCTTGAAGCCGTACTTCCACGGCACCACCAGCCGCAGCGGCGCGCCGTTCTGCTGCGGTAGCGGCTTGCCGTACAGGCCGGTGGCGAGCAGGGTCAGCGGGTGCATCGCCTCGTCGATGCGCAGGCCCTCCTTGTACGGCCACTCGATCGAGCGGTAGCGGATGCCCGGCATCTGCACCGGATCGGCCAGGGTGGTGAAGGCGACGTAGCGGGCCTTGGAGGTCGGCGCGAACTTCTTCAGCACCGCGCCCAGCGGCACGCCCAGCCAGGGAATCACCATCGACCAGCCTTCCACGCAGCGCAGCCGGTAGACCCGCTCCTCCGGCGCCAGGCCCTTGATCAGATCCTCCAGCGCCAGCTTGCCCGGACGCTCGCACTCGCCGCCGACCACCACCGACCACGGCGAGGTGCGCAGGGTCTTGCGGGCGGTGGACGGGTCGGCCTTGCCGGTGCCGAATTCGTAGAAGTTGTTGTAGGTGGTGACGTCCTCGTAGCGGGTCAGCGCCTCGTCGGTGCGGAAGCCCGAGCGGGCCTGTTCGGGCGACAGCGCGGCCCGGGGCGGGGGCGGCGGTTCGGCGTCGGCACAGCCGGCCAGCGCCAGCGTGGGGGCGAAGGCCATCGCGCGCAGGAGATCGCGGCGCTGGCGGTAGACCGCTTCATCGGTGATTTCGGAAGCGGGAATCCTGAGGGCATCCCGGAGGGACATGGGAGACTCCAAACGACGGTCGTGGATGGAAGAACAGAGGCGCCAATCGCCCGGAAGGTTTCGCCGGAAGCCGCGTCGCTTCGCTCCGGCCGCATTCCGTTTATACGCCGGACAGCCTGCACCAAGCGAAAAAAACGGACCCGGCGGGAAAGGTTGCCCCTGCAACTGATGCACTGCGGCATACTACGGCTTCCCCGTTCAGGTGCCTTATGACGCGCGCGTACAACTTCAGTGCCGGTCCCGCCACCCTTCCCGAACCGGTACTGCGGCAGGCGCAGGCCGAAATGCTGGAATGGAACGGCGTCGGCGCCTCCATCGTCGAAATCAGCCATCGCAGCGCGGACTTCATCGCGGTGGCCGCCCAGGCCGAAGCGGATCTGCGGACCCTGCTCGCCATCCCCGACGACTACGCGGTGCTGTTCCTGTCCGGCGGTGCCACCACCCAGCAGGCGCTGCTGCCGCTGAACTTCGCCGCCCCCGGCCAGGCCGCCGACTACGTGGTCAGCGGCCACTGGGGCAAGACCGCGGTCAAGCAGGCGCGCCCCTACGTGGCGGTCAACGTCGCCGCCGACGGCGAACCCGGCGGTTTCCACGACATTCCCGCGCGTGCGGACTGGCGCCTGGGCGCCGACGCCGCCTACGTGCACATCACCGCCAACGAGACCATCCATGGCATCGAGTTCCGCGACGTGCCGGACGTGGGCGCGGCGCCGCTGTTCGCCGACTTCAGCTCCAACATCGCCTCCGAACCACTGGATGTCTCGAAGTTCGGGCTGATCTACGCCGGCGCGCAGAAGAATCTCGGCCCGGTCGGCATCTCGGTGGTCATCGTCCGCCGCGACCTGCTGGAACGCGCCGGCCAGCCGCGCGCCGACATCTTCGACTACCGCTCGCACGCCGCGCGCGACTCGATGCTCAACACACCGCCGACCTGGAACTGGTACCTGCTGGGGCTGACCGTGAAGTGGATGCTGGACGAAGGCGGCGTCGCCGAGTTCGCCCGCCGCAACGCGGCCAAATCGGCGCTGGTCTACCAGGCCATCGACGGCTCGGGCGGCTTCTACCGCAACGAGGTGGCGACGGCGGTGCGTTCGCGGATGAACATCCCGTTCTTCCTGCCGGACGAGGATCTGACCGCGCGCTTCGTCAGCGAGTCGAAACAGGCCGGCCTGCTGGCGCTGAAGGGCCACAAGGCGGTCGGCGGCATCCGCGCCTCGCTGTACAACGCCATGCCGCTGGCCGGCGCGCAGGCGCTGGCGGATTTCATGCGCGACTTCCAGCAGCGCAATGGTTGAACGATTTCACTGTGGGAGCGACGTCAGTCGCGACTACACGGTTTCCGGTCGCGACTGACGTCGCTCCCACAAGAAGCATCAGAGAACAGACACATGGCCGCAAAGCCCAGGAAAACCGCCGGCAAGACCACCAAGCCGCCCGCTCGCGGCAAGGCCGCCGTATCCGCTGCCGCCGCACCGGTGCTGGCCGACGTGCGCGCCAAGATCGACGGCATCGACCGCGAGATCCAGGAACTGATCGCCGAGCGCGCGCGCTTCGCCCACCAGGTCGGCAAGGCCAAGGGCAAGCTGGCCGCGGCGGTGGACTACTACCGCCCCGAGCGCGAGGCGCAGGTGCTGCGGATGGTGGTGGACCGCAACGAGGGCCCGCTCAGCGACGAAGTGCTGGTGCACGTGTTCCGCGAAATCATGTCCGCCTGCCTGGCCCAGCAGGAGCCGCTGAAGATCGGCTTCCTCGGACCGGAAGGCACGTTCAGCCAGCAGGCCGTGCTCAAGCACTTCGGCCGTTCGGCCCATGGCCTGCCGCTGGCGAGCATCGAGGAAGTGTTCCAGGAAGTGGAAAGCGGCAACGCCGATTTCGGCGTGGTGCCGGTGGAGAACTCGGGGCAGGGCACCATCCAGGTCACCCTGGACATGTTCCTCACCTCCAACCTGAAGATCTGCGGCGAAGTCGAACTGCGCGTGCACCAGTTCCTGCTCTCGCGCACCGGCCGCATCGACGACATCGAGCGCATCTACGGCCACCCGCAATCCTTCGCCCAGACCGCCGGCTGGCTGCGCGCCAACCTGCCCAAGGTCGAGAAGATTCCGGTGTCCAGCAACGCCGAGGGCGCGCGCCGCGCACGCAATTCCGATGACGCCGCCTGCATCGCCGGCGAGAGCGCCGGGCATGTCTACGGCCTGAAGAAAGTGGTGATGAGCCCGATCCAGGACGACAAGGACAACACCACCCGCTTCCTGGTCATCGGCCGCAGCATCTTCCCGCCGTCGGGCCACGACCGCACCTCGGTGCTGGTCTTCATCCACGACAAGCCGGGCGCGCTGTTCGACGTGCTCAGCCCGTTCGCGCGCCACGGCATCAGCATGAACCGGATCGAATCGCGGCCCTCGCACCACGCCAAGTGGGAATACGGCTTCTTCATCGATCTGGCCGGCCACGTCGACGACGAAGGCATGAAACAGGCCCTGGCCGAACTCAAGGCGCACTCCGCCCAGATCAAGGTCCTCGGCTCTTACCCGGTGGCGGTGCCTTGATACGGGAATGGGGAATCGGGAATTGGGAATCGTCCAAGCAGGCAATTCACCTTTACCGGATGTTCCCCGTTCCACGTGATGTCGCTTTTTCGATTCTCCATTCCCCATTCCCGATTCCCTGCAAATGAACGACTGGATTGCTTCCCCCGGACAGCCGCTGCGCGGCGAGCTGACCATTCCCGGCGACAAGTCGGTGTCGCATCGTGCGGTGATGTTCGCCGCGCTGGCCGATGGCGTCTCGCAGATCGATGGCTTCCTGGAGGGCGAGGACACCCGTGCCACCGCGGCGATTTTCCAGAAGCTCGGCGTGCGCATCGAAACCCCGTCGCCGTCGCGCCGCATCGTGCATGGCGTCGGCGTGGACGGGCTGAAGGCCGCGGCCGGTGAGCTCGACTGCGGCAATGCCGGTACCGGCATGCGCCTGCTGGCCGGCCTGCTGGCGGCGCAACCGTTCGACAGCGTGCTGATCGGCGATGAATCGCTGTCGCGCCGGCCGATGCGCCGCATCACCGCGCCGCTGGCTCGGATGGGCGCGCGCATCGATACGGAAGAGGGCGGCCTGCCGCCGTTGCGCATCCACGGCGGGCAGCCACTGCACGGCATCGACTACACGCTGGAAGTCGCCAGCGCGCAGGTGAAATCGGCGGTGCTGCTGGCCGGCCTGTACGCGCAGGGCGAGACCATCGTCCACGAACCGCATCCCACCCGCGACTACACCGAGCGTATGCTGGCCGCGTTCGGCGCCGACATCGAGTTCTCACCGGGTCACGCGCGCCTGCGCGGCGGCCAGCGCCTGCGCGCGACCGATGTGGTGGTGCCGGCGGATTTTTCGTCCTCGGCGTTCTTCCTGGTCGCCGCCAGCATCGTGCCCGGCTCGGAACTGCGCCTGCGCGCGGTCGGGCTCAATCCGCGCCGGACCGGCCTGCTGACCGCGCTGCGCCTGATGGGCGCGGACATCCGCGAGGAAAACCGGGCGGAGCAGGGCGGCGAACCGGTCGCCGATCTGGTCGTGCGGTACGCGCCATTGCGCGGCATCGAGGTGCCCGAGGCGCTGGTGCCGGACATGATCGACGAGTTCCCCGCGCTGTTCGTCGCCGCCGCCTGCGCCGATGGCCCGACCGTGGTGCGTGGCGCCGCCGAACTGCGGGTCAAGGAATCCGATCGGCTGGCGACGATGGCCGCGGGCCTGCGCACGCTGGGCCTGCAGGTGGACGAAACCCCGGACGGCGGCACCATCCATCCGGGTACCCTGCAGGGCGGCCACATCGACAGCCATGGCGATCACCGCATCGCCATGTCGTTCGCCGTGGCCGGCCAGCGCAGCGGCGGCGAAGTGCGCGTCGGCGACATCGCCAACGTCGCCACCTCGTTCCCCGGCTTCGACACCCTGGCCACGGGCGCGGGCTTCGCTTTGCGGCCTGCATGAGCGAACTCCTGCCTGTGGGAGCGACGTGAGTCGCGATTGAAGTCATCCCCGAGCCAGATGGATGACGGTCGCGACTGACGTCGCTCCCACAAGAAGGGAGAAAAAAAGGGAAGCCGTCACCGGCTTCCCTTTTTCGATTTCCGGTTTCAGGCCCGGCTTCAAATCGGCTTGAAATCCACCGGTACCTGCACCGTGCTGGCGACCGCCTTGCCGTTGCGCAGGGCCGGTTCGAAGCGCCACTTGCGCACGGCCTGCACCGCGGCGCGATCCAGATCACGGTTGCCGCTGCGGCGGACCACATCGACATCGACCGGCTGGCCACTGGCGTCGATTTCCGCACGCACCATCACCGTGCCCCCGATGCCGGCGCGAAGCGCGGCGGCCGGGTATTGCGGAGAAGGATTGCCGGTCATCAGCCGCGGCTCCTGCGAGCGCGGAGTGCGTTCGGCGGAAGCAACGCTGCGGCGCGCCTCGGCGCGCGGCTTCTCGCTGCGCGCGGCCGCGGACGCTGCCTCGTCGTCAGGCACGACGGCCGGTGCCGTCACCGCGGGCGCCACGCTTTCCAGCGGCAGCGATGCCGGCTGGTGCTGCTTGTACCAGGCCAGCCCGGCCGCCACGACGGCGAGCAGGGCGATCACCCACAACAAGATCAGGGATGCGTTCTTCTCCCGCGGCGGCGGGATATCGGCCGTTTCGGCGGGACTCCATTCGGGCTGGGGATGCGTATGCGCCATGGAAAAAACCTCCTCGTCCACGCGTTGCTGCGTTGGCATCGAGTCTTGCATGGAGGTTTGTTGGCATCGCGTGAGCGGCCGGTAAAGTCGCCCGGATCGGGAAAGTCGCGATTCAGCTCGCGCGCCGCCGGTTCAGCTGCGCGCCAGTTCCCGGCTCATTGCTGCAGGTTGAAGTCGATCGGCACGACCACGCTGGACGCCACCGGCTGGCCGTCGCGCTGGGCCGGATTGAAGCGCCAGCGGCGGACCGCGTCGAGCGCGGCGCGATCCAGATCGCGCGAGCCGCTGCGGGTCTCGACGGACACGTCGGTGGGCACGCCGTCGGCGCCGACTTCCACCCGCACCATCACCGTGCCCGCATCGCCCCGGCGCAGCGCGGCGGCGGGATAGTCGGGCGGCGGCGCCTGGCCCGCCATCGGCACCGGCTGGTCGCCGGGCGCCAACACCACGCCGGCGGCCGGTCCCGCGGGCGCATCCACGACCGCGGGTGCGGCCGGTGCGGGCGTTTCCTCGATCGGCGCCGGCATCGGCGCCTGTTCGACCAGTTGCGGACGCTCGTTGCCTTCCTGGCGGGGTTCCTCCAGGCCGCTGGCGCCGCCGCGCGCGGGCAGCGGCTCGGGCAACGCCTCGATCACCGGCTTGGCGCCCTCCGCCGTGGCCTCGGGCTGGTAGAAACCGTCGTCGCCGCGCCCGGCCAGCCAGACGATCACGAACAGCAGCAGGCCGGCGCCGAAGGCGATGCCGGCGATGCGCAGGGTGCGGCGGGGCAGGCGGAACACGAGTTCGGAATCCGGGGATTCGCGGGAAGCGGACATGGAAGGCACCGTGGTGGCTGCGCCGATTCTGACATGCCCGGGGTGAACGCTGCGAGGCATGACGGCGCATAAAAGGCGATAATCGGCGTCCTGCCGCATATCCGCTCCGAATCCCATGCTCGATCCCGCCCTGCTTCGCACCCAGACCGCCGAACTCGCCCAACGCCTGAAGGACAGCCGGGGTTTCGACCTTGACGTGTCCCGGCTGGCCGAACTGGAGTCGTCGCGCAAGCAGATCCAGAAGCGCACCGAGGAATTGCAGAACCTGCGCAACACCCGTTCCAAGGCAATCGGCCAGGCCAAGGCCAAGGGCGAGGACGTGGCGGCGTTGATGGCCGAGGTGGCCGGTTTCGGCGACGAGCTCAAGGCCTCGGAAGTGAAGCTGGACGAGATCCGCGGCGAGATCGAGGCGATCGCGCTGGGCATCCCCAACCTGCCGCATGCCAGCGTTCCCAACGGCAGCGACGAGAGCCAGAACGTCGAACAGCACCGCTGGGGCACCCCGCCGGTGTTCGATTTCCCGGTCAAGGATCACGTCGAACTCGGCGCCCGCCACGGCTGGCTGGACGGCGACACCGCCGCCAAGATCTCCGGCGCGCGCTTCACGGTGCTGCGCGGCCAGCTGGCCCGCCTGCACCGCGCGCTGGCGCAGTTCATGCTGGACCTGCACACCGGCGAACACGACTACGAGGAAACCAACGTGCCGCTGATCGTCAACGCCGAGAGCCTGTACGGCACCGGCCAGCTGCCCAAGTTCGAAGAGGACATGTTCAGCACCCAACTGGGCGAGCACAAGCGCTACCTGATCTCGACCTCCGAGATCTCGCTGACCAACATCGTCCGCGACGAAATCGTCGACGACGCGCGCCTGCCGCTGCGCATGACCGCGCATTCGCTGTGCTTCCGTTCCGAGGCCGGCAGCAGTGGCCGCGACGTGCGCGGCTTCATCCGCCAGCACCAGTTCGAGAAGGTGGAACTGGTCTCGATCGCGCGCCCGGCGGAAAGCTACGACGAGCACGAGCGCATGACCCGCAGCGCGGAAGTGGTGCTGGAGAAGCTGGGCCTGCCGTACCGCCGCATGCTGTTGTGCTCGGGCGACATGGGTTTCTCCGCCACCAAGACCTACGACTTGGAAGTCTGGCTGCCGTCGCAGCAGACCTACCGCGAGATTTCCTCGTGCTCCAACTGCGAGGATTTCCAGGCTCGCCGCATGCAGGCGCGCTGGCGCAACCCGGCCACGGGCAAGCCCGAACCGGTGCATACCCTCAACGGCTCCGGCACCGCGGTGGGCCGCGCGCTGATCGCGGTGATGGAGAACTACCAGAACGCCGACGGCTCGATCACCGTGCCCGAAGTGCTGCGTCCCTACATGGGCGGCGCCGACCGCATCGCCTGATCGGCACCCGCGAGCCCTGCTGTAGAGCGGAGCTTGCTTCGCTGCCCGACTCGGCTGCCCGAACCACGCCCCGGCCTGCCCTGATTCCTCCGCGCATCCCGTAGCCGAGCAAGTCCGGCTCCACACCTCCCCCTTCAAGAAGGGGACCGAGGGGGATTTGCGCTCGCATCGCCCGAGGCACGGCGCGGGCACCCGTACCAGCAAGCCCGGCTCCACACCTCCCCCTTCGAAGAAGGGGACCAGGGGGATTGTGGCTCGCACTACGCCCGACGGCACGGCGCGGGGCACCCCGTAACCGAGCAAGCCCGGCTCCACACTCCCCCTTCCG
>OFCZ01000032.1_pt1 | contig 53632 bp, 49 predicted proteins | sample 1521011 | NCBI WGS metagenome assembly OFCZ01 (sample SAMEA2532532, study PRJEB24079) | metagenome | biome: bacteria; feature: seaside; material: soil | place: India | collected 2012-02-01 | depth 0.1 m | reverse complement strand
TCCTGATGCCTGATCACTGGCATGGCCTGATTGAGGTGGGCGGCTTGGACCATCTTTCGATGGTGGTGCAGCGACTGAAGACCAACAGCGCACGCAGGCTCCGCATGGAGCATCCGATGATTGCCCGCGTATGGGAGAAAGGGTTTCATGACCGCGCGCTACGCGGCGAGGCCACGCTGAAACCCGCTGCCCGTTACCTGGTCGGGAATCCGTTGCGGGCGGGCTTGGCCGAACAGATCGGCGACTACCCTTACTGGAACAGCATCTGGTTGTAGCCGGCCTTCCCGTTGCCGTCATTGTGGGAGCGACGTAAGTCGCGAACCCTGAAACTTTCCGCGCATCGCGACTCACGTCGCTCCCACAAGGTATTCGTACTTGCGGTCAATCCGCGAGCAGCTTGCGCCAGCCTTCGTGGCCCAGGCGGTCCAGGGTCTGGATGTTGCGTTCGACGATCACGTCGGGATCGGGGAAGGCGGCGACTGCGCGCTCCACGCTGTCCTCGCGCAGCAGGTGCAGGGTGGGATAAGGCGAGCGATTGGTGTAGTGGCTGATGTCGTCGGGCGCGGCGCCGGCGAACTGGTAGTCGGGATGGAAGCTGGCGACCTGCAGGATGCCTTGCAGGTCCAGTGCTTCGACCGCCGCGTCGGCGTTGTCGAGGAAATCGTTGTAATCCAGGAAGTCGGTCAGGACTTCCGGATGGATGATCAAGGTGGTGTCGATCTGCGCGGGATCCGTGTCACGCAGCAGCACCAGTTCCTCGGCCAGTTGCTCCAGCAGGGCTTCCGGCGTGGTGGCGTCGCTCAGCACGAAGCGCACCTGTTCCTTGACGTAGACCGCCTTGGCGAACGGGCACAGATTCAGGCCGATGACCGCGCGCTCGATCCAGCGCCGGGTGACCGCGACGGGATCCGGCGCGACCTCACCGGCGCCGGGCAGCGCGGAATCAGTCACGGAAGTTGTCGAACTGCAGCGGCAGTTCGAGCTCGGTCTTCTTGAGCAGGGCGATGACATCCTGCAGGTCGTCGCGCTTCTTGCCCATGACCCGCAGCTTATCGCCGTTGATCTGGGTCTCGACCTTGATCTTGGCGTCCTTGATGGTCGCGGCGATCTTCTTGGCCAGCTTCTGCTCGATGCCCTGCTTGACGGTGACCTTCTGCCTGGCCTGCGCCAGGTTGGTTTCGACGTCGCCGAACTCCAGGCAGCGGGTGTCGATGCCGCGTGCGATCAGGCGAGCGCGCAGGATGTCGGTCATCTGCTTGACCTGGAAATCGCTGGGCGCGGTCTGGGTGATTACGTTCTCGTCCAGCGCGAACTTCGCATCGATGCCCTTGAAGTCGAAGCGATTGGACAGTTCGCGGTTGGCTTGATCGACCGCATTGGTGAGTTCGTGCTGGTTGACTTCGGAAACGACGTCGAAGGAGGGCATGACACGCTCAAAAGGACTAAATGGGAGACGGCATACATTGTAGTCCAAATGCTTGGCCGAGCCACTGCCGCACACCCATAATCGGAAGCCGGTTTCTTCAGCGATGTTCAGTGCCCGCCTCGCTACTAGGCTTGGCATCTCGGGGATTTTTTCGTCAGGTACCGGCGACGTGAGCGTGGCGAAGGCCAGGGCCGATACCGCCGAGTTCGCCAACAGGCCGTCGGCGAATAACTTGAATACGATCGATGGCAGGGAGAATTTCATGAGAACTTACCTTCGACATATCGCGGTACTGGGGTTGTTGGCGGCGTGCATCGCCACGGTTCCCGCTTCCGCCCAGGTATCCACGGCGTCGCGCCATGGCGAATCCGATCGCCTTGAGGCGGAACGGAAAGAACAAATGCGACTGCAGGCGCTGTTCGACCGCGACGAATTGGAGTCGAAGCTTCAGCTGGGCAATGGAAGTTTGCGGGGCGTCATGGCCTACCGGGAACGCCCGGGCGTCAGGCTGGCAAAGCTGCTCAGCCGACCGGCCACGGCCCTGGCTGACCGGGAGTGGGTGTTCCTGTTGCCCATGACCCGCTACGTGCAGGCATGGCTGGAGACAAAGGGAGGTTCGCTGGCCGTGCCTGACATGGAGAGCCTGCATCCGGAGATGTGGAAATATGCCGGGAAAGTCCGCACGGATCGGAAGGGATACTTCGAATTCGATGGGCTCATGCCTGGTCGCTATCTGGTCTTCGCGGAGTTTCCCGTATCCATTCACCAGGCGGAGCAGGTGGACACGGGGAAGCGCGCTTTCACGTATGGCTACTACGGAGCCATTACCGGAACCGAGCCTGTATACAGGCAGGTTCGCAAAGACACCACCATGAATCTCCTGGTCGAGCAAGTGGTCGACGTCAAATCTGGAGTGACCACGACGTATAAGGCGCGCATCGAGTGAAGAAGATTGTGAACTTCTTTTTTTTTCGGGCGGGGACGGGAAATGAGTCCATGGCGAGTGATGATGGTCGTTGGAGCCATTTCGTGGGCGGCAATCGCGGGAGGGATGTCGGCCAATGCTTCGACTTTGACTACTGATGGCTCCACATGCAGGCCGGAAAGGGATTTGCGTTGCTGGTACCTGATTGGCGCCATTGGAGAGCAGCCGGAGCGGGTGGCATTTGTCGCGCGCCATGTTGATCCGACGGTGGCGGGCGAGAAACGTCGAGTGGAACTCCTGCAGGTGGTCGAGAAGGTGGACTTCCCGGAGAGATTCTCTGTCTGGCGATTGCAGTTTGACTGTCAGCGAAAGATGTTCCGGGTCGAGGCATCTCTCGTCGGTCTTCCCAACGGGACCGCGAAGGCGGAACCCGTGGATTCGACCCGATGGTACTCGCTCGAGGAAGGACGTTCTGGCGAAGGCATTGCGCTCCCCTTCGCCTGCGAGGAAAGAGGGCAGGGATCCGACGAAGTCACCAAGCTCTTCATGGGCAACCTGTATCGTGGTCCCGACCTGATCAATCTCTTTCGCCGTGTGTATTGGGAAGAAGACGCCAGCAAGTAAAGCGCCCCCGGTGCGCAAGGGGCGCGGGGTGTCCGCGCGTGGTTCCTGAATCGCCGGTGTTCGGATGCGGGAGGGCTCCCGCCACTCCATAATGCGGCATGCGCCGACATCCCCATTCCGCCGCCATCGTCCTGATGCTGCTGGCCGTGCTCCTGTTCGCCCTGATGGATGCCGGGCTGAAGCTGCTGTCGGCGAAGTATCCGCCGCTGCAGGTGGCCGCGTTGCGCGGGTTGTCGTCGCTGCCGTTCGTGCTGGCGTGGGCGCTGCTGACGGTCCCGCCTGGCAGCCTGCTGCGGATCCACTGGCCGCTGCATCTGCTGCGCGGTGCGCTCGGCGTGGCGATGATGGCCGGCTTCGTCTATGGCCTGCGCGGCATGCCGCTGTCCACCGCCTATGCCATCACCTTCGTCGCGCCGCTGCTGGTGACCGCGATGGCCGGGCCGCTGCTGAAGGAGCGGGTCGGCCTGGGTCGCTGGCTGGCGATCGGGATCGGCCTGACGGGCGTGCTGGTCATCCTGCGTCCCACCGGCGAAGGCATGATGACCGCCGGCGGACTGGCGGTGCTGGTGGCGGCGATCTGCTACGCCGCCGGCGCGATCACCGTGCGCCTGCTGGCGCAGCGGGACAGTACCCAGGCGATGGTGGTCTGGTTCATGGCCCTGCTGTCGGCGGCGGCGCTGGTGCTGGCATGGCCGGGATGGAAGCCGCTGGCGGCGGCGGACGGTTGGATCATCGCCGGCATCGGGGTCGCCGGTTCGCTGGCGCAGGTCGCGCTGACCGAGGCGTTCCGGCGTGGCGAGGCTTCGTTGATCGCACCGCTGGAGTACACCGCGCTGATCTGGGGCGTGGCGTTGGATGTGGCGCTGTGGGGCGTGCTGCCGGATGGCGTCACCTGGGTCGGCGCCGGAATCATCGTCGCCAGCGGCTTTTATCTGCTGCGCCGCGAACCGGCGCACGCGCACGCCGAGGCGGAGCATCCCTGAGATGCCCTGGCTGCTGCTCCTGCCGCTGTGCCTGATGCTGCTGCTCGCACTGTGGCTGATCCTGTTTCCCTGGTCGTTGTGGCAGCGCTACCACCGCGGCAAGGCAACCCGGCGCGTCTGGCCGTGGCAGGTACGTTTGAATCTGGGGCTGTTGTGGGGGGCGCTTGTCGTGTTCCTCCTGCTCAGCGCCGTCTTCCAGATCTGGTGGCCGCATCAGTTGTCGCAGGCCGCGCTGGGGCTGGGGGCCGGCATCGGGCTGGGCGCGCTGGGGGTCGCCACGAGTCGTTTCGAATGGCGCGAGGCGGGCCTGTTTCATACGCCCAATCCCTGGCTGGTCTTGCTGCTGACCCTGCTGGTGGCCGGCCGGATCCTGCTGGGGCTGGTCCAGATCTTCCAGCAGGGCCTGGCATGGTCGCGGGATCAGGTACTGGCCGGCGATCTGCATGCGGGCCTGACCGGATTGGCGGGTTTGTTGCTGGGATATGCGCTTGCGAGTACGTGGGGACTGCATCGACGACTGAGGCGCTTGCGCCGTTGAGCCACGAAAACGAAGGGCCCCGAATTCGGGGCCCTTCGCTGTTCCAGGTGCAATGCCGGTCGGTGACCGGGCTGGCGCTTAGAAACGCACGCCGATGCCGATGCCCACGGTCCACGGATTCAGATCCGCCTTCTGGCCGATACGCTGGCCGTCGGCGGTGATCTCGCTGTCACCGTGCATGTAGCGGGCGTCCGCGCGGGCGAACCACGACGGGCTGATGTTGAAGTCGACGCCCACGGTGCCAATGGCGCCCTTGGTGTCTTCCAGGCCGAAGTGCTGGCCGGCGCCGTCGGTGATGTTGTAGCCGCCGCTGTAGTTGGCCTGGTAGTAACCCAGACCCACGAACGGACGGATCGGCGCATCGCTGTTGCGGAAGTGGTACTGGGCGCTCAGTGCGTAGGGCTGGGAATCGATGTTGCCCAGCTTGCCCTGGTCACCGCGCACGCGCTGCTCGAACTTGTCGGCGGCGCCCCACAGTTCGACGGCGATCGCCGGGGTGACGTACCAGCTGGCGCTCAGGGTGGCGGCGGAACCGCCGTCCAGATCCAGGCTGGCGTTGTCCACCGGCTTGGAGTCGACCTTCTGCACGGCGTAACCGCCGACGACGGCGAAGCGCTTGTGATCGGAGGACGCGGTGCTGTCCTGCGCGAATACGGCCGGGGCGAACGCCAGCAGCGAAGCGGCGAGGGTGAGGGTGCGGAACTTGTTCATGGGGGATCTCCTTTTTCTCTTTTTCTGGCCCGATGCTTTTGGGGCGTGCGCACCGTAACCACCCCTGCATGAATGGAGACAAGCCCACGAAATGAATTTTTTACAACAGCGGGCATATCCAGCGAACGTTCATTTTTCGTTTGTTCGCAAGCAGAAAAAGCATTCAGGAACGATCGCGCGGAACAAATGTGATTCGGCAAACGGATTGGGTTATGGTCGCCCGCGCGTGTACGACAGGGAGGATGCGTCATGCCCCGCAGCGATGCCGCCACCGTCGAAGCCTATCTGGCCGGACTGCCGGCGGAACGGCGCGACGTGATCGCGACCGTGCGCGATGCCATCAACCGGCATCTGCCGCCGGGTTACGAGGAGCGGATCAACTGGGGAATGATCAGCTGGGAGATTCCGCTGTCCCGCTATCCGGAGACCTACAATCGCCAGCCGCTTTCATTCGTGGCGCTGGCCGCGCAGAAAAACCACTACGCCCTGTACCTGATGTGCGTCTACACCGATTCGCCGGTGGAAGCCGAACTGCGGCGCGCGTATGCGGAGGCCGGCAAGAAGCTGGACATGGGCAAGAGCTGCCTGCGGTTCAAGCGGCTGGAAGATCTGCTGTTGCCGGAAGTGGTCCGGATCGTGGCGGCCACGCCGGTCGAGACCCACATCGCGCGCCACGAGGCCGGGCGCGTGCGACACTGAGCCGCATGAGTCCGCGTCCGTCCAAATCCTCCCCGCGCCCGCGCGGCGCGTCCCGAGCCAAGGCCGCCCCCGCGCCGCCGGTGGCCGGCGACAACCCGACCATGGCGGATCTGGCGAAGATCGCGGGGGTTTCCGCCATCACGATTTCGCGCGCGTTGCGTGAAAGCCCGCTGGTGAATGCGAAAACCCGCGAGCGCATCCGCGAGATCGCGCGCCAGTACGGCTATTCCTTCAATGTCAGCGCACGCAACCTGCGCCTGCGCCGCAGCATGACGGTGGCGGTGGTGGTGGAAATGAAGCCGACCCTGGAGCGGCAGATGTCCGGGCCGTATCCGCTGGATCTGCTGGGTGGCATCACCCAGGAACTGACCACCACCGGCTACAGCGTGCTGCTGACCTCGCTGCAGGGCGGCGCGCTGCCCAACGTGCAGGCCGCCGACGGCGTGATCCTGCTCGGCCAGGGCGCCAACGAGGACGCCATGCACGAAGTGCAGCGCTGGGGCAGGCCGATGGTGGTGTGGGGCGCGGTCAGCCGGCACGAGTCGCAGGTCGTGGTCGGCAGCGACAACCGCCGCGGTGGCGCGCTCGCGGCCGAACGGTTCATCGCGTTGGGCCGCAGCCGGCCGGTGTTCCTGGGGGATCCCGCGCACGGCGAATTCGCCGAGCGCCTGGAAGGCTTCGCCGGCACCCTGGGCAAATACGGCATCGTGCCGCTGACGCCCTCGGTCGCCAGCTTCACCGTCAACGCCGGCGCGGAGGCGGTGCATGCGCTGCTGGAGAAGCATCCGCAGATCGATGCGCTGTTCGCCGCCAGCGACCTGCTCGCGATCGGCGCCATCCGCGCGTTGATCGAGCGTGGCCGGCGCGTGCCCGAGGATGTCTCGGTCATCGGCTACGACGACACCCCGCTGGGGGCCACCTACGTGCCGCCACTGAGCTCGGTGCACCAGAATTTCGTCGACGCCGGCGTCCTGCTTGCCCGCAAGATCCGCGGATTGATCGACGGCGAGGCGGCCAGCTCGGAAACCCTGCCGACCCACCTGGTGGTCCGCGCCACCTGAGCGCAAAAATCTGCTGCGGCGCAACGTGTACAGGGGGAGCGCGCTGGCGCGCCTCCGCCGGCGAAAGTCCCGCCCGGTGCGAGGCTAAATCCCTGTCCTGCAACGGAATTGTCATATGGCTTGGACCGTCCAACGGCTGCCATGGACATGCCTCTCCTCGCATTTGTTATCGATAACTTGACATCGATAACAACGAATCCCTAGCGTGCCTCCCGCACGGTCCCTGGACGGCAGGGCGAAATGGAGGAAGCGCACGTGGGCGAGTGGCAGGACAGGGCGCCGGTGGACACCGCCGGCATGACCATGGCGGACGATCCCTGGCGTCTGCGCCAGACGGAGTTCGATCCGCGCCGCCGCGCCCGCGACGAAACCCTGTTCGCGCTGGCCAATGGCGGCCTGGGCGTGCGCGGCGGTTTCGAGGAACAGGACAGCGCCAGCGACGGCAGTTTCCTGGCCGCGGCGTTCGAACAGAATGCCATCCACTATCACGAGCGGCTGGCCGGATTCGCGCGCAGCACGGACACCCGGGTTCCGGTCGCCGAGGGCAAGCGCATCCGGATCCTGCTGGGCGAGGAGGCCGTCGATCTCGCGCAGGCCGAATGGCTGGCGTTCGAACGCGAACTGGATCTGCGCCAGGGACAGCTGCGTCGTCGCCTGCGCATCCGCACCGCGGGTGGCCACACGCTGGAAATCCATGCCGAGCGGGTGGTGCCGTTCGCCGAGCATGCGCTGCTGGCGATCCGTTTCCGGGTGCGTTCGGTCGATTACCGCGGACCGATCGCGCTGGTGTCCTCGATCGAAAGCGGCCGGCAGGCGGTCGCCCAGGGTGACGATCCGCGCATCGGCGCCGGTGGCGGTGAAGGATTGCTGGCTATCGGCGGCGGCAGCGCGGGCGGGATGGCCTGGATCGCGCAACGCGCGCCGCATCGCGGATTCGAACTCAGCTGCGGACAGCATCATCGCGTCGGCGCGGGCCTGCTCGCGCAGCCGCCGCAGGCGACGGCCGGTCGGGTCGAACAGCGGTTCGACGGTCAACTGGTTCCCGGTGGCGAAATCGGCGTGGAGAAGTTCGTCGCCTACGTCCACGACGGCGACATGGCGCAGCGTGCGGGCGAACTGGCGCAACAGCTCGAACGCGCGGTCGGGACCGGATTCGATGGCTTCGCCGCGTCGCAGGCGACCACAATGGATGGATTCTGGCAGCGGGCGGGCTTGTCGGTGAACGGCGATGCCAGCGCCGAGCAGGCGCTGCGCTTCAACCTGTTCCACCTGCTGCAATCGGCCGGCCGCAACGGCGTGGATGGCACCGCCGCCAAGGGGCTGACCGGCGAGGGCTACGAGGGCCATTGCTTCTGGGATACCGAGGCGTTCGTGCTGCCGGTGATGGCGTTCACCGCGCCGGACGTGGCCCGGGCGATGCTGCGCTACCGCTTCCGCACCCTGGACGCGGCGCGCGCGCATGCCCGCGAGATGAACCATCCGACGGGCGCGTTGTATCCCTGGCGCACCATCGATGGCGGCGAATGTTCGGCGCACTATCCCAGCGGCTCGGCCGCGTACCACATCAATGCCGCCGTGGCCTACGGCATCGGCCTGTATCTGGACGCCAGCGACGATGTGGACTTTCTCGTCGAAGCAGGCGCGGAGATGCTGTTCGAGACCGCGCGGATCTGGCCGCAGGTCGGGCATTTCAATCCGCGCCAGGGCGGCGCGTTCTGCATTCACGAAGTGACCGGGCCGGACGAGTACACCACCCTGGTCAACAACAACTTCTACACCAACCGCATGGCCCAGCTGCATCTGCGCCGCGCCGTGGCCGCGTGGCATCGGCTGCGCCAGGAACGACCCGAGGCATTGGCCGGACTGGCCGCCCGGCTGTCGCTGGAAGACACCGAAGTCGAGTTGTGGACACGCGCCGCCGACACGATGTACCTGCCCTATGACGAGGCGCAGGGCGTCTACGCGCAGGACGACGAATTCCTCGACAAGCCGCGCTGGCCGTTCCCGCCGGCAGGTGGGGAACATCGCCCGCTGTTGCTGGATTACCACCCGCTCACCCTGTATCGCCACCAGATCTGCAAGCAGGCCGACGTGGTGATGGGGTTGGTGCTGGCCGGGCATGGCCTGGATCCGCGCCGCAAGCGGCGCAGCTTCGATTACTACGAAGCGGTCACCACGCACGACTCGACCCTGTCGGCGCCGGTGTTCGGCATCCTCGCCAACGAGGTGGGCCTTGCGGACAAGGCCTGGCGCTACTTCGACGCCAGCCTGCGCGTGGATCTGGACGACCTGCATCGCAACACCGATCACGGCGTGCACATGGCGGCGCTGGCGGGCAGCTGGCTGGGCCTGACCGAAGGCTTCGCCGGGCTGCGGGTGGAGGACGGCCGGCTGTCGTTCGCGCCGACCCTGCCGGAAGCGTGGCAGGGCTACGGTTTCAACCTGCGCTGGCGCGGTTGCGTGCTGCGGGTGGACGTGGCGGCCGATGGTGTGCGCTACCGCCTGGAAGAGGGCGATGAGCTGGCCATCGTCCACGCGGGCGAGCCGCTGCTGCTGTCGCCGGGCACGGCCGAGCCGCAGCCGCTGGCGCGTCCGCTGGAAGCGGTGCGGGCGACCTTCCCGCGTCAGGCGCGCGCGCTGATCTTCGATCTGGATGGCGTGCTGACCGATACCGCGCACACCCACTACGAAGCCTGGCAGCGGCTGGCCGACGAAATCGACGTGCCGTTCGACCGCCAGGTCAACGAGCGCCTGAAGGGCGTGGATCGGATGGCGTCGCTGGCGATCATCCTGGAACGCGCATCGCGGACCTACGGCGACCAGGAGCGGCGCGCGCTGGCCGACCGCAAGAACGGGTACTACGTGCAGGCCATCCAGCAGTTCGGTCCGCGTGATCTGTTCGACGGCGTGATCCGGGTGCTGGACGAGGCGCGCGAGGCGGGACTGAAAATCGGACTGGCCTCGGCCAGCCGCAACGCGCCGCTGTTGCTGGACAAGCTGGGCATCGCGGATCGCTTCGACTACATCGCCGACTCCGGGCGCATCCGCCGCGCCAAGCCGGATCCGGAAATTTTCCTGGACGTGGCCGCCGCGCTCGGCGTGCCGCCAGCCCAGTGCATCGGCGTGGAGGACGCGGTGGCCGGCATCGAGGCCATCCACGCCGCCGGCATGGCCGCCATCGGCATCGGCAGCGCAAGCAGCCTGCCGCAGGCCGATGCGGTACTGCCGGACATCGCCGCGTTCCGTGTGAGGGACTTCGTTTCTTCGTGACCGCACGCGGCCGTCAGAATCCGCGGTGGATTATCTCAACCTGTTGAAAAAGTGGAGGGAACACATGCAACAGACCAACCTGATCCGCTACGCCCTGTCCGTAGCGATCGCCGCCGCACTGGCACCATCCGCCGTGCTGGCACAGGACGCCGGCACGCCCGCGCAGCAGACGCCGCCGCAGCAACCGCAACAGCCACCGGCCGAGCAACGCCAGAGCCAGGCCACCACGCTGGACACGGTGGTGGTCTCCGGCACCGCCACCGCCGGCGGCGTGAAGAAGCTGGAAGCCAGCTTCAACATCGTCACCGCCAACGCGGAGCAGATCAAACAGGCCAACCCCAAGAGCACCGCCGATCTGCTGAAGATCTCGCCCGGCATGTGGCCTGAATCCACCGGCGGCCAGACCGGCGCCAACATCGAAATCGCCGGCTTCCCCGGCGGTGGCGACGCGCCGTACTTCTCCACCCTGCTGATGGGTTCGCCGCTGTACGGCATGCCGACCCTGTCGTTCTTCGAAACCACCTCGATGTTCCGCCTGGACGACACCATCGAATCGGTGGAAATCCTCCAGGGCGGTCCTTCGGTGGTGTTCGCCGACGGCCAGATGGGCGCCAGCGCCAACTTCTTCCTCAAGACCGGCACCGAGGAACCTTCCGGCAGCGTCGGCCTGACCTACGGCAACGAAGGCCTGTGGCGGCTGGACGGCTTCTACGGCTTCAAGGTGGCCGAAGGCTGGTACGGCAGCATCGGCGGTTTCTGGCGCGAGTCCGACGGCGTGCGCGATCCGCAGTTCAAGGCGGACAAGGGCGGCCAGTTGACCGCCACCCTGTCGCACGACTTCGATGCCGGCCGGCTGACCCTGTATACCCGCTACCTCAACGACAAGAACCAGTTCATCACCCCGATTCCGCTGATCCAGCGCGGCACCGACAACTTCAGTGCCTATCCCGGCTTCGATCCGCTGAAGGACACCTACTACAGCAAGTACATGCAGCATGTGTGGCTGCCGACCTATCCGGGCGGCGGCAAGAATGCGGACCTGGCCGATGGCCGCGGCGCCAAGCTGTTCATGTTCGGCGGCAACTTCGACTACTCCTTCGACAACGGCTGGTCGATCAGCGATCGCTTCCTGTTCAACGAAGGCGACATGGACACCAATGCGCTGTTCTCGGGCAACAATCCGGTGTCGCTGCAGGACATGCTGTTCACCGACGGCACGCCGGGCGGTTTCGAACTGCCGGCGGGATCGGTGGCGACCGCGAACTACATCAACGGCGGCGCAGTGCCGCTCACCCAGAGCGTGATCCAGCAGGGCTGGTGGCATATCCACAAGCACCTGAAGAGCTTCAGCAACGACTTCCGCCTGAGCAAGGAGCTGTTCGAGGGCAACACCCTGACGATGGGCCTGTACGTCAACCACTACACCATGGATGACAAATGGTCGCTGGGCAACCAGATGCTGATGGCCAACGAACCCAACGCGCGCCCGATCGTGGTGAGCTACGTGGATGGCGGCCAGACCTTCTACCGCACCAATCCGCAAGGCTTCGCCGACTTCAGCGGCTTCCACATCGCCCAGAACGGCAAGGCCACCAACGTGGCGCTGTACCTGTCCGATTCCTGGCGGGTCGGCAAGTGGCTGTTCGATCTGTCCGGTCGCCTGGAGAACCAGGATGCCAAGAGCAATGTCTGCAACCGCAGTCCGGTGAATGCGGGCACCGGCGGCCTGGACGGTGACCCGAACACCCTCTACGACAACAACGTTGAGATGTGCAACGGTACCTACGCCCGCAACCGCTACGAGAAGACCCATCCGTCGTGGACGGCGGGTGCCAACTACTCGTTCACCAACAACATGTCCATGTATGGCCGCGTCAACACCGGCGGCCACTTCCTCGACTTCGACAACGGCATCCGCGGCACCACCAACGACAACTACCCGCCGATGCAGAAGATCCGCAACTACGAAATCGGCTTCAAGTACCAGTCGCCGCTGCTGTATGCGGACATCAGCGCCTATCGGCGCGTGTTCAGCGGCCTGCAGTACCAGCCGACCGATGGCCTGGGTACGCCGGTGGGCAGCCCGCGCATCTACGGGTCCGAATCGCACGGCGTGAACTTCATCGGCGCGCTGACCCCGATCGAGAACCTGCGCCTGCAACTGGTGGCCAACTACCTCGATGGCGAGTACACCGACTATGACGCCTGCCTGCCGTACCGCGACATCAACGGCAACGACAACTGCGCGCCCATCGAAGGCCAGCAATTGCAGCGCCAGCCGAAGTTCCGCGCCATGTTCACCCCGAGCTACCGTTTCGAGCTGGGCTGGGGCGACATCACTCCGTACGTGACCTACACCTACGTGGGCGATCACACGCAGGACCAGTCGGGACTGCAGGAATTGGGTTCCTACCACACGCTGGATTTCGGCATCACCTCCAACGTGGGCGAGAACTGGCAGTTCAACCTGCGCGGCACCAACATGACCAACGAGCTTGGCCTGACCGAAAGCAATTCGCGCATCTTCGGTTCGGCGACCACCGCCGGCGGCGTGCTGCTGGCGCGTCCGCTGGAAGGCCGCGAGGTCAATTTCCAGGCCAAGTACAGCTGGTGAGTCGCACCGGGGACGCCGCCTGACCTCCTCTCCCGGGAGGCGTCCCCGGATTCCTGTCACCCGTCGCGCGCGGCCTGATGACCACGCGCGGCGGGTTTCCTTGCCGCCCCGGCGGTGACACAGTGCGGCGGCCGCCTGGCGGCACTGCCCGGAGCAAGCAATGAATCGAACCCGCATGGTCCTCGGGTTGATCCTGACCTACATGATCTTCGCGATGCTGTTGAATTCGGTGGGCGCGGTGATCCTGCAGGTCATCCAGGGGTTCGGCGTGAGCAAGGCGTCGGCGAGCACGCTGGAGGCGTTCAAGGATCTGCCGATCGCGATCGCCTCGTTCCTGGTCGCCTCGACCTTGCCGCGACTGGGCTACCGGCGGGCGATGATGCTCGGCCTGGGGCTGGTGGCGCTGGCCTGCGCCGGCATGCCGCTGTTGCAGTCGTTCTGGGCCACCAAGCTGCTGTACGTGACGGTCGGCGTGTCGTTCGCGCTGGTGAAGGTTTCGGTGTATTCGAGCATCGGCCTGCTGACCGACAGCGAACGCGCGCACGCCGGGCTGACCAGCACCGTGGAAGGCTGGTTCATGGTCGGCATCCTCGGCAGCGCGTGGCTGTTCGCCGCCTTCATCAATCCCGACACGCCGGGCGATCCGGTGTGGCTCAATGTCTACTGGGTGATCGCCGGCCTGTGCGTGGCGGTGATCCTGCTGCTGGCCGGCTCGTCGATGGACGAATCGCAGGCGCGCGACGGCCATGCGGTCGGTGAATCCTTCGCCGACATGTTCCGCCTGCTGGCGCGCCCGCTGGTGATCGTGTTCCTGGTCTCGGCCTTCCTGTACGTGCTGATGGAACAGGCCATCAACACCTGGCTGCCGACCTTCAACCGCGAAATCCTGCATCTGCCGACCGCCCTCAGCGTGCAGGCGGCCGGCATCTTCGCCGGCTCGCTGGCGCTGGGCCGCCTCGGCGGCGGCATCCTGCTGCGGCGGATGCCGTGGTTCTGGCTGCTGGCGACCTGCGTGCTGGCGATGGCGGCGCTGGTGCTGCTGGCCCTGCCGCTGGCGGCCAACGTGCAGCCGCGCGCCGACATCAATTGGTGGGACGCGCCACTGGCCGCTTACGTATTCCCGCTGATCGGCCTGTTCATGGCGCCGATCTATCCGACCATCAATTCGGTGGTGCTGAGCGCGCTGCCGAAGGCGCGGCACGCGGCGATGACCGGCTTGATCGTGGTGTTCTCCGCATTGGGCGGCACCACCGGATCCTTCATCACCGGGCAACTGTTCGCCCATTTCGACGGCTCGCGCGCCTTCTATCTGCTGTTGCTGCCGATGGCGGTACTGCTGCTGTCGCTGACCCTGCTCAACCGCGCCGCGCACGCGCCAGCCGGCACGCCGGCGGTGCCGGCGGGAGGACCTTGAATCGATGTACTTCCCCGCTTCCCGCAAGACCTTCTTCTTCCTGAGGAACACCTGTGTCCGGCTGCTTCTCGCCGGCCTGCTGGCGCTGCCGGCCATGGGCCAGGCGCTGGCCTACGACCGCGCGCCGATCGATGCGCCGCTGCAGTTCCGCATCACCGAAGGACGGATCGAGAATGCCTTCCACCAGGAAGGCGACATCGCCGCGCACCTGCTGCTCAGCTCCGGCCACCGGCCGCGCGTGCTGGTGGCCTTTCCGGCGGGCAACAGCGGCGTGGGTGTCTGGTTCGAGGACGCGGCCACGCCGGTGCGGTGGACACTGGGGGAGGTCAAGGGCGAGCGCCGCCGCGACGATGGGCACGCCTGGAACGGCATCGTGGCCGAGGCCAGCGTCGACGCGCCACGGCTGGTGGTGAAGGACGCGGTGCTCGGCAGCGTGCGGGTACTGCGCGACTACCAACTGGGCCAGGCCTATCCGGCGGAAACCGCCGCGCAGCCGGAAGTCTCCGCCGATGCGGTCCGCTGGAAACGCAATCGTCTGGATGGCGCGCCGGGCTATGCCATCGCGCTGGAATCCGGCAATGGCCGCTTCGCGCGCGAGGACGGGAAAATCGTGTTGCAGGCGAACCGCGCCGGCGAACCGCTGCGGCTGCGCATCCACGCCTCGACCGGGGAAACCCCGCTGGTCCCGTTCAGCGCCGCCGGCCTGCTCAACGAACAGGCGGCGGCCGACCTGCGCAGCCGCCAGGCCCTGCAATTCCTGAGTTACCACGAGAAGTTCCTGGCCGGCTCGTGGCGTTTCGACACCTATTTCGGCCGCGACACGTTGATGTCGGTGCGCCTGCTGATGCCCGTGCTGCAACCGGAGGCGGTGGAAGCCGGCATCGGCGCGGTGCTGGCGCGCCTGGCGCCCGATGGCGAAGTCGCCCACGAGGAGGACATCGGCGAGTTCGCGGTGCTGCGTCATCGCAAGGAACAGGGCAGGCAGTCCGCCGCGCCGATCTACGACTACACCATGATCGACGACGACTACATGCTGCCGCCGGTGGCGGCGGCATGGCTGCTGGAGGATGCGCGCGGCCGGGTGCGTGCCCGCGATTTCCTCGCCCGCCAGGGTGAACAGGGTCGCAACGGCGAGGCGCTGGTGCGCAACCTGCTGTTCGTGGCGGAGCAGAGCCGCGCATTCGCGGAGGAACCCGCATACCGCAACCTGATCGCGCTCAAGCCGGACAAGCCGGTGGGGCAGTGGCGCGACAGCAATGAAGGTCTGGGACGCGGCCGCTATCCCTACGACGTCAACGCGGTGTGGATGCCGGCGGCGCTGCGCGCGATGGGCGGCTTCCTCGACAGCGGCCTGCTGGATGCCTACACCAGCGCGGAGCAGCGCACGCAGCTGCGCGCCGCCGCGGCACGCGCCGGCACGTGGGAACAGCGTGCGGCGGAGCTGTTCACCGTGCGGTTGCCGCATGCGCGCGCGGCGGAACAGATCCGCGCCTATGCCGCCGAGGCCGGCGTGCCGGATCGCGCGGCACTCGATGCACTGGGCGGCGGCGAGCTGGCGTTCGCGGCGCTCGCGCTGGACGCGCAGGGCAGGCCGGTGCCGGTGCTGCATTCGGACGAAGGCTTCCGCCTGTTGTTCGGCCAACCCGACGTGCAATCGCTGGCGCGCGATGTCGGCAACCTGATGCGTCCCTTCCCGGCCGGCCTGATGACCGACGTGGGCCTGCTGGTCGCCAATCCCGCCTACGCCGATCGCGAGGTCTGGCCGCGCCTGGGCAGCGCCGCGTACCACGGCACGGTGGTGTGGGCGTGGCAGCAGGCGGTGCTGGCGGCCGGCCTGCAACGGCAACTGGCGCGCGGCGATCTGCCGGCCGAGGTCCGCGCCGCGCTGGGCGATGCGCAGGCCCGGTTGTGGCGGGCGATCCGCGCCGCCGACGCGGTGCGCACCTCCGAGCTGTGGTCGTGGTCGTACCGCGACGGCCGCTACCAGGTCGAACCGTTCGGTGCGCAGGGCGCGCACGAGGACGAATCCAACGCCGCCCAACTATGGAGCACGGTGTTCCTGGCCCTGCCGCCGCCTGACGCGGCCAAAGCGGTCGATTCCGGAAAGGAAAAACGATGAAGAAGAGTTCGGTCGTCCCGTACCCGCGGCAGGTGATCTCCCGTCTCGCCGCGGGCGTGCTGGCGCTGTCGGCGCCGTTCGCCGCACTCGCGGAGGAAAAGCCGGCTGCGCCGGAAACCGTGGCGATGCCCGCCACGTCGCTGCCCTACAGCCGGTTCGCCAGTGCCGAGGCGCGCGCGCAGTTCGAACGGATGCTGGCAGAAACCCGCGAAGGCAAGGGGCCGAATCCCGCCGACGTCGCTGATCAGCGGCGCTTCTACCAGCGGTACAACGACGATCGGCTGGCCGAAGCCGAGCGCCGCTATCCGGCCAAGGTCGAAGCCAAGCGCATCGGCGGCGTACCGGTGCATGTGGTGGACCCGCAGGCGGGCGCACAGGGCGACAACGCGCGGCGGGTGCTGATCAACCTGCATGGCGGCGCCTTCATGTGGGGCTCGGGCAGCGGCGCGCTGGTGGAAGCGGTGCCGATTGCCGCGGTGGCCGGCATCCGGGTGGTGACGGTGGATTACCGCTTGGCGCCCGAGCATCCCTATCCGGCGGCGGTGGATGACGTGGAAGCCGTCTACCGCGAGCTGCTCAAACAGTACCGCGCGGAAAACATCGGCATCTACGGCTGCTCGGCCGGCGGCATGCTGACCGCGCAGGCCACCGCGCGGATCCTGAAGCGGGATCTGCCGCGCCCCGGCGCGATCGGCAACTTCTGCGGCACCGGCCTGCTGTTCGCCGGGGATTCGGCTACTTTGGGACAACTGGCGATTGGCGTGCCGCCGCTGCAATCGGACGGCGGCGCGAGCCTGCCCTACCTGCGCACCGCGCAGGCCGACGACCCGATCGCCTATCCCGGCCAGTCGCCGGAACTGCTCGCGAAGTTTCCACCGACCCTGTTCCTGGCCGGCGGGCGCGACTTCGCGGTCAGCGCCGTGAGCACCATGCAGCGTCGGTTGCTGGGCGCGGGCGTGGATGCGGAACTGGTGCTGTTCGATGGCCTTTGGCACGCCTTCTTCGTGTATCCGGATCTGCCCGAGTCGCAGGAAGCCTATGGCCTGATCGCGCGCTTCTTCGATCGCCATCTGGGCCGCCAGCCGCGCTGAGGGCGATCGTTCCAGCGGCGCCACGCAGCGTCGTGCGCCTGAACACATCGCCTGCCGTATCGTGTCCGGCTTCGAATCCGGGAAGATGGACATGAAAGCAATCGGAATGGGCCTGGCGGTGTTCATCGGCATGCTGTTGCCGCTGCAGGCACTGATCAACGCGTCGCTGGGGCGGCAGACCTTCGGCCCGCTGTTCGCCGCGCTGATGTCGTTCGCGGTCGGCACCGGCGTGCTGGCGCTGTGGTGGCTGGCCACGCGGCCCACGTTCGATCTGGCGGCGCTGGCCCGCGTGCCGTGGTGGGGGTGGACCGGCGGCGCCATCGGCGCGATCTACGTCGCCGCCGCGACCCTGCTGATTCCACGCATGGGCGCCGCGCCGCTGATCTGTCTGGTGGTGTTCGGACAACTGGCGGGCTCGCTGCTGCTGGATCATTTCGGCGTCCTGCACGCGCGCCAGCCCATCGACGGCGCCCGCGTGATCGGTGCGCTGCTGGTCGTCGCCGGCGCGCTGCTGGTGGTGCGGCCCTGGCAGACGCCTGCAGGATGAGCGCGACGCTTCTGCGCGGCCTGCCGCCGCAGGCGGCTCCGGACTGCAGGGTCCTGGTGCTGGGCTCGATGCCGGGCGCGGCATCGCTGGCGGCGGCGCGCTACTACGCCCATCCGCGCAACCGGTTCTGGCCGCTGATGGGCGCGCTCTGCGGTTTCGACCCCGCGCTCGACTACCCGCTTCGGCTAGCCGCGTTGCAGGCCGCCGGCATCGGCCTGTGGGACGTGATCGGATCCTGCGAGCGCCGTGGCAGCCTCGACGCGGACATCGTGCGCGGCAGCGAGGTCGCCAACCCGCTGGCGGACTGGCTGGCGGCCCGACCCTCCGTGTGCGCGGTGGCGTTCAACGGCGGCAAGGCGGCGCAGGCGTTCCAGCGCCATGTCACCCCGACCCTGCCGGCGACGCTGGCGGCGCGGCTCGTGTTCCACGCGCTGCCGTCCACCAGCCCGGCCAACGCGGCCTTCGGCATGGAACGCCTCGCCAAATCCTGGGGAATCCTGAAGTCCTGTCTGGGCGCTCCCATCCCGCACGCGCCCGTCCCAGAGCGGCCCTGACGAAGGTCATGCCCCCGTCCGGCATGTGCGGAGGGCCGGGTGCGCTGGCATCCTGTCGGCAACCGAACTTCCGGAGGCCGTCATGATCCGTTCCGCCCCGCGCCTTTCCCTGCTATGCCTGGCCGCGCTGTCCGGGCTGGCCGCGTCCGCGCAGGCCAAGGAGATCCGCTGCGAGATCGAAAGCGACTACGACATGACGGTCAACGAGCGCAGCGTGATCTTCACCCGCGAAAGCGGCGTGCCCAAGGCGATCGTGATGCGCCAGGGACGCCTGTTCGTCGACGACCGCTGGGTCCAGATCAACAACGACGATCGCCAGCGCCTGATCGACTTCGAACGCGGCGCCCGCACCGCCATGCCGCTGGCGCACGAAATCGGTCGCGACGCCGCCGACATCGCCTTCACCGCGTTGGGCGAAGTCGCCGCCAGCATCAGCAACCATCCGGACCGCACCCGCAAGTCGCTGGACAAGGCGCGCAAGGCCATCGACCAGGGCATCGCCCGCTCGATCAGCGCCAACCGCTTCAACAGCCAGGATCTGGACAAGGGCATCGAACGCGCGGTCGGCGAAGTGATGCCCAGCGTCATCGGCGACATCGTCGGCGGCGCGCTCACCGCCGCGCTGACCGGGGACGCCGAACGCCTGGAGCGCATGGATGGACTGGACAAGGAAGTGGAAGCCCGGGTGGCGCCACGCGCCAAGGCGCTGGAAGTGCGCGCGGAGAAACTGTGCTCGCAGATGCGCGAAATGGAGCGCATCGACAATGCGCTGGCGTATCGTCTCCCCGGTGGGCAGGCGCTGAACCTGCTGGAAGAAAAGCCCGACCAAAGGCATACCACCGGCGACTGAGCAAGGCGTACATGCCGTCGCGCGAGCCGCGACGGCCGATTCCAGCGGTCCCGGCCCGAAAATAATTGCGCCCAGAGGTTGGCGCACCGGGCGGGGATGGCCACAATAGGGGTTCCCCTATTGGCAAGTGATCGCTGGAGTTCCCCCATGGCCGAAATCAAGGAAGCGCGTGTTCCCGACATCGGTGGCTACAGTGACGTTCCCGTCATTGAAGTGCTGGTCGCCGTTGGCGATACCGTCGCCAAGGATCAAGGCCTGGTCACCCTGGAGTCCGACAAGGCGACGATGGAGGTCCCGTCGGCCTTCGCCGGCGTGGTCAAGGAATTGAAGGTCAAGCTGGGCGACGAACTGGCCGAAGGCTCGGTGGTCGCCCTGATCGAGGTGGCCGAAGGCGCCGCCGCTCCCGCCGCGTCGAAGGCCGAACCGGCCAAGGCCGAGCCGGTCAAGACCGCCGAGACCGGCGCGAAGGTCGAACCGGTCGCGGTCGCCCCGACCCCGGACAAGCTCACCCAGCGCGAGATCGCGCAGGAAGCCGCCGCGCCGACCGCGCCCGCCGCGCCGCGCGCGCTGGAAGACAAGCCCGGCATCGATCCGGAAGCCGTGCCGCCGCGCACCCCGCCGGTGGAGTTCAATGCCGACCGCGTGCTGCCGTCCAAGGTGGCCTACGCCAGCCCGACGGTGCGCCTGTTCGCCCGCGAACTCGGCGTCGACCTGGATCAGGTCAAGGGCAGCGAACGCGGCGGCCGCATCAGCAAGGAAGACGTGCAGCGCTACGTGAAGGCGGCCCTGTCCGGCGGCGCGCCCGCCGCGGCCGGTGCCACGCCTGTCGCCAGCGCTGGTGGTGGTCTGAACCTGCTGCCGTGGCCGAAGGTGGACTTCAGCAAGTTCGGCGAAGTCGAAGTCCAGCCACTGTCGCGCATCAAGAAGATTTCCGGCGCCAACCTGGCGCGCAACTGGGCGATGATTCCGCACGTCACGCAGCACGACCATGCCGACATCACCGAGCTGGAAGCGCTGCGGGTGGCGCTGAACAAGGAGAACGAGAAGGCCGGCATCAAGCTGACCATGCTCGCGTTCCTGATGAAGGCCAGCGTCGCCGCGCTGAAGAAGTATCCCGAGTTCAACGCCTCGCTGGATGCCAGCGGCGAGAACCTCACGCTGAAGAAGTACTTCCACATCGGCTTCGCCGCCGACACCCCGAACGGCCTGGTCGTGCCGGTCATCCGCGACGTCGACAAGAAGGGCGTCAACGAGTTGGCCGCCGAAACCAGCGAACTGGCCAAGAAGGCCCGCGACGGCAAGCTCGGCCCGGCGGACATGTCCGGTGGCTGCTTCTCGATTTCCTCGCTGGGCGGCATCGGCGGCACCGCGTTCACCCCGATCGTCAACGCGCCGGAAGTCGCCATCCTCGGCGTGTCCAAGTCCTCCATCCAGCCGGTGTGGGACGGCAAGCAGTTCGCGCCGCGCATGCTGCTGCCGCTTTCGCTGAGCTACGACCACCGCGTCATCGACGGTGCCTCCGCCGCGCGCTTCACCGCGTACCTGGCGCAACTGATGGGCGACCTGCGTCGCGTGCTGCTGTAAGCGGGGGCTGGAACCATGGCAAACACGACTGTTGAAGTAAAAGTCCCCGACATCGGCGGTTACGACGATGTGCCGGTCATCGAGATCCTGGTCGCCGTGGGCGACACCGTGAAGAAGGATCAGGGCCTGGTCACCCTGGAATCGGACAAGGCGACGATGGAAGTGCCGTCGCCGGCCGCCGGCGTGATCAAGGAACTGAAGGTCAAGCTGGGCGACACCCTGTCCGAAGGCAGTGTGGTGGCCGTGCTGGAAAGCGGCGCGGCCGCGCCCGCTGCCGCCGCGCCGGCCAGCAAGCCGCCGGTCACGCCTTCGCACCGCGCGCCGGCCGAACCCGCCGCGCCGAAACCGGCGCTGGGCACCGGCAAGCCCGCCGACATCGAATGCCGGATGGTGGTGATCGGTTCCGGCCCCGGCGGCTACACCGCCGCGTTCCGCGCCGCCGACGTCGGCCTCGACACCGTGCTGGTGGAGCGTTACGACTCGCTGGGCGGCGTCTGCCTCAACGTCGGCTGCATCCCGTCCAAGGCGCTGCTGCATGCGGCCGCGCTGATTGACGAGACCGCGCATTCGGCCGATATCGGCATCGAGTTCGCCAAGCCGAAGATCGATCTCGACAAGCTGCGCGACTTCAAGCAGAACCGCGTGGTCGGCCAGTTCACCAAGGGCCTGGCCGGCATGGCCAAGCAGCGCAAGGTGCGCACCGTGCAGGGCGTGGCGAAGTTCGTCTCGCCGCACGAACTGGAAATCACCGGCAGCGACGGCAAGACCCAACTGCTGCGTTTCGAGAACTGCATCATCGCCGCCGGTTCGCAGGCGGTGAAGCTGCCCAACTTCCCGTGGGACGATCCGCGGGTGATGGATTCCACCGACGCGCTGGCGTTGCAGGAAGTGCCGAAGAAACTGCTGGTGGTCGGCGGCGGCATCATCGGCCTGGAAATGGCGACGGTGTACCGCGCACTGGGCAGCGAAGTGACCGTGGTCGAGTTCATGGACCAGCTGATGCCGGGCGCCGACAAGGACCTGGTCAAGCCGCTGGCCGATCGCCTGAAGAAGCAGGGCGTGGCCGTACACCTGAAGACCAAGGCGGCCAAGGTCGAAGCCTCCAAGAAGGGCATCACGGTGTCGTTCGAGAGCGCCACCGAAGGCCAGAAGCCCGAACTGGAATCCGGCACCTGGGATCGCGTGCTGGTCGCGGTGGGCCGTTCGCCCAACGGCGGCAAGCTGGATGCCGACAAGGCCGGCGTGACCGTCACCGATCGCGGCTTCATCCCGGTGGACCCGCAGATGCGCACCAACGTGCCGCACATCTTCGCCATCGGCGATCTGGTCGGCCAGCCCATGCTTGCGCACAAGGCTACCCATGAAGGCAAGCTGGCGGCGGAAGTGGCCGCGGGCGAGAAGAAGGAATGGGTGGCGCGGGTGATTCCGTCGGTGGCCTACACCGACCCGGAAATCGCCTGGGTCGGCGTCACCGAGACCGAAGCCAGGGCCAAGGGCCTGAAGATCGGCGTCGGCAAGTTCCCGTGGGTGGCGTCGGCGCGTGCGGTCGGCATCGGCCGTGGCGAAGGTTCCACCAAGCTGATCTTCGACGAGGAAACCCATCGCATCATCGGCGGCGGCATCGTCGGCGTGCATGCCGGCGATCTGATCAGCGAGATCGCGCTGGCGATCGAGATGGGCGCCGAAGCCGGCGACATCGGCAGCACCATCCATCCGCACCCGACCCTCAGCGAGACGGTGGCGATGGCGGCCGAAGTCTACGAAGGCACCATCACCGATCTGTACATTCCGAAGAAGAAGTAAGCCGTCACCGGAATGCAGGCACAGGAACCGCCCCACGTGGGCGGTTTCCTTTTTCCGGCCGAGCCGCGCATGGATGAGGCTAGAATCGCCGACGACATGCAGGCACGGACAAGGATGATTCGATGACGTATCGCTGGATGGTCGCAGCCGTATTGCTGGTGCTGATGCTGCCCGCCAGGGCCGACGACGACCCGCAGGAAGCCGCCGCCTACGCGAAATGCCCGGGGGCGGCAGCGTTCGTCCGCCTGCACCCCAAGCCGTCGCCGCCGGACATCGCCGACGTTGCGGCACGCCTGCCGGATCTGCGGATCGAACTGCTGCGGATGCAGTCCCGCGATCAGGAAGTGCGCAATGGCGACTGGTCGCAGGAAGGTATCCGGCGAATGATGCAGGTCGATGCCGAGCATCTGCCGCGGATCAGGAAAATCGTTGCCGAACACGGATTTCCCACCGCCGAACTGGTCGGGCGCGACGGCGTCGATGCGGCCTGGCTGCTGGTGCAGCACGCCGACGCTGATCCGGCGTTCCAGGAGCAGATGCTGTCTGCGATCACGCCACGCGTGCAGCGTGGGGAAATTTCCCGCCACGCGTTCATTCTGCTGACCGATCGCGTACTGGCGGGGCAGGGCAAGCCGCAGCGCTATGGCAGCCAACTGCTGGCGCAAGAGGGACGTTGGGTGCCCAAGCCGATCGAGGCGCCGGGGTCGGAGGTCGATCAGCGGCGCGCGGCGATGGGCGACATGCCGCTGGCCGATTACATCTGCATGGCCACCCAGATGCTTCCCCCGCCGCCGCCGTAGAGCCGAGCTTGCCCGGCTGGCGCGTTCCGGGGGGAGAGAGCCCGCAGCGGAGCAAGCTCCGCTCTACGGGGTCATGCGGGAACGGCGGCTGCGCGCTCGGCACGGCGGCGTTCGATCCGCTTCCAGACCTTCTCGTGGAAATGGAACACCACCGTGTTGCAGGCCGGTTCGACCAGCGCCAGCGCACCGCCGACCAGCCAGCTGCCGGTGAACGCCCAGCCCAGCAGGAAGGCGACCGTGAAGTGCAGGGAGGCGAAGGAAAGCGTCTTGGTCATGGGGCGACCTCAAGGCATCAAATGAGAGTGATTCTCATTATGAGGTTGTGGCGCCCGAAGTCCAATGATTCGTTTCCGTCGCAACGATAGGAATTGTCTATATATTCAGAACGCCAGCGTGATTCCGGCTATCGGCCCCTTGAAGCGCTGATCCAGTCCCAGCAGCCCATCGCTGCCCGCGCGTTCGACATCCAGCTTGAACCAGTCATAGCCGGCGAACAGCCCGAAATGCGGAGTGAAGCGGTATTCGACCAACGCGTTGGCGCGGGTGATGCTGCCATCGTAATCGCCGAAATCGCCCCAGCCCGCATCCAGATACTGGCCCTGCAGGTTGAACAGCCACTTTTCATTGGGCGTGGCGGTCAGCCGCAACCCGACCACCGGCGCGTAGCCGTCGTCGCTGCTGCGGGTTTCGTAGCTGTTCTCGCCGGCTTCCGCATACAGGCGGCCTTCCAGCTTGGCCCATTCCGCGCCGATCTGCAGGCCGAGGTTGAAGGTGGGCGTGTCGACCACCGCGTAGTCGTACATCAGGCTGGCCAGCTGGAACTTGGCCTTGCCCTTGGCGAAGCTGCCGGCGGGGATGGTGACGTCGTCGTACGACAGATCCTCTCCCAGGGTCGCCCGGCGGTCCTTGTCGTACTGGAAGTAATCGAAGATCAGCCGGTGCCGCTGGCCCATCCGGAACACGCCGTCGATGCGCGGGACCAGTTCCTCGCCGCCGAAGTCGAAGTCCTGGGAAAAGCGGAGGTCCTGGCCCTGGAAAGTGGTGCGGCCGCTCAATACGCCATCGGCATCGACGTTCATCGCGCCCAGCCGGAGGGTGAAGCGATCCGGTTCCTGCGCATGCGCGGCCGGAACGCCAATGGCGCCGAAAGCCAGAATCAGGGGAAGGGAAGCCCGAAATCTCATGCCTGTCTCTCCTGGACAATGAACAGGCTTTCCACCCTCCGCGCCATCCCGTGGACACGAAGTGAAACCCCGGTTCTCGCCATGTGAAGACGCCAGATCCGGAAAGAGCGAAGCCCCGGGCCAGGAGCCTCGGGGCTTCTAAAGGTCTGCTCGGAGCATCGGACGAGGAAGTTGGTTCGCAGACCTTGCAAGTGAGACTGACCGGGTCCGTTCGTCAAAGTTCCGCAAAAAATGCGATAAAAATATGAACAGGGGAGCGAGCCCGAGGCCTGCTGGCCGGGGCTGGAAACGGTTACCGGCCGATTCCCGGCGTGATCGCCATGCACCGGCGCATATAGACGCAACTTTACGACCTTCGGCGGTTGTCCCGCAAAATCGCCCCCTGCTATACTTTTGCGGCTCGGCGAGGCGCTATCAGGCCTTGTTCCCCGCCACGAAACCCCGTAGGACCTACTGTGCTGAATTCCGTCGCTGCGGGCCGGCGGCTGGCATTGCGCGCAACGGCTTTCCAGCTGGGTGCGGTGCTGCTGGTCGCGATGGCCTTCCTGCTCTGGGGGAAATCCCAGGCGCTGGCGGCCGCGGTCGGGGGGCTGGCGATGGTGGCAGGGGGATGGTTCGCCGCCCGGCTGGCCTTCGGTGCCGGGATTACCGGGGCAGGGACCGCGATGGTGCGGTTGCTGGCCGGGATGGTTATCAAGTGGATCACGGTTGTTGTGGTGCTGCTGCTGGGAATCGGGGTGTGGAAACTTCCACCTCTCGCCCTGCTGGCCGGCACGCTGACCGGGATGGCGGCACAGGCGCTGGCGATGGCCAGGCTCCGATAAAAAATTCTTATTAGCAGGATCTAGGACACATGGCGGGCGAGGAAACACTGACACCCACCGGTTACATCCAGCACCATCTCCACAACCTGACGTTCCAGGTTCAGGAAGGCGGGTTCTGGGCCATCCATCTGGACACCATCATCACCTCGGTGCTGATGGGTCTGCTGATGGTGTTCATGTTCTGGCTGGCCACCCGCAAGGCGACCTCGGGCGTCCCGGGCAAATGGCAGGCTTTCGTCGAAATCATGCTCGAGTTCGTCGACAAGCAGGCGCGCGATACCTATCACGGCACCAGCAAGCTGGTGACCCCGATCGCGATCACCCTGTTCTTCTGGATCCTGCTGATGAACCTGCTGAAGATGATTCCGGCAGACTTCATCGCGCTTCCGCTGGAAAAGCTGGGCGTCCACTACTGGAAGCCGGTCCCGACCGCCGACGTCAACGCGACCCTCGGCATGTCGATCAGCGTGTTCTTCCTGATGCTGTTCTTCGCGCTGCGCTCCAAGGGCCCGATCGGGTTCACCAAGGAGTTCCTGACCGCGCCGTTCGGCAAGTGGATGATGCCGTTCAACCTCATCCTCAACATCGTCGAGTGGCTGAGCAAGCCGATCTCGCTGGCCATGCGACTGTTCGGCAACATGTTCGGCGGCGAAATCGTGTTCCTGCTGATCTGGGTGCTCGGCGGCGCCGGCATCGTCGGCGCGCTCGCGGGCGGCGCCTTCGGCCTTGGCTGGATGCTGTTCCACCTGCTGGTCATTCCGCTGCAGGCCTTCATTTTCATGATGCTGTCGATCGTGTACCTGAGCCTGTCGGAAGACAGCCACTGATTTCGCTTCACCCTTTGCACCTTAAACATTCCACCCTTTAGCAATTTAGTTCCGGAGAAAACCATGGAAACCGTTCTGACCACCCTCGCTCAAGTTCAGGCCTCCACCGTCCTCGCCATCGGCATCATGATCGGCCTGGCCGCTCTGGGCGCGGGTCTGGGCCTGGCCATCATGGCCGGCAAGTTCCTGGAATCGGCCGCGCGCCAGCCGGAACTGATCCCGGTCCTGCAGGTCCGCATGTTCATCACCGCCGGCCTGATCGACGCCGCGTTCATCATCAGCGTCGCCGTGGGCCTGCTGTTCGCCTTCGCCAACCCGCTGGCCACCGCGTTCACCGAGCAGCTGGCCAAGCTGGCCGGCGGCTGATCAGCGGTTTCTGAAGTGCGGGCGACGGCCATCCGGACGCCCGCAACGCAGATAGAAGGGCTGGGAGGCCGCGTGTTTCCCGCCCATCACCACTGGCAGAGCTAAACCCATGAACATCGGTCTGACCCTATTTGCCCAGGCGCTGGCGTTTGCCGGTTTGATCTGGATCATCGCGACCAAGATCTGGCCGCCGCTGCTGAACGCGATCGAAGAGCGTCAAAAGAAGATCGCCGAAGGCCTGGCTGCCGCTGATCGCAGCCAGCGCGAACTCGCGGTGGCCGAAGAGAAGGTCAACGAGGCCCTGAAGGAAGCCCGCGTCAAGGCGAACGAAATCATCGATCAGGCGCACGCCCGTGCCAACCAGATCGTCGATGCCGCCAAGAACGAGGCAATCGCCGAAGCCAACCGCCAGAAGGCGCTGGCCGAAGCCGAGATCGAGGCCGCCGCGACCCGCGCCCGCGAGGAACTGCGCAAGCAGGTCTCCACGCTGGCCGTGACCGGTGCCGAGAAGCTGCTGCGCCGCGAAATCGATGCCAACGCCCACAAGGCGCTGCTCGATGAACTGGCCGCGGAAATCTGACGGGACCGCTGAACGATGAGCCAGGCCCTAACCGTCGCCCGTCCGTACGCCCGTGCCGCCTTCGCGGCCGCGCGTGACGAAAGCGCCCTCGTCGCGTGGTCCGACGCGCTCGGCTTCGCCGCGCGCGTCGCCGCCGATCCGCAGGTCGCCGCGCTGCTGCCCAACCCGGAACTGCCGCAGGACCAGGCGGTCGCGCTGCTGGCTCCGGAAGGCGCCAGCGAGTCGTTCACCCGCTTCCTGTCGTTGCTCGCCGAAGCCCGTCGCCTGCCGCAGCTGCCGGAAGTCGCGGCGTTGTTCGAGGAACTGCGTGCCGAAGCCGAGCATGTCGTCCGCGCCAAGGTCACCTCGGCGGTGGCATTGCCGGCTGGCGAACTGGACGCGATCAAGGCCGCGCTGAAGAAGCGCCTGGGTCGCGAAATCGTGGTGGAAACCGCCATCGACGAATCGCTGATCGGCGGCGCGGTGATCGATGCGGGCGAAGTGGTCATCGACGGTTCGCTCAAGGGCAAGCTGTCGCGCCTGCAGACCGCGCTCACGCACTGACAAGAAACGTAGGGTGGGCCTCGGCCCACCGAACATGATGGTGGGCCGAGGCCCACCCTACAGGAAACCAAAATGGCTACCACGCTCAACCCCTCTGAAATCAGCGATCTGATCAAGAACCGCATCGAGAAGGTCAAGCTGGCCGCGGAATCGCGCAACGAAGGCACCGTCACCAGCGTGTCCGACGGCATCGTGCGCATCTTCGGCCTGGCGGACGTGATGCAGGGCGAAATGATCGAACTGCCGAACAACACCTTCGCGCTGGCGCTGAACCTGGAGCGCGACTCCGTGGGCGCCGTGGTGCTGGGTGACTACGAACACCTGCGCGAAGGCGACGTCGCCAAGACCACCGGCCGCATCCTGGAAGTGCCGGTCGGCCGCGAACTGCTCGGCCGCGTGGTCAATGCGCTGGGCGAGCCGATCGACGGCAAGGGCCCGATCGACGCCAAGCTGACCGCGCCGGTGGAGCGCGTCGCCCCGGGCGTGATCTGGCGCAAGTCGGTCGACCAGCCGGTGCAGACCGGTTACAAGTCGGTCGACGCGATGATCCCGATCGGCCGCGGCCAGCGAGAGCTGATCATCGGCGACCGCCAGACCGGCAAGACCGCGATGGCCATCGACGCCATCATCAACCAGAAGGGCACCGGCATTAAGTGCGTGTACGTGGCGATTGGCCAGAAGGCCTCGTCCGTCGCCAACGTCGTGCGCAAGCTGGAAGAGAACGGCGCGCTGGCCCACACCGTCGTCGTCGCCGCCACCGCCTCCGAGTCGGCCGCGATGCAGTACATCAGCGCCTACTCGGGCTGCACCATGGGCGAGTACTTCCTGGATCGCGGCGAAGACGCCCTGATCGTGTACGACGATCTGTCCAAGCAGGCCGTGGCCTACCGCCAGATCTCGCTGCTGCTGAAGCGCCCGCCGGGCCGCGAAGCCTATCCGGGTGACGTGTTCTACCTGCACAGCCGCCTGCTGGAGCGCGCCGCGCGCGTGTCCGAGGAATACGTCGAGAAGTTCACCAACGGCGAAGTGAAGGGCAAGACCGGTTCGCTGACCGCGCTGCCGATCATCGAGACTCAGGCCGGCGACGTGTCCGCGTTCGTGCCGACCAACGTCATCTCGATCACCGACGGCCAGATCTTCCTGGAAACCGACCTGTTCAACGCCGGTATCCGTCCCGCCGTCAACGCCGGTATCTCGGTGTCGCGCGTCGGTGGCGCCGCCCAGACCAAGATCATCAAGAAGCTGTCCGGCGGCATCCGCATCTCGCTGGCGCAGTACCGCGAGCTGGCGGCGTTCGCCCAGTTCGCCTCGGATCTGGACGAAGCCACCCGCAAGCAGCTTGAGCGTGGCCAGCGCGTCACCGAGCTGATGAAGCAGAAGCAGTACGCGCCGATGCCGATCGCGTTGCAGGCGCTGTCGATCTACGCCGTCAACGAGGGTTACATCGACGACGTGCCGGTCAGCAAGATCCTGGCGTTCGAAGAAGCGCTGCACGCGCACTTCACCAACACCCAGGGCGAGCTGATCGAGACGATCAACAAGACCGGCAACTGGAACGACGACATCGAAGGCGCCTTCAAGAAGGGCATCTCCGAGTTCAAGCAGACCGGGACCTGGTAAGAGCCGGGATTTGGGAATCGGGATTAGGGAATCGTAAGAGCGCAGAAACGGACGGCTTGGCCGATTCCCGATTCTCCATTCCCGATTCCCGCGAGCAGAGCGAGCAGAGATGGCAGGCGGACGCGAAATCAAAACCAAGATCAAGAGCGTGCAGAACACCCGCAAGGTGACGCGCGCGCTCGAGATGGTCTCGGCTTCCAAGATCCGGAAGGCGCAGGACCGCATGAAGACCTCGCGTCCGTACGCGCGGGCGATGAAGCAGGTCATCGGCCATCTGGCCCAGGCCAACACCGATTACCAGCATCCCTTCATGGTCGAGCGGCCGGAAGTGAAGCGGGTCGGCTACATCGTCATCTCGTCCGATCGCGGCCTGGCCGGCGGCCTCAACAACAACCTGTTCCGCAAGATGCTGGGCGAAGTGCGCGGCTGGCAGGACAAGGGCGCCGAAGTGGACGTGGTCACCATCGGCCAGAAGGCCTCGGTGTTCTTCCGTCGCATCAAGGTCAACCTGGTCGGCAGCGTGTCCCACCTGGGCGACAACCCCAAGCTGGACCAGCTGATCGGCGTGATCAAGGTCATGCTGGACGCCTACACCGAAGGCAAGCTGGACCGCGTGTTCGTGGTGTACAACGGTTTCGTCAACACCATGACCCAGCGCGCCTCGTTCGACCAGCTGCTGCCGCTGCCGGCGGCGGAGACGCAGGTGGCCCACCACGACTGGGACTACATCTACGAACCCGACGCGGCGACCGTGCTGGATCACGTGATCACCCGCTACATCGAGGCGCTGGTGTACCAGTCGGTGCTGGAGAACCTGGCGTCCGAGCATGCCGCGCGCATGGTGGCGATGAAGGCCGCCAGCGACAACGCGACCAAGCTGATCGGCACCCTGAACCTGGTCTACAACAAGGCCCGCCAGGCAGCGATTACCCAGGAAATCTCGGAAATCGTCAGCGGCGCGGCGGCGGTGTAAGTAGGAACGGAGATTCGGGATTAGGGATTGGGGATTCGGAAGAGCAGCGTTGCGCGCCTTTCAGGAATCCGGAATCACGAAGCCCAAATCCCGAATCACTGAAGCGACCGGCCTGGCTGGTCGAACGAATTAAATAATCGGAGCAACGAAAATGAGTCAGGGCAAGATCGTTCAGATCATCGGTGCGGTGGTTGACGTCGAATTCCCGCGCAATGAAGTGCCGAAGGTGTACGACGCACTGAAGGTCGACAACACCGCCATCACGCTGGAAGTGCAGCAGCAGCTCGGCGACGGCGTCGTGCGCACCATCGCCCTCGGTTCGACCGACGGCCTGAAGCGCAACCTGGTCGCCGTCAACACCGGCCGCGCCATCTCGGTGCCGGTGGGCAACGGCACCCTGGGCCGCATCATGGACGTGCTCGGCACGCCCATCGACGAAGCCGGTCCGGTGCAGGCCAGCGACCATTGGGAAATCCACCGTGCGGCTCCGTCGTACGAGGACCAGTCCTCGGCCAACGACCTGCTGGAAACCGGTATCAAGGTCATCGACCTGATGTGCCCGTTCGCCAAGGGCGGCAAGGTCGGCCTGTTCGGCGGCGCCGGCGTCGGCAAGACCGTCAACATGATGGAACTCATCAACAACATCGCCAAGGCGCACAGCGGTCTGTCCGTGTTCGCCGGCGTGGGCGAGCGTACCCGCGAGGGCAACGACTTCTACCACGAAATGAAGGACTCCAACGTCCTCGACAAGGTGGCGATGGTGTACGGCCAGATGAACGAGCCGCCGGGCAACCGCCTGCGCGTCGCCCTGACCGGCCTGACCATGGCCGAGTACTTCCGCGACGAGAAGGATGCTTCGGGCAAGGGCAAGGACGTGCTGCTGTTCGTCGACAACATCTATCGCTACACCCTGGCCGGTACCGAAGTGTCGGCGCTGCTGGGCCGCATGCCGTCGGCGGTGGGTTACCAGCCGACCCTGGCCGAGGAAATGGGCGTCCTGCAGGAACGCATCACCTCGACCAAGACCGGTTCGATCACCTCGATCCAGGCCGTGTACGTGCCCGCGGACGACCTGACCGACCCGTCGCCGGCGACCACCTTTGCCCACCTTGACGCCACCGTCGTGCTGTCGCGCAACATCGCCTCGCTGGGTATCTACCCGGCCGTGGACCCGCTGGACTCCACCAGCCGCCAGCTCGATCCGAACGTGATCGGCCACGAGCACTACGACACCGCCCGCCGTGTCCAGGCCACCTTGCAGAAGTACAAGGAACTGAAGGACATCATCGCGATCCTGGGCATGGACGAACTGTCCGAAGAGGACAAGCAGGCCGTTTCGCGCGCCCGCAAGATCGAGCGCTTCTTCAGCCAGCCGTTCCACGTGGCAGAAGTGTTCACCGGCTCGCCGGGCAAGTACGTCGCCCTGAAGGACACCATCCGCGGCTTCAAGGCGATTGTCGACGGCGAGTACGACCACCTGCCCGAGCAGGCGTTCTACATGGTCGGCAGCATCGAGGAAGCGGTCGAGAAGGCCAAGAAGATGGGCGCGTAAGCGCTCCTTCTTGGGATTCGGGATTCGGGATTAGAGATTCGCAAGAGCGGGATTCGTGCTGGATGGGGTGTGGGTGAGGAGGCGCTCCGGCGCATACCGAATCCCGAATCCCCAATCCCGAATCCCGCCTCGCGACAGCGAGGTAACATGAGCACCATCCGTTGCGACATCGTCAGCGCCGAGCAGGAAATCTTCCACGGTGAAGCCACCCTGGTCGTCGCCACCGGCGAGCTCGGCGAACTGGGCATCGCGCCCAAGCACGCGCCGCTGATCACCCGCCTGAAGCCGGGCAAGGTGGTGGTGACCCTGCCGAACGGCGAACACCTGGACTTCGCCATCTCCGGCGGGATCCTGGAAGTGCAGCCGCAGGTCGTCACCGTGCTGGCCGACACCGCGATCCGCGCGCAGGACATCGACGAAGCCTCGGTCCGCAAGGTCAAGGAAGAAGCCGAGCGCGTCCTGGCCAACAAGGATCCGAAGATGAGCGCCGAGGAAGCCCAGGCCCAGCTGGCCATGAGCATCGCCCAGCTCAGCGCACTGGAGCGTTTGCGCAAGAACCTGAAGCACTGAAACCGCGGAATTTGCCTTCCGCGGTGACTGGAAAACGCCGGCCTCAGCCGGCGTTTTTCTTTTCCGCCGCCCCGTTGTCGCCCTGCGACGACTGGCGATCGCCGAGCAAGGCGTGCACCGGCAGCCGCGGCTCGGCCGCGACGTCGAAATTGAGCCACGACAACAGCATCTGCACGCCGACGATGATCGGCAGTGCCGCCAGCATCACCGTACCGGCGGTGGCCGGCACGCCACTGTCGCTGGATGCCATCCATTGCCAGAGGCCGAACGCGGTGCCGGTCAGCAGCAACAGGGCACCCAGGCCGAGTTCGATGCTGGCGACGGAGAATCCCCGCAGCAGATAGCTGTATCCGACGCGCCGGATCGTGTTGTGCAGATGGCCGCGCAGGAACGGACCGATCATGCCCAACGGACGCAGACTGCTGGGTTCGCCCTCGTAGCGCGCCTGCATCGGCACGTCGACCACGACCGCACGGAGCTGGTTGAGGTGGTAAAGCAGATCCGATTCGAAGAAATAGCGGCGGGTGATGCGTTCCAGCTCCAGTTCCGCCAGCAGTTCGCGGCGGATGGCGGTGAACCCGTTGGTGGGGTCGGTGATTTGCCAATAGCCGCTGGACAGTTTGGTCATGAAGGACAGCAGGGCATTGCCCACCAGACGCAACCATGGCATTCCGCGAGTGAAGGCGAGCCGATGGAAGCGGTTGCCCTTGGCGTAGTCGGCCTGTCCCGCCAGCAGCGGGCCGGCGATGCGCAGGATCAGCGCGGGATCCATCTGTCCGTCTCCATCGAGCTTGACCACCGCGTTGGCGCCGCTGGCGATGGCATGGCGATAGCCGGTCAGGGTGGCGCCGCCGACGCCCTGGTTGTGCGAATGGGTGACGACGATGACTCGCGGATCCGTGCAGCGTTCGCGCACCCAGTCACCGCTCTGTTCCGGACAGGCGTCATCCACGACGTAGATCCAGCCGACCTCCGGGCCGACGCCGGCGATGACCTGCAATATCTGCTCGCGGACGCGGAAACTGGGGATGACGACAGCGATGCGGCGGTCAGGAGTCATGGCTCAGCGGTAGATCCAGTGGCGTGAGATGAAGAAACTGGCGACGGCCAGGGCGGCTTCCACGACCGGCTTTGCCAGCCACGCCATCTCCAGGCCGACGGTGCGACCCACGTGACCGACGGCCCAGGTGCTGACGAAGGTCAGTGCGAGCCACACGATCAGGAATCGCAGCAGGTGCCTGCGGCCCAGCGGGCGCTCCGCGGAGAAAGTAATGGTGCCGTTCAACCAGAAACCGAACAATGCGCCAGCGATTCGCCCGCAGACGTTGGCGATCTCCAGGGTAATGCCTGCATGGCTCAGTCCGACCGTGACCAGCCAGTCCAGGATCCATTGAAGGAATCCCATCAGCAGGAACAGCCGGGTCTGGCGCGCCAGGGTCATGGCTGGGTCCCGGACGGGAGCGTCCACCATTCGCGTTTTTCGACGACGGCGCGCTGGGTGGCGCCGCTGGCTAGCAGGGCCGCCCTTTGTGCGGGCGTTACCGTTTCGCCGTGCAGAATCACGTCGCTGATGTTCTCGCGCCGCAGCAACGCCGCCCAGGCGCGGCCCTTCGGATCCTGCGCGGCACCCGCGGCGGCGGCGGACAGCGGCGGCGAGTACCAGCTCACCGTGCGTCCGCGGGTTCCGAACTCGGCGAAGAATGCTTTTGATGTATCGAGTACCAGCACGTTGCCGGCAGGGCCGTTCTCGTGACGGATCCGGTCAGCCAACAGGCGCTCGGGTGCGTATCGCTTGAGCAGTGGCGCATCGCGTCCGCCGGCCTTGACGGTCTGCTTGATCGCACCATAGCGCAGCGTCCAATGGCCATTCGCCTGGAAAGCCAGATGCAGCACGCAAAGGCCTGCCAGCAACCAGGGTGCCCGGCGTGCGTCGACGGAGAAGGCGGTAGTGACCAGGATGGCGGACAACACGGCCATGCCTGGATACGCGTAACGCAGATACTGGAGCGGGACAAGCGGCAGCAACAGCACCGCGGTTGCGGCGAGGGTGGCGACGCAGGTACTCCGGTGCAGCAGCGCGAGCAGCCAGGGACCGGCGAGCGTAATCAGCAGGAAACCGCCACCGCCATCTTCGGCTTCGACGTAGCGATTAGTGTCGAAGCTCATGTCCCAGAACAGGCTGGGTCCGAAGCCACTCTGCCAGCGGGCATCGAAGAAATTCGTGGGCGCGTAGTAAGGCGATTTGAACCACGCATTGAACAGCGGCAGCACCGGGTTGCCGGTCAACATCTGCGCGTAGGCATAGCTGGAACCGGCGATCGCCGCGCCGACGAACACGATCACAAGGATCCGCGGCATGGAGGGCCAGGGATGGCGGAACAGCGCCCACAACAACGGAATGACCGCCATCGCGCCGGAGGTGGTCTTGATCGCCATCAGCCCGCCCGCCAGCACCGCCAGCACCAGCCAGAAGCGGAAACTGCCGTCACGCGGCCCGGCCACCCACGCAAACAGCCAGACCAGCACGGCGGCGGACGGCAGCTCGGTCTGCATGCCACCCGCCAGCGCGGTTGTCAGCGGCAGACTCATGGTGGTGGCGACAGCCAGCCAGCGGGCGGCGACGGATGCACCAAGATGCATGCTGAGTCGCCACAACCCGCATCCAAGTACCAGCAGCCAGCCCGCGTTGACCGCGCCGCGTGCTTCGGCATGTGCCATCAATTGCGCCATCGACTGCACCACGTCGGACAACCAAGGGGCCAGTGCCCAGACCTGGTACTGCGGCGCCGGTGCGTAGAACCCCTGTTCCCGCAGTTGCCATGGCAAGCGCAGGTGATAGGCCAGATCATCGTCCTGCATCGTCGGCAACCAGCAACTGGTCGCCGCCAGTCCGATCACGATGACGCAGAACGCAGCGAGGCGCGGGGTCGCCGCGACCGATTCATTCCAGCTCGCCGCGGTCGCCCGTAGCGTTTGCGCCAGCCAACGCCAGCGCCATCCAACCAGGGCGGCGCACAGCAGCAGGTAGACCCAGCCCCGATGCACCGGCAAGGGCAGCAGCCAGCCTGCCACGCCCGCCAGCAACAGAACGCCCAGCAGACCTTGCAACGCCAATGGACCCCGAGCGAGCAGCAGGCCACCGAGCGCGATGGCCGCCAGCGCCAGAAGGGAGGTCGCCAATACCGGCACGGGTCCGGCGAAGACCAGTAGCGCGAGCAGCCAGAACAGGGCAACGCCGGTGGCCTGTGGAAGCCGCCGGATACGTGCGATCAGCCAGGCGAATCCCCATGCCGCCAGCCCGAGTATCAGCAGGTCACCCAACCGGCCGGACGGCCACTGCTCCCACAGACGGTGCGATACCAGACCCGCCAGCACGGCCGCGGGACCCAACCAGAGCAGGACACGCTCCATCCGTTGAACGACAACTTGCATACATCCCTATACAGAACAAGGCGATAGTTCGCCTATGCTATCAGCACGCCCGGAAAACCCCGGCGTACCCGCAAGGAGAGTTAGATGAGTCACCCTCTGCATGTCATCATCCTGGCCGCCGGCGAAGGCAAGCGCATGAAGTCGGCGCTGCCGAAGGTGCTGCAGCCGATTGCCGGGCGGCCGATGCTCGCCCATGTCATCGAGTCGGCGCGGGCGCTGGCGCCGGCCGGCATCCACGTGGTGTACGGACATGGCGGCGATCAGGTGCAGGCGGCGTTCGCCGATCAACCGGACCTGCAATGGGCGCACCAGGCGCAGCAGTTGGGTACCGGTCATGCCGTGGCCCAGGCCATGCCGCAGGTGCCCGATGCCGCCAGCGTGCTGGTGCTGTACGGCGACGTGCCGCTGACCCGCGCCGAGACGCTGCAGCGCCTGCTGGCCGCACCGGGCCGGGTCGCCGTGCTGGTGGCCGAACCGGAAGATCCGAGCGGTTACGGGCGCGTGGTGCGCGACGCCGAGGGCCGGGTCGCCGCGATCGTCGAGCACAAGGACGCCAGCGACGAACAGCGCCGCATCCGCACCATCAACACCGGCATCATCGCCGCCGAATCCACCGCGCTGCGCCGCTGGCTGTCGGCGCTGTCCAACCACAACGTGCAGGGCGAGTACTACCTGACCGACATCTTCGCCTCGGCCGCGGGGGAGTTCAGCCCGGCCGAGATGGTGCTGGTGGCCGATCCGATCGAAGCCGAGGGCGCCAACGATCCCTGGCAGCTGTCGCAGCTGGAACGCGCGTACCAGTTGCGCGCCGCGCGCGCGCTGTGCACGCAGGGCGCGCGCATGCTGGATCCGTCGCGCTTCGATCAGCGGGGTACCGTGAAGGTGGGGCGCGATGTCGAAATCGACGTGGACGTGATCCTGGAAGGCGAAGTCGAACTGGGTGATGGCGTGCGCATCGGCGCGTTCACCCGCCTGAAGGACGTCAAGCTGGGCGCCGGCACCGTGGTGCGTGCCCACTGCGACCTGGAAGGCGTGGTCTGCGGCGACAAGGCCCAGATTGGCCCGTATGCGCGCCTGCGTCCGGGCACCGTGCTGGCCGACAGCGTGCACATCGGCAACTTCGTCGAGACCAAGAAGATCACCCTGGGCCTGGGCAGCAAGGCCAATCACCTGACCTATCTCGGCGACGCCGTCATCGGCGCCGGCGTCAACATCGGCGCGGGCACCATCACCTGCAATTACGACGGCGTCAACAAGTCCACCACCACCATCGAGGACGGCGTGTTCGTCGGCTCCAATTCTTCGCTGGTGGCGCCGGTGACGCTGGGCCGCAACGCGACCATCGGCGCGGGATCGGTGATCACCAAGAACGCGCCGGCCGATCAGCTCACCGTGGCCCGAGGTCGTCAGGCCAGCATCGAGGGCTGGCAGCGCCCCAAGAAGAAATCCTGAGGGGGAGCCGGGCTTGCCCGGCTCGCGGGGTTTCAGGATGCGGTGATGATTTCCGTGCAGCGGAGCAAGCTCCGCTCTACGGGACCGCACTATGTCATGTGGGAGCGACGTGAGTCGCGAGCTTTTTGCCACATGCATTCGTATCACGATGCATGCCGGGTGTTCCGCGCATCGCGACTTACGTCGCTCCCACAGGAAGGGAGGGTGCGCGCGACGCCTCAGGCACCCGGATTGTCCGGCAGCTGGATCGCCACGCACAGGCCGCCGCCTTCGCGGTTGTGCAGGGACAGGCGGCCGCCGTGGGCCTCGACGATTTCGCGGGTCAGCGCCAGGCCCAGGCCGGTGCCGTTGCGCTTGGTCGAATAGAACGGCACCAGCGCGTTCTGCAGTACGGCATCATTCATGCCGCTGCCGCGATCCATCACTTCCAGGCGGATCCAGTCCGGCAGGCGGGTGACCTTCATCGCGACGCCGTCCACGCTGGAACCGGATTCGTGGGCGTTCTTCAGCAGGTTGAGCAATGCCTGTTCCAGCTGGGCCGGATCGATGCGGCTGCTCAGATCGTCCGCGGGCATTTCCAGCTGGAAGGTGATCTGCCGGCGCAGTCCTTCCAGCCAGGTATTCCAGTGGATCGTCTGCAATTGCGGCTGCGGCAGCTTGGCGAAGCGCGCATAGCCGCGGATGAAGCCTTCCAGGTGGCGGGCGCGATCCTCGATGGTCGCGAAGATCTCCTCCAGCCGATCATGGCGACCGCGTCGGGTCAGTTCGCTGCCCGAGTGCGCCAGCGAGGCGATGGGTGCCAGCGAGTTGTTGAGTTCGTGGCTGATCACGCGGATGACCTTCTTCCAGGTCATCACTTCCTGCCGGCGCAGCTCGCTGGTCAGCAGGCGCAGCAGCAGCAGTTCGTGGCGGCGGCCATTGAGGCGGAAATAGCGGCGCGCCAGATGGTAGACCTGCTCTTCCTCGTCGCCGTCGGCCTGGGCGACGGCGAACAGGCTGTCGCCGCCACGCGACAGCGCCTCGCGCATTTCCACCGGTGCGTTTTCCAGCAGCAGATCGAAATTCTGCCCCTCCAGCTTCCAGCCGCCATGCAGCAGCTTGCGCGCGGCGACGTTGGCGAACACCACCCGGCGCACGCCGTCGCCGCCGGTGGCCAGCAGCAGCATCGCCACCGGCGTGTTCTGCACCATCGTGTCCAGCAACAGCTCGCGCTGGACCAGGCTCTGCCGCTGTTCGCGCAGCACGTCGCCCAGTTCGCTGTGCGAGGTCACCAGCGCGCCCAGTTCGTCCGGGCTGTCCCAGTGGATGCCGAAGTTGTATTCGCCGTCGCGGTAGCTGTTCACGCTGCCGGACAAGGCACGGAACAGCGAGTTCATCGGCGCCAGCGCCCGCCGCACCGCCAGCATCAACAGCGGCAGCGCGATCAGCGCCGACAGCAGGAACGCCAGCCGGTCATCGCCCAGCCAGCGGTGCAGCAGCAGCGGCAGGCCGATGGCCACCGCCATCGAAGGCAGCAGCCACAGCAGCAGGCGGCCGGCGAGCGAGCGGCGGGTCATTCGCGCGGGATGCCGTAACGGTCCATGCGCCGGTACAGCGCCTGCCGGCTCAGGCCCAGCTCGGCGGCGGCCTGCGCGATCACCCCGCCGGCACGCGACAGCGCGCCTTCCAGTGCCGCCTTGTCCGGTTCGTCGGACGGCACGCTGCGCACCGGCGCCGAACGGGGCAGGTTGAGATCCGCCGCTTCGATGCGCGCGCCCTGGGCCAGCAGGCCGGCACGCTGCATCACGTTGCGCAGCTCGCGCACGTTGCCCGGCCAGCCGTGCCGCATCAGCGCCGCGCGGGCCGATTCGCCGATCGGCTTGTCGGCCGGACGGAAGTGTTCGGCCAGCGGCAGGATGTCGCCGGGCCGTTCGGCCAGCGGCGGCAGGTTCAGTTCGATGGCGTTGAGCCGGTAGTACAGATCCTCGCGGAACGTGCCATCGCGGATCATCGCCGGCAGATCGGCATTGGTCGCGCTGATCACCCGCACCGTCACCCGCCGTTCGCGGTTGGAGCCCAGGCGCTCGAAGCGGCCGGTTTCCAGCACCCGCAACAGCTTCATCTGTCCGGCCAGTGGCAGGTTGCCGATTTCATCGAGAAACAGGGTGCCGCCGTCGGCGGCCTCGAACTTGCCTTCGCGCGCCTTGTTGGCGCCGGTGTAGGCGCCGGCCTCGGCACCGAACAGTTCGGCTTCGATCAATTCGGAAGGCAGCGCACCGCAGTTGAGGGTCACGAATGGTCCGGTCTTGACGCTGGAATTGGCCTGGATGATCTCGGCGATCTTTTCCTTGCCGCTGCCGTTGGGTCCGGTGATCAGCACCGGCAGATCCGAACGCGCCACCTGGCAGGCCAGCGCGATCATGCGTTCGCTGGCCGGATCCTCGAACACCAATCCGCGCAGATCGTAGCGGGCGGCGAGCTGCCCGCGGCTCTGGCGCTCGCGGCTGCGCCGGCGATCCAGTTCGCTGCGTGCCTCGGACAGCTCGATCAGGTTGTTGACCGTCGCCAGCAGCTTGCGGTCATCCCAGGGCTTGGCGATGTAGTCCACCGCACCGGCGCGGATCAGGTTCACCGCGGCTTCCAGATGCGTCCAGGCGGTCAGCAGGATCACCGGCAGATCCGGATGCCGTGCGCGGATCTCGGCGAACAGTGCTTCGCCTTCCGCGCCGGAGGTGGTGTCGGCGGAAAAGTTCATGTCCTGGATCACCAGATCCACCGGCTCCTGGCTCAGCAGGGCCAGGCCGGTCTCCGGCGATTCGGCGTGCAGGGTGGTGATGTCGTGCAGGGAGAACAGGACTTCCAGCGCGGTGCTGACGGCGCGGTTGTCGTCGATGACGAGGATGATTGGCATGCCTATAGCCTAACCCAGGGCTTGCGCGTCACGCGCTCCGGCGCGACGTCGGCGGCGCGGCGCGCGGGCCAGGTGGCGGCCAGTTGCGCCACCGCCACGATCACCAGTGCGGCGCCGGCCAGCCACAGTGGCGAGGCCGGTTCCAGCGTCCACGGCGCGGGCAGGCGGGGGAACAGGGCGCGCGCGGCGATCGCGCCCAGGCCGATGCCCGCCAGGGTGATCAGCAAATGCTCCCAGCGCACCGCCAGCCGGATCTGCCGCGCGGTCGCGCCGACCGCGCGATGCAGGCTGATCCGCAGTGCGCTCTGCTGTACCCACAACTGTCCGGCCACGCCCAGGCTCAGCAGCGTCAGCAGCCACCAGCCGGCCGCGCAGGCGAGGGTGGTCCACCGCCAGCGGCGCTCGGCATGCAAAGTATCCAGACGCATTGCGTCCACCCGCTGCGGCATGGCGACCGGGCGTTCCGGAAAACGCGTGGCAAGCAACGCGTGTATCCGCCGCGCCACCGCGTCGCGTTGCCCCGGCGCGGCGCGGATCAACAGATGCGCCCAGGAAGCGTCGCCCGGGCGTAGCGGCAGGAAGATTGCGGCACCCGGCGAAGCATGTCCGCGGCTGCCCAGCGGCAGCGGCATCCGTTCGACGACGCCAACGACCTGCACGGGGCGCGGAAGCCCCTTTACCGGTTGGCCCAGCGCCGACTGGCCCGGATACAGATCCTCGGCCAGCGCCCGCGTGATCACCGCCGGCAGTATCGTGTCATGCCGGACGTCGGGGTCCATCACTTCGTCTTCCGTGGCGAGCAGGCCGCGGCCTTCGGCCACGCGCAAGCCCAGCGCGGCCATCAGGTCGGCGCCACCCATGTAGACGCTGGCAATGCGGTCGCGACCCACCGGTGGGCGATCGCCCACCGCGCTGTTCCATGACGTGCGCGCATACGGCACCTGGTTGCTGGCGACCACGGCCTGGACGCCGGGCAGGGCGCGCAGCGTCCGCGTCAGTGCCGGTACGTCGATGACATCGCCGGCCCGTCCCATCGGAGGCACGACCAGCAGGGCGGTTTCATCGATTCCGCTGGGCGCCGCCAGCGCCCGCCGCCAATTCACCTGCGCCTGCCAGGCGAAGTACAGCAGCAGGAATCCTACCGCCACTTCCAGCACCAGCAACGATGTCAGGCCGGGATGCCGGCACAGGGGCAGGCGTGGAAGTCGCGGAAGTCGATAGGGGAAACGGACGTCCATGCTTCACCCGGAGCGAAGAAACGCACCCCGTCGTGGCGGGGTGCGTGTGCGGAACGGAGTCAGGCGCTGCGGGTCGCCACCGCCGGCGGCACCGAAGCGGCACGCATCGCCGGGCCGAGCACTGAAATCTGGCCCAGCAGCCACAACAGCACCGCGCCCACCGGCAGGTAGTACAGCGGCAACCGCGCCAGCTCGTACTTGCCCATGAGCATCTGGTTGATGCCGTAGGCCAGCGCCATGCCGATGACGATGCCCAGCGAGGCCAGCAGGAAGTTCTCGGTCTGGAAGTAGCGCAGGATCTGCCGCCGGGTCGCACCCAGCGCACGTCGCACGCCGATCTGCTTGGAACGCTGCTGTACCCAGAAGCTGGCCAGGCCAACGATGCCCAGCGCGGTCACGATGAGCAGTGCCACGCACACCGCCACCAGCAGCCAGGCCATCGAGCGATCCTGCCGATAGAATTCCTCGCGCATTTCCTCGATGGTGTCCTGTTCCAGGATGATGCGGTTGGGGCTGTTTTTCTGCAGCACGTCCACCGCCGCCTTCAGTACTTCGGCGCGGCGCTCGGGATCGGTGCGGATCAGGAACTGGCCGCCCATGTTGAAGGGCACGCGGATGGGAAACATCATCGAGTGCTCGTACGCGGTCGGTCCGCCCTGTTCGCTCGGCCGCACCAGGTGTTCGACGATCCCGACAATCTTGATGGGCTCATCGCCCCAGCTGTAGAACGTCTTGCCCAGTGCGCTGCCATCCGGATAGAGCGTGTTGGCCATGCTGCGGGTGATGATCGCCGCCGGGATGGTGCCGGGGGTGTCGGGCTTGTTCAACGTTTCCCATTCGAGGAATTCGTCGCTGTTGAACTTGCGTCCGGCCACCAGGTTCAGGCCGAGGGTATCGAGGAACTGATCGTCCGCCATGTAGACCGTGGCGTTCAGATTCTGATGGGTCTGCTCCTGGTTCAGGCGGACGCCGCTGTTCCACGAACTGTTGTTGAATGCCACCTGGTTGGTCACGGAAGCGGCCTTCACGCCGGGGAGGGCGCGCAATGCCGCCAGGTCGGCCTTGGTGAGTGCTTCGGCATTGTCGTCGCGGCCGATGCCGGCCAGCTGGATGCGCACGATTTCCTTCTCGGCCAGACCGCTGACGCGGTCCATGCGTTCCAGCCGCCCGTTGATCAGGAACAGGGCGTTGCAGATGATCGCGCAGCTCAGCGCGATCTCGATGACGATCAGCGCGGCGGCGGTCTTGTGCCGGCGCAGCGCGGTGAAGATGGGGCGGATGTCCATGAGTGTGCTCCGGGAAGTTGCCGTTCCGGCCGTGGCGCGCGGGAGAGAGAGCTACCGCGCGTCCAGCGGCCGGAGCGGCGACTGGATCATTGGGATTTGAGCTGGATGGCCGGGGTCACCTGGCAGGCGCGCCAGGCGGGCAGCAGGCCCGCCAGCACGCTGGCCAGGATCGCCAGGCCGAAGGTGGTCAGCAGCATCACCGGGTCCAGATGCGCCAGTTCGGCGTAGCTGGCCGGCTGCTGGCGCACCGCCCACAGGCCCAGCAGGGCAAGTCCCAGTCCGAGTACGCCGCCGGCCAGGCCGATGGTGCCGGCCTCCACCAGCGCCTGGGAGAAGATCGCTCTCTTGGAGGCGCCCAGGGCGCGGCGCACGCCGATTTCACTGGAGCGGCGCATGAACTTGGCCAGCAGCAGGCCCACCGTGTTGATCAGGCACACCAGCAGGAAACCGAATGCCAGCCAGGTCTGCAGGCGCACGTCGCTGGGCACGACCTTCTTGAAGTCCAGCCATTCCATCACGTTGCGCAGGCGCACATTGGTGGGGCGCTCGAAACGCCCGGCGCGGCGCTGCTGATCGGAGTAGTTCACCAGGTACTGGCGGTAGGTCTCCACCTTTTCCGGCGTATCCAGCTGCACCCAGTACTGCATCCACGTGCAGGGCGCATTGACGCCGGTTTCATCGCCCTGGCTGTCGCCCCAGCAGTTCATCGAGCCGTTGCGGCCCATCTTCAGGTTCACCGCGGTGGAGAAAGGCAGGAACGCCTGTTCCACCTCGCCATAGCGATCACTGTTCAGATCGTAGAAGCGCGGGGTGGGGCGCCATTCGTCCAGGACGCCGATCACGCGGAAATCGTTCTGATCGATGCGGATCGACTTGCCCACGCTGTTGCCGCCGTCGAACAGCTTGTCGTTGAGTTTCTTGGAAATCACCGCGACCCGGGCCCGGGCATCGTCATCGCTGGCGGTCCAGCCATTGCCATGGGCGAACGGGGCGTCGAACATCGCGAAGAATTCCGCCGAGCTGTAGCGCGCGTCCACCACGAACGGCGACAGGCCCTGCTTGTCCGGCTCGATGCTGATGCCACCGCCGGTCATCAGCGCCTGGCGGTCGCCCTTCTTCTCGCGCAACAGCGCCTCGGCGTCGAAACGGGTGACCTGTTCCTCCGGCTCCTCGCCCGCGACGTAGCCGTCCATGCTTTGCGGATCCATCTGCACGTAGAACAGGGTGTGGCTGCGGCCCGGCATCGGATCGCCGGACAGGATGTAGAACACGGTGAGGGTGGTCATGCTGGCGCCGATGCCCAGCGCGATGGCCAGCACCATCAGCGCGGTCAGCACCTTGTTGCGCCTGAAGCTGCGCAGGGCGAGCTGGAAGTAGTAACCGAACATGGTCAGTTCCTCAGGCCTGGGCGGGAGCGAGATTGACGTCCAGGCCCACCGTGGAAATCAGGCGTGGCTCGGTGGTCAGGTCGGTGGCCGCACCATCGACGATGTGCACGTTGCGTTGCGCGCGCGCGGCCAGTTCCGGATCGTGGGTCACCATGATGATGGTGGTGCCCTGGCTGTTGATCTCCTCCAGCAGCTCCATCACGCCGCGCGCCATCTGCGAGTCCAGGTTGCCGGTCGGTTCGTCGGCCAGCAGCAGCTTGGGCGTGCCGGCCAGGGCGCGCGCGATCGCCGCGCGCTGCTGCTGGCCGCCGGACAGCTCGGACGGGTAGTGCTTCATGCGCGAGCCCAGGCCGACGCGGGTCAGCGCGTCCTCGATGCGCTGCTTGCGCTCGGAGGCGCTCATGCCGCGGTAGCGCAATGGCACATCGACGTTGTCGAACAGGTTCAGGTCGGGAATCAGGTTGAAGCTCTGGAAGATGAAGCCGATCTTCTGGTTGCGCAGCTTGCTGCGCGCGTCATCCGACAGCCCGCTCACGTCCTGCCCGTCCAGGGTGTACTGGCCGCCGGTGAAGGTCTCCAGCAGGCCGGCGATGTTGAGGAAGGTGGTCTTGCCCGAGCCCGACGGCCCGGTCACCGCGACGAACTCGCCCTCGCGGACGTGCAGGTCGAGGGAGCGCAGCGCGTGCGTCTCCACCTGGGAAGTGCGGTAGACCTTGGAAACCGAACGCATCTCGAGCATGGCGAAGTCCTTCTGGTGTGTGCGTAGCATGGAAGTCTGGGAATACGGGAAATACGGGAAATACGGAATGGCGGGTACGAAAACGGGAAGACGGTGAATCCAGGAATCAGTTGATCGAGACCCGCTCGGCATCGCCGAACTGATCGCTGCCGGACACCACGACCTTGTCGCCCGGCTGCAGGCCGCTGATGATCTCCACCGCGCTCAGGCTGCTCACGCCGATCTGCACCGGGCGGCGCACCGCCGAGTCGCCGTCCATCACGTAGGCGTAGCGGCCGCCGGACTGTTCGACGAACGGACCGCGCTCGACCATCAGCACGTTGCGGCGGGTATCCATCAGGATGCGCGCGCTCAGGCGCTGGCTCTGGCGCAGGCCCGGCGGCTGCTTGTCGCTGAAGCGGATGCGCGCATTGACCTCGCCGTTCACCACTTCCGGCGACACCGCCGAGATCTCGCCCGGATACGGCTGGCCGTTGCTGGTCAGCTGGGCCGGCATGCCGATCGCCAGATCGCGGGCGAAGCTCTCCGGCACCTTGATCTCCACTTCGAACTTGGACAGATCCACCACGCTCATCACCGGCGCGTTGATCGCCACGTTGGAGCGCTGCACCGCCTGCACCTGGCCGACCTGGCCATCGAACGGCGAACGCAGGGTCAGCGCGTCGACCTGGCGCTGCACCTCGGCCACGATGGAACGCTGGCGTTCGGCCATCAGCTGCTTGTTGCGCGCGTCCAGGCTGGCGCCCTGGCCCTGCAGGTTCACGTCCTTGCGCGCGTGGTCCATCGCGATTTCGGTCTTGCGCAGATCGTCCTTGGCCTTGGCCACGTCGATCTGCGGCACCGCGCCGCCGTTGAAGCCGCGCTCGTAGCGTTCCAGATCGCGCTGGGCGGCCTGGCGATCGATGTCGGCCTGGTCCAGCGCCTTCTGCGCGTTGGCGCGGGTCACCGCCGCGTCCAGGGTGGCGCGGCTGGCCTCGGCCTCCAGGCCGGCCAGCGCCGCCTGTTCCTGCGCCAGCTTGCTGCGCAGTTCCGGGCTGTCGATTTCGGCCAGCACCTGGCCCTTGGTCACCTTGTCGCCGGCCACCACCTTCAGGGTCACCACGCCGCCGGCGATGGCGTACAGGGTGGGGCTGTTGGAGGCGATGAGGCGGCCGTCGGCGGAGATGTCGCGCACCAGATCGCCGCGCTTGACCTCGGCGATGCGCACCCGCGCGCCATCGAACGAGCGGCTGCCGCCCACCCAGCCGCGCACGGCGAAGCCGATGACCAGCAGCAGGGCCAGGCCACCGGCGGCCGGCAGCAACCAGCGCTTCCAGGGCGCGGCGGCGGTGGCGGTGGGGCCGGCACTCAGGGGGCGATCTTGCGCGGAGGTGTCCCGAATCATCGATGGCATGCGTTTATTGGGAAGACGCCCCGTCAAAGCAGAATGCGTGCCAATCGCAACTGTTTGATTTGAAAGGGGGAGATGGGCGTCGGAGCGGTGTCCGGGTGTCCGCGGACACCGGCGCGGACACTGTCCGTTCTGTCCACCCCCATTACAATCGGGACTCGCTTTGACTCAGGTGGACAAAACGCTATGTGCGGGATTGTGGGAGCGATCGCCGATCGCGACGTGGTACCGGTACTTATCGAAGGACTGAAGCGGCTGGAATACCGCGGCTATGACTCCGCCGGCATCGCCGTGGTCGAGCAGAAGGACGTGCGCCGGGTGCGCCGCACCGGCCGGGTGTCGGAGATGGAGAACGCCGCCGCCGCCGAGGGCTTCAACGCCAGCCTGGGCATCGGCCACACCCGCTGGGCCACCCATGGCGGCGTCACCGAGGCCAACGCCCACCCGCACATCAGCCACGGCGTGGCGCTGGTGCACAACGGCATCATCGAGAACCACGAGGAACAGCGCGAAAAGCTGCGCGCGCTGGGCTACGAATTCGAGTCGCAGACCGACACCGAAGTCATCGCCCACCTGATGCACCATCACCTCAAGGGGGGCGACGACCTGCTCACCGCCCTGCAGCGCACGGTCAAGGAACTCACCGGCGCCTACGCGCTGGCCGTTGTCAGCCGCAAGGAACCCGAGCGCATGGTCTGCGCCCGCATGGGCTGCCCGCTGCTGATCGGCCTGGGCGAAGGCGAGAACTTCATCGCCTCGGATGTGTCTGCCATCATCCAGGCCACCCGCCGGGTGATCTTCCTGGAAGAAGGCGACACCGCCGAAGTCACCCGCCAGGCCGTGCGCGTGTTCGACGGCAACGACCAGCCGGTCGAGCGCGACGTGCACGTCTCCGACGTGTCGCTGGCCTCGCTGGAACTGGGCCCGTACCGCCACTTCATGCAGAAGGAAATCCACGAGCAGCCGCGCGCCATCGCCGACACCATCGAGGCGGTCATCGACGGCGGCTTCCTGCCCACCCTGTTCGGTGCCAACGCCGAAGCGGTACTGAAAGACATCGAGGGCGTGCAGATCCTCGCCTGCGGCACCAGCTACTACGCCGGCATGACCGCGCGCTACTGGATCGAGTCCATCGCCGGCCTGCCGTGCAGCGTGGAAATCGCCAGCGAGTACCGCTACCGCGCCGCCTACGCCAATCCGAAGCACCTCATCGTCACCATCTCCCAGTCCGGCGAAACGCTGGACACGATGGAAGCGCTGAAGTACGCCAAGTCGCTCGGCCACCAGCACAGCCTGTCCATCTGCAACGTGCCCGAGAGCGCCATCCCGCGCGCCAGCGAACTGGTCTGCTACACCCGCGCCGGCGCGGAAATCGGCGTGGCGTCCACCAAAGCCTTCACCACCCAGCTGGCCGCGCTGTTCCAGCTCACCGTGGTGCTGGGCAAGCTGCACGGCAAGGTCACCCCGGAGCAGGAAGCCGACTATCTGGAGCAGCTGCGCCACCTGCCCGGCAGCGTGCAGCACGCGCTCAACCTGGAACCGCAGATCGCCGCTTGGGCCGAACGCTTCGCGCCCAAGTCCGACGCGCTGTTCCTCGGCCGCGGCCTGCATTACCCCATCGCCCTGGAAGGCGCGCTCAAGCTCAAGGAAATCTCCTACATCCACGCCGAGGCGTATCCGGCCGGCGAACTCAAGCACGGCCCGCTGGCGCTGGTCGATGCCGACATGCCGGTCGTCGTCATCGCCCCCAACGACACCCTGCTGGAGAAGGTCAAATCCAACATGCAGGAAGTCCGCGCGCGCGGCGGCGAACTGTTCGTGTTCGCCGATCAGGACAGCAACTTCACCGAATCCGAAGGCGTGCACGTCATCCGCACCCCACGCCACACCGGCGTGCTCAGCCCGGTGGTGCACACCATCCCCGTCCAGCTGCTGGCGTACCACACCGCGCTGGCGCGAGGGACGGATGTGGACAAGCCGAGAAACCTGGCGAAATCGGTCACGGTGGAATGATCACAACAAGGGCCGCGAAAGCGGCCCTTGTCTGTTTCCCAAAACCATCAAAATTCTGGTGTTTTGCCTCCCCCTTTGAAAAAGGGGGACCGAGGGGGATTTGCTTCTGGCGCACGTCAGGCGGCACAAGACAACCAGCCAACCCACCCTCAGCCCTTCTGCCCAATCCACAACCGGTTGCCATCCGGATCCTCAATCCGGAACTCGCTCATGCCATAGAACGGATGGCTGATCGAAGGCACGGCCACGCCGTGCCGGCGTACTTCGCGGTGGTAGGCAAAGATATCGTCGGGATAGAGGTAGATCACCGACGTGCGCGGCGCGTCCGGCGGCATGTTGATGGACTCGTCCACCATCAGTCGGCATTCGTCGAAGGCCAGCATGGCCCAGCGCCATTCGTCGTTGCGGTTTTCCACAGCGAAGCCGAGTTTCCCGTAGAACTCCACGCTGGCCGGCATATTGCGGACCGGCAGCATGGGAATCAGGCGTTGCATCTTCATGGGTCTACTCCGTGTTGCCGGATGGAAGAGGATCTGTCCGTAATGCCCGCACCGCTGCGGTCGTGGCCAGTTGCAGCGCAATCGCCAGCTCGTGGGCGCCACATTGGGATTCGCCCAGCAACCAGGCCGTAATGGGTGAGAACATGCCGTCGGCCAGCGAATGCGCGGCCAGCCGTGCCGGGATGCGCAGTCGAAACACCTTCCGGTCGAGTGCCGCTTCCACTTGCGTGACCAACGCGCCGCGGACGACCCGCAGCGCCGGCCCCTGGAACAGGCTGTGGGCCAACGCGCGATTGGTCCAGAAATGCTCCAGCATCATGCGGACACGTGTGACGTCGGTGTCGTCCGTGATCAAACCGGCCAGGATCCGGAAAGGTTCCTCCAGACTCGCCGACAGCAGTTCGTCCTTGTTGCGAAAATGCTCGTAGAAGGTCGAACGGCTGACTCCGGAACGCGCCAGCACGTCGGCAATCCGGATGTCGTGATAGCGCCGGCCGAGCATCAGTGAAAGGAGCGCGGCCAGCAAATCCTGGTGGGTGCGCTGCCAGCGGGGATCGGCATGTGGGTCGGGCTGGGTCATGACGGGAATCTTCCCATGAAGCCTGCCGGACAGTGGCCCTCGTTTGTCCGGAAAGTGCCTCTGGCGCGGTCGATGTTTTCAATGTGCGTAGGGAGAACGGCAGCACCGCGGGAAAGAGCGGGCGTACAGCGAGGTGGACACTATCGGAAGATGCATCACGAAGGATGCCATGCATGAAGTTATCGCCGCAGACGACGTGCGAGTTCAACGACTAACATTGAATCCTGATCTATTGAATCGACGCGCCACACTCAGCAGACTCCGTTCCCGGAGTGTAGGAACTCCAGCGTAGTGCGAGGCCATCGCGGAAACGTGGATGGCTCTTTCGTACCAGCATCATCGGTACTTCCGACGTTCGGCAGTTCCACGTCGGGAGGGCGGCTAATACAAGACCTCGCAAGAGGGAATACGCCCGCCGACACTACGCGGCTTTCCTAACCTCCCGACACCCGTCTGCATTTCGCAGGCGGGTTTTCACACGGAAAAGGAGTACCGCATGAGCAAGACCCAACCTCCCCCCGATCGTCGCTCCGGCTACCTGCTGACCGATGAAGGCTATATGCGCCTGTGTTCCCTGCAAGGCCAGCTTCGCCTGATGAGCCACCTGAGCCTGGCCTGCCTGGCCGTGGAAGAAGGCAAGGATCCGCATATCCCCATCAAGGCATGGCATGCCAGCTTCGACGCCTTCGCCACGCAAGCCCAGCACGTCCTCGACAAAATGGCGTGGATGTCGCCACCGAACCCTGACACCAAGCACTGAGCCAACCGGCATCCGCCAACACCCGGCACCCCTGCGCAAGGTGCCTCGATCCGACATCCCGGGATGTCGGGTCATTGGCGCACCGCGCCGGCAGGCATCGCGCTGCGGTTTCCGCTGGTGGCCGGTGTCTTCCTGCTCCATCTCCGGCCCAATTCGAGTTGTTACTGGTCTTGGCGATTGGCTGGATTTCCAGCGGCATCGCCAAGAGCAAATCCCCCGTCGCCTGCTGCGCAGGCGCCCGCCCCCTTTTGTAAAAGGGGGCTATGTGGGCTGCTTCCTGGATGCCCCTGTCGAAGGCGCGAGCTCGCTTTGCCTCCGCCTTGATCAGCCATCCGGCTGTTGAAAGCGAAAAGGGGGACCGAGGGGAATTTGCTTAAGATAGGCACGGGACCTGGACGCCCCGGGGGAGGGCGCATGAGCCGACCGCTGAATTTCCCGTGCCGGGTAATGGGGCATGTCGTCGTGCTTATCGGCGGCTTGATGATGTTCGGTGGGCTGCTGGGCATCATCGACCCAGGCATCAAGCAAGCGGATGACGCCGACCCCTTCGGTGTTCCTCCCTCATGGACAGAGATATGGGGTCTTCTGTTCGCCGGACTCATTCTTGTCGTAATGGGCCGTTGGTTGGTGACACGGAACCCGCGTGCGGGTTGGTAGAACACCGGACCTTCTTACAGATGTTTGGAACGGAATCACCAGGGGGGACCGAATGTATCTGCGTCATTGCTTGTTGATGGTCGTCGCGGTCGGTGCGCTGTCCGGGTGCGAAGTGACGGAGGCGCGGTATCAGGATCGGGCCGAGATCGCTTCCCACGATGCCTTCCAGGCGGGCTGGTTTCCTGAGTGGATCCCCGAGGATGCATTTGATATCCGGGAGACCCACGATAGCGACACCAACGAGTCATGGCTGGTGTTTCGCGTCAGGTCCGGCCACTGGGAGAATCCGGACGAATGCACGAGCCAAGCGTCTCCCGAACTGTCATCCGCACGGGTCATGCAGCGATTCCCGCGATTCGCCAGGGATGCCTGGCAACGGGTGAGTGAACGAACCGGTGAAATCCACACCTGTCCGGGCCGACGCTGGGTGATGTGGGATCAGGAACACGAACTCGTCTATAGCTGGACGCGTCACTGACAAGTCTTTCCGCGGTTGCAGGCAGGGATGAGTCGCGCCTTCGCAGGAAGTCCAGGGCAAACGGGGAGCATGAATACCGGGATGACGGCACTCCCTGTGCATATACGGGAAGCACCTGCCGGGACCGGAGATGCTTTCGAAGGCCGTTAACCCCGGGTGGCCATGCCGGGCGTTGAGTGGACCAGGGATGTTTCGCAGCCGCCCTGTCGCCGGTTGGAATGATGGACGGCCGCGCCCCCACGGGCGAAAGCCGCACACGCCACCGATTGGACGATGGCGAACGAGCATTCTTCATATCCATCGATATCTTCAGGGAATGAACATGAAAGCACTATCAGGTACCGCCATGCTTGGATTTCTGCTGATTTCAGGATGCACGAGACAAGGCGACGGAGAAGCTTCAGGACCGACAACGGCATCGCCTCCACCTCGCTCCTGCCGACCAGGAGAACTGATGGGGGCAACACCGTCCAGGCAGGAAATCGAGGCACATCGGAACTTCACCTTGCCGACGATCCGATATCCCGCGGGTCAGAAACCCTCGCGATGGGGGAGCTTCCCACTCCGTTTGCTTGTGAATGAATCCGGCCGGGTTCAATGCTATGACCTGGTGCCGGGCACCGATGGCCCACCCATTCTCGATGCCCAGCGCGAGGATGCGATACGACAGTTGCCGACCTGGCAATACCGAGCTTTTCTGCGTGATGGCATGCCCGCGCTCGCTGTCGTGGACGAAGATTTGTATGAGGAGCGGATGCCGGCGGAGCACCGTCCATTGCCTGACGTGCCGTTGGACAAGGTGAAGATCTCGTTGTCCAGAGGAAGCTGTGGATTCGCCTGCGACGTCTACAAGGTCGAAATTCGCGGGGACGGCCGGGTTACCTATGAGGAAGATGGCCGGGTCGTGCTGCGTGGGCGCTATGAGTACCGGATTCCGGTCGAGGACGTGCGGGCCTTGGTGGAAAAGGTCAGGAATGCCGATATCTGGTCCATGGAATCCGACTATGACGGAGACGCTTCCGATGCCAGTGCGTACCGCCTTGATTTGGAGATGGGAGCGACGAAAAAGACGATACACAATCTCATGGGGGAGTGGGTGGGGATGCCACGCGCGGTAACCGAAATCGAGGATGAAGTGGACCGAATATCGCGCGCGAAGGAGATGAGGAAGTTGACCCCGTTTCTGGTGGAAAATCTCGAGCGCGATGGGTTCGATTTCACATCGCAGGCGGTCGCTGACCTGCTGTTCCAAGGGGTCGTGGATGTCAGCGCGGACGAGCGTGCGCTACAACGACTGGTCGAACTGGGAGCGCCGTTGCGGAATCAGACGCAGCGCGCTCAGTTTTGGCCTGGATACGATTTCAATGAACTGGGGCTCCTTGAGTTGGCGCTTTCCCATCGCAGGTACCGGTTGGCGGACATGTTGATGGAGCGTGGGGTTCTTCTGACCGGAGGCCGCCCGGACCGGGCCAAACTGGACAGGGCGTTCTTGGCGGCGATTGAAGGAGGACGGTTGTCCGCAGTGCAGTCCCTGTGGGAGAAATATCCTTCCTTGAAGCCATCGTTGCAGTATCGCGACAAGGTGATCGGCAGGCCGGACAGCGAAGCGCGAACGATGCCCGTCGTCCTGCGATTGCGACCAATGGAATCGCGACGGGACGAGGATTGGCAAGGCAAGGAAATTGCCCAATGGCTGGCAAGCAAGGGAAATGACCTGCATGCCCATGCGCTGGATGGCAGTACCCTCCTGCACACGGCGGCTCGCGCGACTGATTTCGCTTTTGTCCGCTACCTGCTCGATCAGGGTCTGGATCCCAACGACAGGGGAGCGCGTGCGCCGTCCATCATCAGCGTGGCGCAGGATCAGGAAATCGTCCTACTGTTTCTGAATGCGGGCGTTGATTCCGAGTCGAACGGGGGGTATCTGCGACAGGATGCCCGGCGCAAGAACTGGGGCAGGGTGCTGGACTGGCTGGCAAGACAGGATGCGATGCGGAACGCGCAACGTTCCTCGCGCGCGCATCAGGGCGCGAACGCCACGGTTCACTGAAAACAGGTCTGCCGGGGACTTCGTGCGGGATCTGGCTGCGGCGCCGCGATTGCGGGCGTCGGGGATGTCAGGTGGTTGATCGCAGTGGCGAGGGGGCGGCGAGTTGGGTTCACCGCCAAAGAGCAAC
>OFCZ01000031.1_pt1 | contig 54771 bp, 48 predicted proteins | sample 1521011 | NCBI WGS metagenome assembly OFCZ01 (sample SAMEA2532532, study PRJEB24079) | metagenome | biome: bacteria; feature: seaside; material: soil | place: India | collected 2012-02-01 | depth 0.1 m | reverse complement strand
GGCAAGGGTTCCTTCTCCTTCGACTACGAGACCCAGTTCTTCATCGATACCAACTACACCACGCCCAAGCGCCCACATTATCGGATCGTGGGTACGTCCTTGCGGACGTCACTGGAACAGGACACCTACTTCACCAGTTGCCACACCCCCCGCACCGTCACCGACGTCAACATGGGGCGGGCAGTAGTTGCCGAAATCAAACTGGGCCAGGCCAAGGAACATGCGTTTTCCCTTGACGTCCAATGCGAAGGCATGAACCCTGCGACCAAGCCCCCCGTCCAAAGTCTATTTCGAGGGAAACGCCGTTCGGGACGGCCTGCTGAATCTGGATGGCGGTGGCGCAGCCAATGTCGCCAAAGGCGTGGGCATCGCGGTGACCAATGACAAGGGGAAGGACGTGCCTTTCACGAAGGAAGGCGCGTTGCCGCTGACGTGGCAATCGAGCGGAACCAACCTTGAGCGGTACCGCTTCTCGGGAAAGGCGCGCTACGTGGCCACCACCGGCGAGATTACCGCCGGAAAAGCCGACGCCACCCTCACGTACGTACTGCAATACGAATGACCATCGGCGTGGCGCGGCGCCCGGAAGCGGTAGTCCTGCACGCCCCGGTGCGCGCGTGCACACCCGAGAGGGATCGCCTCGCTCTCAACCGTCCTGCCGATGCACGGGAACCGATCACCACCGGTTTCCGCGAAACCGTTGAAGGTATATAGTCACGCACGGCCCCGCTTTGCGCGGCCCTGACATCTTCGGCCACGCGGTTCCGCGTGCCGCCATACTCCCACTCCGAACTTCGCGACAACGCAGCTCCATTGCCTGCGTTGCGGCCACGATGTTGTCCGCGTCGCTGCGTTCTTCTCTTCTCTCCCTGAATCGCCTCACCTTGTCATACGACGGGCGCGGCGGCGACGCCGTGCGTCTTCATTCCACTTACTTCAAGGAGGGCTTCATGCCTTCACGATTCCTGTTCGCCCACGTTGGCGCTGGCGGTGTTCTTCGTCGGCGCGTCCGAGTTCATGTTGTCCGCGATGCTGGCGCCGCTGGCGCGTGTGTTCGCGGTTTCGCCCGCGCGTGCTGCGTGGCTGGTGTCCAGCTACGCGCTGGCCTATGCGCTGGCCGCGCCCGTGTTCGGGTATCTGTCCGACCGGATGGACCGGCGGCGGTGGTTGCTGCTGTCGCTGCTGTTGCTGGCGGCGGACCATCTGGCGTTGACGCTTGCGCCGAATTTCGAAGCCGCGCTGGGCTTGCGGATGCTGGGCGGACTGGCGGCGGCGGCGCTCATTCCTACTGCCTTCGCGCTGGTGGCCGATACCGTGCCCGCGTCACGACAATCGGCCGCGATGGGCGCGGTGATGGCCGGGATGACCTTCGGCCTTGTCGCCGGTCCCGCACTGGCCGGCGTGCTGGCGGAAACATGGGGCTGGCGCATGCCTTTCTGGACGATGGCGGCCGGATGCGTATTGACCTTCGGTGTGGCGCGCGGCGTGGTGACGTCCACGCCACCCGTGCGCGCCTTCGCCGGGTCGGGCGCCGTCCGCTGGCTTGCCCAAGGCAGGCTGGTGCGCCTGCTGCTGGCCAAGGGGCTCTGGAACGGCGCCGCCGTCGCCGGCTTCCTGCTGGCGGGCGAAGTGCTCCGCCACCGGCATGGCCTGGGCACCGCCACCGTCGGCCTGTCGGTCTCCATCTTCGGCGGAGGCCTGTTTCTCGGCAATCTCGGCATCGGCAAAGTGCGCCGCCTGCTTTCAGGGGACGAGGCGGTATTGATGGCCGCGTTGTGGCTGCTCCTGCTGGCGATGGGCGCATTCATGGCCGCCCCCCTGACGCTTCCCGCTGGACTCGCGTGTCTGAGCCTGTGGGGATTCGCCCTCGGCCTGGCCGCACCCGCCAGTACCGCCCTGCTTGCCCACGACAGCGGCCCCGACAAAAGTCAGGTACTTGCCGTCTCGGAAAGCCTCAACAATGGGGTGCTGCTGATTGTTTTGCCGATTGCCGCCGTGCAGTTGGAGGTCTCGGGCGCAGTGCGGGCGATGCTGGTTCTTGGTGCTCCATTGCTCGCTGCGCTTGGCTCGTTGTTGTCGAAGAGAAGAAGCGCGTCGCGGCGATGTAATGATGACCACATGTGAGCGTTCTGCAACGGGCACAGCGACGCAATCGCAGCAAGATTCATTGTGTGAGAACGCGAACTTTGAACGTAAAACGCCCAAAGTTAGTCGACTTGGATGCGGTAACCGGGTAACTGTTTCGCAACGACGTCCCCGGTGGTCCACACCATGTCGCAGGATCTTTTTCGCAAGGAAGTGCTGGAGGCTAGACGCACGGGTTGGCTGGGCAGCATCTCCCTCACCCAACCGCTACGCCTGTGGGTGCTGACCGCGTTTGCCAGCACCGCGGCGCTGGCGATCGTCCTGTTTCTTGTTTTCGGCACGTATACCCGCCGCTCACGGGTGATGGGACAGTTGGTGCCAGTGCAAGGCATGGCGACCGTCCTTGCGCCGGCCACCGGCATCGTCTCGCGTGTCGACATTCCCGAAGGCGGCCACGCCCAGGCGGGCCAGACGATTGCCGTGGTAACCATGCCGCGCGCTACCGTTGCCGACGGTGACACCCTGGCCGCTCTGGAAGCGCGGCTGCAACGACGAACGAAGGGCCTGCATACAACCCGCTCGGCTCAGCAGGAACAACTAGATGCGCAGGCCTCGGGCCTTTCCGGGCAACGGGCCGACGCCCGGCGGGAGCTGAAACAGATTCAGACCGAGATCGCCACCCGGCAAGCACAGATCCGAATCGCAAGGGAAACCCTGGATCGACTGCGAGGATTGGAAGAGGAGCGCTACGTCAGCCTGTTGCAGATCAAGCAGCAGGAAACCACGGTATTGGCCCTGACGGGGGAAATGCAGTCGCTCCAGCGCCAACTCATTACGACACGCCGTCTGGCCACCCAACTCGAGCAGGCCATCCGCGAACTCCCCGGACAACGCCTGATTAGCGAAGCGGCCTTCCGGAGGGATCTCGCCATGCTGGAACAGGAAGGCCTCGAAACGCAGGCGCGCGGCGAACTGGCCATCACCGCTCCCATCACCGGAGTTGTCGCCACCCAGTTGTTCAAGGCTGGTCAAGCGGTGCAGTCAGGCCAACCGCTGATGAGCGTATTGCCCGGCGATGGCACTCTCGAAGCTGAACTGCTCGTGCCCAGTAGCGCGATTGGTTTCATCGAAGCCGGCGACACCGTACTGCTTCGCTACCAAGCCTACCCATACCAGAAATTTGGTCACTACACAGGGCACGTCACCCGCGTCAGTCGCCGCGCTCTCACCACAAGCGAACAGAGCTCACTGACGGGGAAAGCCGAGACCGGCGAGCAACGTTACCACGTCAGGGTAGCGCTGAAGCGCCAGTCGGTAACCGCATACGGCCAGGCAGCATCCCTCAAGCCCGGAATGCTGCTAGAAGCCGACATCCTGGGCGAACGACGGCGCCTGATCGAATGGTTGTTCGAGCCCTTGTACTCGATTCGCGGGTCGATGTCTGCCGCCTCGACGGAGAGTGTCGGCGTCAAAGCGAATGAAATATGAATCGCCCGCTCTTGCAACGATCATGAACCCCACTCTCAAAGGAAGTCCATGACACACGAAACGCCCGTACTAATCCTTTCTGAACAACTCGACTACCACGGCGTAGCCGTCCGCTGGGGGCTCCGTGAACTTGGGGTGGCCTTTGACTGGTGGGACCGCACGGAATTTCCACGGGCGCAACTCACGTCCTCGTGGGTTTCAACTGAAGACTCACACATGGCCACGACCGAAAGCAATATCTCACTTTCGCCAAATCGCTATCGCTCCATATGGAATCGGCGAGGCCAGGTGCCGCAAGTCAGCGATGCGCTCCATCGCACAGACAAGATCGTGGCGCGCAACGAATCCAACTACTTTCTGGGCGGATTGACCAGCATGATCAAGGATGCCAACCCAATGGCGTTGTTCGTCAACGCGTTCGAAAACGCCAAGGCCGCCAACCCTAAAATCCATCAATTGAATGTCGCGCGCTCAGTCGGCTTCAAGGTTCCTAAAACCTTGTCATCAAACAATCCAGAGCACATCCGCGAGTTCTTTGAACAGAACAACGGAATGATCGTCGCGAAGCAACATATCCCCTTCGCTTGGCGAACCAAGAATGGCACCCTGCTGATCACCGGGACTTCCGCCGTGTCGCGCCAGCATTTAGTTGCAGAAGAGGCCTTAAGCGCGTGCCCAATGATCTATCAGGAAAGACTGCCTATTCGAAACGAAATACGAATCATCGCCTTCGGGCGCACTGTGTTCGCACTCAATCAAGTTAGAATCCAAACAGAATCCGTTACCCATGGGTTCGTTGATATCCGATACGAGAACACAGACAAGCGCGCGCTAACGGTGAATCGGGCGCTTGTTACGCTGTGCCATGCGTACATGGATAAGCTTGGCCTGACCTATGCCGCGTTTGACATCGCCCAGTTGCTGGACGGCGATTATGTCTTCCTGGAAGCCAATGAAGCCGGGCAGTTCCTTTTTCTGGAAGACGAAGATCAAGAGCTAACCATCCTCGATGCGTTCTGCCAGTTTTTGGCCAGTGGCGACCCTATGTTCCACTATGAGAATTCAACGGGGCTGAAGCTCGCCGACTTCGAAAGTACGGAAGAAGCCAATCAGTTCCACATGCGCTACGAGGCGCACATGCAATCATCCGAGCTCACCAGTCCGTTCGAGTTGGTCGAATAGAGCGCGGGTTTGAATTGCCGGGCAGGTTTGTCTGGCACATGGGAAGGGGGCACCTTACGCCCCCGTCATCTGGAGGAAACTAAATGAAAATGGAAAGCAATGACGCCCCCCGCATCCTGGCCCGCTCACTGGCTCGTGAATTGACGATTGAAGAAATTGAGATCGTCTCGGGCGGAGCCAGAGCAGCGGCTTGTACAAAGTCGACCTGCTCGGCTTCGGACAATAATTCCTGTGACCTGGACCAGTGCGGCGACTTGGAATAAGCCTTCGCACCGCAAGTGAATGACAGCTGCCGCTTGGGGATTCCCTGGGCGGCAGCCCCTTTCCAGCATGAAAACGGACAATCCGGCGTGCGCCTAGAAAAGCATAAATTTCTGAATTACCTTGAAGCGAATGGCTCAAATATGGCTTGTCCATACTGTTCGTGCGAATCTTGGGAAATGTTGATTGAAGATCCTGTCAATCTCCAGGATCAGCGGATCATGGAGTTTTCCCTTCGTCGACTCACGGGTGGAATCTCGGTGGCAGCCGTAGTCATGGTCTGCGGTGGTTGTGGCTTCCTGCGTATGCACTCCGTCGAAAAAGCCATCCGGGCCGGGTATCTCTCATGAAGTCGAGCAGACTTTCTGACTTGTTTTCACGGTGTATCGATCATCGCCCGTTCGGCGCGAAAGTGCGCGCACTTCTTTCGGCGTGCGCGCTGTTTCTGCTGGCTTCTTGTGCGAGCGTAAGCAGCCAATCCAAGAAAGTTCAGCACATCTTGTTCATCGGCAATAGTGTCATTTACACGAATAACTTGCCGGCGGTATTTGAACGTATCGCTGACGCGCAACCGGACGCTACGACGTATGACGTTGACATGTTTGCTCGCGGTGGAGCGACGCTCACCGAGCTAAGCCAGGATCCTCGCGTCCTCGATCTACTCGAATCTGGCCGTTACGACATTGTCGTGCTTCAAGAGAAGGGTGGCGACGACTTGTGCCTCTTGGTTTCAAAGGAATCGCCTGACTGCGTTGCGCTGGTCAATAGCCACGTCAGCCTGGCGAATCTGGCGCGCGAGCGTGGCGCGAAAGTACTGTATTTGGGTACGTATCAGTTGGCTCCAGGAGTTTCCAGAGCGCTCGTGCGTGCGGAACGCCTGCTTGGAGACCAGATGACAGCACAATACATTGAGGTCAGCGAACATCTACAGAGTTTGCGTAGGTCGGAACCTGGCCTTCCTTGGTTGCATGCCGACGGAGGACATCCCGGGATTGCCACCACGGCTCTTATGGGTTCGCTCATCTATGAGGCGCTGAACGCAAGCCCCCCCGTTCCATTCGACCTGTGTATTGGCGCAGAGATGTACACACCCAAATGGAACCACGACGGCGTTGCGCGCCATGTTGATGGCGTTTCCGAGATTCAGCCGAAGCGCTGCCTGCTGAGCAAGTCACAGATGTACTCGATTATTCAAGGCATCGAAGTTAAGCAGCCAGTGATAAACGAGCGGACTGGATTCTGAGTTCCCGGTTTCAGTCTACAGTTCAATTATTTCTAGCCGCAAGAACAATGGATGCTGCGCGACAGGCGGCGCCCATCCATCAGACAGGGAAGATGTGAGTGGGGATGACCAGATATCCATCTAGATCCACGCCTCCACCAAGGAGACTTGGATTCATCAAAGTTCTGGGAACTACCCTGCTAATCCTGGGCGGGTACTTCCTTGTGGATGTTGTCTATCAAGCGTTTTCAGCAAATGTCATCGCTTGGCGACAGATTGCCAAAGGGTTCGTATTTGTCGCATTGGGCTGGATAGTCTATTCGAGGCCGTCCGCCTTCCTCGGCGGGCAATAGGTAGGGCGTGGCCTTCGGGCTACACAGCACATGAAGACGATTATCCAGTCCGAGGCAGCAGAATGCGGCCTCGCTTCCTTGGCCATGGTGGCCGATGCGCATGGGATGTGCATCGGCCTGCCGGAGATGCGCCGTCGGTTCCCGATGTCCCTCAAGGGTGCCAAGCTTGGGCACCTGACCCGTATCGCCCAGCAACTGGGGTTCTCACCCCGGCCGCTGCGCTTGGACATGGAGGATCTCGACAAGCTCAAGCTGCCCTGCATCTTGCATTGGGACCTGAACCACTTCGTTGTCCTGTCCAGGGTCGGTAAGTCCAAGATTAGGATTCTCGATCCCGCCACGGGTGAGCGAAGGCTGTCGCATGCGGAAGTGTCCGACCACTTCACCGGCGTAGCGCTGGAGTTGACGCCGACTCCCGAGTTCAAGCCGCAGAAGGCTGCACCAGCGGTCACGACCCGACATCTGACCGGCCCGACACGGGGCCTGTGGCGCGCGTTGGCGCAGATTCTCGCCCTATCGGTCACCCTGCAGGTGTTTGTCGTCCTGGCGCCTTTCTTCATGCAATGGGTCGTAGACCAGGTACTGGTCTCGGCCGACAAGGACCTGCTCACCGTACTCGGGGTGGGCTTCGGGCTCGCGCTGCTGCTGCAGGTCTGCATCGGCTTGCTGCGCGGCTGGTCGGTGATCCATCTGTCCTCGTGCCTGGGCCTGCAATGGATGGGCAACGTCTTCGCCCACCTGATGAAGTTGCCGCTGGACTTCTTCGAGAAGCGCCACTTGGGCGACATCACCTCGCGGATGAGCTCGGTGCAGGCGATCCAGCGCACGCTGACCACCAGCTTCGTCGAAGCCATCATCGATGGCCTGATGGCGATGGTCACGCTGGGGCTGATGCTGGTCTATAGCTGGAAGCTGACCTTGGTCACCCTGCTGGCGGTGGCCCTGTACCTGGGCATCCGTGCCCTGGCCTATCGCCCGGTGCGCGATCGTACCGAGCAGCAGTTGGTCGCGGCCGCCAGGCAACAGACGCATCTACTGGAGTCGCTGCGCGGGATGCAGAGCTTGAAGGTCGCTGGCGAAGAACCTCAGCGCCGGGCCACGTACGACAGCCTGATGGTCGATACCGTCAACCAGGAAGTCCGGCTGGCTCGCATGGGCTTGGCCTTCAACAGCGCCAGCCAGCTGGTGTTCGGCATCGAACGCGTTGCCGTGGTCTGGGTCGGCGCCCTGCTCGCGCTGCAGAACGTGTTCTCGGTCGGAATGCTGATTGCTTATCTCGCTTACAAGGACCAGTTCGCCCAGCGCATGGGCGCCTTGATCGACAAGTGGATCGAGTTCCGCATGCTCCGCCTGCACGGCGAACGCCTGGCCGATATCGTGCTGACGCCACCGGAGGAAATTCACGGGTCGGAAGACCCTCCCCCGGGCGAGTCCGGGATAATGGTGGAGAACGTGTCCTTCCGCTACGCCGAAAGCGAGCCCTGGGTCGTCAAGGACTGCAGTTTCATCATCGAGCCCGGTGAATCGGCGGCCATCGTTGGACCATCCGGCTGTGGCAAGACGACCCTGATCAAGCTGATGCTTGGCCTGCTGAAGCCGGAATCGGGCAGCATCCGCATAGGTGGCCTGGATTTGCATCAGGCGGGCCCCCGCAACCTCCGCGCCATCATTGGCACGGTAATGCAGGATGACCAACTGTTTGCCGGCAGTGTCGCCGACAACATCAGCTTCTTCGACCCGGACCACGACCCGTCGCGGATAGAAGCCGCGGCCCGGCTGGCGGCCGTGCACGAGGAGATTGTCGCCATGCCCATGGGTTATCACAGCCTTATCGGCGACATGGGAAGCTCGCTGTCCGGTGGCCAGAAGCAACGCCTCATCCTCGCCAGGGCGCTGTACCGGAAGCCCAGGCTCCTGTTTCTCGACGAGGCCACCAGCCATCTGGACGTGACAAGAGAGCAACTGGTCAACGCAGCCATTCGGCAACTGGATCTGACCAGAATCATCGTGGCGCACAGGCCCGAGACCATCAACAGCGCCGATCGGGTGCTTACGATGGCGAACGGACGGATTGTTAGCGGGCACACACGATCTTGAGCGAAGTTGAAGCGCGAACAGTTCATGCCCGCGCTCTGCTGTATTTTCCTGGACCGTCCGCTCTAGGACTCCGGGTCGGTGTTATTGGGCGTCACCCACCCATGACACTTTTGATGCCTTCGACGATCCCCAAAATAACGACTTTGCACCTCGCATATACCCAATCCAACAGAACAAGGGCAACGAATATTCTGAACAAGTTGTTCTCAAAGAGACAATTGGTCCAATGCTTGAACCCACTCGTCGCATCCGGTACCAAGGCCATACAAGCTCTCCCGCAGATGAGGCAGCGAGCTCTTTGAACTCGCTGCCAATTGGCTACATCTCAGACTTGACACCTTCGACAAATCCCTTCGCGAAATCAGTCACAGCGTCATAGACAGCGATCCCGATCAGGATTTGGGCAATAATCCCGCCTGATACCTGCTCGCACTCAATGGCTGTTAGTTCTTTCATTGGAAACTCCTTCATCAGGCCCCCTGGGACATCGCACCCAGCATTGGGTTATCCAGAGAGTCGATATGCTGTTGCATTTTCGCCCTCATCGCAGCCAGTTTTCCCAGCACGTATCCCACATCTCCCCAGAACGCACCACCACAAACCTGTTCCAACTCCTGATGACTCAGCTCGCGCATGATTCAATCTCCTTTGCTCGGTTACGCATCATTTGACGAGGAACTTTGGCGGGAGCGATACGGCCATGCCCCCGCGAAGGTAACCATGCGCCCTACTCGGCGCACAGTTCAATCGGATTCAGAGTAGGAATTAGTCGAATACAGACGTGATGCGACTAAGGTTCGACGTGGAAAGAAGTGCTATCCGCCAACTTTCGTGACCTTCCAATGAGCTACCTTTCCAAGTACTTCGCCCCCCTTATCGCCCCACGATGATTCCGTGAGACCGCAAACTTTGAGCGAAGAGCACTCAAAGTTAATCGACAATCCCGGCATCATCGCGACAGACTCGGGGGCCTCAGCCCCATGACTATTTGAAGACGGAAACCAAGCATGCGTGAGCTTTCATCCAGCGAAATCGAAGCGGTATGCGGAGGCGTACGGGCTATCCTCATCGGAGCCGTTTTGAGGGAAGGCGCCAGGTTGCTCGCCAAAGCAGTCCTCTCGGAAAAGCATTCCGGTGGGGATGCTTGCGACTACTACAACAACATGCCGGCGGGCATGCAGTAAACCCTGCCCGGCGACGAAATGCCTTCTGGCTATCTTCTTGTCATCAGTGAACTCGATGCTCCTTCGCTGCCTTCTGTTGGCATGCGTGAGCTTTGCCGGCGCTTACCTGGTGGGGTCAGGATTGGATCGCGTGCTGGAGGGCCCGTATCCGCCACTCGACATGGGTCCGGATGCGTTCGCCATGGCCCTCACAATCGCGGGGATTGTCGTGTTTTCGCCGGTGGCGGAAGCGGTTCTGCTGGCATGGCTGTTCAAGAAGATATCCAGGCGCCTTGCGCCGCGCTGGTCGGCCGTGTGTGCGGGGACATTGCTGGCGGCCGCGCATAGCCTGTTCTATTGGCCCTGGGGGCTGGTGGTGTGGTTCCCCTCGCTGGTCTTTGCCATCCCGCTCTTGCGCTCATCCCGGCCATCCAGAGAAAACACGATGGCCTCGGCTCTCATCCACATGTTCCACAACACCATGGCTGGTGTCTGGATACTGATGGCGTAAATCAGGAGATTCAATTAACTACGTCGTTCCTTTGGTCGCCGCTCTTGCCGTATGCGCCATCACGGCCGTCGTCGGTGCGCTGCTGTTTCAAAGCGGACTGGCCCGCGCGCTTGTGACAGGCGCTGGTGTTCTGGTTGCGGTATTCGTCTATCGGGTTACTTCCCCTAAACCCCGAAAGTGAAGAGTCCGCATTCATCCCGATTAAGCTGGAAGCATCAGAATCAGGCACTTGCATGCCACCCATACGAACCATGCAGCATGCGAAGCGCGCGAGGGTTCCACATCTCACCCAGGAACTGGTCGCGCTTCGGACCGACGATTTGGCTCAATTTTCGCGTCGTCAACCCACACGCCAACGCTCAACGAGCGCGAACAAGACGATCCATATCACCATTGCTATCGCCATCACCCAATGACTGTTTGAAAAATGATGAACAACCTTCGACAGCACAAACCCGGCGGCTACCCAAACCACGTAGTAGGCCAAATGGGTTCTTCCCATCAACCGAACATGTCCGACACGTTCCCGTGAACGTCTACGCTCTTGACGTGACATATTCCACTCGTCTCCATCTGTGCATCTACCCTGCCTCGATTCAAGTCAGTAAAAATCACCATCCTTCTTGTCATCGACGCAGATACTGAAGATGAATAGCGCAATTGTTCCAGATACCAACATCACTGATTGGCCGGAAATTTCTCCTTTTGCGGCTCGTTAAAAACGGTGGCGGCGTTATGAGCTGCCCCGCCGATTTACCAGCGCTCGATCTATTCGCAGATAGCGCCATACCGCCTACCAATGTCAACAGTGGCGTCGAAACCCGCCCCACCGATGACGCCTCCTGCCAGTGCGCCGAAGCCGGCTCCTAGTCCAGCACCAAAGACACCACCAGCCAGGCCGCCTCCTAAAGCAGAGAATCCAACAGCCAAGTCTCGACTCCAGGATGGCAACGCCATACAACGCCCACCATTCGCCAACAGAATTTCATCATTGGTAAGTTCGCGCATTGTTCACTCCTCCACCGTATGTTTGTCGATGCCGAGATTGCACGAAGCTTCTGTTCCAATCGGCACCATCGACGCTACGATTGCCATTACCACATCGTCAATACACACTCATCCAGAGCTACATGGCTCACATAATTTTCTTCCGAATTATCTACAGGGTTCCCGTTGAACTTTGTGAGAGCACGAACTTTGAACGTAAAAAGCTCAAAGTTAGTCGACACCGTACGGCACGCTCGGCAGACTCCGGCCTCAGGAGTTCAGAAAAACTCTGTGTAGCGGTACCACCTCCGTCACTCCGGTGGCTTCACTTGCATCATCACTGGATGACAACCGGCGATCCTCTTCGCCGGGAGGGGGCGAAATACAAGACCCGAAAGGGAAATCAGCCCAGCCGCCTATGCACGGTTTTTCTGCCTCCCGGCTCCCGGTCGCAATCCTGCGTGCCGGGATTCCCATCAAGGAAAGGAGATCCCATGAGTCAACCGCGTATGGTCTATCTGTTGGAAGAAGAGACACAGCTGAACATGGTTCAGTTGCGTGACCACCTCAAGATGCTGGCCACCCTGGCCAATCCGCGCTTCCGCTCGGATGAAACCCTCTGCCTGCCGATTTCCTTGCAGGCTCTGAGCGACTGCTTCGCCTACATGGCCCAGGACGTCAGTGACATGCTGTCCGCCCTGCGCTATCACTACGGCGAACCCGAAGCAGACGCCGCGAACGACGCGTAACAAAAACGCGGGCAGCCGGCGCCCGCGTTCTCAGCCATCCGTTTCCTGCGAACGGTTACGGCGTCCACACTCCATCGAGTCCATCACACCGCCAAGGAAGTACAGGCGGCGTCGCGACGTTCCCGCCCGCCACGCATCCGCTCAATTACGGCGGTCAAGCAGGGCCTTGGCATTCTGGTAGCGCACCTTGGCCAGTTCCTGCTCGTCCAGACCCAAACGGTTCAGCGCGTCGGTGTTCTGCTCCAGCGAAAACTGCGGATAGTCGGAACCCAGCAGAATGTGGTCAATGCCGACATTGCGCATGGTCCAGACGAACTCCTGCTCCACGGGGGAATCCGCCACCAGCGCCACGATGGCCGAGACGTCGAAATAGATGTTGTCGCCCAGCAGGCCTTCGGCGGTGCGCGCCGCCTTGAGGGTATTCCAGAAGCGGAAGTTCATCCCGCCCATGTGCGCGAAGATGATCTTCGTTCCCGGCGCATGCAGCGCCAGATTGAACATCTTCTCGCTGTCGCCCGGCAGGATGTTGGCGTTGTCGATCAGCACGATGATGCCGAGCTCGCCGGCACGCTGGACCAAGGCCAGCACACGCGGGTCGTCGGCCTCGAATTTCTGGGTATGCGGATGGATCTTGAGGATCCGGGCGCCTTTCTTCGCCACCCGATCCAGTTCTTCCAGTGCTTCCGCTCCGTCATAGGGATGCACGGTCACCACCGGCGTCATCCGGGGATGCTTGCCGGCCAGGGCGAGGATGCCGTCATTGCCCGCCCGGATTTTCGCCGTGTCCCCGGCGAGCGCCTGGTTCGGACCGCCAAACCACATCGCGGCAAAATCGGCCGGCCCCTGCTTTTGCGCTTTCAACTGCGCCTCGTAGGCCTGGAGCGACTTCTCGCCATCCCATAGGTGAACGTGCGAATCAAACAGCGTGGACTGGGCGGCGGCGGCCGGCGCGAGGGCGGCCAGCACCAGCACCAGGGCGGCGCGCATGCGGTATGCCCGTCCGGCGACGGGGGTTTGCGCAGAATGACGACGGATGCCTCTGAACCTCATTGCGCTTCTCCAGAGTGTCTAACGCGGTCAGCATTTCATACAGGCGACGCCACGGCAGATCGCCGATGGTATGGCTGCGCGCCGCCGGGCTGAATAGGTCATAGGTTGGGAGCCAATCTGCCTATGGCCGGGACGGCTACCAGGCCGAATTGGCACTGATTGACGGCCCTGTCGGCGTCTGCCCAGAATCGCGCCATTCCACTCGCTCCGTCACACCGACCGTCGATGACCCTTCTTATCGAGCATGCCGTTTCGGACGAACAGATTGCCGCGACGTTCGACGTCATGCGCCAACTGCGGCCCCAGATCGAAAGAACCAGCTACGTCTCCCTCATCCGGGATCTGATGGCCAGCGACAACCTCAAACTGCTGGCGCTCACGGATGACAACGTGGTGCGGGCCGTGGCCAGCTACCGCATCATGAACATGATCTATTGCGGCCGCCTGCTCTATATCGACGACCTGGTAACGGACGAGCGCGTCCGCTCCAAAGGCTACGGATCCAAAATCCTCGCCAGACTACGCACCGAAGCCGAAGCGCTGGACTGCACCGAGATTCAACTGATCTCCCGAACCATCCGCGAACAGGCCCATCGCTTCTATTTCCGCGAAGGGTTTGGAATCGAGTGTTTTCAGTTCAGGATGCGGTTGAAGGAGCAGGTGGTTTGAGGTTCAGTCGTGGGTGTGGGTCGATCCACCTTGACCAATCTGCGGTTCCGCTCGGATGAAACCCTCTGCCTGCCGATTTCCTTGCAGGCCCTGAGCGACTGCTTTGCCTACATGGCCCAGGACGTCAGCGACATGCTGTCCGCCCTGCGCTACCACTACGGCGAACCCGAAGAAGCGGCGGAAGAAGCCGTCAGCATCGCGTAAAACCCGGGCAACCGGCGCCCGCGTTCTCTAATGATTCCGATGAATGCCAAGATCTAAGCAACGCCGAAGAGAGGGCTCAATTCAAACTACTTCGGCTGCCAATACCATGCGCGAAGATGTCGCGTAGCAGCAACAAGACGAGAGGCCGATCGCTACCTTCAGGAAAGCTCCGGCAGAATTCAAGCAGTCGACAACTATCCCGCTAGCGCTTCGTCAATAATCTTATCGATAGAACAAAAAAGTCGGTGGCCAGATAACTCATCTGCATCAAATGTCATTCGCACAATCTCTTCGATGTCCTTCGAAGATCTGTTGTTCGAAGGTTCAACTCTCGCGCCAATCTCTTTTAGGACGTCCCAAAGAGAATGGTCATTTATTAAAGAAAACCCTCTCAAAGCCATTGAGTCCAGCTGTTCTCTACATTTGTCATAAGCCAAGCATATATCCTCAAGTCGAGAATACTGATCCGATGCATGTAGGCATCGCTCGATATAGGCACGTGCGTCCAAAGAGAACCCTGATATCGCGTCTCCTCTGATAAAGTCAGCAGGCGATAGAATTCGCACACCGCAATCCAAATTTCTTGCTGCGGCCCTTAGCATATATATCGACTTACATATGCTATTAACAGAATTCTTCAAGACAACACTATCAATCCCACTTTTATATATCAATTCACTGTATTTTTTTTCGACTCTATTGTCATAAAGATGAACCGGGAGCGCTCCAGAGTCAGTCAACTCCACCCCATTAATTAACGGAGTTGGGCAGACGTCCTCTATATCTCTATCCACCAGGAAGAAGTTCTTCGACAAATCGACTCCTTCTTCGACCAGAACCTTCCTGAGCACAACGACACAGCTGCGCGCGGATGGAGTCGGCAATCCTAGTCCTGAAAAATCCACTCCCGAGAAGTCAATGGAATCCATCGTGTAGACAGGACTAACCCGCCCACGCCTAGCCTTTAAATAACTATCAATTAGCAACTTATCGCTTGGGCCCTCCACAAAAAAATCCACACCTGTTCTAGATGGATTATGCTTATAGAAAAAAACAATCTCGTCCAATGTCCTTTTGGGTATTTTATTCATTCTAAATGACCACTAGCTCATTCTGATATTGACTGCAAATCTCAAGTGAATGAGATGCCACCACTAGTTGGCATGGCCCTCCTCCGAAGCCTTCTAGCAGAGATCTAATCAGGCTTCTTTGCCACGCTGAATTGAGGGAGAGCTCGGGTTCGTCAACCAACATCACCCCACCACGAGTCCTCAAAAGAAATGCTTTAGTCATCAGCATCAATAGATGCCGCTCACCTGAAGAAAGAACATTTGCTGGAATTGGAACTCCCGATCCACTTATTATTTCAATACCTTCACCGACCTTGAAATGTATCTCCTTCGGATAGATGAATGTATTTATGTTACTTACCCATGAATCGATATTTTTATGGAGCGTCTCGATAGCTGACAGTCGCGCAGACAAGCTTTGCACATAAGGCACGATCAGAGCTGAGACAAGTTGTATAGCTACGTCATCAGATTGCTGGATCGCTGTCAGAAGCTCCGAATGTTCGGAAACCGCAACAAGTCCATATGATGAAAGTTCCCTGCTTTTTTTCTCAAGCTCGACAAGCCTAGCCTTCAATTCATCACTAGATTGAGAGCGGGTCGAGGGATACGAAGAAACTCCCTTCACCATCTCTGTATATATTGACTGAGCATCCTGATTTCCTCGATTAGAGAGCATTAGCGCTTCTCTCCGGATCGAATTCGTAACACTCTTTAGGCCAACCAGAACCGGGTCAGTCTCGGCTTCATCTCCGTCCTCAGTAACGGAGATAATTCTTCCATCACTTAGAGTTCTAACGACAGGCTGCCATTCCGATTCATCCTGACGATAGAAGGTTCTTTTGTCATCAAGGAACATGACTTCCGGGAGAAGTGACTCAAGCTCCTGAATTATCTGCACATATTTAGCGTTCTGATTTGCATCCCAATCTTCTGACGCGATTCGTCCTCTTCTAGGACGCAGGTGCATATGAAGCGCGTCCGCAGAATTTGCACGTTTTACAGACCAATCAAATGCACCCTGGATACCATCTTTTCTTTTCGCCTCAATAGTAGTCCCACCTTCAAGATGAACTGAGGCACGTGCGAACGGCAGTTTCGCTAGTCGAGTTCTGTGACCGGCGCTATCTTCACCGGAGATCAAACTTCTAACTATTCTGAGAATAGTGGTCTTTCCCGTTCCATTCTTACCGTAGACCACCAGTATCCGAGGATCGGATGCCGCATTCTTTTCAATGCGAACATTCTGCTCGCCAAACAATGCGTCTATCTCAATCCGTCTAATATAGTTTGCGGGTGGATATTTGATCATCCGTGCGTATTCCTTTGCATAATTCCCCCTACAGACAAGACTACTTAACTTCCACCGGGACATTCCAAATCACGCATCCCATACTGGCGCTCTTTTTTACGCGCCAACATACAGTAGCAGGAAGATGCCTTGCATGCTTCGCTATCTCATACTCCTTCCCGATCAAGTATTAACAACGTCGATTGTTGACGTCGGATGCGGGCAGAATGCGTGGGTAATTGTCTACAAAAAAGGGCCTCGCAGGCCCTTTTCTTTTATTACGGTCGAGTATGGGTACATTTCACCCGCACTTCGAATACCCACAGTTCAAGCACGTCGCGCAGCCGTCCATGATGACGAGCGCCTTGGTGTTGCACTTGTGGCAGAGGGTGGCGGAGGGCGGGAAGCTGGCGCCGTCGCCGGTGACGGCGATGTCTTCGGAGGCGCCTGGGGTGTTGGTGGTGCTTGAAGGGCCTGCGCTAAGAGCCGCCCCTTCTGCCCTGCGGCATCTTCCCCGCGGGGCGGGGAAGAGATGGTGGTGGGGTTATTTCAGAGTTTTTTTTGCGCGGTCTTCGTATTGCTTGCGCTTTTCGGCCAGGATGGCGCGCTGGTGGTCGCTCATTTCCGGGTCGTGGATGAGGCCGATCGACTTCATGTGTTCTTCGACGATGGCGCCCAGTTCGGCGACCAGGGACGGCATGTAGACGCCGCCGGCCTTGAAGTAGCCGCCGCGCGGGTCGAACACGGCCTTCATTTCATCGACCAGGAAGGTGACGTCGCCGCCCTTGCGGAACACGGCGGACATGATGCGGGTGAGCGCGACGATCCACTGGAAATGCTCCATCGACTTGCTGTTGATGAAGATTTCGAAGGGGCGGCGCAGTTCGTGTTCGGTGCCGGCGTTGAGCACGATGTCGTTGATGGTCACGTACATGGCGTGTTCCACCAGCGGCGATTTGATCTTGTAGGTGCTGCCGACCAGCACTTCCGGGCGCTCGATGCGCTCGTGCATGTGGATGATGTCGGCCTTGGGCAGTTCTGCTTCGGCCTTGGCGCGGCTGATCGACTCGACCTGCACCGGGGGCGCCGCTTCGCGCGCCTTGTCTTCCGGGGTGAGGACGCTGTAACCCTTGATTTTCTTGTCGATTTTGACGGCCATGGCGGGAAATCCTGTTGTGTCGTTGTTCGAGGTGATGAGGGGACCGCCTTCCGGGCGGTGGTGCCCTTGAAGCCTGTCCCCTCTCCCGGTCAGGGAGAGGGGAAGGCGGTGTTGCGGGTTACTTCCTGGCCGCCTTTCTGGCGGCTTTCTTCACGGTCTTTCTCGGGGCTGCTTTGCGGACGGCTTTCTTGGCCGCCTTCTTGGGTGCTGCTTTCCTGGCTACCGCTTTCTTGGCTGCTGCTTTCTTCGGTGCTGCCTTGCGGACGGCGGCTTTCTTCGGCGCCGCCTTCCGGGCCGTGGTTTTCTTCACGGCTTTCTTCGCCGCCTTGCCGGCGGTGGTCTTCTTGGTCGCCTTCTTGGCACCGGTGGCCTTGCGCTTGAGCGCGGCGGCCTCTTTCTTGGCGTTGGCGCTGGCGGCGGCCAGTTTCTTCTTGGCCTTGGCGACGGTCTTCTTCACCGCCTTGCTGGCCTTGCTGGTGCGCTTGGCGACGGCTTTCCTGGCCTTGGCGATGTCGGCCTTGACGGTCTTTTCCGCCTTCTTGGCGGCCTTCTTCGCCTTGGCGACGGTGGCGCTGGCGGAGGAGGCAACCGCGCCGCCGATTTCCATCGCCTTTTCCTTCACAGTCTCGGCGGCGTCGGAGAGCGTCGCCGTGACACCATTACCGTTGCTCATGTGCCCTCCTGTGGGCGTTCTGTCGGATTACGTCGCCGATGCTATACCCAGCTTCGCGGTTTTGCAGCGGGGCTGGGGGTTGTGGGTTTGCCGTTCGAGGCGGGTGGTTCAGGAGCAGGAGCAACTCGCTTCGCTCGCCCCCCTCACCTGCCCTTCGGGCATCCTCTCCCGCACGCGGGAGAGGGACTTTCGGGTTGTTTCTCGGTTAGGGGCAGCTCGCTTTGCTCGCCCCCCTCACCTGCCCTTCGGGCATCCTCTCCCGCAAGCGGGAGAGGGGGACTTTCGGGTTGTTTGTCGGTTAGGAGCAGCTTTGCTCGCCCCCCTCACCTGCCCTTCGGGCATCCTCTCCCGCAAGCGGGAGAGGGGACCTTCGGGTTGTTTGTCGGTTAGGGCAACTCGCTGCGCTCGCTCCCCTCGCCTGCCCTTCGGGCATCCTCTCCCGCAAGCGGGAGAGGGGACCTTCGGGTTGTTTGTCGGTGAGGGCAACTCGCTGCGCTCGCTCCCCTCGCCTGCCCTTCGGGCATCCTCTCCCGCGGGCGGGAGAGGAGACTTTCGGTTGGGTTTACCTGGCGGGTTCTTTCGGGATTGGCGCGACTGCGGGCAGCGCGCGCCATCGGCCGTCAGAACTTGCCGTAGTAGCCTTCCTTGAGCGCGTCGAACAGGTTGGCGGCGGTGTGCATTTCGCCGTCGTATTCGATCTGCTCGTTGCCCTTGACCTCCACCACGCTGCCGTCGTCCAGCTCGAAGCGGTAGGTGGTGTTTTCCAGGTCCGCTTCCTTGACCAGCACGCCCTGGAAGGCGGCGGGGTTGAAGCGGAACGTGGTGCAGCCCTTCAGGCCCTGCTGGTGGGCGTAGCGGTAGATGTCCTTGAACTCCTCGTAGGGGTAGTCCGTGGGGACGTTGGCGGTCTTGGAGATGGAGCTGTCCACCCACTTCTGCGCGGCGGCCTGCACGTCCACGTGTTCCTTGGGCGAGATGTCGTCGGCGGCGATGAAGTATTCCGGCAGCTTGGCGTCGGCGTCGTCGCTGAACGGCATGGCCTTGGGGTTGACCAGTTCGCGGTAGGCCAGCAGCTCGTAGGAGTAGACGTCCACCTTTTCCTTGGATTTCTTGCCTTCGCGGATCACGTTGCGGCTGTAGTGGTGCGCGAACGAGGGTTCGATGCCGTTGGAGGCGTTGTTGGCCAGCGACAGGCTGATGGTGCCGGTGGGGGCGATGGAGCTGTGGTGGGTGAAGCGGCTGCCCACCTCGGCCATTTCATCGACCAGGTCCGGGGCGACCGAGGCCACGCGCTGCATGTAGCGGCTGTACTTGGCGTGCAGCACCTTGCCGGGGATTTCCTGGCCGACCTTCCAGCCGTCCTTCGCCATTTCCGGACGCTTGCGCAGCATCTCGGCGGTGACGGTGAACAGCTCTTCCATGATCGGGGCGGCGCCCTTTTCCTTCGCCAGGGCCAGGCCCATTTCCCAGCCGGCCACGGCCATTTCGCGGGCGATGGACTCGGTGAACTCGCACGATTCCGGGCTGCCGTACTTGTGCTTGAGCATGGTCAGGGTGGAACCCAGGCCCAGGAAGCCCATGCCGTGGCGGCGCTTGCGCAGGATTTCGGCGCGCTGCTGTTCCAGCGGCAGGCCGTTCACTTCCACCACGTTGTCGAGCATGCGGGTGAACACGCGCACGACTTCCTTGTATTCCTCCCAGTCGAAACGCGCCTGGTCGGTGAAGGGATCGCGCACGAACTTGGTCAGGTTGACCGAGCCCAGCAGGCAGGCGCCGTAGGGCGGCAGCGGCTGCTCGCCGCACGGATTGGTGGCGCGGATGGTCTCGCACCACCAGTTGTTGTTCATCTCGTTGACGCGGTCGATCAGGATGAAGCCCGGCTCGGCGTAGTCGTACGTCGAGACCATGATCATGTCCCACAGGTGGCGGGCGCGGATGTGGCCGTAGATCTTGCAGGCGACCAGGCCGTCGTCGCGGACCACGTAGTTCTTGTGGGTCGGCCAGTCGCGCCAGACCACCTGGTTGGCGTCTTCCAGGTCCAGGTCGCCCTTTTCCTTGATGTTGACCGGGAACACCAGCGGCCAGTCGCCGTCGTTGTTGACCGCGTCCATGAAGCCGTCGGTGATCAGCAGCGACAGGTTGAACTGGCGCAGGCGGCCGTCTTCGCGCTTGGCGCGGATGAAGTCCTTCACGTCCGGATGGGACACGTCGAAGGTGCCCATCTGGGCGCCGCGACGACCGCCGGCCGAGGACACGGTGAAGCACATCTTGTCGTAGATATCCATGAAGGACATCGGACCGGAGGTGTAGGCGCCGGCGCCGGCGACGAACGCGCCGCGCGGACGCAGGGTGGAGAATTCGTAACCGATGCCGCAGCCGGCCTTGAGGGTCAGGCCGGCTTCGTGGACCTTGTCCAGGATGCCGTCCATCGAGTCCTCGATGGTGCCGGAGACGGTGCAGTTGATGGTGCTGGTGGCCGGCTTGTGCTGCTGGGCGCCGGCGTTGGAGGTGATGCGGCCGGCGGGGATGGCTCCGCGGCGCAGCGCCCACACGAAACGCTCGTACCAGTAGGCGCGCTTCTCGTTGGTGGTTTCGGCGTCGGCCAGGGCACGGGCCACGCGCTGGTAGGTACCGTCGATGTCGGCGTCCAGGGCTTCGCCCTGCTTGGTCTTCAGCCGGTACTTCTTGTCCCAGATGTCCTGGGATGCCGGCTGCATGGGGATCTCGGTCCCGGTTGCCGTTGTCTTGACCGCCTCGAGGCGCACCGTGCTCATGTTCTGTCGTTCTCCTTGGTTCCTGAACCGGGTTCTTTTCTAGTTGTCGTGTTACCGCGGCGTGCCCGAATGACGGCGACGGCCGGCCCGCGCGCAGCGCTCCATCATGCGCGGCGCAGGTTGCCGGAGTGTGTTGGCGGGATTGCGGGAAACGTGCTCACGTAGGCTCACGTTAGTTTTCTCACACCCTTCCATCGCTTTGGCGCCCCTCCCCGGGGAGCCTCTTCTTATCAAGCAAAAACACCAGTGCTTGGGCCGCTTTCGCACCAGACCGCTATATGTAGTGGCGGCACGAGGTAGCCAAGCTACCCCCGAGGAGGGGGTCTGTCAATCGAATTGATGTGCTTTTTTTCATGACAATCAGGGGCGATCCGGTGGAACCGCGGACAGTCCTGGCGTGGAACTTCATTGCGGGTTTAGTGGTCGATGCGCACACTCGTTCAGGATGTGGCGGACGCCCCTTGCAAGCCTCGCCGGGCGCCGCCATCCGAAGCCCCAGACTCCCACGACCTGCCGCGATACGACCGATGCGACCGATCCGACCGCTCCCCACCCTGCTGGCCCTGACCGCCGCCGCCGCGTTTGGCGGATTCGCCGCCACGGCCATCCACGAAACCTTCCAGCAACCGGCGCAGGCGATGCCCGCGGCCGCCATTCCCGTCGCCGCGACGCTGCCGGCCGCCGTCGGCGGCCAGCCGGTGCCGTCGCTGGCGCCGATGCTCAAGCAGGTCACCCCGGCGGTGGTCAGCGTGTACAGCCGCCAGACCGTGCGGGTGGCCAGCCCGCTGGGGCCGTTCGCCGACGACCCGTTCTTCCGCCGCATCTTCGGCATCCCCGACATGCCGCGCGAGCGGGTCGAGCGCGCGCTGGGCTCGGGCGTGATCATCGATGCCCAGCAGGGCCTGATCCTGACCAACCACCACGTCATCGAGAATTCCGACGGGGTGTCGGTGACCCTCAGCGACGGCCGCACGATGGAGGCCGAGTTCCTGGGTTCGGACCCGGACACCGACGTGGCGGTCATCCGCATCCCGGCCACCAACCTGACCGCCATCCCGATGGCCAACAGCGACCAGTTGCAGGTCGGCGACTTCGTGGTGGCGATGGGCAATCCCTACGGCCTGGGCCAGACGGTGACCTCGGGCATCGTCTCGGCGGTGGGCCGCAGCGGCATTCCGATGGCCGGCTTCCAGAACTTCATCCAGACCGACGCCTCCATCAACCCGGGCAACTCGGGCGGCCCGCTGGTCAACCTGCAGGGCCAGCTGGTGGGCATCAATACCGCCAGTTTCAATCCGCGCGGCAGCATGGCCGGCAACATCGGCCTGGGCTTCGCCATTCCGATCAACCTGGCCCGCAACATCAAGGATCAGCTGATCGCCAACAACGGCGTGGTCAAGCGCGGCACCCTGGGCGTGGAAACCCAGAACGTGGACGAGCGCCTGGCCAAGGGCCTGGGCCTGGAGAGCCCGCGCGGCGCGCTGGTGACCCGGGTGTATCCGGGGTCGGCCGCCGCCGCCGCCGGCCTGCAATCCGGCGACGTGGTGCTGGCCGCCAATGGCCAGCGCATCGACAACGCGCCGTCGCTGCACAACTTCGAGGGCCTGCAGGACGTCGGCAGCCGGATCAGCCTGGACGTGCGTCGCGATGGCAAGCCGTTGCAGCTGACGGCGACCTTGAAGGAAGGGCTGCGCTCGCTGGAGGGTTCGACGGTGGATCCGCGGTTGACCGGAGCGACTTTCAAGGATCTGGACGAAGGCTCGCGCCAGCAGCTGCGCAGCATGGGCGCGGGCGGTGGGTTGCAGGTGGGCAGTGTCGCCCGCGGCAGCCGCGCCTGGAACAGCGGCCTGCGACCGGGTGATCTGGTGGTGGGCGGCAGCAGCGGCGATTTCGCCGACCTGGCCAGCTTCCGCGCCAGCTTCGACCGCAAGCCGCAGCAACTGGTGTTGCAGATTCTGCGTGGGCGGAGTTCGGGCAATCTGTTGATGCAGTAGGTGGGGCGGAAGCAAAAGCAAATCCCCCCTGCCCCCCTTTTTCAAAGGGGGGATCCTTCGTTGTGTTTCATCTCCGCCGGATACCGCTTCTGCCTCCCCCTTTGAAAAGGGGGACTGAGGGGGATTTGCTTTTGGGGAACAAGCATTTGCACCAAGCCCCCCCCGGTCACATAACAGCCCATTCATGCCCACCTGCTATAGAGTGGTGTGGCAATCCCTCACTGCTGGAGACGACGATGAGCAATCCCACCGCTACCGATGCGATGAAGAGCAATCTGGGCGAGGCCGGTTCGCACCTGAAGTCGGCCGCATCCGCCGCCGGCGAGGCGATCAAGGGCGCGGCCGGTGCGGCCGGTGACGAACTGAAGCTGGGCAAGGCCAACGTGAAGTCCGAGCTGGCCGACAGCGCGCTGGCCGGCATCGCCGCCGCCGAAGTGGGTGGCGCCGCCGCCCGCGAACAGGTGGACGCGTTGATGGACAAGGGCCGCGATCTGATCGACAGCGCCGCCGACCTGATCCGCGAGCGTCCGCTGGCCTCGTTCGGCGTGGCCTTCGCCGCCGGCTGGATCATCGCCAAGCTGGCACGCAGCGGCGACAAGTAAAGCCCACGCGTGAGCGTTCCACCGGAATCTTCCGACACCGAAGCGCCCCGAGCCGCCAAGCCCGGGCTGGACGACAGCCTGCGCGAGGTCGGTGCGGCCGGCAAGGCGGCGCTGGCGTCGGCCGGTGATACCGGTCGCGCGCTGCGCCGGCTGGTGTCGGCGGATCTGGCGCTGGCGCGCAGCGCGTTCGGCCGGGCGCTGGCCTGGGCCGGCGTGGCAATCATTTTCGGCGCCTCGGCTTGGCTGCTGTGCGCCGGCGCGCTGATCGCATTGCTGCAACGGCTGGGTTGGTCGTGGCTGCAATCGCTGTCGGTGACCGCGCTGATCAGCATTGGCGTGACCGTGCTGGCGGCGTGGAAGGTGGGACGCTATTTCGATCACACCGGCCTGCACGCCACCCGCCGCCAGTTGCAGCGGCTGGGCCTGTTCGACGAGCACGACGACGCCGACGAGGATGGCGACAACGGCCAGGGAGCGGCGCGATGAATTTCGAACGCCTGCAACGCCGCGTGGATCGCGCCGAGCAACTGGTCGAGGGCCGCGCATCGCAGACCCGCACGCACTGGCAGACCCTGAGCCAGGTCTGGCGCGACAGCTGGACGCCCGGACGCATCCTCATCGCCGGACTGGTCAGCGGTTTCCTGGCCGGCCGCGCCGAGCCGCTGCGCTCGATGAACGGTGCGCGCTGGTTGCAGATGGTGGGTTCGCTGAGCAGCCTGTTCGCCACCGTGCAGGCGGCCACCGCCGCCGACCAGGCCACCGAAGCGGCCGACACGGCGCAGGCGGTGCAGGAAGAACAGGCAACCACGCAGGCCGCGGCGAGCTATCCGGAAGAGCCGCTGGTGGATGAAGCCTTCGACGAGGAAGAGATTCCCGTCCGCCAGCCGATGCCGGCGGAAGCGGCAACCGAGATGTCCGAGCGCTAGGCTCGCGAAGGCCGTCCGGTCGATTCCCGCACCACCCTGTATTTTCTTTCTTCGCCGTTGCTTCTGCCCTCCCCCTTCGAAGGAAGGGGAATGGAGGGGATTTGCTTTCCACGCCAAAAGCAAATCCCCCGGTCGCCTGCGGCGCCCACCCCCTTCTTCGAAGGGGGTAGTTCATGTCCCCCAGCGCTCGTCGATTCGGCGTGAATGAAGCCCGCTTCCCTTTCACGCCGCGACGATGACGCCTGCCGGAAGCCGTCCGGCCGCCGCGCCGGCCGTGCGGAACCGGTCCGGAGCGGCATAATCGGACTCCGTTTCCGGAGTGACCCGATGGCCCTTTCGCCCGCTGGCGACACCTCCGCCGCTGCCGCCGAATCCACGCCGCTGCCACCGCGGCCACGCGCGCCGATCGCGCTGGTGGTGCTGGCGACGCTGGCGGTCGGGTTCACCCTGTGGGCGGCGCAGGACGTGGTGCTGCCGGTGCTGCTGTCGGCGTTCTTCGCGCTGGTCGGCAATCCCATCATCCGCACGCTGCGGCGCCTGCACCTGCCGCGTTTCCTGGCCGCGCTGATCGTGCTGCTGGGCGGCCTGGCTGGCGCCGGGGCGCTGGGCGCGCAGTTGTGGCAGCCGGCATCGGTGTGGTTCCGCGAGGCGCCGAGCGAACTGCGCCAGTTGGCGCCGAAGCTGCGCGAATGGACCAAGCCGGTGCAGGAAGCCAATCGCGCCGCGGAGAATTTCGCCCGCGCCGCCGGCGGCGAGACCGGCAAGCGTCCGCAGATCGTGCGCACCGCGCAGGACGATCCCTACCGGATGCTGACCACCACGCCCCGATTGCTGGCGTCGATCCTGGCGGTGGCGCTGCTGACGTTCTTCTTCATGGTCTACGGCGAGAACCTGCAGCGGCAGGCCATCGCACTGCTGTCCAGCCGGCAGCAGAAGAAGTTCACCGTGGACATCCTGCATTCCATCGAGCGCGAGGTGTCGCGCTACGTGCTGACCATCAGCGTGATCAACACCGTGGTGGGCTTGATCTTCGCCACCGCGCTGTACCTGCTGAAGATGCCGCTGAGCGAGGCGATGCTGTGGGGCACGCTGGTGGCGCTGCTCAACTTCGCACCGTATGTCGGCCCGTTGATCGGCGTGATCATGATGCTGCTGGTCGGCTTCATCACCTTCGATGATCCGCTGCACACCCTGCTGCCGGCCGGCATCTACCTGGTGCTGCATACGCTGGAGGGCCAGATCATCACTCCGATCATCCTGGGCCGGCGGATGGCGCTTTCGCCGCTCGTGCTGATCCTGGCGCTGATGCTGTTCGGCTGGGCCTGGGGCATCATCGGCCTGCTGCTGGCGGTGCCGCTGCTGGTGTGCGTGAAGCTGGTGCTGGCGCGGGTAGAGGGCATGGAAGGCTGGGCCCGCCTGCTGGAGTAACAGGCCTCCGGTCCCCCCAACCTGTGGGAGCGACGTCAGTCGCGAGCTTTTGGCGGAGCCCGCCATATCCCGTCGGTGGCTATATCGCGACTCACCTCGCTCCCACAAGAAGGAAGTAAGCGTTTTCGGCGGCTGGAAGCGCGGCGGGGTAAAATCGCCCCGTGAGCTTCCCCGTCCGCGCCATCACCCTCGACCTCGACGACACCCTCTGGCCGTTCGCCCCCATCGGCGCGCGGATTGAACGGGTGCTGCACGAGTGGCTGGTCGAACACAGTCCGCGTACCGCCGAACGGTTTCCGATCGAACGCATGCGCGCGCTGCGCGAGCAGGTGTTCACCGCCCATCCGGAACTGATCCACGACCTCAGCGCGCTGCGCCGGCTGACCTTGCAGCGCGCGCTGCACGAGAGCGAGGCGGATCCGGCGCTGCTGGAACCGGCCTACGAAGTGTTCTACGCGGCCCGCAACCAGGTCGAGTGCTACCCCGACGCCATCGACGCGCTGCTGCGCATCGCCGCGCGGGTACCGGTGGCGGCGGTCACCAACGGCAATGCCGATCTGGAGCGGATCGGGCTGGCCCGGCATTTCGTGTTCCAGCTGGGCGCGCGCGAGCACGGTTCGGCCAAGCCGGAACCGGGCATCTTCCTGGCCGCCTGCGATCGCCTGGGCGTGCCGCCCGCGCAGGTGCTGCACGTGGGCGACCACATCGATCTGGACGTGGTCGGCGCGGCGCGCGCCGGCCTGCGCACCTGCTGGCTCAACCGGATCGATCACGTCGATCATCTGGCCGGCTGGCCGCATCCGGATCCGCGGCCGGATCTGGAATTCGCCACCCTCACCGCACTGGCCGACTGGCTGGATGCCCACCCCGATTTCGCCACGGAGCATGCCCGCGCATGAACCTTTCCCCCGGCTACACCCAGGATGCCTCCCAGGCCCGGCCCCTGCACGTCATCGAGCGCGGCGGCTGGGAAAGCTGGCGCGATGCGCAGCCCGCCACCGTCCGCGCATGGCTGGAAGCGCTGAACTACAGCGCCGCGCCGGGCACGCTGGCGCTGCTGCCCGGCGATGACGGCCTGGCCGGCGCAATCATTGGCGTGGGCGATCCGCTGGATCCCTACAGCTACGCGCACGCACCGTTCGCGCTGCCCGCGGGCGACTGGCAGGTCGCCCATGATCTGGCCGCCGATGCGCGCGCGGCGCTGCAACTGGGCTGGGGCCTGGGCAGCTATCGCTTCAGCCGCTACAAGACGCCTTCGCGCGTGCCGGCGCGGCTGGTACTGGGCGAGCCCGACGCCGAGGCGCGGGATCTGCTGACCGCCAGCCTGCGCGTGCGCGACTGGGTCAACACGCCGACCGAGCACATGGGTCCGGACGAACTGGAAGCGGCCGCGCGCGCGATTGCCGAGGCGCACGGCGCGGACATCGACGTCATCGCCGGCGATCAGCTGCTGGCGCAGAATTTCCCCGCCATCCACGCGGTCGGCCGCGCCTCGCATCGCGCGCCGCGCCTGATCGCGCTGCAATGGGGCGACCCGGCGCATCCGCACGTGGCGCTGGTCGGCAAGGGCGTGTGCTTCGACACCGGCGGGCTGGACATCAAGCCTGCCGACGGCATGCGCAACATGAAGAAGGACATGGGCGGCGCCGCGCACGCGCTGGCGCTGGCCGGGCTGGTGATGGCGCGGGGGCTTCCGGTGCGGCTGACCCTGCTGCTGCCGGCGGTGGAGAACAGCATCGGTCCGAATGCGTTCCGTCCCGGCGAGATCATCGCCACCCGCAAGGGCATCAGCGTGGAAATCGACAACACCGACGCCGAGGGGCGGGTGATCCTGTGCGACGCGCTGACCTATGCCGGCGAACAATCGCCGGACATCGTGCTGGACTTCGCCACCCTCACCGGTGCGGCGCGAATCGCGCTGGGCCCGGATCTGCCGGCGCTGTTCGCCAACGACGACGCGCTGGCCAACGACTGGATCGCCGCCGGCGATCGCATGCGCGATCCGGTGTGGCGGATGCCGCTGTGGCGTCCCTACCTGCGCTACCTGACCAGCAATGTGGCGGATCTGGCCAACGCCGGTTCGCGCATGGCCGGCGCGGTCACCGCCGCGCTGTACCTGGAGCGTTTCCTGCCGGCCACCCAGAAGTGGGCGCACCTGGACGTGTATGCGTGGAACGACAGCGATCGTCCCGGCCGTCCGGCCGGCGGCGAGGCGCTGGCCCTGCGCAGCGCCTACGCGCTGCTGAAGGCGCGCTACGCCTGATGGACCACCGGGCCGCCTGATTCGGCGGCCGCTTCCACCCGATCCCGACCATCGCGCTTGGCGCGGTAGAGCGCCTCGTCGGCGTGCCGGATCAGGCTTTCGCCCTGGCGCCCGTGCAGCGGGAAGCTGGCCACGCCGATCGACACGGTGACCGCCGGCAGTTCCTGGCCCATGTGGCGGATGCGCATCGCGCCCACCGCCGCGCGGATGCTCTCGGCGCGCTCGCACGCGGTGTCCAGATCGGTTTCCGGCAGGATCAGGGTGAATTCCTCGCCGCCATAGCGGCAGGCGATGTCCTCGCTGCGCGCCAATTTCTGCAGCAACTGGCCGAACCCGGACAGCAGGGTGTCGCCGCCGACATGGCCGTGCAGGTCGTTGAACGCCTTGAAGTGATCCAGGTCCATCATCATCACGCTCAGCGGCAGTCCGCGCCGTTCGCAGCGCGCCAGTTCGCGCGCCAGCGATTCCTCCAGGTAGCGGCGGTTGAACAGGCCGGTCAGCGGTTCGCGGATGGATTGCAGGCGCAGGCGCTCTTGCAGGTCGAGGTTGGACAGCGCCATCGACAACTGCTCGGCGGCGGTCTCGACCAGATCCTGGCGGGCCAGGAAGGCGTCGTCATGGCTGGACAGGTACAGCAGGCCCAGTTGGGTGCCCTGCGCGATCAGCGGAATGCAGGCGGTGGTCGGCGCGGCGTGCAGCGCCGGCGACATGACATGGGTGCAGCCGAGCATCTCGGCATGCGCGCGATGCACGTGCGGCTGGCCGCGACGCAACGCCCAGCAGGCTTCCAGCGGGAACATCGCGTCGCTGTGCAGCGCATGTTCGCCCCAGTGCGCGGCTTCCTCGGCGTAGTCCTGCGAGGCGCGAATCCGGTACAGCGTGCCGCCGACGTGCGGCAGCAGGCGGGCGAAATGCTGGGTCGCCAGCCGGATCGCCTCCTCGGTGCGCACGCAGCTCTGCAACATGCCGCTGTAGCGGCTGAGTTCGTTGAGGTCGGCGCTGTGGTTCTCCAGCTTGTCGATGGTCACCATCAGCTGCCGGCGGGCGTCGCTGCTGGCTTCCTCGGCGCGGGCGCGGCGGCGGATCTCGCCGACCAGCAGCCAATAGACCAGTCCGGTCACCGCCAGTCCCAGCGGAATGCCCAGCAGCGCCAGGCCACGCAACAGGTTGGCGCTGTCGTGGCTGGACTTGGCCCGTTGCGCAAGCAGTTCGTGTTCGGCGGCGATCAGCACTTCGGCCTGGTCGCGGATGTTGACGCTCGCCTGGCGCACCTCGTGGTTGATGGAGCGTTGCGCCGCCGCCAGGCCGCCGAGCCGGAAGTTGCCCACGGTGGCTTCCATCTGCGACAACCGGCGCAGGATTTCGATCCGCCACGCGGTCACCCGCCGGGTCTGTTCGGGGTTGTCGCGGACCAGTCGCTGCAAGCGCTCGATCGCGTCCGGCAGTTGATCGCGGCTGCGCCCGTAGTCGGCCAGATAGTTGACGTTGCCGGTGAGCAGGTAGCCGCGCTGGGCGGATTCGCTGTCGTGCACCGCCGCCTCGATGGCGCCGATCAGCGCGATGACCTCGTTGGTGTGGGTCACCCGGTTGGCATCGGAGATGAAGCGTTGGGCGCCGTAGAACACGCCCGCACCGATGGCGACGAAGATCAGTGCGGCGGCGAACAGGCCGAGTCGATTGGCTTGGCGGGGTCTCACGGAATGCGTCAGTGCCGGGGCGGGACCGGCCCCAGCCTAAGCACAGGAACCGGACGCGACAATCCCGCGGACACGGTTATGGAACCAGCGACACATCATGACGCGCCGCGCGGGTCCGCATCGAAAGCGCGCGGACCGCATCCTTGCGCTTGGCGAGGCGTCTTCGCGCCCCTGCCGGTCGCGCGCCGCGTGGGAACGTACGCTGACGAATGTGGAAGCCGCGATTACAGCACGGCTACAGCAGGCCGCGCTGGCGTGCCAGCCGATAGGCTTCGATGCGGTTGCTCACGCCGAGCTTGCCGATGGCCTCGGACAGGTAGTTGCGCACGGTGCCCTGCGAGAGGTTGAGCTGGCGCGCGATGTCGCCGGCCGACAGTCCCTCGCCGGCCAGCCGCAGCACCTGGCGCTCGCGATCGTTGAGCGGGTCGGCTTCGTTCCAGGCTTCCAGCGCCAGTTGCGGATCGATGGCACGGCCGCCGGCGTGGACCTTGCGCAGCGCGGCGGCCAGTTGATCGGCCGGCGCGTCCTTGAGCAGGTAACCCGACACGCCCGCGTCCAGCGCGCGGCGCAGGTAGCCGGCGCGGGCGAAAGTGGTGACGATCACCACCCGGGTCGGCCATGCGTGGCGATGGATGCGCTGGGCCAGTTCGAGTCCGGTCAGGCCGGGCATCTCGATGTCGGTGACCAGCAGGTCCGGACGCAGCCGCTGCAATTCGCGCCACGCCGATTCGCCGTCGGCGGCGGTGCCGACGACCTCGATGTCCGCCTCCAGGTTGAGCAGCGCGGTCAACGCGCCGCGCACCATCGCCTGATCCTCGGCGAGCAACACCCGGATCATGGGCGCGGCGATTCCGCCTGATGCAGGGCGTGCGGCATGCTCGCGTCCTCGGGATGGGGCAGCGGCAAGGATGCCGCGCCCATGGCCTGCGGCGCCAGCGCGCCGGCGGGGAGGCTGGCCTCCAGCACGGTGCCGCGCCCGGGCCGCGCATCGATGCGCAGGCTGCCGCCGAGCGCTTCCAGGCGCTCGCGCATGCCGCTCAGTCCGTTGCCGGGCACGATCGCGCCGCCGCGTCCGTTGTCCTCGATGCGCAGCCGCAGGCGGCCGTCGGCGACCTCCAGTTGCACCCGCGCGATGGTGGCGCGGGCATGCCGTTGCAGGTTGGTCACCGCCTCGCGCACGGTCAGCGCCAGCACGGTTTCCTGTTCCGGCGACAGCGGCGGAATCCCGGCCGGACAGGTCAGCACCACGCCGTCGGCTTCCAGCAGCAGCCGCGCCGAGGCGAGTTCTGCGGCCAATCCGGCCGCGCGGATGCCGGTGACCGCGTGGCGCACCTGCGCCAGCGCGTCGCGTGCGACCCGGCTGACCTCGTCGATTTCGCGGCGCGCGCCCGCCGGATCCCGGTCCAGCAGCTTGCCGGCCAGGTCCGACTTCAGCGCCACCAGCGACAGGGTGTGGCCGAGCAGATCGTGCAGGTCGCGGCCGATGCGCTCGCGTTCGGCCATCGCCGCCAGCCGGCGCACCTCTTCATGGCTGAGCATCAGCGCGGCATCGGCCTGCGCCTTGCGTGCGAAGCTGATGTTCATCAACCCCACCGCGAACCCGACCATGAGCGTGCTGGCCAGGTAGATCAGCGGCCAGCCCAGCACGATCCACTCAACCGAGTACGCCGCCAGCACGACCAGCATCCAGGTGATCGCGGCGCGGGTGGGACCGGAGAACGCCAGGAAGGCGCAAGCGTAGATCATGTAGCTCTGCGCGCCGGGATTGAACGGCGTCAGCGCGAATGCCAGCGCCGCCATGCCCAGTGCGTTGAACAGCATGTGCCGGCGATCGCGGTAGTAGGCGCCATGGAACAGCACCAGGAACACCGCGTAGCTGGCCAGAGTGGGCCACAGCCAGTGTGGAAACGATGCCGGATTGGACATCGGGGTGACGAAGATCCAGATCGACCAGATCAGCATCAGCAGCGGGAACCAGCGCCCGGCGCCGCGTCCGCGCAGCGCGTTGCGCCGTTCGTGCAGGTGCGAGAGCGAGTTCTCGGACGCAGGCGGGAAGTACATGAACACGCGGATTCTCCGGTCACTCGTTCAGGCGTGGCGCGCCAGCCGCCGCCAGGCCAGCAGGGCGAAGACGACGGTGACGATCGCCAGCACGGCCACGGGCACGGCCAGCGGCTGATCCCCATCCCCGGCCACCACCCGCAGTGCGATCCGGGCCAGATGATACGCCGGCCACACCGGCGCCAGCGACGACAGCGCGCCCGGCAGCATGCTCAGCGGCACCCACAGGCCGGACAGGAACGCCATCGGCAGATACACCAGGTTGATCACCGCCGGCGCGCCCTGCGCGCCAATCACACTGCCCAGCCACAGGCCGATCGCGGCGAACGGCAGCACGCCCAGCACATTGACCAGCAGCCACAGCGCCCATTGCACGGGCGCCAGCGAGACGCCGGCCAGTCCGATCGCCAGCGATGCCAGCAGCAGCGAGACCAGGGTGGCGAAGATCATCGCCATCGCCATCTTCGCCAACAGGTAGGCCGCCGGCGGCATCGGCAGCGCGCGCTTGAACGCCAGCAGGCCCTGTTCGCGATCCAGCGCCACGCTGACACCGAAACCGAACAGCGCCACGCCCATCACCCCGAACACGCCGTAGCTGGCCAGGAAATAGCGCGCCGCCGTGTCGCCGCCCCGGTGCGCGCCCATCAGCACGCCAAACAGCAGATAGAACAGCGCGGGGAACAGCAGCGTGGGCAGCGCGAACGATGGCGTGCGCAGCAGGCGCAGGAATTCGTAGCGGGCTTCCAGCAGGTAGGCGCGCAGCGGCGCGTGCGCGGGGACGGTCGCGGTATCCATCAGGCGGCCTCCTGTTCGCGGGCCTGGCGGGTGAGGCTGATGAAGGCTTCGGCCAGCCCGGCGCGCGCCACTTCCAGTTCGGCCAGCGTGGCGTCCTCGGCCAGCAACCGGCGCACCACCGGCTCGGCCTGATCGGCGACGATCTCCAGGCGCTCGCCATCGTGCCGGGCGCTGCGCACCTGCGGCCAGCCGGCGATGACCTCGGCCGGCAACGCGGTGAGGCAGCGGATGCGCCGCTGCGCGACCCGCGCGCGCACCTCGGCCACGCTGCCCTCGGCGACCACGCGCCCGCCGTCGATCACGACGACGCGATCGGCCAGCGCCTCGGCCTCCTCCAGGTAATGCGTGGTCAGCAGCACCGCGCAGCCGTCGGCGACCAGTTCGCGGATCGCCTGCCACAGGATCTGCCGCGCCTCGATATCCAGCCCGGTGGTGGGTTCGTCGAGGAACAGCAGCTGCGGACGCCCGCAGATCGCCAGGGCGAACTGCACGCGCCGCTGCTGGCCGCCGGACAGGCGTCCGTAGCGACGCTCCAGCAACCCGTCCAGTCCGGCCATCGCCACGCAGTCGGCGACGCTGCGCGGGGCCGGATAGTAGCTGCGGGTGAGATCCAGCAGTTCGCGCACCTTGAGCGTGTCCGGAATGCCGGCGCTTTGCAGCATCACCCCGATGCGTCGGCGCACCGCCATCGCGCCGGGCGCCTGGCCGAACAGGCGGGCCTCGCCGCCGTCGGGCGCTTGCAGGCCCAGCAGGATCGCGATGGCGGTGGTCTTGCCGGCGCCGTTGGGTCCGAGCAGCGCCAGCAGGCGTCCGGGCGCCAGCGCCAGATCCAGTCCGGCCAGCGCGGTGATCGGTCCATAGCGCTTGTGCACGGCGCGCAACCGGGCCGGTTCGTGTTGCGGTGCCTGCGTAGCCATGTGGGGTGCACTCCGATGCGTCGGCGATGCGGCCAATCTAGGCCGCCGCCGGCGGACCCGGCAGTGGCGGTCTTCATGCGCAGGAGATGACAGCTGTCACTTGGTCGTCCGGCCCCGGCCGGGCATCCTGTGCCCTCCCCACCCGGGCGCGGGCCGCCGGGGCCGGCCAACAAGTGACTTCCGGCAACTGGGCCGGGTTACCCTAGCTGGTCACACTTTCCGCGTTCGCCCGTCTGGACAAGCGATGAACTCTTCCGCCGATCTGTTGAAGGAACTCCGTATCGATCGCAAGGCCGCGCCGCCGGAACCGCCGTCGCGCCGCGGGCTGTGGATTGGACTGGGCGTGGCCGTGCTGCTGGTGCTGCTGGCGGTGGGCGGCTGGTTCGTGTTCGGGCGCGACAAGGGCGTGCCGGTACGCACCGCCCCGGTCATCGCCATCGGCAGCAGCGGTGCCTCGGCCTCGGTGCTGGACGCGACCGGCTATGTGGTCGCGCGGCGCATGGCCACGGTGTCGGCCAAGGTCACCGGCAAGGTCCAGGAAGTGCTGATCGAGGAAGGCATGCGGGTCGAGGAAGGCCAGGTGCTGGCGCGGCTGGAACCGATCGACGCCGAGGCCGAACGCGCGCTGGCCGAAAGCCAGTTGCAGGCCGCCCGCAGCCAGGGCGCCGGCGTGCAGGCGCGGCTGAAGGAAGCCGAGGCCAACGTGCGCCGGCTGTCGCAGCTGACCCAGCAGCAGCTGGTCGCGCGCTCGCAGTACGACCAGGCCGTGGCCGAGCGCGACGCCCTGCGCGCCGAAGCGCTGACCTCGCAGCGCAACCAGCGCGCCGCCGCCGATCGCCTGCGCATCGCCGACATCGGCAAGGACAACACCGTGGTGCGCGCGCCGTTCTCCGGCGTGGTGATCGCCAAGGCCGCCCAGCCCGGCGAAATCGTGTCGCCGCTGTCGGCCGGCGGCGGCTTCACCCGCACGGGCATCGGCACCATCGTCGACATGGATTCGCTGGAAGTGGAAGTGGACGTGGGCGAGGCCTTCATCGGCCGGGTGCAGCCGAAGATGCCGGTGGAAGCCACCCTCAACGCCTACCCCGACTGGAAGATTCCGGCCGAGGTCATCGCCATCATTCCCACCGCCGATCGCGGCAAGGCCACGGTCAAGGTGCGCATCGCGCTGAAGCAGAAGGATCCGCGCATCGTCCCGGACATGGGCGTGCGGGTGAGCTTCCTGGAAGCGGCCAGGCCGGCGCAGGAGAAGAAGCCGCAGGGCGTGCGCGCCCCGTCGGCGGCCATCGTCGAGCGCGACGGCCAGCCGGTGGCGTTCGCCCTGACCGAACAGAACACGGTCGAGCAGCGCCTGCTGAAGGTCGGCCAGCCGATGGGCGACGACCGCCAGGTGCTGTCGGGCCTGGGCGCGGGCGACACGGTGGTGCTCAGCCCGCCGGATGAATTGCAGGACGGCAGCAAGGTCACGCTGGCCGAGGACGAAGCGCAGTAGCAGGTCCGGTTCCACCGCACGCGTCGCGAGGCTTGCGACGCGTGCCCGGCAGGCTCCACCGGCTGCCGATCATGACCGCCGCCACCCGCCGGTAGCGCGGCCCGCAAGACGCCCGGGAACCATGCCCGGGCGCGCACCACAGTGGTTGGCTGCAACGCAAGACAACGCAATGCCGTGCGCACCGGCGACCATCACGTCGCCGGCGCCCGCCTCCGAACACCACAGAAGGGAAAACACGATGTCCTCACTGGTCACCATTCGCAACCTCGTCAAAACCTACCAGCGCGGTCCGGAAAAGGTGCAGGTGCTGCACGGACTGAACCTGGACATTCCCAAGGGCGATTTCGTCGCCCTGATGGGGCCATCCGGCTCGGGCAAGACGACCCTGCTCAACCTCATCGGCGGCCTGGACACCCCGACCTCGGGCGAAATCGAGATCGAGGGCCAGCGTATCGACAGCATGAGCGCGGCCCAGCTCTCCACCTGGCGCAGCCACCACGTCGGCTTCGTGTTCCAGTTCTACAACCTGATGCCGATGCTGACCGCGCAGAAGAACGTCGAGCTGCCGCTGCTGCTGACCAAACTCGGCGCCGCCCAGCGCAAGCGCAACGCGGAAATCGCCCTGCAACTGGTCGGCCTGGCCGAACGCGGCGCGCACCGCCCCAACGAGCTTTCCGGCGGCCAGCAGCAGCGCGTGGCGATCGCCCGCGCGATCGTCTCGGATCCGACCTTCCTGATCTGCGACGAACCGACCGGCGATCTGGATCGTCATTCGGCCGAGGAAATCCTGGATCTGCTGCGCCTGCTCAACCGCGAGCATGGCAAGACCATCATCATGGTCACCCACGATCCGAAGGCGGCCGAATACGCGACCCATACCATCCACCTGGACAAGGGCGAGCTGGTCGATGCCCCTGCGCTGGCCCACTGACGGGAGGCGGCAATGAAATATCTGTCCCTGGTCTGGGCGCAGCTGTTCCGCAGCAAGACGCGGACGCTGCTGACCCTGCTCTCCGTGGTCGCGGCATTCCTGCTGTTCGGCCTGCTGGATTCGGTGCGGGTGGCGTTCAACTCCGGCGGCAGCGTCGATGGCGCCAACCGCCTGGTGGTCGCCTCGCGCCTGTCGATCACCCAGTCGCTGCCGATCAACCTGCTGCCGCAGATCGAATCGGTGCCCGGCGTACGCAAGGTCACCTACGCCATGTGGTTCGGCGGCATCTACCGCGATCCCAAGGATTTCTTCCCCAATTTCTCGGTGGCGCCCAACTTCTTCGACGTCTACACCGAGTACACGGTGCCGCCGGATCAGCTCAAGGCGTTCCAGGACACCCGCAACGCCGCCATCGTCGGCGAGTCGCTGGCCAAGAAGCACGGCTGGAAGATCGGCGACACCATTCCGCTGAAGGCCACCATCTTCCCGCGTGGCGGCAGCAATGACTGGCCGCTGGAACTGAAGGCCATCTTCCGGGTGAAGGATCGCAAGAACGTCGGCGCCGAGAACCAGTTGATGATGAACTGGAAGTACTTCGACGAATCCAACGACTACATCAAGAGCCAGGTCAGCTGGTACACGGTGCAACTGGCCAACACCAACCAGGCCAACCCGGTGGCGCGCGCCATCGACGCGCTGTCGGCCAACTCGGATCACGAGACCAAGAGCCAGACCGAGTCGGCGTTCCAGCAGGCCTTCGCCAAGCAGTTCGCCGACATCGGCCTGATCGTCACCTCGATCATGGGCGCGGTGTTCTTCACGCTGCTGCTGCTGACCGGCAACACCATGGCCCAGGCCGTGCGCGAGCGGGTGCCGGAACTGGCGGTGCTCAAGACGCTGGGCTTCAAGGACGGCACGGTGCTGACCCTGGTGATGATCGAGTCGGTGCTGCTGATCGTGCTCGGCGGCCTGATCGGCATGGGCCTGGCGGCGGTGATCATGCCGGGCCTGACCGCGGCCAGCCAGGGCGCCATCTCGCTGCCGAACGTTCCCACCCAGACCTGGCTGGTCGGGCTGGGCCTGATGGTGGTCATCGGCATCGTCGTCGGCCTGCTGCCGGCGCTGCGCGCCAAGCGCCTGAAGATCGTCGACGCACTGGCCGGACGCTGAGGAGAACGACATGCCCAACTGGATTGCAAATATCATCTCCGTGGTCGTCCTGGCCATCTGCCTGGTGGCCTGGATCAACCTGCCGTGGTTCCTGGTGCTGGGCCTGGCCGTGCTGCTGGTGCTGTGGCTGTTGCTGACCCGCAGCGGCCGGCTGGCGCTGGCCGCCGCGCGCATCGGCATCAGCAGCCTGCCGCAACGCTGGGGCGCGTCCTCGGTGATCGTGGTTGGCATCGCCGGCGTGGTCGGCGTGCTGGTCGCCATGCTGGCGATGGGCGAAGGCTTCAAGGCCACCCTCAACAGCACCGGCGACGACACCACCGCGATCGTGCTGCGCGGCGGTTCGCAGGCGGAAACCAATTCGGTCATCACCCGCGAACAGGCGCCGCTGCTGTCCAGCCTGCCCGGCGTCGCCAAGGGACCGAACGGCAAGCCGCTGATGTCGGCCGAACTGTCGCAGGTGGTCAACCTGCCCAGCATGGCCGACGGCACCGACGCCAACGCGCAGTTCCGCGGCGTGGGCGAGGAGGCCTGGCTGGTCCGCGACAAGATCAAGCTGGTCGAGGGCCGCAAGTTCGGCGCCGGTCTGCGCGAGATCGTGGTCGGCCAGGGCGCGGCCACCCAGTTCCGCGGCCTCAAGGTCGGCAGCAAGCTCAATCTCGGCAACCAGGAATGGACCGTGGTGGGCCGCTTCGCCTCCGGCGACGCGCACGACTCGGAACTGTGGGGTGACGCGCAGACCCTGTCGTCCACCTACAACCGCAGCGCCTACCAGTCGATCACGGTCAAGACCGACGGCAAGGCCGGCTTCGATCAGTTCAAGGCCGCGGTCGAGGGTGATCCGCGCCTGAAGCTGGACGTGGAAACCACCCGCGCGTACTACAGCAAGCAGTCCGGGCAGCTGGCCACGATCATCAAGTGGCTGGGCATCGTGATCGGCACCATCATGGCGATTGGCGCGGTGTTCGGCGCGCTCAACACGATGTACTCGGCGGTGGCCGGACGCGCGCGCGAAATCGCCACCATGCGCGCGATCGGGTTCCGCGGCCTGCCGGTGGTCACCGCGGTGATGCTGGAGACGATGCTGCTGGCGCTGCTGGGCGGCGTGCTGGGCGGGGTCATCGCCTGGGCGATCTTCAACGGCTACAGCGTCTCGACCCTGGGCAGCAACTTCAGCCAGGTGGTGTTCCAGTTCAAGGTCACGCCCGAGCTGTTGTGGAACGGCCTCAAGTGGGCGCTCGGCATCGGCCTGGTCGGCGGCCTGTTCCCGGCGCTGCGCGCGGCGCGCCTGCCGATCACCACCGCATTGCGCGCGTTGTGACGGCGCCGGCGTGAACGGGAAAACGGCCGGCGCCTGCCGGCCGTTTTCGTTTTAGGGGGAAGGATCCGGCACCGCGTCCGAAGCCGGATCGACCCAGCCGCGCCGGCGTGCTTCGCGCAGGTCGTCGGGCGTATCGATGTCGTGGGCCAGTTCCGGTGCGTCGAGCAGGGCGATGCGTTCGGGGGCACGCGCCGAAAGCAATCCGCGCAGGCCGTGATCGCCTTGCAGCGAAATCGCCTGTGCCAGCAGATCCGCCGGCACCCAGGCCGGGATGCCGCGGCCCTCGCCGTGGCGGGTCGCCGCGCAGCCATGGGTGATGAAACCTTCGCGCAACGCGGCCAGATGCGTCGCTTCCAGCGCCGGCTGATCGCAGGCCAGCAGCAGACAGGCGGATGACGAATCCGCGCGTGCCGACGCCAGCGTCGCCGCGGCCAGGCGCAGGCTGCCCGCCAGTCCCTCTTCCCAATCGGGATTGAACAGGATGTCCACTGGCAGATCGCGCACCGCCGCGCTCACCGCTTCCGCTTGCCCGCCGACGATTACAAGCAGTCGGCGCGGCGCGGTTTCCATCGCCAGCCTGACACCACGATGGACCAGCGTCTCGCCATCGCGGGTGAGCAGTTGCTTGGGCTGGCCGAGCCGACGGCTGCCGCCGGCCGCCAGCACCACCGCGTCGTGCGCCGATGTCATGCCGGCTCGCCGGCCAGCACCGCCTGCAACTGCGCGGCGATGCTGAGCGCGATCGCTTCGGGTCCCTGCCCGCCCAGGCGCAGGCCGATCGGCGAATGCAGGCGATGGCGCAGGCGTTCGCGCGTTTCCATCGGCAGCACCTTGAACAGATCGTCGCGGCGGCGGCCCGGTCCGAGCAGGCCGATGAAGGGCAGATTGGTTTCGGCCAGCGCCGCCAACGCCTCGCGATCCAGTTCGAAATGGTGGTGCATCACCAGCGCGGCGGCATGGCCGTCGGCGCGCGCGGCCGCGTCGGCGGGCGACACGTCCCAGGCCAGATCCGCCAGCGCGGCGTGCGGCTGCCAGCGCCGACGGCGTTCGGCCAGCGTCACCCGCCAGCCCAGTTCGCGCAGCCAGGGCACCAGCAGCGGCGTCTCCGGACCGGCGCCGCAGATCAGCACCTTCGGCGCGGGCGGGATCGCCAGCGCGTAGGCCGGCCGCTGCGGCGCCTCGGCGCTTGCGGCCACCGGCAACCGCCATTGCGCCTGACGCGCGCCGACGCCCGCGCGCACCTCGCCGCCGGCATCGAAGGACCAATGCAATGCCTCGCCGCCCTGTTGCCATTCCTCCAGCAACACCGCCAATCCTTCCAGCCGGGCCAGCGGCAGCAGTGCCAGGTGCAGGCGTCCGCGGCAGCCGACCGCGGATCCGGACAGCAGGTCCTCGTCGTCGCGGGTATCGATGTCCATCCAGTCCAGCGCGCCGACTTCGGCGGCGGCCAGTGCGCGGCGCCGGATGTCCGGCTCCAGGCAGCCGCCGCTCAACCAGCCGGTCTGGCCATCGCGCGCACTGAACAGGGCCATCGCCCCGGCGTGCACGTAGGTCGATCCCTCGGTGTCCACGACCACCGCCAGTCCCGCGCCGGCATCGCCGCTCGCCACGGCCCGCAGGGCGGCCTGCAACACCTTGCGCTGGCTGGACATGGGCCTCCGAAAAAAGTCGCCGGATGTCTTGGCAATGTCGCATCCGCGGGCGTAATGTGCCAACTCCCCAGCCGACGCCAGGGATCGAGCATGAAACTGCACGTGAATGGTTCCGAGCACGAGGTCGCGGCGCCGCCCGACATGCCGCTGCTCTGGGTCCTGCGGGACCTGATGAAACTCACCGGCACCAAGTTCGGTTGCGGCATCGCCCAGTGCGGCGCCTGCACCGTGCACATCGACGGCGCGCCGCTGCGCGCCTGCGTCACCCCGGTGTCGGCGGTGGCCGGCAAGAAAATCACCACCATCGAGGGCCTTTCATCCGACGGACGCCATCCGGTGCAGCAGGCGTGGGCCGAGCTGGACGTGGTGCAGTGCGGCTACTGCCAGTCCGGCCAGATCATGACCGCGGCGGCCCTGCTGGCGGTGGTGCCCAGCCCCAGCGACCAGGACATCGACCAGGCGTTGGCGGGCAATCTCTGCCGCTGCGGCACCTACCCGCGCATCCGCGCGGCGGTGCATCGCGCCGCGCAGTTGGGCAAGGCCTGATTCCTCTTTCCCCCGCGCCGGGCCATCGCGGTCCGGCATCCGATCGGAGAACGTTCGTGGACGCCAAGCCTGCGGATTCCGTCGCTTCCTCCTCCCGCCGCCAGTTCCTCAAGGCCGGCGCCGTCCTCGGCGGCGGCCTGGTCATCGGCTTCATCGTGCCGGCCGCCGGCCGCTTCGCGCTGGCGCAGAACGCCGCCGCCGCGCCGGCCACGGTCACACCGTTCGCGCCCAATGCCTTCCTGCGCATCGCCGCCGACGACAGCATCACGGTGCTGCTGTCGCATTCGGAAATGGGCCAGGGCATCTGGACCACGCTGCCGATGCTGATCGCCGAGGAGCTGGACGCGGACTGGACCAGGATGAAGGTCGAACACGCACCCGCCGCGCCGGCCTACGCGCATACCGCGTTCGGCATGCAGATGACCGGCGGTTCGACCAGCACCTGGTCCGAGTTCGACCGCTACCGCATGGCCGGCGCCACCGCGCGCGCATTGCTGTTGCAGGCCGCGGCCGCGCGCCTGGGCGTGCCGGTGGCGGAACTGAAGACCGGGAACGGTGTGGTGATGCATGGCGACCAGCGCCTGCGCTACGGCGAGCTGGCCGACGCGGCCGGACAGCTGAAGGCACCGGATCCGAAGACGCTCACGCTCAAGGATCCCAAGGACTGGAAGTTGATCGGCAAGGGCGCCAAGCGCCTGGACACGCCGGAGAAAATCACCGGCCGCGCGATCTTCGGCATGGACGTGCAGTTCGACGGGTTGCTCACCGCCGTGGTCGCGCGCGCGCCGGTGTTCGGCGGCACGGTCAAATCGTTCGACGCCACCGCCGCCAAGGCGGTACCCGGCGTGCGCGACGTGGTGCAGGTGCCGAGCGGCGTGGCGGTCATCGCCGATCACTACTGGGCCGCGTTGCAAGGCCGCAATGCGCTGAAAGTGGACTGGGATCGCGGTCCGCACGCGGATCTGGACAGCGCGCGGCTGCGCGAACAATTCGCCGCGCAGGCACGCACGCCGGGCCCGGTGGCGGTGCAGGCCGGCGACGCCGCCGCGGCGATGGCGCAGGCGGCCAAGGTGGTGGAAGTCGAGTACAGCGTGCCCTATCTGGCGCATGCGCCGATGGAACCGCTCAACTGCACGGTGAAGATCGCCGCCGACGGCTGCGACATCTGGACCGGCACCCAGTTCCAGACCGTCGATCAGCAGGTCGCCGCGCGCATCACCGGCCTGAAGCCGGAGCAGATCCGCATCCACACCACTTTCCTTGGCGGCGGCTTCGGCCGGCGCGCGACGCCGGTGTCGGATTTCGTGTCCGAGGCGGTGGAGGTGGCCAAGGCCGCCAAGGCGCCGGTCAAGACGGTGTGGCCGCGCGAGGACGACGTGCGCGGCGGCTACTACCGCCCGGCCTACGTGCAGCGCGCCAAGGTGGGGCTGGCCGCGGACGGCACGCCGGTGGCTTGGCAGCAGGTGATGGTCGGCCAGTCGATCACCGCGGGCACGCCGTTCGAACCGTTCACGGTGAAGAACGGCATCGATGCGACCTCGGTGGAAGGCGTGGCCGATTCGCCGTACGTGCTGGGCACGCCCGCGCATCGGGTGGATCTGCATTCGCCCAAGACCGGCATTCCGGTGCTGTGGTGGCGTTCGGTGGGACACAGCTACAACGGCTTCGTGATGGAGAGCCTGGTCGATGAGCTGGCGCACGCGGCCGGCCAGGATCCACTGGAATACCGCCGGCGCCTGCTCAAGGATCATCCGCGCCATCTGGCGGCGCTGAACCTGGCGGCGGAGAAATTCGGCTGGAGCAAACCGGCGGCGAAGGGGCGCGGCCACGGCATCGCCGTGCACGAGTCCTTCGGCAGCTATGTCGCGCACGCGGCGGAAGTCTCGGTCGACAACGGCGTCATCAGGGTCCATCGCGTGGTCTGCGCGATTGATTGCGGACTCGCGGTGAACCCGGACAACGTCAAGGCGCAGCTGGAGAGCGGACTGGCGTTCGGCCTGGGCGCGGCGTTGCATGGGCGCATCACCTTCAAGAATGGCGAGGTGGAGCAATCCAACTACCACGACTATCCGGTGCTGCGCCTGCCCGAGATGCCGGTGGTGGAAGTGCACATCGTGCCGAGCACGGACAAGATGGGCGGTGTGGGCGAACCCGGTACGCCGCCGATCGCGCCGGCGGTGGCCAACGCGGTGTTCGCGCTCACCGGCCAGCGCCTACGTGATCTTCCCTTCACCCTGGCCCCCGCGGCCAAGCCCGCCTGAGGATCCGACGATGCGCGCCGCCGCCCTCTTCTCCATCGCCTTGCTGTCGTTGCTGCTGGCCGCCTGCGGCCCGCGCATCAGCGCCGAGCAGAAAGCGCAGGCGCTGCAAGCCTTCGCCACCGTCGAGCAGGTGTTCCAGCATCCACGTTGCAGCAACTGCCACATCCCCGGCGATCAACCATTGCAGTTCGACAGCCAGACCCCGCACATGATGAACGTGGTGCGCGGTCCCGAAGGCAAGGGCGCGCCCGGTCAGCCCTGCTCCACCTGCCACGGCGAAGCCAATCCACCGGCCGGCTACAGCGCGCACGCGCCGCCGGGCGCGCCGCACTGGCAGCTGCCGCCGCCGGATCACAAGATGGCCTGGATCGGCCTGCCGGCGCACGAACTGTGCGCGATGATCCAGGACCGCAAGCGCAACGGCGATCGCGACATGCCCGCGCTGATCAAGCACGTCGCCGAGGACAAGCTGGTGCTGTGGGGCTGGAACCCCGGCGGCAACCGCGTCCCGGTGCCGGTCCCGCACGATAAGTTCGTCACCGCGTTCAAGACCTGGGCCGACGCCGGCGCGCCCTGCCCGTCGCCATGACGTCCGGCTCATAGCGCGGCGCTCGCTTCGGCTGCCCTTGGCGCCCACCCGCGCACCACGCCCTCGCGGCGCGGTGCGCCATTTCCGGGCCAACCGCCGCACCCGCCAGGCAAATCCCGGCTTAACCGTCATCTTTCTGTCATCGTTCTGCGATAGCAGCGGCGGCCCCGCGCCGGTAAGGTGCGCGACCGCTGTCTCTCCCCCCGATGATCGCCATGCTGCTGCGCCTGATCGCGCTGGCCTGCGTCTGCCTGTCGCTGGTCGGCTTCACCACTGCCCATCTGCCCGCCCTGTCGCTGAGCGAACGCCTGGCCGCGCCCGGCGGCGTGTCGCCGTTGCTGCCGCGCGATCGCATCGAGGCGATGTTCGCGCGCCTGCCGCATCGCGAGGGCTTCGTGCCGGTCAACGGCGTGCCGCTGTACTGGCGCGCGCTGGATCCGGGCGATTACGGCCTGCGCTACCGCTATGCCGGCGGCACCGCCGACAACCGCATGGATTTCCAGCTCGACTTCGACGCGGCGGCCAGGCCGTCCGCGCGGAAGCCGCGCGGCACCGTGGTGCTGCTGCACGGCTGGATGATGGACGGCGGCTCGCTGCTGCCGTGGGCGCTGGAACTGGCCCAGGCCGGCTACCGCACCATCAGCGTGGACCTGCGTAACCACGGCCGTTCCGGCGCCGCGCCGTCCGGCTACGGCACCCGCGAGGGCGAGGACGTGGTGGCGATGCTGCGCGCGCTGCGCGAGCGCGGCGAGGTCACCGGCCCGCTGCACGTGATGGGCGTGTCCTACGGCGCGGCCACCGCCATCTTCACCGCGCGCGATCTCGGCGTGCAGGCCGGCGGCGTGGTGGCGATGGAATCCTTCGACAATGCCGGCAGCGCGATCCGCGACATGGTGCCGCACATGCTCACCCGGCCGGCGTCGAACTGGCGCGATCGCCTGGCCCTGCCGCTGGCGCGCTGGCGCTACAGCGGCGACAGCCTGAATGTCGCCATCGCCCAGGCCGACCGCAAGCTGGGCCTGGATCTGGACAAGGTGGACGTTGGCGCGGCATTGGCGCAGGCGCCGGCCTGCGTGCTGCTGATCCATGGCGACGCCGACCGGCACATCCCGGTCGCGCATGGCCGCCTGCTCGCGTCAGCGTCGAAGCGCGCCCGCTACCTGGAAATCCCCGGCGAGGATCACCTGAGCCTGCCTATGCGGCTGGATCGGTTGGCACCGACCGTGATCGACTGGTTCGACCGCACACCGACGGCGACGCCGGCCTGCCCGCAACCGCTGGCACCAAGCCGCGCCTGAGCGCGGCCGATCACTCCGCGTGCGCTACTCGGTGACCGTGGCCGCCACCGGCGGCCGCGTGCGCGAACGCCACAGCCCGTCGCCAGCGAAAATCAGCAGGCCGGTCCAGATCGCGGCAAAGCCCAGCGCCTGCGCCGCGCCGAACGGCTCGCGGAACACGAACACGCCGATCAGGAACTGGATGCTCGGCGCGATGTACTGCAGCAGCCCCACCACCGTCAGCGGAATCCGGCGCACGCCATAGGCGAAGCCGATCAGCGGAATGGCGGTGACCACGCCGCCGAAGATCAGCAGCAGATCGATCTGCCAGCCCCAGCCCTGCACGAAACCGCCGCCGTGGCCGTTCTCGCCCCAGGCCACGAACGCCAGCGCCGGCAGGAACAGGTACAGGCTTTCCACGCCCAGCCCGGCCACCGCATCGACCGCCACCAGCTTGCGCACCAGCCCGTACATGCCGAACGACAGCGCCAGCCCCAGCGCGATCCACGGCGGCGAACCGGCCTGCCAGGTCAGCCAGGCCACGCCGATCAGCGCAAAGCCCACCGCGATCCACTGCAGGCGGCTCAGCCGCTCCCGCAGCACCAGCACGCCCAGCAGCACGTTGAGCAGCGGATTGATGAAGTACCCCAGGCTGGTCTCGACCACGTGGCCGGCGTTGACCGCCCAGATGTACAGGCCCCAGTTGAACGCGATCAGCAGGCTGCTCAGTCCCAGCGCGGCCAGCGCGCGCGGCTGGGCGCGGATCGCGCGCAGCCAGCCCAGGCCGTTCTTCAGCACCAGCCAGCCGATCACCAGCAGCGCGCTCCAGACAATCCGGTGGGCGATGATCTGGAACGAGGGCACCACCTTGAGCAGGTGCCAGTACAGCGGCACCACGCCCCACAGGACGAAGGTCAGGCTGGTGATGACCAGCCCCTTGCGATCGATGCCGTGCTGGCTCACGAGCGTTTCGCCTTCGCCAGGGTGATCACCACCACGCCCAGCAGGATCAACGCCATCGCGCCCAGGTCATGCGCGGTGAAATTCTCGTGGGCGATCCAGGCGCCCAGCGCCACCGCGATCACCGGGTTGATGTAGGCGTAGCTGCCGGCCACCGCAGGACGCACGTTGTGCAGCAGCCAGACATAGGCGCTGAAGGCGACGATGGAACCGAACAGCGCCAGGTAGCCCACCGCCAGCGTGCCCTGCCACGTCGGCCACTGGCTGAAGCGCTCGCCGATCGCCGCGCCCACCACCAGCATGATCACGCCGCCGCACACCATCTGCGCGGCCGCCGACATGAACGGCGACGGCAGGTCGCGGCCGCGGCTCCACACCGAACCGTAGGCCCAGGCGATCGGCGCGATCAGCAGCATGATCAGGCCCTTGGGACTGGCGGTCAGCGCGCTGCCCGAGTTGAGCCAGACCACGCCCAGGAAACCGATCACGATGCCCGCCCACTCGGCGCGGCTGGGATGTTGTCCGCGCATCGCGCCGAACAGACCCATCCACAGCGGCATCGAGGCCACCGCGACCGCGGCCAGGCCGGAGGACACGGTCTGCTCGGCCACGCACACGAAGCCGTTGCCGAACAGCAGCAACGCAAGGGCCATGAAGGCCACGTTCTTCCATTGCGCGCGGGTCGGCGCGGCATAGCCGCGCCAGCGCAGCACCGCGTACATCAGCGTGCCGGCGACGATGAACCGGCCGCCGGCCATCAGCAGCGGCGGATAGCCGCCTTCCAGGGCCAGGCGGATACCGAGATAGGTGGAGCCCCAGACGACGTAGACCAGGGCCAGGGCGACGACGACGGCGACGCCACCGCGCGCGGGCGCGGCGGTGCTGGAAGCGGAGGAGTTCATGGGGGAGGCGCCAAGCGTATTGACGCTTATTCTAGGCCAGCCCCGGCAGCCACGGCGCGACCCCACCGTTGAAAGCTTTCACGGTCCGCCTTTCATCTGGCTCAAGTCCTCCCTTCCCGCGCTTGTGGGAGCGACGTAAGTCGCGACCGTACGACCCGCCCTTTCCCCACGCCCTACCCGGAAAGCAACTCCACCACTCCCCCGCCCCGCCGCGACGAACCCCAAACAAAAAAGCGCGACCGAAGGCCGCGCTTTTTTTTCGTCTCTTCAAACCCACGCCCGACGTCAATCCGCCCAGCGCCCCGGTCCCGTCGATTCCGGCAGCACCTGCGCCGACAACTTGCGGTCCTGGTTCAACACGCCGATGGCGTCGCCCAGGATGGCAGCCGATTCGCGCAGCAGCGGATCCGGACGCTTGTCGACCAGCTTCTCGCGCGCGGCATCCTTGACGATGTCGCGCTCGCTCGCGCCCAGACCGTCGTCGGCCAGATCGTCGGCCAGCGGGTCCAATGCCAGTCCCAGCGCCTTGCGTTCGGCCTGGCGGGTCTTGCGCAGGGTGTCCTGCTTGTCGCGTTCGGCGCGGCGTTCGGCCTCGTTGAGCGAGACGTACTTCTTGGCCGCCTCGGCGCGGAACGTCGCCACGTCCTCGGTCCACCACTGGAATTCCTTGTCCTTGGCCACGCGCGAGGCGTGCAGGGCTTCCAGCTTCGGCAGCAGCGGCGCGAAGTTGCCGTACTGGGTGTGCGGCACCGCGGCGATCCGGGTCCACGGCAGCGCGTTGTCGTAGGTGCTCTCGCCGTACTCGCTGGCGTCCACGCTTACCGGGAACGCCAGATCTGGCACCACGCCCTTGTGCTGGGTGCTGCCGCCGGCCACGCGGAAGAACTGTGCGATGGTCAGCTTGACCTGGCCGAAGCGCGCGGTCTCGTTGGCCGGCCAGCGATCCAGATCGACCATGTTCTGCACGGTGCCCTTGCCGAAGCTGGTCTCGCCGATCACCAGGCCGCGGCCGTAGTCCTGGATGGCGCCGGCGAAGATCTCCGACGCCGAGGCCGAACCACGATTGATCAGCACCGCCAGCGGACCGTCCCAGGCCACGCCCGGCTTGCGATCGCTGTTGACGGTGACGCGGCCGCCGGATTCGCGCACCTGCACCACCGGGCCCTTGTCGATGAACAGGCCGGTCAGTTCAACCGCCTCGTCCAGCGAACCGCCGCCGTTGTTGCGCAGATCCATGACCACGCCATCGACGTTCTGGGTCTTGAACTGGGCCAGCAGCTTGGCGATGTCGCGGGTCGCGGAGGTGAAGTCGTTGGGATTGCGGCGACGGCCCTCGAAGTCCTGGTAGAACGCCGGCAGCTTGATCACGCCGATGCGCCGCTGCGGTTCGCCGTTGGCGGCCGGCAGGGTGATCGTCTCGGACTTGGCCGCCTGCTCCTCCAGCTTGACCTTCTGGCGGGTGATGGTGACCTGCGCGTGCTTGCCGTCGATGCCGGATTCGACCGGGATGTATTCGATCCGGACCTGGGTGTCCTTCTTGCCGCGGATCTGGGCGACGACGTCGTCGATGCGCCAGCCGATCACGTCGGTCATCGCACCGGACTTGCCCTGGCCGACCGCGACGATGCGATCGCCGACCTTGAGCTTGCCGCTCAGATCCGCCGGACCGCCGGGAACGATCTCGCGGATCGCCACCAGATCGTCCTGCCGTTGCAGCACCGCGCCGATGCCTTCCAGCGACAGCGACATCGACTGGTTGAAGTTCTCGGCGGTGCGCGGGGTGAAGTAATCGGTGTGCGGGTCGATCGCGCCGGTGTAGCTGTTGAGGAACGCCTGGAACACGTCCTCGCTCTTGAACTCGTCGACGGTGCGCTGGAGGTTGGCGTAGCGCTTGTCCAGGGTCTTGCGGATGTCCTCGGGCTTCTTGCCGGCCAGCTTCAGGCGCAGCCAGTCGTTCATCACCGACTTCTTCCACAGCGCATCCAGTTCCTGGGTGCTGGCCGCCCACGGGGCGTCCTTGCGGTCGTATTCCCAGCGCTGGTCGCCGCTGAAATCGAAGTCCTGCTTGAGCAGCGAGCGCGCGTAGGCCACCCGCTGCTGCACGCGCTGGCGGTAGATGGTGAAGATGTCGTAGGCCGGATCCAGCTCGCCGCTGCGGATCGACTCGCCCATCTGCGCCTTGAACGGCGCGAACTTGGCCACGTCGGCGGCGGTGAAGAACTGCTTGCCGCCGTCCAGCGCTTCCAGGTAGCGCTTGAAGATGTCCGCCGACAGCGTTTCATCCAGCGCGCGCGGGCGATAGGCGTAGCGGCTGTCGGACAGCAGGCCGTAGACCAGCTTGGAAGTGGTGGCCTGGTCGGCGGTGGGTGCGGCAGGCAGCGCGATGCGGTTGTCGCCATCGCCGCGCGCCAGCAGCGCCAGCGGCGAGGCCAGCGCCAGGGACAGCAGGAGGACGGCGGGGACTTTCTTCACTTTCATCGGGTACTCGCGGCCCGGAGGCCTGGCAGGAGAACGGCGGGGTATCTGACAGCCAGACAGTGCCCAAAGTTGCGACACTTGTCATCCCTGTCTTTCGGCAGGCGGACGGGCCCGCCGAAAGAGACCCTAACCCCGCGCCCGTAGAGAAAAGTGAACCTGTTTCGGCTGGCCGTCCGTCGCCGACCCGCGGTTCAGCCGGCAGCGGCGTTGCGGGCGCTGGCCGCCGCCTCGGCGGCCTGGCGATCGGCGTGATAGGACGAGCGCACCAGCGGGCCGGAGGCGACGTGGCTGAAGCCCAGCTCGTTGCCGTAGAGCTCCAGTTCCTTGAACTCCTCCGGGGTCCAGTAGCGCATCACCGGGTGATGATGCGCGGTGGGCTGCAGGTACTGGCCGATGGTGACCATCTCCACGTCGTGCGCGCGCAGGTCGCGCAGGGTCGCCTTCACCTGCTCCATGGTCTCGCCCAGGCCCAGCATGATGCCGGACTTGGTCGGCAGTTCCGGGTGCTGCTGCTTGAACTTCTGCAGCAGGGTCAGCGACCACTGGTAGTCGGCGCCGGGACGGACGTTGGGGTACAGGTCCGGCACCGTCTCGATGTTGTGGTTGAACACGTCCGGCGGATTCACCGCCAGGATTTCCAGCGCCCGGTCCATGCGGCCCTTGCCGCGGAAATCCGGGGTCAGGATCTCGATGCGGGTGCCCGGCGAATGCTCGCGGATGGCGGCGATGCAGTCGACGAAATGCTGGGCGCCGCCGTCGCGCAGATCGTCGCGATCCACGCTGGTGACCACGACGTACTTCAGGCCCATGTCGGCCACGGTGTGGGCCAGGCTGAGCGGCTCGGACGCATCCGGCGGCTTGGGCCGGCCGTGGGCAACGTCGCAGAAGGAGCAGCGGCGGGTGCAGACCTCGCCGAGGATCATGAAGGTCGCGGTGCCGTGGCCGAAGCATTCGTGGATGTTCGGGCAGCTGGCCTCCTCGCATACGGTGACCAGGCGGTTCTCGCGCAGCTTGGCTTTGAGCCGCGCCACCGAGCCATCGCTGGGAATGCGCACGCGGATCCAGGAGGGCTTGCGCAGCACCGGCGCATCGGCGAACTGGACCGGCGAACGGGAAATCTTGTCGCCGCCCAGTTGCTTGACGCCCGTTTCCAGCGGAACGGAGGCGGTGGTGGTGGCGGTGGAAACGACCTGGAGCGGAATCTGGCGTGGGGAGGACTCGTTCATGGCGTGAATTCTACGCCTCCCCCACCCCACCCACAGCCGCCCCACCGGAATCCAGCATTGCGACGACGCCGCGCCCTTGCGAATCCCCCATCCCCAATCCCGAATCCCGGGCATAAAAAAGCCCGCAATGGCTAGGCCAGTTGCGGGCTTGCTCCCTCCCCCACGTCGGGATGCGGGGCCATCGTGAAGGAGCGATTGCGGGGCTTGCACGCTGCACTGCAAAACAGAACCGGGCGGTACATTTGAGCGTCGAACCGGCTAATCCCGAAAAGCCTTGTTCTGCTTGGATGTTACCGATACCAGACCAATTTCCGGGCCGATCCTGTAACCGGTTTCACGATTCACGGGGCTGAAACCTGAATAGGGACAAAACCGTTCAGCTGCGCAAAACCGTCCTCAACGCAGCAGATCCGGCTGCCCCTGGTACCACTCCCGCGCCTTCACCAGGTGCCAGCGGCGGGCATTGTCCTGCAATTCCAGCCCCGCGCTGAGCACGCCCCAGCGCGCGTAGAGCTGGCCGCTGCGGCGCGGACCCTGCAGGCGCAACCGGGCTTGCAGGTCGAAGCGCTCGTTGTTCGCCTTCACCCGGTCCAGCACCAGCACGTCGTCGCGCCACTGCACCCGGCCATCGGCCCGGGCCTGGCCGGCGTCGACCAGCCGGTAGACCCATTTGGGGTAGTCCTTCTTGCGCGAAAACAGCGCCAGCAGGAAGTCCACGTCCTTCATCTGCACCGCCGCGCTGCCGCCGGCGCTGAGCGGACGATCCACATCCAGGCGTGCGCGATCCAGCCGCAGCTTCGCCCACCAGCCGTTGCGCGCATCGCCGCCGGGTTCGCGGAAACCGAGATTGCGGAACTGCACGGTGCTGCCGTCGGCGACGAACGCGCGCCGCCGCAGATCCGCGCGGCGCAGCGCCAGGCCGATGTCGACGTCGCCACGCAGATCGATTCCGGCCAGATGCATGCGCGCGCCGCGCCCGGTGATGCGCAGGCGGCCGTGGCCGACATCGCCGGCGGTATCCAGTGACAGATCGCCGCTGAGGAAACCGGCGCCGCCGTCGAAGCGCATGTGCCGGCGCGGCAGGTACGGGTTGTAGACGCGCAGGTCCGGCACGTTGGCGTTGTCGAACACCACCCGACCACGCACCGCGTTGCGCAGATCCTGCAAGGGGCCATCGGCGTTGAGGAACAGGCGCAGGTTGCGGCCCTGCACATAGGCACGCTGCGGCGCGCGCACCGAGGCGACGTGGAACTGTTCCATCACCGCCTGCAGGCGCGGCACCAGTTCGCCCCGGGGACCGGCATCCAGGCGGATGTCGGCGTGGGCGCGGCCGCGGATGCGGTTGCCCATCACGTCGGCCACCGCGTCCACCTCCGGCACGCCGATGCGGCTGCCGGCGGCCAGTTGGCCGTTCACCACCTGCACGTCGGCGTCCACGTCTCCCGCACCTTCCAGTTTCAGCCACGGCGTCCGCGGAAACAGGCTGGTGATCCAGTGCAGCGAGGAGAACCGCCAGCGACCCACCACGTGGCCGGAGGCGCGCGGCAGCAGCGAGGGGAAATCGCCTAGCGGAATCCCGCGGCCGCGCAGGCGCAGATCCGCGTCGACCGACATCCGTCCCTGGGCCAGCGGCGGCGCCTTCACCTTCAATGCGATGTCCTGCCTGTCCACCGCCAGCGCGACGCCGAGCGCGTCGGTGCGGGACGCGCCGGACGCGTCGCTGCCGCCAATCGGCATGCTCCATTGCAGGCGGCTGCCCGGCGTGAGCGCGCCTTTGGAGAATCCGAGATCGATGTCCGCCTGACCGCGCCCGGGCACCAGCGCGAGGGTGACGCCGCCCGGCACCGGGGTCACGTCGATGGCGCTGGTGGTGCCGCGCAGTTTCAGCCGCGCATCGGTCTTGAGCAGCTTGCGCAGGCCCGGCGCTTCCTCGCGGCGATGCCGGGCGATCGCGAAGGTGGCTTCCAGTTCCGCTTCGCGCAGCACCTCTTCGCCGTCGCGCGCCAGACGCGCCTTGCGGAACGCCGCGCGCGAGGGCAGCAGTTCCATCGGCCCGCCACGCAGTTGCTTGACGAAACCCACCTGCGCGCTGCCCTCGCCCTCCAGGCGCAGGCCATCGAACTCGCCGCGAAGGACACTGTCGCTGGCGATGCGATCGAAGCGCAGCACCCAGCCACCGTCGCGCGGCGGCGGCACCGGCAGTTCGCGTTCGGCGCGATGGACGCCGCCGCTCACGCCGTCGGCCTGCACCCACGGCACATGCAGTTCCCGCCGCAGCAACGGCCACAGCGCAATCTCGCCCTGCACCGCGCGCGCCTGCGCCTGCCAGGCGATGCGCCGCACGTGCCCCTGCAATTTCACCTCGCGCAGGCTCACCCGGCCCGGCCACCAGCTATGGCCACCGGCCCAGTGCATCTGGAATTTTTCCGGCTTGCGGTTGAGCGTGCGCTCGCCCCAGGCGGTGTTGATCCACAGATTGGCCGCGGCCAGGTACAGCGCGTACAGCGCCAGCAAGGCCAGGGCCGCGCGCAGCAGCCAGCGGCGTGCGGTGCTCCATCGGGGGGAGTGCCCGGAAATCGACGTCCTGTTCATGCGCACAGCATGCCCGAACCACGGGACACGAAACATCGCATGCGGTGTATTCCCCGATGGTCTTGGCCCCCAGGCGGGGCGCGCGGGCGATAATGCGCGCTTTCCGCTTTCCGGTTCCGCTCCCCGCATGCCCAGCGATCGTATCCGTCACCCGCGCCTGCGCGCGCTCGCCGTTTCCGCCGACGAAGCCGCCGCGCACATCCAGCCCGGCGAGACCGTGGCCATGAGCGGATTCACCGGCTCGGGCTATCCGAAGGAAGTGCCGCTGGCGCTGGCGGCGCGGATCGACCGCTGCCACGCGCAGGGCCAGGGCTTCCAGATCCGCCTGCTCACCGGCGCGTCCACCGCGCCGGAACTGGACGGCGCGCTGGCCAAAGTCGATGGCATCGCCCTGCGGTTGCCGTTCCAGAGCGATCCGGACACCCGCCAGCGCATCAACGCCGGCACCCTGGAATACCTCGACACCCACCTGAGCCACGTCGCCCAGCACACCTGGTTCGGCTTCTACGGCGAGGTCGATACCGCGGTGGTGGAAGTGTCGGCCATCCGCGAGGATGGCGCGCTGGTGCCGTCCACCTCGCTGGGCAACAACAAGACCTGGCTGGATCTGGCACGCAAGGTGATCGTCGAGGTCAACGACTGGCAGCCCGAAGGCCTGGACGGCATGCACGACATCTACTACGGCACCGCGCTGCCGCCGCACCGCAAGCCGATTCCGCTGATCCATCCGGACGATCGCATCGGCGACACCGCGCTGCGCTGCGATCCGGACAAGATCGTCGCGGTGGTGCGCACCCACGGTCCGGATCGCAACAGCCCGTTCAATCCGGCCGACGCGACCAGCGAACGGATCGCCGCGCACCTGATCGAATTCCTCCAGCACGAAGTGAAAAAGGGCCGGCTGCCGCCCAACCTGCTGCCGCTGCAATCGGGCGTGGGCAACATCCCCAACGCGGTGCTGGCCGGCCTGAGCGCCAGCGGCTTCCGCGATCTGACCGCGTTCACCGAGGTCATCCAGGACGGCATGCTGGACATGCTGCGCGACGGCGTGCTGCGCAGCGCCTCGTGCACCGGCTTCGCGCTGAGTCCGGAAGCCAACGAGGTGTTCAAGCAGAACATCGATTTCTACCGCGAGCGCATCGTCATGCGCACACAGGAAATCTCCAACCATCCGGAACTGGTGCGCCGGCTCGGCTGCATCTGCATGAACGGCATGGTCGAGGCGGATCTGTACGGCAACGTCAATTCGACCCACATCATGGGCTCGCGCATCCAGAACGGCATCGGCGGCTCCGGCGACTTCGCCCGCAACGGCTACCTGTCGATCTTCCTCAGCCCCAGCACCGCCAAGGGCGGCAGCATCTCCTCGCTGGTGCCGATGGTCAGCCACGTGGACCACACCGAACACGATGTCTCCATCATCGTCACCGAGCAGGGCCTGGCGGACCTGCGCGGCCTCTCGCCCAAGCAGCGCGCGCGCGTGCTGATCGCGCAGTGCGCGCATCCGGACTACCGCGACGCGCTGACCGACTATTTCGAACGCGCCCTGCATGCCAGCTATGGCCGCCATACCCCGCACCTGTTGCCCGAGGCACTGTCGTGGCACCAGCGGTGGCTGGATACGGGCAGCATGAAGGCCTGACGGAGCAAGCGCTTTTCAACAGCCGCATGGCTGATCAATCCCCCTCCGTCCCCCTTCTCCGAAG
>OFCZ01000029.1_pt1 | contig 55487 bp, 46 predicted proteins | sample 1521011 | NCBI WGS metagenome assembly OFCZ01 (sample SAMEA2532532, study PRJEB24079) | metagenome | biome: bacteria; feature: seaside; material: soil | place: India | collected 2012-02-01 | depth 0.1 m | reverse complement strand
ATTCCCGATTCCCGATTCCCGATTCCCGATTCCCGATTCCCGATTCCCGATTCCCGATTCCCGATTCCCGATTCCCGATTCCCGATTCCCGATTCCCGATTCCCGATTCCCGATTCCCGATTCCCGATTCCCGAATCCCGAATCCCGAATCCCGAATCCCGAATCCCGAATCCCGAATCCCGGCCTCAATCCGGGTCGTAATCCAGATTGGAAGCCAGCCAGCGTTCGGCCTGCGCCAGCTCGACGCCCTTGCGGCGCGCGTAGTCGGCGACCTGTTCCTTGGACAGGCGGCCGACCACGAAATACTGGCTTTGCGGGTGGCTGAAGTAGTACCCCGATACCGCCGCGGTCGGCAGCATGGCGAAGCTTTCGGTCAGGGTCATGCCGGCGTTGGCGCCGGCATCGAGCAGCCGGAACAGTGTGCCCTTCTCGCTGTGTTCCGGGCAGGCCGGATAACCGGGTGCGGGGCGGATGCCGCGGTAGCCCTCGGCGATCAGTGCTTCGTTGTCCAGTGATTCGTCGGTGGCGAAGCCCCAGAACTCGGTGCGCACGCGCTGGTGCAGGCGTTCGGCGAAGGCTTCGGCCAGGCGATCGGCCAGCGCCTTGAGCAGGATCGCGTTGTAGTCGTCATGGTCGGCCTCGAAGCGCGCGACGTGCTCGTCGATGCCGATGCCGGCAGTGACCGCGAACATGCCGATCCAGTCGGCCTTGCCCGATGCCTGCGGCGCGATGAAATCGGCCAGGCAGAAGTCCGGGCGTTCGACCGGCTTGTCGACCTGCTGGCGCAGGAAGTGCAGGGTCTGCGGACCGTCTCCGGTCTGGATGACGACATCGTCGCCGATCGACTGCGCCGGCCACAGGCCGAACACGCCGCGCGCGGTCAGCCAGCGCTCGCGGATGATCCGGTCCAGCATCGCGCGCGCATCGCGGTACAACTCGCTGGCCTGCGGGCCAACAACCTCGTCGGTCAGGATTGCCGGGAATTTTCCGGCCAGTTCCCAGGCCTGGAAGAACGGCGTCCAGTCGATGTACTCGACCAGTTCGGCCAGCGGATAGTCGTCCAGCGCGGTGACGCCGGGCTGGCGCGGCGCGGGCGGGTCATAGGTCTCCCAGCCGCCGTCGAACTTCTGTCCGCGCGCCTTCTCCAGTGACACCAGTCGCTTGGCGTCGCCGCGGTTGCGGTGGCGCTGGCGGATCTCGGCGTAGTCGGCGTCGTTGGCGGCGACGAAGGCCGCGCGCATGTCGCGCGAAATCAGCGATTGCGCCACGCCGACCGCGCGCGAGGCGTCCTTCACCCACACGGTCGGTGCGTCGTAGTGCGGATCGATCTTCAGCGCGGTGTGGGCGCGCGAAGTGGTCGCGCCGCCGATCAGCAGCGGCATGGAAAAGCCCTGGCGCTGCATCTCGCGGGCGACGTGGGTCATCTCCTCCAGCGAAGGCGTGATCAGGCCGGACAGGCCGATGATGTCCGCGTTCTCGGCACGGGCGGTATCGAGGATCTTCTGCGCCGGCACCATCACGCCCAGATCGACCACGTCGAAGTTGTTGCAGGCCAGGACCACGCCGACGATGTTCTTGCCGATGTCGTGGACGTCGCCCTTGACCGTGGCCATCACGATCTTGCCGTTGGACTTGCCGGCGTCGCCGGTCCTCAGCTTTTCCGCCTCGATGAACGGCAACAGGTAGGCCACGGCCTTCTTCATCACCCGCGCCGACTTCACCACCTGCGGCAGGAACATCTTGCCGGCGCCGAACAGATCGCCGACCACGTTCATGCCGTCCATCAGCGGCCCTTCGATGACATCCAGCGGCCGGGTCGCCTGCTGCCGCGCTTCCTCGGTGTCTTCCTCGACGAACGCATCGATGCCATGCACCAGCGCGTGCGCCAGGCGCTCGCGCACCGGCTTGCCGCGCCAGGCCAGGTCCTCGGCCTTGCTTTCGCCCTTCTTGCCCTTGTAGCGGTCGGCGATTTCCAGCAGCCGCTCGGTCGCATCACTGCGGCGGTTGAGGATGACGTCTTCCACCCGTTCGCGTAGTTCCGGTTCCAGGTCGTCGTAGATCGGCATCGCGCCGGCGTTGACGATGCCCATGTCCATGCCCGCCTGGATGGCGTGGTACAGGAACACCGAGTGGATGGCCTGGCGCACCGTCTCGTTGCCGCGGAACGAGAACGAGACATTGGAGACGCCGCCGGACACATGGCAGTGCGGCAGCGTGCGCTTGATGATGCGGGTGGCCTCGATGAAGTCCACCGCGTAGTTGTCGTGTTCCTCGATGCCGGTTGCGACCGCGAAGATGTTGGGATCGAAGATGATGTCTTCCGGCGGGAAGCCGACCTGTTCGGTCAGGATCCGGTAGGCGCGCGTGCAGATTTCCACCTTGCGCTCGCAGGTGTCGGCCTGGCCGGTCTCGTCGAACGCCATGACCACGGCGGCCGCGCCGTAGCGCAGGACCTTGCGGGCATGTTCGATGAATGCCTCTTCGCCTTCCTTCAACGAGATGGAATTGACCACGCCCTTGCCTTGCAGGCATTTCAGGCCGGCCTCGATGACGGTCCACTTGGAGGAGTCGACCATCACCGGGATACGGGCGATGTCCGGCTCGGAGGCGATCAGGTTGAGGAAGCGGCTCATCGCCTTCTCGGAATCGATCAGGCCCTCGTCCATGTTGACGTCGAGGATCTGCGCGCCGCTGGCGACCTGCTGGCGGGCGACCTCGACCGCCTCCTCGTAGCGCTCTTCCTTGATCAGCTTGCGGAATTGCGCGCTGCCGGTGACGTTGGTGCGTTCGCCGACGTTGACGAACAGCAGGTCCGGGGTGATGACCAGCGGCTCCAGGCCGGACAGTCGGGTGTAGCGGGGAAGGGAAGCAGCGTTGTTGTCCATTACCAGACCTTGTAGACCTGTCCTGTCTGCACGCCTTCGATGCTGCGCTGGAAGGCCGGCGCGGCGCGGGCGGCGGAAACCGGCGCGAAGCCGGGGACGAAATAGGCGCAGGCGCCCCACGCCGCGCGGCGCACGGCGGGATTGATCGCCACCACGAGAATCTTCATGCGTGTCACGCCGCCCGGGCCAGCGGCTGCTTCAGGCGCCGCGGCGGAATTCCCGACACCGCCTCGGCGATGGCCTGGATGTGCGCGGGCGAGGTGCCGCAGCAGCCGCCCACCAGGTTCAACAGTCCGGACTGGGCGAACTCCTTCAGCGTCGCGGCCATCTCTTCGGGCGTCTCGTCGTACTCGCCGAAGGCGTTGGGCAGGCCGGCGTTGGGGTGGGCACTGACGTAGCCGTCGGCCACGTTGGCCAGGGTCTCCACATGCTCGCGCAGATCGCGCGCGCCCAATGCGCAGTTCAGGCCGATGGACAGCGGGCGGCTGTGCGCCATCGAGGTGTAGAACGCTTCCGCCGTCTGCCCGGACAGGGTGCGCCCGGAGGCGTCGGTGATGGTGCCGGAGATCATGATCGGCAGGCGTGCGCCACGGGCATCGAAGGCTTCCTCGATGGCGAACAGCGCGGCCTTGGCGTTGAGGGTATCGAAGATGGTTTCCACCATCAGGCAATCCGCGCCGCCATCGATCAGGCCGTCGATGGCCTCGCGGTAGGTGGTCCGCAGTTCGTCGAAGCTGGTATTGCGGAAACCCGGATCGTTGACGTCGGGACTGATCGAGGCGGTGCGGCTGGTCGGGCCGAGCACGCCGATGACGAAACGCGGCTTGTCCGGCGTCTTCGCTTCGACCGCATCGCAACAGGCGCGTGCGACCTGCGCACCGGCCTTGTTGAGTTCGTAGACCAGGTGTTCCAGGTGGTAGTCGGCCTGGCTGACCGCGGTCGCGTTGAAGGTATTGGTTTCGACCAGATCCGCGCCGGCTTCCAGGTAGGCGGTGTGCACGCCGGCGATGACCTCGGGTTTGGTCAGCAGCAGCAGGTCGTTGTTGCCCTTCAGATCGGGGCCGCAACCCGGGCCATGTCCATGATCCGGCTGCCGGCTGTCGAAACCGTCCACGAAGCGTTCGCCGCGATAATCGGCTTCCTGCAGGCCGTGGCGCTGGATCATGGTGCCCATCGCACCGTCGATGATCAGGATGCGTTGTTCGAGGGCGTCGAGCAGCAACTGCACGCGCTGCGGGTGCAGCCAGGGAAGGGTGTTCATGGTTTGACTCCCAGCAGGGAAATGACTTCGAAATGCGGCGGGCGGCGTTCGCGGGTGACGGTCTCGGCGCTCACGATCTCCAGTCCGGCCTTTTCGGCGAACTTGCGCAGTTCCTTCTCGGTGAAGCCGAGATTGACGTGGCCGTAGGACTCGACCACCGCGCGGTGCTCGTGCTTGCCCAGGCTGCTCAGCAGCAGGCGGCCGCCCTTGCGCAGCACGCGCGCGGCTTCGGCGACCGCCTGGGCCGGCTTGCTGGCGTAGGTCAATGCGTGCATCAGCACCACCAGGTCGAAGCTGCCATCCTTGAACGGCAGCGCATGCATGTCGCCTTCGCGCACTTCCACGTTCGGGAAACGGCGCAGGCGCTCGCCGGCGGCCGCGACCACCCGCGCGCTGGTGTCCACGCAGACGTAGCGGTGCGAATGTGGCGACAGCAGTTCCGCCAGCACACCATCCCCGGAGGCGATGTCGAGGACGTCGCCGGTTTCCAGCAGGGGCAGGGCGGTGCGGGCCAAGGCCTCCCAGGTGCGGCCGGGGGAGTAGTGGCGTTCCATGTCGCCGGCCACCGAGTCGGCCCAGTTCTGGTCGGCGGCGCGGCTGGCGAGGACGTGGGGCACCCGCTCGGCGTCCTGGCGCAGCAGCGGGTCGTCGCTGCCTTCCTTGAGGGCCCGCCACAGATCGCGTTGGGCGGCATCCAGTTTGTCGTCGTCGAAGCGATAATAGGCGGACACGCCGGCGCGCCGGTCCCGCACCAGCCCGGCTTCCTTGAGCTTGGCCAGGTGGGTGGAGACGCGGGGCTGGGCCAGTTGGGTGATCGCGGAGAGTTCGGCCACGGTCAGTTCCTCGCCGGCCAGCAGGACCAGCAGGCGGACACGGGTGGCGTCGGCGAAGACTTTGAGTCGGCTCGACCAGGCTTCCAGATCCATAGATATCTTCCTATCGCGATATAGAGATATTCTCCGCCCGGCGCAAGGTCCGGTCAAGCGGTACATACGCCTGCGCATGGTGAGGGGGCGCCGGGTTACAATTGGTATTCAAAATATTTTGGAGTGAGGGGTTTTAGCCGTGGATTTCGCATTCACCGAAGAACAGCTGATGATCCAGGACGTGGCACGCCGGATCGCCCAGGAAAAGATCGCACCCAGTGCGGAACACCACGACAAGACCGGCGAATTCCCGCTGGAGAACATCCGCCTGCTCGGTGAGAACGGCCTGATGGGCATCGAGGTGCCGACCGAGTACGGCGGCGCCGGCATGGACCCGATCGCCTACGTGCTGGCGATGGTCGAAATCGCCGCCGGTGACGCGGCCCATTCGACCATCGTGTCGGTGAACAACTCGCTGTTCTGCAACGGCATCCTCAAGTTCGGCACCGAAGCGCAGAAGCAGAAGTACGTCCGCGCGATCGCCGAAGGCAAGGAAATCGGCGCCTTCGCGTTGACCGAACCGCAGTCCGGTTCAGACGCCACCGCCATGCGCTGCCGCGCGGTCAAGCAGGCCGATGGCAGCTACGTGATCAATGGCAAGAAGAGCTGGATCACCTCTGGACCGGTCGCCAGGTACATCGTGCTGTTCGCGATGAGCGAGCCGGACAAGGGCGCGCGTGGCATCACCGCGTTCCTGATTGACACCACCCAGGCGGGCTTCCATCGCGGCAAGACCGAGCCCAAGCTCGGCATCCGCGCCTCGGCCACCTGCGAAATCGAGTTCACCGACTACGTGGCGCCCGCCGAGGATGTATTGGGTGCCGAGGGCGAGGGCTTCAAGATCGCGATGGGCGTGCTGGATGCCGGTCGCATCGGCATCGCTTCGCAGGCCATTGGCGTGGCCCGTGCAGCCTATGAGGCGACGATCGCCTATGTGAAGGAGCGCAAGGCCTTCGGTGCGCCGATTGGCACCTTCCAGATGACCCAGGCCAAGATCGCCGACATGAAGTGCAAGCTGGACGCGGCGCTGCTGTTGACCCTGCGCGCGGCCTGGGTGAAGGGCCAGGACCAGCGTTTCAGCAACGAGGCGGCGATTGCCAAGCTGACCGCCTCCGAGGCGGCGATGTGGATCACCCACCAGGCCGTGCAGATCCACGGCGGCATGGGCTACTCCAAGGAAATGCCGCTGGAGCGCTACTTCCGCGACGCCAAGATCACCGAAATCTACGAAGGTACCAGCGAAATCCAGCGCCTGGTCATCGCCCGCAACGAGACCGGGCTGCGTTGAGCCAGCGCCTTTTTCCGTCCCTCCGGGGCGGAAAGGCTTGGAAGAAAAGCCCCGGCTTGCCGGGGCTTTTTCATGGTCGGATGTTGCCGGGTGGCGATGGAAAGCCGGCGCGGGCGGCACGCCGGAAGTATCCGGTTCAATCGGAATCGACAACGAACCGGAACGGATCGGGCGGAGCCATGAAGCGGACCGTGCGGACGCGTCCTGTCTCCACGAAACGTTCCCCGTCGATGCGGTAGTCGACCAGGTGGACACCCACCGGCTGTCCGTTGTCATCGTGGACCTGGCGCATGGCGGGAAACGAGAGCCGTCCCTCGGGCGTGGCGGTCACGGCCGCGCACGAGTTGAACAGGCTCGGCAGGCGGTACAGTCGCGCCTGCGCCGACATCGGATCGACAAGCAGGAAGATCGGCATCTCGGAGAGTCCGGCATCATCGTCACCGGGATGGCTCTCGATGCAGAGCAGGGCCGGACGACGGCCGTGGCGTGGCGCGACGTACAGATCGGCATACATGGGATGGTGCGGCGCGGACGTTTCTCCGTCGAACGTCCGCGCCTCGGCGAAACGGAAATCGCGGTGGCCCACCGTGACGTAATCGTAGGCAATCCACACGTCGACATCCTCGCCATCGATATGCGGCTGGAAACGTGAGCGCGGATCCCGGATCTCCTGCCGGCCGTACTCTTCCTCGCGGACATAGATGTTGCGGACGGAACGCCCCCGTTCCGAATACGCCGGCGCGGTGAACACGCGGCCGGGTTGTTCGACGAACAGCTCCGCGTAACCATTGCCGGTAGTGTCGCCATAGACCGTTTGCGCGCTTGCCGATCCGGGGAAGAGCAACGGCAGCATCATGGCCAGCAGCGGAAGCGCCCGGCCGGACACCGACCGGCGGCGATGGGATTCGTGGGACATGGTGTCGCGTGGCGGAAGCCGCAGGAAAAGGAGACGCCAGCCTGTGCCGGCGCAGTGGCGGACGCCATCGGAGGATTCCCAAACCTCCTCGCGAACCCGGCGGGAACACGAACGAAAAAGCCCCGGCATGGCCGGGGCTTTTCCTTGCTATCACGACGGATTCGTCGTCTTTCAGTGCCCGGGCGCGGGTTCGCTGGGCAGGGCCGGCGGAGCGGTTTCCTCCGCATGGGCGCGTTCACGGGAATGGTCGCGGGCCAGGTACAGATAGAACGCCGGCAGCACGAACAGGGTGAACATGGTTCCGATGGTCATGCCGGAGGCGATCACCACGCCCATCGAGAAGCGCGACGCGGCGCCCGGGCCGGTGGCGATCAGCAGCGGGATCATCGCGAACACCAGCGCGGCGGTGGTCATCAGCACCGGGCGCAGGCGGATGGCGGCCGCTTCCTCGATGGCCTCGCGCTTGGACAGGCCGCGTTCGATCTGCAGCTTGTTGGCGAACTCCACGATCAGGATGCCGTGCTTGGAGATCACGCCCACCAGCGTCACCAGGCCCACCTGGGTGTAGATGTTGATGCTCATCCCGGGGAAGGCCTCGATACCCATCATCTGCAGGATCTGCGCGGCCAGCGCCAGCACGTTCAAGGTCAGCAAGGCGCCGCAGATCGCCATCGGCACGGTCAGCAGCATGATCAGCGCATCGCGGAAACTCTCGAACTGCGCCGACAGCACCAGGAAGATCACGATCAGGGCCAGCACCAGGGTCATCAGCATCGCCGAGCCCTCCTGCTTGAACTGGCGCGATTCACCGGCGTAGTCGACCGAGTAGCCCTGCGGCAGCACTTCCTTGGCGGCCTGGTCCAGGATGGCCAGCGCTTCGCCCTTGCTCACGCCCGGCCGCGGCGCGAACGTGATCGACACCGCGTTGAGCTGCTGGAAGCGCTTGAGCGACTGCGGTTGCGCGCTTTCCTTCAGGGTCACGATGGTCGACAGCGGCACCAGTTCGCCGTCGCGGGTACGGGTGTAGTAGTTCTCGAGATCGCTGGCGTTGAGGCGGTCGTTGCGCTGCACCTGCGGGATCACCAGGTACGAACGGTTCTGCATGGCGAAGCGGTTGGTGTAGCCACCCGACAGCATCGCCGACATGTCGGCCGCGAGCGTCCGCATGTCGATGCCCAGGCTGGCCGCCTTGTCGCGGTTGATCTCGACCTCGATGCGCGGCTTGTCGATCTTCAGATCCTTGTCCAGGAAGATGAAGCGCTTGCTGGCCATGGCCTTCTGCAGGATGGAGTCGGCCAGTTCGTTGAGCTGGCTCAGCTCGCCCACGCCGCCGATGATGAACTCGCCACCGCCGTCGCCGCCCGCGCTGGGCAGGGACGGGGGCACCAGCGCGAACACGTTCAGGCCGCTGACGCCGCTCATCTTCGGCTGCAGTTCCTGCTCCAGCACCGCCTTGGTCGAACGCTCACGCTGGCTCCACGGCTTGAGCACGAAGCCGGCCATGGCGCTGGGGCTGGCGCCGCCACCGCTGCCGCCGAAGCCGCCGTTGAACAGGAAGTAGTCCTGGATCTCGGGCACGCCCTTGGCAATGGTGGTGACTTCCTCGGTGTAGCGCTCCACGTAGTCCAGGGTGGAGTAGGGATCGGCGCTGGCGATGGAGAAGATGAAGCCTTCGTCTTCCAGCGGCGCCGGCTCCTGCGGCGCGGAGGTATACAGGAAGGCGCACGAGGCCAGTACCAGCAGGCCGAAGATGCCGATCACCGCCTTGGTTTCCAGGGTGCCGTGCAGGCGGCGCTGGTAGCTGCGGTGCAGGGTCTCGAAGCGGGCGTCCAGCCACTTCTCCAGCTTGCCCTTGCCGCCGGCGCTGTGCGGCTTGAGGATCTTGGCGCACATCATCGGGCTGAGGGTCAGGGCGATCACGCCCGACAGCAGCACCGAGCCGGCCAGGGTGAAGGCGAACTCGGTGAACAGCACGCCGGTCAGGCCGCCCTGGAAACCGATGGGCAGGTAGACCGCGACCAGGGTGGTGGTCATCGCCACCACCGGCCAGGCCAGTTCGCGCGCGCCCTTGATCGAGGCTTCGTAAGGCGACATCCCTTCCTCGATGTGGCGATGGATGTTCTCCAGCACGATGATGGCGTCATCCACCACGATGCCGATCGCCAGCACCATCGCCAGCAGGGTCAGCAGGTTGATGGTGAAGCCCATCAGCAGCATCAGGAACAGGGCGCCGACCAGCGACAGCGGCACGGTCACCGCCGGAATCAGCACGCTGCGCAGCGAGCCCAGGAACAGGAAGATCACCACGATCACGATGATCACCGCTTCCACGATCGTGCTGACCACCTCGTCGATGGCGTCCTGGATGGACTCGGTGCTGTCGTAGGGAATCGTCGCCTTGATGCCTTCCGGCAGCTGCGGCACGATTTCGTCGTCCCACAGCTTGCGCACTTCCTTGATCACGTCCAGCGAGTTGGCGTCCGGGGCGACGAAGATGCCCATGAAGGTCGCCGCTTCGCCGTTGATGCGCACCGAGGTGCCGTAGTTCTCCGAGCCCAGGACCACGTCGGCGACGTCGCCCAGGCGCACGATCGCGCCATTCTCCTCGCGCACGATCAGGCGGCGGAACTCGTCCGCGTTGCGCAGGTCGGTGCGCGCGGTCATGTCGATCGCGACCATCTCGCCCTTGGTCGAACCTACCGCCGACAGTACGTTGTTGTTCTGTAGTGCATTGGCGACGTCGCTGGCGGTGACCCGCAGCGCGGTCATCCGATCCGGTTTCAGCCAGACGCGCATGGCGAAGGTGCCGGCGCCGAGGATGTCGGCGCGCTGCACGCCGGACACGGTCACCAGCTTGGGCTGGACGACGCGGGTCAGGTAGTCGGTGATCTGGTTGTTGTCCAGGGTCTCGGAGGCAAACGACACGTACATCGCCGCGATCTGCTGGCCCTGCTGCAGATCGATCACCGGGTCCTCGGACTCCGGCGGCAGCTGGCCGCGCATCTTGTTGACCTTGGCGGCGATCTGGGTCAACGCCTCGTTCGGATCCTGGTCCAGGCGGATGTAGGCCTGGATCAGGCTGACGCCGGCCGAACTGGTCGAGCTGAGGTATTCGATTCCCTCGGCGCTGGCGACCTCGCGTTCCAACGGGGTGGTGATGAAGCCCTGGATCAGGTCGGCATCGGCACCGTAGTAGGTGGTGCTGATGTTGATCACCGCGTTGCGCAGCTCGGGGTACTGGCGCACGTTCAATTCGGTGAACGAACGCAGCCCGAACAGCAGGATGAACAGGCTGACGACGATCGCCAGCACCGGTTTGTTGATGAAGATGTCGGTGAATTTCATCGCCGGGTCTCCGTCAACGGTTTTCCGGAGCCGGCGCGGCGTTGGCGCTCGGCTGGACCTTGTTGTTGACCACCACCTCGGCGTCGTTGCGCAGCTTCAGCAGGCCGGTGGTGGCGACCCGTTCGCCGGCCTTGAGGCCCTCGGTGATCGCGATGAGGTCGCCACGGGTGGCGCCGGTCTTGACGAAGCGCTGCTTGACGATGAGCTTCTTGCCGGTCAGCGGCTTGCCCTGCATGTCGGTCTCGCCCTTGGCGCGGGCGATTTCCTGGATCACGTAGACCGCGTTGCCGTAGGGGTTGAAGCTGACCGCGGTCTGCGGCACCACCACCACGTCCTGCGCGCTGCCGGTATCGAAGCCGACATGGGCGAAGGTGCCCGGACGCAGCGCGTTTTCGGGGTTGGCGAGGGTCGCCTGGACCTTGAAGTTGCGGGTGGCGGCGTCGACCAGCGGCTCCACCGCGGTGACCTCGCCCTCGAACACCTGGCCGGGCAGGGCATCGACGGTGGCCCGGATCCGGCTGCCGCGGGCCACCTGGCCGACCCGCTGCTCGGGCAGGGTGAAGTCGAGGTAGATCGGATCCAGCGTCTGCAGGGTGACGATCGCGTCGCCGGGGCTCAGGTACTGGCCCAGGCTGACCTTGCGGATGCCGAGCACGCCGCTGAAGGGCGCGGTGATGGTCTTCTGCGCGATCAGGGCGCGCTGCGCCTCGACCTGGGCCTGCGCGGTGGCGGCCTGGGTGCTGCGCTCCTCGGCGTCGGCCTGCGAGACCAGCTTGTCGCGGGCCAGCGCCTGCCAGCGGTCGCGCTGGACCGCGGCCAGCTTGGCCGAGGCTTCCAGCGAACGCAGCACCGCCAGTTCATTGGCCGTGTTCAGCCGCGCCAGCACCGCGCCGGCCTTGACCGGCTGGCCGACATTGATCGAAAGCTCGCGCACCACGCCGCCGGCCTCGGTGGTCACGTCGGTGCCCTGGATGGCGACGAAGGTGCCGACCGCCTGCTGGGCATCGACCCAGCGTTCCCGCCTGGCGGTCCAGTCGGTCACGGTGGAGGCCGGCTGCGGCATGTTGTCGAAGAACTGGTTCATGCCCTGGTTCATGAACGCCTTGATGGCGAACACGCCACCGAAGATCAGAACCACGCCCAGCAGCATCAGGATCATGCGGCGAGTAGTGGAAGGGGGTTTCCGAGCAGTGGCGTTCCGTGTCATGGCGGGCATCGATGGTGGAGGATTCAGGAAGACGACGAACGGGCGGGGCCCGGATCGACATCTTGGATCGCGCGATTATCACGGGATGAGACGGCGGGTCGGAAGGGAAGGAAGTCACTTCCTGCGCTTTGAATAATGGCCATTACAAAATTGGCCATCGCACCGCGCGCGCGTTGAATCGCAACCGCCAGAAACGGAAAACCCCGGCCGGGCCGGGGTCTCCGCATGCGTTGGTCCGCCTCGGCGGCGTCAGCGCGAGGTGGGCGCGTTGTGTGCTTCCAGGTACTCGCGGGACGGCTCGTCCATCTTGTCGCCGAGCACGCGCCGCACCGCGACGAAGAACACCGGGATCAGCAGCAGGCCCAGGAACGTCGCCGCCAGCATGCCGCCGATCACGCCGGTACCGATGGCATGACGGGCATTGGCACCCGCACCGGACGAGATCGCCATCGGCAGCACGCCCATGATGAACGCGAACGAGGTCATCAGGATCGGGCGGAAGCGCAGGTGGGCGGCGGTGATCACCGCATCCCGCAGGGTCTTGCCCATCTTGCGCTCCATGACCGCGAACTCGACGATCAGGATGGCGTTCTTGGCGGCGAGGCCGATGATGGTGATCAGGCCGATCTTGAAGAAGATGTCGTTCGACAGCCCGCGCATCATGGTGAAGGCCAGCGCGCCGAGGGCGCCCAGCGGCACCACCAGCAGCACCGCCACCGGAATCGACCAGCTTTCGTACAGCGCCGCCAGGCACAGGAACACCACCACGATCGACAGCACCATCAGCAGGGTCGCGCTGTTGCCGGCCAGGATTTCCTGGTACGACATGCCGCTCCAGTCATAGCCGAAGCCCTGCGGCAGGTCGTTGGTCACGATGTTCTCCATCGTGGTCATCGCCTGGCCGGAGGAACTGCCGGGGGCGGCCGCACCGTTGATGTTGACCGCGGCATAGCCGTTGTAGCGCGACAGCGACGGCGGCACCGAACCCATCTCCGAATGGACCACCGTCGACAGCGGAATCATCGCGCGGCCGCCGCTGGCGTCGGTCTGCAGGCTGCTCGGGGTGTAGATGCGGCCCAGCGATTCGGCGCCGGTGCGGTACGGCGCGTCGGCACGCATGTTCACGCGCTTGATGCGGCCCTGGTAGAAGAAGTCGTTGACGTACACCGGCGCCAGCATCAGCTGGATCGAGGTGTAGATGTCGCCGACCGACAGGCCCATCGCCTGGGCCTGAACGCGATCCACTTTGAGCTGCAGCTGCGGGGCGTTTTCCAGGGTGTTCGGGCGCACGCCGACCAGGGTCTTGTCCTGTCCGGCCTTGCCCAACAGGGTGTTGCGCGCGGCCAGCAACGCGGCCTCGCCGGCGCCGCTGCGATCCTGCAGCCACATGTCGAAGCCGCCGAACTGGCCCAGGCCCTGCACGGTGGGCAGGTTGACCACGAAGATCTGCGCGCCCTTGATGCCGTACAACGCCATGTTGGCCTGCTGGATGAAGTCGGTGACCACGACCTCGCGCTCGTCCCACGGCTTGAGCTTGATGAACGCCATGCCGACGTTCTCGCCCTGGCCCAGGAAGCTGAAGCCGGACACCTGCATCATGCCCTCGAAGCCTTCCATCTTGCTGAGGGTGCCGCGGATCTGGGTGAACACCTCGTTGGTCTTGCTCATGGTGTTGCCCGGCGGCAGCTGCACGATCGCCAGCGCGTAGCCTTGGTCTTCCTCGGGAAGGAAGCTGCTCGGGATGCGGGTGAACAGGAAGCCGCACAGCACCGTCAGCAGCGCGAACACCACCATCCAGCGCGGGGTATGCCGGATCGCCGCGCCGATGTGGCCGACGTAGGTTTTCTCGACCTTGGCGTAGTACTTCTCGAACACGCGGAAGACGATGTTTTTCTTCTCGTGGCTGTCGTGCTCGTGCTGCTTGAGGAAGCTGGCGCACAGCGCCGGGGTGAAGCCCAGCGCGAGGAACGCCGAGAACGCCATCGAGATCGCGATGGTCAGCGCGAACTGCTTGTAGATTTCGCCGGAGGCGCCACCCTGCAACGCGGACGGGATGAATACCGCCGCCAGTACCACCGTGATCGCGATGACCGCGCCGGTGATCTGGTCCATCGCCTTGATGGTGGCCTCGCGCGGCGGCAGCTTCTCTTCCGCCATGATGCGCTCGACGTTCTCGATCACCACGATGGCGTCATCGACCACGATGCCGATCGCCAGCACCAGCGCGAACATGGTCAGCTGGTTGATGGTGAAGCCGATGACGCTCAGGCCCCAGAACGTGCCCAGCAGGGCGACCGGGATGACCAGGGTGGGGATGATGGTGGCGCGGAAGTTCTGCAGGAAGATCAGCATCACCAGGAACACCAGCAGGATCGCCTCGAACAGGGTCTTGACGACTTCCTCGATCGAGATGGTCACGAAGGTGGTGGTGTCATACGGCGAGAACCAGGACACGCCCTGCGGGAAGCTGGGCTGCAGCTCGTCCATCTTGGTGCGCACCGCCTCGGCCACGTTCAGCGCGTTGGCGCCCGGCAGCAGCTGGATGGCGAAGGCGCCGACGGGCTTGCCGTTGTACTGGGTGTCGAAGCCGTAGTTCTGGGCGCCGAACTCGACCCGCGCCACGTCCTTCAGGCGCACGGTGGAACCGTCGCTGTTGGCGCGCAGGATGATGTTCTCGAACTGCTCGGGCGAGGTGAACCGGCCTTCGGCCGATACCGTCGCGGTGAACGCCTGGCCCTCGGGGGCCGGATCGGAACCGACCGAACCGGCGGCGAACTGCACGTTCTGGCCCTTGACCGCCGCCAGCACCTCGCTGGAGGACAGGTTGTAGCCCTGCAGCTTGCCCGGATCCAGCCACAGGTTCATGGCGTACTCGGAACCGAAGTGCTGGGTGCTGCCGACGCCGGGGATGCGCGAAACCTGGTCAAGCACGCGCGAGGCCAGGATGTCGTTGAGGTGGTTGCGATCCACCGCCGGGTTGTCCGACTGCAGGCCGACCACCATCAGGAAGCCGGCGTTGGCCTTGGCCACCACCACGCCCTGCGCGGTCACCTCGGAGGGCAGGCGCGGAGTCGCCAGCGCGACCTTGTTCTGCACCTGGACCTGGGCGATGTCGGCGTCGGTGCCGGTCTGGAAGGTCAGGGTGACCGTGGCGCGACCGGAGGAACTCGACGTGGAGCTGAAATACAGCAGGTTGTCGATACCGGTGAGCTGTTGTTCGATGACCTGGGTCACCGAGCGTTCGGTGGTCTCGGCACTGGCGCCGGGGTAGCTCGCGCTGACCGTCACCTGCGGCGGGGCGATGGAGGGATAGGACTCCACGCCGAGGTTGAGGATCGAGATCACGCCCGCGAGCGAGATCAGGATCGACACGACCCAGGCGAAGACCGGATGGTTGATGAAAAACTTGGGCATGGGGGCGGATCCTTATTCGGCCTTGCCTTCCGGCTTCGCGCCTTCGGCGGCCGCGGGCTTCTGGCCTGCCGCGGCACCCGGCTGGGCCGGCTTGGCACCGGCGGTCACGGGCTTGGCGGGAGCGCCTTCGCGAACCTTCTGCAGTCCGTCCACGACGACCTGGTCACCGGCGGCCAGGCCGCTGGTGATCAGCCAGTTGGTGCCGACGGCCTGCTTGGCATCCACCGGCTTGCGCACGACCTTGCCGTCCTGGCCGACAACCATCGCGTAGGCGCCCTGGGTGTCGCGCTGGATGGCGCCCTGCGGGATCAGGAAGGCGTTGTTCTGCTGGCCCAGGGTGGCGCGCAGGGTGACGAATGCGCCGGGCAGCAGCTTGCGATCCGGATTGGGCAGGGTGGCACGCAGCGAGACGCTGCCGGTGGCGGGATCCACCACCACGCCGGAGAAATCCAGGGTGCCCGGCTGGTCGTAGATCGTGCCGTCGGCGAGCTTGACCTGGACCTTGGCGGTACCGGTGTCGGACAACTGCACGTTGCCGCCGGTCTGGGCGCTGCGCAGCGCCTCCAGTTCGGCGGCGCTGATCGAGAAGTTGACGTACAGCGGGTCGAGCTGATCGACGGTGGTCAGCAACGTGGCTTCACCCTGGCCGACCAGCGCGCCCTCGGTCACCTGCTGCTTGCCGGCGCGGCCGGAGATCGGCGCAGTGACGCTGGCGTAGCCCAGGTTGATGCGGGCGGTCTCGACATTGGCGCGGGCCTGCTGGACCGCGGCGGCGGCACTGCGTTCGGCGGCCTCGGCGTTGTCCAGGTCGGACTTGGACACGAACTTCTGCGGCGCCAGCTGGCGGGCGCGGTCGGCGGAGACCTTGGCGTTGGCGTAGGTCGCCTGCGCCGAGGCCAGGTTGGCCTGCGCCGCGCTCAGCGACGCGCGCAGCGGCGCCGGATCGATCTGGAACAGCACCTGGCCTTCCTTCACGTCGGTGCCTTCCTGGTACACGCGTTTGACCAGCACGCCGGAAACACGGGCGCGCACGTCGGAACTGCGGACTGGAGACAACCGGCCGACCAGATCACGCTCCAGGGGCACGGTCTGCGGATTGGCCTTGACCACACCGACTTCGGGCGGCGGCATCTGCGGCTGTTCCTGGTTCTTGCTGCAGGCGGCCAGTGCCAGTGCGATGGCACAGCAAAGGGCGACGGAACGGACGGGGGCGGTCATCGGTGGAGCTCCGTGTCAGATTTGGAATTCTTGGGGTTTGAAGAGGGGGCATCCGCGGCGGCCGCCATGCCGATGGCGGGCGGGAAGGCGCGGAGGAACCCTTCGACGGCGAACTCGGCCCAGCGGCGGCGGGCCGCGAGGCTGCGTCGATGCGGTACGGCGAAACGCTGCCGTTCGAAATCAAGGCCGGTGATCATGCTCAGCAGCAGCTCGGCCGCCAGGTGCGGATCGTCCTGCTTCAGCAGGCCGCGTTCCATGGCCGAGGCGAGCCAGCGGGCAAGCCGTTCCATCAGCCGCTCGCAACCGTCCCGGTACAGCGCTTTCGCTTCTTCGGGAAACTGGTGGGCCTCCGCGGTGAGCAACTGGCTGGTTGCGACGACCGAAGGATCGCACAGGTGGGCCAGATGCTCCATGGCAAAGCCGAGCAGGGTCTCGCGGACGTCCGTGCCAGGTTCCTCCAGCCGCACCGTGGTCAGGTCCAGGTGCTCCTCGATCATGCTGCGCAGGAGCGCCTGCTTGCTGCCGAACTGGGCGTACAGCGTCTGCTTGGAACAGCCCGCGCGTGCGGCGACCGCGTCCATGCTGATGCGGAATCCCTGTTCGGCCAGCAGTTCGCGGACGGCCGCGTGCACGCGCTGCCGGCGCTGGATGGCCGCGAAGGAGGGGAGGACGGACGACATAAGGCGTTGGACTATACCGTCCAGTTCAGAATTTGAACAGGCTTGGAATCAAGGCCCGGGTGCATGCAACGGCAACCATTCATGCTGGAGCGGCCAGAGGTTCCCCGATGGGGACTCCATTGGCATGCGCATGGTCGCTTCGCCATCGCGTCGGGATCGCCGATGAGGCAAATCGCCTAGTCAATCGTCATGCACTTTGCAAGCCCGTCTTATGACGCCGCGCAACAAGTTTTGTCATGGCGACGGGGGATACAATGACCATTCGACTACCAATCGTAGAGTCTCCATCTGCATGAACGCTGTGCGCAGCCCCAAGCAAGCCCCGAAGAAACAGAAGCCCAAACCGGCCGCGGCCAAGTCCGCCAAGGCGGTGACGCCGAAGAAGACCCCGACCAAGAAGGTGGCTGCCCGACCGGAGACCGGCGCGGCCAAGGCCGCGGGGGCAGCGGGCAAGGCCGCGGCCAGCAAGAGCAAGATCACCAGGGCCAGCAAGGCGATCAAGACCGCCCCGGCGGGCAGCGCGGGCAAGGTGCCGGCGGTGTTCTCGCTGGAACCGATCTACGCGGCCATCCGCAAGCGCGTGCCGGCGGCGCGCCAGGCCGAAACGCTGGCCTTCACCGAAGCGTTCTACAAGCGGATGGCGGATGACGAATATCCGCATCACGCGCCGGAAATCTGGGCGGCCATCGCCACCGACATGCTGGATTTCGCGCGGGCCCGCAAGCCCGGTACCGCCAACGTGCGCGTGTTCAACGCCACCGCCCAGGCCAATGGCTGGGAAGCGCCGCACACCGTGCTGCAGATCATCAACGACGACATGCCGTTCCTGGTCGACTCGGTCAGCATGGCGCTGGCGGAGATGGGCGTCGGCGTGCACGTGCTGGGCCACCCGCTGGTGCGTTTCACCCGCGACAAGGCCGGCAAGGCGACCGCGGTGGGCGAGGGCAAGCCCGAATCGCTGATGGTGCTCGAGATCGATCGCCAGCAGGCCAGCGACATGCCGCGCATCGAACAGCGCATCCGCCAGGTGCTGGGGGAAGTGCGCGCGATCGTCCGCGACTGGAGCGTGATGCGCGAGAAGATGCTGACGCTGGCCGACGACCTGGCCACCCGCCGCCTGCCGATCAGCGACGCCGGCCGCCACGAGGCGCAGGAGTTCCTGCGCTGGGCCGCCAATGATCACTTCACCTTCTTCGGCTATCGCGAGTACCGCGTGGAGAAGGGCAACGGCGACGGCATCCTGCGCGCGGTGGAAGACAGCGGTCTGGGCCTGCTGCGGGGCGATGACGCCTCGACCCCGCGCAGCGTCAAGACCCTGGCCGCGCACTACATGCCGCAGTCCGGTTCGGTCGATGCGTTGATCCTGACCAAGACCAACCGCCGCTCGAACGTGCATCGCCCGGGCAACATGGACTACATCGGCGTGCTGGAGTTCGATGCCAAGGGCACCCCGATCGCCGAGCAGCGCTTCATCGGCCTGTACACCTCCAGCGCCTACAACCGCCGCCCGTGGGAAATCCCGCTGGTGCGCGAGCGCCACGAGTTCGTGATGCGCAATTCCGGCCTGTCGCCGAGCAGCCACAGCGGCAAGGCGCTGCGCCACATCCTGGAAACCCTGCCGCGCGAGGAGCTGTTCCAGTCCAGCGAGGAAGAGCTCAATCGCACCGCGATGGGCATCCTCGGCCTGCAGGAGCGCGTGCGCAGCAAGCTGTTCCTGCGCCGTGATCGCTACGGCCGCTTCTTCTCGGCGCTGGTGTACATCCCGCGCGATCGCTTCAACACCGATGTGCGCCTGCGCATCGAGGCGCTGCTGAAGCAGGCCCTGCACGGCGAGTACGTCGATACCAACGTGCAGTTGGGCGAGTCGCCGCTGGCGCAGCTGCATCTCACCATCCGTCCCAAGGCCGGCGAGCAGATCGACGTCGACACCGCCGCGCTGGAAGCCGACATCGCCCACCTGCTGCGCAACTGGCAGGACGATCTGCGCGAGACGCTGATCGCGCGCCACGGCGAAGGCGAGGGCCTGAAGCTGATGGGCCGCTTCGGCCGTGCGCTGCCGGCCGGCTACATCGAGACGGTGTCGCCCGAGTTCGCCGCCAACGACGTGGAGAACCTGGCCGCGCTCGACGGCCCGGACGCGCTGCGCCTGAGCCTGCACCGCTCGCGCCGCGCGCGCGCCGGCGAGGGCCGGCTGCGGCTCAACCTGTATCGCCAGCAGGCCGACATTCCGCTGTCGGACGCGCTGCCGCTGATGGAGAACATGGGCCTGCGGGTCATCTCCGAACACCCGTTCCGGCTGGAGGCCGCCGATCCGGTCTACATCCAGGAATTCGAGGTGGAAACCGTGGGCGGCGCGATCGATACCGATCGCCTGCACGCGCAGTTCGAGGAAGCCTTCGCCCGCATCTGGCACGGCGACGCCGAGAACGACGGCTTCAACCGGCTGGTGCTGGGGGCGAGCCTGGGCTGGCGCCAGATCGCGATGCTGCGCGGCTACTGCAAATATCTGCTGCAGACCGGCGTGCCGTTCTCGCAGAGCTATGTCGAGGAGACGCTGAACCGCTATCCGCTGCTGGCGCGCCTGCTGGTGGAGCTGTTCGAGGCGCGTTTCGACCCGGCGGTCGGTCACGAGAGCAAGGCCGAGATCAAGGCCGGCCAGGAGCGTTTCGCCGCCCAGTTGCGCGCCCTGGCGCAGGGCGACGAGGCCACGCTGGCGGCGCTGCAACCGGTGCTGGACGCCCGTGGCGGCAAGCGCGAGGAGCAGGTCGAGGCGACCCACAAGGCGCTGCTCAAGCTGATGGATCGCGTGTCCAGCCTGGACGAGGATCGCATCCTGCGCGGCTTCATCGGCGCCATCGAGGCGACCCTGCGCACCAGCTACTACCAGATCGGCGTGGATGGCCAGCCGGCCCACACGATCGCTTTCAAGTTCGATTCGGCCAAGGTGCCGGATCTGCCCAAGCCGCGTCCGTACCGCGAGATCTTCGTGTACGGCCCGCGCGTGGAAGGCGTGCACCTGCGGTTCGGCCCGGTCGCCCGCGGCGGCCTGCGCTGGTCGGATCGCCGCGAGGACTTCCGCACCGAGGTGCTGGGCCTGGTCAAGGCGCAGATGGTGAAGAACACCGTGATCGTGCCGGTCGGCGCGAAGGGCGGCTTCTTCGTCAAGCGTCCGCCGGTGGGCGGTGATCGCGACGCGGTGCTGGCCGAAGGCATCGCCTGCTACAAGATGTTCATCCAGGGCCTGCTGGACATCACCGACAACATCGTCGCCGGCAAGATCGTTCCGCCATTGAACGTGGTCCGGCACGATCAGGACGATCCGTACCTGGTGGTCGCCGCCGACAAGGGCACGGCGACGTTCTCCGACATCGCCAACGGCCTGGCCATCGCCCACAACTTCTGGCTGGGCGATGCGTTCGCCTCCGGTGGTTCGGTCGGCTATGACCACAAGGGCATGGGCATCACCGCGCGCGGCGCCTGGGAATCGGTCAAGCGCCATTTCCGCGCGCTCGGCCGCGATTCGCAGACCCAGGACTTCACCTGCGTCGGCATCGGCGACATGTCCGGCGACGTGTTCGGCAACGGCATGCTGCTGTCCGAGCACATCCGCCTGGTGGCCGCGTTCGACCATCGCCACATCTTCCTGGATCCGTCGCCTGACGCGGCGCGCAGCTTCCAGGAGCGCCAGCGCCTGTTCAAGCTGCCGCGTTCCAGCTGGGCCGACTACGACACCAAGCTGATCTCCAAGGGCGGCGGCATCCATCCGCGTACCGCCAAGTCGATCGAGATTACCCCGCAGGTGCGTGAAGTCCTCGGCTTGGCCGACGGCGTGAAGTCGCTGTCGCCCAACGAACTGATGAGCGCGATCCTGAAGTCGCCGGTCGACCTGCTGTGGAACGGCGGCATCGGTACCTACGTCAAGGCCAGCAGCGAGACCAACGCCGATGTCGGCGACCGCGCCAACAACGGCCTGCGCGTGGACGGGCGCGACCTGCGCTGCAAGGTGGTGGGCGAGGGCGGCAACCTGGGCCTGACCCAGCTGGGCCGCATCGAGGCCGCCCAGCATGGCACCCTGCTCAACACCGACTTCATCGACAACTCCGCCGGCGTGGACACCTCCGACCACGAGGTGAACATCAAGATCCTGCTCAATGGCGTGGTGCAGGACAAGAAGCTGCGCATGGACGCCCGCAACAAGCTGCTGGCGGACATGACCGACGAGGTCGCCCAGCTGGTGCTGTGGGACAACTACCGCCAGAACCAGGCGCTCAGCCTGATGGAGCGGATGAGCGCGGCGCGCCTGGGTTCCAAGCAGCACTTCATCCAGACCCTGGAATCGCAGGGCCTGCTGGATCGGCAGATCGAATACCTGCCCTCGGATGCGGAACTGGCCGAGCGCAAGGCGCGCGGGCAGGGCATGACCCGGCCGGAACTGGCGGTGCTGCTCTCGTACTCCAAGCTGGTGGCGTTCCAGCAGTTGCTGGAATCGGACATTCCGGAAGACCCGTATCTGTCCAAGGAACTGCAACGCTACTTCCCCAAGCCGCTGCAGAAGAAGTACGCCGCGGAAATGGAGAAGCACCGCCTGAAGCGCGAAATCATCGCCACCGCGGTGACCAACACCACCATCAACCGGATGGGCGCGACCTTCCTGCTGCGCATGCAGGAAGACACCGGCCGCAGCCCGGCCGAGGTTGCCAAGGCCTTCACCATCACCCGCGAGACGCTGGACGCGCGCGAGCTGTGGGTGCAGATCGACGCCCTAGACGGCAAGGTGCCGGAGTCGGTGCAGATCGACGCCTTGCAGGTGATCTGGTCGGTGCAGCGCACCTTCACCCGCTGGCTGCTGACCCGGCAGGGGCCGATCCCGGCGATCGCCACCGCGGTGGAGCGCTACTACGACGGCTTCAATGAAATCCGGGCCGCCGATGGCGTGCTGCCGGATTCGCTGCGCCCGGCGTACAACGCCAGCCTGCAGACCTGGAAGGACAAGGGCCTGCCGGCCGCGCTGGCCGGCCAGCTGGCGGCGCTGCCGTACCTGGAGCCGTCCTGCGACATCATCGAACTGGCGCGTGCCCGCAAGCTCAAGCCGGTCGAGGTGTCCAAGGTCCACTACCGCCTGGGCGAAGCCCTGCACCTGCCGTGGCTGCTGGACCAGGTCGACGCCCTGAAGGTGGACGGCCGCTGGCATGCGGTGGCCCGTGGCGTGCTGCGCGACGAGCTGACCAACCACCAGCGCACGCTGACCTCGCAGGTGCTGTCGATGCCCGGCAACACTGCCGATGCCAAGGTCCAGGCCTGGCTGCAGCGCGGCGATGCCGGCCTGCGCTTCACCCTGGCCATGCTCAACGAGCTGGCCGCGCAGAAGACGCTGGACTACCCGACCGCCTCGGTGGCCGTGCAGCGGCTGGGCCAACTGGCCACGCAGGGCTGATCGCGGCGCTCGCGATGGCGAAAACAGGCCGGGGCAACCCGGCCTGTTTTTTTTGCGACGCGGAACGGACGGCCTCGCGGTCATCCAATCATGGGCTTCTGCCGTTATCCTCTCGGGCAAGCCACCAGGAACCCGGGATGAGCCAGACGCCCCGCATCGCCTTTCTCGCCAGTCCGGCTGCCGAAGCGCAGCAGGCGCTGGCCGAACTGACCGCCCTGCACGGCAGCCACGATCCGCACGAAGCCGACGTGCTGTGCGCGCTCGGCGGCGACGGTTTCATGCTGCAGACCCTGCATCGGCACGGCAGCCTCGGCAAAGCGGTGTTCGGCATGAAGCTGGGAACGGTGGGTTTCCTGATGAACCAGTATCGCAGCGAGGATCTGCTGGACCGGATCGCCCAGGCCGAGCCGGCCAAGCTGCGTCCGCTGGAGATGCTGGCGTTGACCGAGTCCGGCGCCAGCACCGGTTCGCTGGCCTACAACGAGGTCTCGCTGCTGCGCCAGACCCGCCAGGCCGCGCACATCCGCATCGACCTGAACGGGCAGACCCGGCTGGACGAACTGATCTGCGACGGCGTGCTGACCGCCACCCCGGCCGGCAGCACCGCCTACAACTTCTCCGCGCACGGGCCGATCCTGCCGCTGGGGTCCAGCACGATCGCGCTGACCCCGATCGCGCCGTTCCGCCCGCGCCGCTGGCGCGGGGCGATCCTGCGGGCGAACACCGAAGTGCGGTTCCGGGTGCTGGATCCGTACAAACGGCCGGTCAGCGCCACCGCCGACTCGCACGAAGTCCGCGACGTGGTGGAGGTGACCATCCGCGAATCGCAGGACCGGACCGTGACGCTGCTGTTTGACCCGGAACACAATCTGGAGGAACGTATCCTCAGCGAGCAGTTCGTGGTGTGACGGCGGGTGTGGGGAAGCGGCGTGGGGACGCCGCCATGCAACAAGCAACGTCAGGGCCGTCCGGCACCGGGAGGAGTGCCGGCGGGATGTTCCGATGCCGAACAGGAGTCAGGGGATGAAACGCTGGTGGTTGTGGGGACTGTGCGCGCTGCTGCCCGTACAGGCGGAAGCATGTGGCCTGAACACGCATATGGCGCCTTTCGAACTGCAGACCGGGGCCACGCCCGCGGACGCGCCGGAAGACAGCCTGCGCGCGCCCGAGTTGAAGGTCACCGAGATCACGCGCGGACTGGGCGGCGCGCCCGGTACCTGCGATGGTTCGGGCCTGCTGGGGGTGCGCCTGGACTGGCCGCGCGGTGATTACGGACTGGAAGACATCGGCTTCGAATTCCGGGTGGTTTCGGCGGACACCAGCTATGCGGTGTTTCCGGCCGAACCGGTACGGGTGATCAGCAACAGCCGTCGCGCCGAACTGCTGTTCCTGTGGCCGGATGACGCGCCCGCGCAGCAGAAGCCGCTGCGGATGGAAGTCGAGGTGCGCGCGGTGACCCGCGATTACCGGCGCGGCCCGCCGGCGCGCTTCACGGTGGATTCGAGCGGGGACTGAGCGGCGGCAGGCGGGACAGGCCGGCTCGCGGGGAAGCCCCGCGATGACGGATACTGTGCGCATGGCCGACAACACCCCCCGCCTGTTGACCGTCGCGGTGACATCGCGCGCCCTGTTCGATCTGGAGGACAGCCACGCGCTGTTCGAGCGCCAGGGCGTGGATGCCTACAGCGACCACCAGCGCAAGCACGAGGACGACGTGCTCGCGCCCGGCGTCGCGTTCCCGGTGGTGCGCAAGCTGCTGGCGCTCAACGCCGGCGCGCCCGCCGACACGCCACGGGTGGAAGTCATCCTGCTGTCGCGCAATTCCGCCGACACCGGCCTGCGCATCTTCAATTCCATCCAGCACCACGACCTGGGCATCGTGCGCGCGGTGTTCACCTCCGGCGAGCCGACCTGGCCGTACATCCGGCCGTTCGGGGCGGATCTGTTCCTGTCCGCCAATCCGGATTCGGTGCGACGCTCGCTGGAGCACGGCATCGCCGCCGCCACCATCCTGCCGGCGCAGGCCCACCAGCAGCGCCATGACGACCAGCTGCGGATCGCGTTCGACGGCGACGCGGTGATCTTCGGCGACGAGAGCGAGCGTATTTCGCGCGAGCAGGGCGTGGAAGCATTCGGCCGCCACGAGCGCGAGAACGCGCGCGCGCCGCTGTCGGGTGGACCGTTCAAGGGTTTCCTGTCGGCGCTGCACCAGTTGCAGCAGGTGTTCCCGGCCGGCGAGCACTCGCCGATCCGCACCGCGCTGGTGACCGCGCGCTCGGCGCCCGCGCACGAGCGGGTCATCCGCACGCTGCGCGAGTGGGGCGTGCGCCTGGACGAGGCGCTGTTCCTGGGCGGACGCCACAAGGGCCCGTTCCTGGATGCGTTCGGCGCCGATATCTTCTTCGACGATTCCCAGCACAACATCGACAGCGCGCGCCCGCACGTCGCCGCCGGCCACGTCCCGCACGGCGTCGCCAACGATCCGGCGCCGTGAACGAAGGCGCCCCCCGGGTCCATCGCGGCTGGTGGTACACCACGCTGCAGTTCAACCGCGAGGTGACCCAGAGCCGCATGCTGACCTGGTGGCCGGATGTGCTCCAGGTCGGCTACACCCGCACCATGCTGGCCGCGCTGCTGCTGTGTCCACGGCCACGCCGGATCGGCATCATCGGGCTGGGCGGTGGATCCCAGGCCAAGTTCTGCCATCGGCACCTGCCGGAAGCTTCCATCGAGGCGTTCGAAAGCGACGTCGGCGTGCTGGCGCTGCGCGATGCTTTCCGGGTTCCCGCCAACAGCGGCCGTTTCCAGGCCCGGCTGGGAGACGGCGCGGCGATGCTGCGCCAACGGCGTGGCGCCTACGATCTGCTGCTGGTGGACGCCTACGAGGCGGAGGGCATCTCGCCTTCGGTCTCGACCCAGGCGTTCTACGACGATTGCCGCGACGCGCTGGCCGAAGGCGGGGCGATGGCGGTCAATCTCTACGCGACCGATGCCCGCCGGCATCTGGTGCGGATGCGGCGCAGTTTCGACGGACGCGTGCTGGCGCTGGAAGAACCCCGGATGAGCAACCGGATCGCGTTCGCCTGGCAACCGGGCGGTGTCGTCGCCGACCCGCGCGAGGAACTCGCTCGCCTACCGCGCGCGGCCCGCTGGCAACTGGCCGCGCGGTTCCTGCGCCTGGCTCGCGCGCGCCGGGATTGGCAACCGCACGAGCGCTGACCCCTGGAACCGGGCTCGCTCGGCTGGGGGATGCGTGGACGCTTGGGTGTACCGTCCCGGGTATCCCGAAAAGCGGAGCGAGCTCCGCTCTACGTCGCACAGGTAGAGCCGAGCTTGCTCGGCTGGGGATGCATTGCATGGGCGCTTTGATGTCCCTGACATCCGGAAAGCGGAGCAAGCTCCGCTCTACGTCGCACAGGTAGAGCCGAGCTTGCTCGGCTGCGGGATGCGTGGGCGCTCGGGTGTCCCGGGCGTTCCGGAAAGCGGAGCAAGCTCCGCTCTACGGGGTGTCCAGCGGCAGGCGGATGTCGGTGAGGCGCCAGCGCAGGCCCTGGCGGGTGAACACACAGACGACCGGGCGGCCGTTCTCGTCGTGGATGGTCGCGGTGAAGCGCGAGAGGGATTCGAAGCGGTGTTCGGCGTCCTTCAGCGGATCCGCGGGCACCGGCGGCGCGTGGGTATCGCCCCCGATGGTGTCGCCGACCGCTTTCTTCCACATCGAACGGCCCTGCAGGATGGCGCCGATGCCCAGCGGCGTGACCATCGTATCGACGCCGCTGCCGATAACGTTGTTCGCCACCGACAGCGCGAACGCGCCGAGCAGGCTGGACTGGAACTCCGGGCCGGCGCGACGGGCCAGCTGGTCTTCCACCTGCGCGCGCAGGTTGACCCGCAGGGCGGGGAAGTCCACGTGGCGTTCCAGTCTGGCGGTGTCCTGTTCGGCCAGCGCCTGGCGGATGCCGTGGATCGCCAGGTAAGGCCCCGCGGCGAGGTAGCCGACAAAGCCCGCGACCAGCAGGGCAGCCAGGGCGATCCACTTCTTCATGGCTAGAACTCCAGATCCAGGGCCGCGCACAGGTAATCGACGAACGGTGCCAGCGCGGCCAGATCGGCGGCCAGCACCTGGCGCAGTTTCGGCCCGGTCATCACGCTGTCCTCCAGTGAACGCCAGAACACGAAGTTCTTGTGCTTGAGATCGTCGATGAATTCGAACTCGGCCGGAAACCCACGCGGCGGCCGGGTCAGCATCTCGCTTTCCTCGAAGTCGAAGCGCCGGCGGAACTTCGGCGCGTGCGCGGCGGCTTTCCAGCTGCCGGGGTTGTCGAAGATGAACTGGCGCACCCGGCGCTGGGTATCCGGTTCCGGATGCCACAGCCCGGCGCCGACGAAGCACTCGCCCGGTTGCAGGTGGATGTAGAACGACGGCGCCGGCACCTGCTTGCGGCGCTCGTGGTACAGGCGCGCGCCCTGCCAGGGCTTGTAGGGCGACTTGTCGGTGGAGAAACGGGCGTCGCGATAGATCCGGAACAGCGAGCCGCCGACCGTCTTCGGATCGGAACGGAAATGTTCGCTGACCTGCGCCAGATCCGGCTGCAGGTCGGTCAGCAGGCGCAGGAATGGTTGCTTGACGTGCTCCTCGTACTGCGTCTTGTGCGCGGCGAACCAGGTCTTGTCGTTGTGCCGCGCCAGGCCGCGCAGGAACTTGAAACTGGCGTCGGAAAAATAACTGCTCACAGGCTCTGCTCCAGATCCCGGCCCCAGGCCTGCAACTGGTCGAGCAGGGCCTGCTTCGGGCCGTCGGTGGTGGGGGCCGCGCGCAGCGCGGCGATTTCTGCGTGGAAACTTTCGAAACCGTATTCGGAAAGCCCACTGTCGCCGGTCAGGCGCCGGCGGCGGTAATCGTCCCAGCGCAGGCGTTCGTCGGCGGTCAAGGTGGCCGGCCAGTTGCGTGCGCGGTAGCGGAACAGCAGTTCCGGCAGGCGCGGATCGCGGAAACCGAAGTCGCGCTGGCCCAGCAGTTCCGGCGGGGTGGCGCGCAGGTCGGGGAACCGGCGGCGGTCGCCGTCGCCCAGGAAACCGCCGTACAGCGAGGCATCGACATCGGGCACGGCGAACTCGCGTTCGCCGCCGAACACCCGGCGCACCTTCTCGGCCAGCGCCGGTCCGGCCGCGCGCAGGCGGATGGCATTGGCCTCGGTGATCAGCAGGTCGATGCCCAGGCGTTCGAGGTCGGCATCGCGCAGGTGCGCCAGCGCGACCAGCACCGGCGCCTTGTTCAGGTGGATTTCCTTCAGCGGAATGCGCGATTCGCCCGGCGGCAGATCGGCCGCGGGCGTGTACAGGCGATCGGCGATGGCCTCCGGCGCCAGGTGCAGCAGCGGATCCGGATCGGCATCCAGGTCGTACACGATGATGCGGTTGTCGTACTGCGGATGGCGTGCCAGCGGCAGCACCAGCGCCGCGCACATGCGGCTGGCCGGATAGCGCTGGGAAATATGCAGGACCGGCGTCATCGCCACCGTATCCAGCAGACTGGCGGCAAAGCGCTTGTCGCGCAGTTTCAGCGCGTACTCCCACAGGCGGGGCTGTGCCTGGCGCATCCGCCGGGCCATGCCGATGGTCGCGCGCACGTCGGACAACGCCTCGTGCGCATCGCCCTGGCGAACGTCGTTGGCCAGGGCCAGGTGTTCCAGCCGGAACGAGGTGACGCCATCCTCGCGCTGCGGCCAGACAATGCCGTCCGGACGCAGCGCGTGGGTCAGCCGCATCACGTCCAGCAGATCCCAGCGCGAATTGCCGCCGCGCCATTCGCGCTCGTAGGGGTCGAAGAAGTTGCGGAACAAGCCGTGGCGGACGAACTCGTCGTCGAAGCGCAGCGAGTTGTAGCCCAGCGTGCAGGTATCCGGCCGCGACATCTCGTCGGCGATGCGGGCGAAGGCCGCCGCTTCGTTGACGCCCTGGCGAGCGGCCTGCTGCGGGGTGATGCCCGTGATCAGGGTGGCGGTGGGCGAGGGCAGCAGATCGTCGGCGGGCTGGACGAAGAAATCGATCGGTTCCTCGATCGGGTTCAACTCCGCATCGGTGCGCTGGGCGGCGAACTGGGCGATGCGGGTGCGGCGCGGATCCGCGCCGAAAGTCTCCAGATCGTAGAACAGGAAGCTGGCGCTCACCGCGCTTCCGCCCCCAGCGGTTCCAGCCGACGGACCACCTCGGCATCCACCTGCGCCCAGTCCACCTGGTCCAGGCGTTCCCGTCCCCGGGTGGCGGCGACCAGCAGTTCGCGCTGGACGATGCTGCGCTCCAGCGCGACCCGATAGGGAATGCGCAGGAAGGTGACCATGGTGTAGTGCGGCACGAAGCGGCCCGGATGGCGCTCCTGCAGGGTCCGCTCCAGTTCACGCTGGAGCAGGAACGCCGCGTCGTCCACCTTGTCGCGCATTTCCACGTAGTTCTCCAGCGCCATTTCCTGGATTGCGCGCGCGTTCGGCTGGCGTTCGCGCTGGAAGGCGGCGAACGCCTCGGCGCGCTCCCCGTGGCGCTCCAGTTGCTCGGCCAGCGCCACGCAGTCCTCGAACGCGCAGTTCATGCCCTGGCCGTGGAACGGCACCATCGCGTGCGCGGCGTCGCCGAGCAGGACCGCGCGATCGTCGATGTACCAGTGGTCCAGGTACAGGGTGGCCAGCAGGCCGATCGGATTGCGGTGCCAGTCCTGCTCCAGTTGCGGAATCAGCGGTACCGCATCCGGGAAGTCGCGTTCGAACAGCGCGCGCGCCTGTGCCGGCGTGTGCACGGTATCGAAACCGGGATCGCCGTGGTTGGGCAGGAACAGGGTGACGGTGAAGGTCTTCTCGTCATTGGGCAGTGCGATGCACATGTAGTGGCCGCGCGGCCAGATGTGCAGGGCATTGGGTTCGATCTGGAAGCCGCCGTCGCGGCGGGCGGGATTTCCAGTTCCTTGTAGGAATGGTCGAGGGAAATCGGTGCGCTCGCCCAGATCGGTGCGCAGCCGCATCGCCGCGCGCAGCGACGATCCCGCGCCGTCGGCGCCGACCAGCGATTGGAAGTCGACCGGGTGACGGCTGCCGTCGCGATCGTCGATGAAGGTGGCCACCCGGTCCTGGAAATCCACCGTGTCCAGCTGGCGGTGGAAATGCAGCGACGCGCCGGCCTGTTCGGCCAGGTCGAGCAGGGTGATGTTGAGATCGCCGCGATGCACCGACCAGATCACCTCCGAATCGTCGCGACCGTAGCGCTGCAACTGCGGCTGGCCGTCGCGCGGATGGACCATGCGCCCGCGCATCATCACCGCCTGCTTCATCACCGCCTCGTCGGCGTCGGCCTGGCGCAACGCATGGCGGCCGCGCTCGGCCAGGGCCAGGTTGATCGAGCGGCCGCCGCCGTAGCCTTTGACGCGCGGGTCGCCGCGCTTTTCATACACGTCCACCCGCCAGCCCTTGCGGGCAAGCAGGGTCGCCAGCAGCGCGCCGGCCAGGCCGGCGCCGATGATGGTGAGGGAACGGTCGTTCGATGCGTTCAAGGGGTTGCTCCGGTCAGACGCCGCGCCAGGTCTCCACTTCCTCGACGAAGCGGTAGACGTCCATGAAACGGTTGTACAACGGGGTCGGCGAGATCCGGATCACGTCCGGTTCACGCCAGTCGCCAATCGTGCCGACCGACGCCAGGTATTCGAACAGGTCGCGTCCGCGCTCGCGACCGCCGACCACCCGCAGCGACAGCTGCGCGCCGCGCTGGGCCGGATCGGCGGGCGTGACGATCTGCAGCGCATCGCCGACGCGGGCGCGGATGAGCGCCTCCAGGAAGCCGGTCAGCTTCTCCGACTTGGCGCGCAGCGCGGCCATGCCGCCGGCCTGCGCGATCAGTTCCAGCGAGGCGCGCAGCGGGGCCAGGCCCAGGATCGGCGGATTGCTGAGCTGCCAGCCGTCGGCGCCGGGCGTGGGCACGAATTCGGGGCCCATCCTGAAGCGGCTTTCCTTCTGGTGCCCCCACCAGCCGGCGAAGCGCGGGCGATCGGTGTGCGCGTGCCGCTCATGCACGAAACAGCCGGCGACCGCGCCCGGCCCGGCGTTCATGTACTTGTAGTGGCACCACACCGCGAAGTCGGCGCCGCTGGTGTGCAACTGCACCGGCAGGTTGCCGGCCGCATGGGCCAGGTCGAATCCGACCACCGCGCCCTGCGCATGGCCGAGGCGGGTGATTTCCGCCAGATCGAACGCCTGTCCGGTGCGGTACTGGATGCCCGGCCACAGCACCAGGGCCAGGCGATGGCCATGCTCGCCGATGGCGCGCTCGATAGCCTGCATCGACAGCGTGCCGTCGGGCTGATCCGGTTCCAGCTCGATCAGATCGCGCGCCGGATCGAAGCCGTGGAAACGCACCTGCGATTCCAGCGCGTGGCGGTCGGATGGGAAGGCGCCGGCTTCCATCAGGATGGCCGGACGTTCGGCGGTGGGCCGGTAGAAGCTGACCATCATCAGGTGGAGATTGGCGGTCAGCGAATTCATCGCCACGACTTCGGTGGGCTGCGCGCCGACCACTTTCGCCAGGCCGTCGCGGACCAGTTCGTGATAGGTCATCCATTGCGCCGGTTCGGTGAAGTGCCCCTCCACCGCCTGATCGGCCCATTTGTCCAGCACCTCCTGTACGTATCTGCGCGCGCCGCGCGGCTGAAGGCCCAGCGAGTTGCCGCAGAAATAGAGCTGCTCGTTGTGCTTGTGCTTCGGAATCAGGAACTCGTTGCGCAGGGCGCGCAGCGGGTCGGCGGCGTCGAGGGCGATGGCATGGGTGCGGGACAGCGCGTCGGTCATGAAGAGGCCGGTGAAGATGGGGGAAGGACGGTGGTCTTGCGGTAGCTGGCCGGGAGTTCGCCGACTTCCGTACAGATCTGCAGGGCGTGCGGCCCCGCCGGAACATGCTCGCGCAGCGCGTGCAGCAGCGCCTCGGACAACTGCGTGCGCACGGCCTCGTCACGGCCGGGAAGGATGCGCAGGCGCGCATGGACGAACGCGCGCGCGGCATGGGCGTCGGTGCCGACCAGAAAGTCGGACAGCGCGACGGCGCGACTCTTGATCGCTTCCTCGTCGAAATGCCCGCTGTCGAGCAGGACCTGGTTGAGCCGCGACAGCAGCGCGCGCGCGTCCAGGGCGAGGTTGTCGGTGTATTGCAGGGTCAGGTGCGGCATGGGTCAGTCGAACCGTTGCCGGGACAGGCCCAGCCATTCCAGCGCGGTGCCGTGGTAGAGGCGGGCCTGTTCGGTTTCGCCCAGGGCCAGCGCGGCGATGCCGGCGCCGGGTTCCTGCTCGCCCAGCGGGAACGGATAGTCGGTGCCCAGCATCACCCGGTCGGTGCCGACCGTGTCCAGCAGGTAGCGCAGTGCGCGCGGATCGGCGACCCAGGAATCGAAGTACACGCGATCCAGGTATTCGCGCGGATTGCGGTGGTTGTCGGTGGCGACCAGATCCGGGCGCATGTTGAAGCCGTGCTCGATGCGTCCCAGGGTGTACGGGAAACTGCCGCCGCCGTGGGCGAAGCAGACCTTCAGCCCGGGCAGGCGTTCCAGCACGCCGCCGAAGATCAGGCAGCAGGCCGCGCGCGACTGTTCCGCCGGCATGCCGACCAGCCACGGCATCCAGTATTTCGGCATCGAGGCCGCGCCCATCATGTCCCAGGGATGCACCAGTATCGCGGCGCCCAGTTCGCTGGCGGCCTGGAAGAACTCGAACAGCTCAGGCGCGTCGAGGTTCCAGTCGTTGACGTGGCTGCCGATCTGCACGCCCTGCAGGCCGAGCTGATCCATACAGCGCTCCAGTTCCTGCACCGCCAGTCGCGGCGACTGCAGCGGCACCGTGCCGATGCCGGCGTAGTGGCGCGGGTAGTCGCGACAGGCCGCGGCGGTGTGATCATTGAGCGCCTGGTGCAGTTCCAGCGCCTGGTGCGGCTTGGCCCAGTAGCTGAACATCACCGGCACCGTGCTGATCACCTGCACCTGCACGCCGAACTTGGCGTAGTCGGCGATGCGCTCCACCGGATCCCAGGTCTTGGGCCAGATCTCGCGGAAGAAGCGCCCGTCCTTGTAGATGCGATGGCGGCCGTCGTCGCCATGGTGGATCACCGGAAAGCGCGCGTCGCCGTACTTGCTGGCCAGATCGGGCCAGTCGCGCGGCAGGAAATGGGCGTGGGTGTCGATCTTCAGCATGGGCGCTCAGGTATCCGCCATCACGTACTTGCCGGGCGCCGGGTTCAGGTGCCCGCAGCTGGCGCAGGTGCGCAGCTGGCGCGAGGAATAGAAGCGGTCGAACACCGGCGGGAAGTCGGTTTCGATGTTCTTGAGGATGAAGTACTCCTCGTAAAGTTGATGATTGCAGCGCTCGCAGTACCACAGCAGGCCGTCCTGCTCGTGCGGCAGCCGCCGGCGCTCGATCACCAGGCCGACCGAGTCGGGCATCCGCTGCGGCGAATGGGGCACGCGTGGCGGCAGCAGGAAGATCTCGCCGGCGCGGATCGGAATGTCGCGGACCGCGCCGTCTTCCTGGATCTTCAGCACCATCTCGCCTTCGAGCTGGTAGAACCACTCCGGCCCTTCGTCATAATGGAAGTCGGTGCGCTGGTTGGGGCCGCCGACCACCATGACGATGAAGTCACCCGCATGGATCACCTTGTTGCCGACTGGCGGCTTGAGCAGGTGGCGGTGTTCCTCGATCCAGGCCAGCAGGTTGATCGGTCCGGGCAGCATGTCAGCGTTCCTCGGGCAAGGCGGCGACGCACTTGAGTTCAATGGCGATGGGCGTGGGCAGGGCGGTGATGCCCAGGGTGGTGCGGCACGGCGCCCGCGCCGGGTCCGGGAAATGCTCGGCCCAGACCTGGTTGTAGGCCTTGAAGTCGCGGGCCATGTCGGTGAGGTAGACGGTCACGTCGACCAGATCCTCCCAGCGCGCGCCGCTGGCTTCCAGCACCGCGCGCACGTTGGCGAACACCGCGCGCGCCTGCGCCTGGATGTCGTAGCCGCGCACGCGGCCGTCGGCGAAGTAGTCGTTGCCGGGAATCGTGTCGGTGGCCGGGTCGCGCGGGCCGATGCCGGACAGGAACAGCAACGGGCCGACCCGGCGCGCGTGCGGATACGCGCCAACCGGCTCCGGTGCCGCCGTGGTCCGGATGCCTTCACTCATCGCGCCGGTCCCCGCGCGCGGGCATCCGCGCCAGCGCCTGTTCGTAGGTCGGGTGCAGGCGGTCGGCGGCGTCCACGTCCATGCCCAGTTCGCGCACGCGGCCGTCGAACAGGCTGTAGACCCAGCCGTGCACGGTCAGCGGCTGCCCGCGCGCCCAGGCGTCCTGCACCACGGTGGTCTGGCAGACGTTGAATACCTGCTCGATGACGTTCAGTTCGCACAGCCGCGCATGGCGCAGCGACTCGGTGTCCTCTTCGGCCAGGCGGACGGCATGCTTGGTCGCCACGTCGCCGACGTGGCGCAGCCAGTTGTCGGCCAGGCCGACCCGGGCGCCGGTCATCGCCGCATGCACGCCGCCGCAGCCGTAGTGGCCGACCAGCAGGATGTGCTCGACCTTGAGGATGTCGACCGCGAACTGGATCACCGACAGGCAATTGAGGTCGCCATGCGACATGACGTTGGCGATGTTGCGGTGGACGAACACCTCGCCCGGATCCAGGCCCAGGATCTGGTTGGCGGGCACGCGCGAGTCGGAGCAGCCGATCCACAGATAGCGCGGCGATTGCTGCTGCGACAGGCGCTTGAAGAAGCCGGGATCCTCGTGCTTGATCCGTTCGGCCCATTCACGGTTGTTGCGCAGCAGGTTCTCGAGTTCGCTATCAGTCATCGGCGGTATCCGGTTCTGGCGGGGGAGGGTGGAGCGCTCGGCGGTCCACCGCGTAGTTTGCGCCCATCGCCGTCGATCGTCAGCAGCCGGCCGTGTGCCGGACGGCGGGGAAGCGGGGTTTCAGCCCGTGGCGATGCAGACATTCCGCGCCTCGGTGAAGAACCGCATCGCCTCCATGCCGCCCTCGCGGCCCAGCCCGGATTGGCCCATGCCGCCAAACGGCGTGCGCAGATCGCGCATCAGCCAGGTGTTGATCCAGACGATGCCGGCATGCAGCCGCGCGGCCATGCGGTGGGCGCGGTCGAGATCGCGGGTCCAGATCATCGCGGCCAGCCCGTAGTCGCCGGCATTGGCCAGCGCCAGCGCCTGGGCGTCGTCGTCGAACGCCTGCAGGGTCGCCACCGGCCCGAAGATTTCCTCGCGGTTGCTGGCGCTGTCCGGTCCCAGCCCTTCGAGCAGGGCGGGTTCCACGAACCAGCCGCCGCGCGCCGATTCTCCGCCTCCGAGCAGGAAGCGGCCGCCTTCGGCGCGGGCGCGGGCGATGCAGGCGGTGACCTTGTCATGGTGTTCCTGCGATACCAGCGGACCGAGATCGGTGGCTTCGTCGGCGGGATCGCCGACCCGCAGCGCGCCAGCGCGGGCGCTGAACGCCTCGCGGAACTCGTCGTAAATGGCACGCTCCACCAGCAGGCGCGAGCCGCACAGGCAGATCTGCCCGGAGTTCTGGAAGGCCGAGCGCACCAGCGTGTCCAACTGGTTGCGCCAGTCGCTGTCGGCGAACACCAGGGTCGGGTTCTTGCCGCCCAGTTCCAGCGAGACCTTCTTCAACTGCGGGCCGGCCAGGGCGGCGATGCGCTGGCCGACCCGGGTGCTGCCGGTGAAGGACACCGCCTTGATCCGCGGATGCAGCACCAGCGGCTCGCCCACCCGCGGACCGGTGCCGTGCACGATGTTCAGCACCCCGGCGGGAAAACCGATCTCCGCGGCCAGTTCGCCCAGCATCGTCGCGGTCAGCGGCGTGACTTCCGAGGGCTTGGCGACCACGGTGTTGCCGGCGGCCAGCGCGGGCGCGATCTTCCAGGTGAACAGGTACAGCGGCAGGTTCCAGGGCGAGATCGTGGCGACCACCCCGAGCGGCTGGCGCAGGGTGTAGTTCAGGCCCGCCTCGCCGTGGTGCGCTTCGCTGCCGATCTGGGTGGCCGCGTGGGCGAAGAAACGCAGGTTGGCGACCGCGCGGGGAATCTCGATCTGGCGCGCCAGCCGGATCGGCTTGCCGCCGTCGCGGGATTCGGCCTGGGCGAACGCTTCCAGCCGGGACTCGACCGCGGCTGCAAGCCGTTCCAGCCAGGCCGCGCGTTCGGAACCGCGCAGCGAGGACCAGGCCGGCCAGGCGCGGGTCGCCGCCTGCACGGCCGCTTCCACGTCGGCCTCGTCGCCGTCGGCGAGGCGCGCGTATTCGCGGGTGTCGGCGGGCGCATGCACCGCGCGCCAGCCGCGGTTGCGGGCCGCCTGCGGCTGGCCGTCGATCCAGTGGGTCAGCGATAGCATGGCGCAAGCTTAACCCGGCCCGCGTCGATGGCCTGCTGCATTGCGGTCGGCGCGGAAACTCCCGCCGGAAGCCTCAGATGGACTGCATGCGGCCGCCATCCACCGCCAGGCTGACGCCGCTGATGTAGCCGGCGGCGGGCGAGGCCAGGAAGGCGATGGCCGCGGCCACTTCGGCCGCATCGGCGAAGCGGCCGGCCGGCACCGTGGCCAGCATGCCGGCGGCCACGACGGCTTCGTCCTTGCCGCTGGCGGCGCTGCGATCGTCCAGGATCTGTTGCAGGCGGCGGGTGCGGGTATAGCCCGGCAACACGTTGTTGACGGTGATGCCGTCGGCGCCGAGTTCGCGCGACAGGGTCTTGGCCCAGGACGCCACCGCGCCGCGGATGGTGTTGGACACGCCCAGGTTGGGAATGGGTTCCTTCACCGAGGTGGATACCACGTTCACGATGCGCCCCCAGCCGGCGTCGCGCATGCCCGCGACCACGAGGCCCGCCAGCAACTGGTTGGCGAGCAGGTGACGCTGGAACGCGTCGAGATAGGCACTCGCGTCGGCGTCGATGGCGCGTCCGCCCGGCGGACCGCCGGTGTTGTTGATGAGGATATGCACGGGCGATTTGGCCACCAGCGCCTCGACGCCCGCGCGCAGCGCGGCGGGCTCGGCCAGATCCGCCGCCAGCCAGCCATGCGACTGGCCCGGGGCGATCGTCGGCAGATCCGCGGCGACGTCCGCCAGCACCTCGGCCCGCCGCGCCAGCAGGGTGATGCGGGCGCCGAGCAGCGCCAATTCGTGCGCCGCCGCGCGGCCGATGCCTTCGGATGCGCCGCAGACCAGCGCATGGCGACCGGACAGGTTCAGATCCATCGACGTTCCTCGATATGCCGGACCGGCAGTTTACCGACTACCCATCCTGTAGGAGCGACGCTAGTCGCGATCGCGTGCAAGGGCGCGCGATGGCCCCAGCCGTGGGCAATTGTTCCGGTCGCGACTGGCGTCGCGCCTACGAGTCTATGGGAGCGAGATGAGTCGCGAGCTTTTCAACAAGGCGCGATTCAACAAGGCGCGATTTCGGCCAGAGATATGCGTTGGGTTCGGGAATTGCTGGTCCCTTCATCGCGACTGACGTCGCTCCCGCAGGGACGGGGGCGCGGGGCGTTCAACTCGCGCGGCGAGCCAGGCGGTCCAGCATCAGCGTGGCGATTTCGTGCGCGTTCGGGTCGTCCTGTTCGCGCAGGCCGGCGGCGGCGCCGCGGACATTGGCTTCGGGGTGATTCTGGCTGAGCTTGAACTTCAGCTCGAACCGTTCGACCCGGAAGCGGAAACCGATGATGCCGCGCAACTGGCTGGCGTGATCCTGGCGCTCGGGTTCGAACCGCCAGTCGTGGCCCACCCGGGCCTCGTTGGCGTGGCTCAGGCGATCGACGATGCCGGCGAGCGCGGCGGTGTCCTCGGTGGGTTCCAGCGTGCCGTACAGGTGTGCGATGGCGTAGTTCCAGGTCGGCACGCGCGCGGCGGTTTCCTTGTCCGGATACCAGCCGGGCGAAAGATAGGCGTGCGGGCCGTGCACGATCAGCAGGGCGGGGCCGGCGTGCCGCGCCTGCGGGTTGGGGCGTGCCCAGTGGCCTTCGATGAGGATGCGCTCGCCGTCGCGCGCGTACAGCACCGGCAGATGGCTGGCGAACGGCACGCCGTCGGCGTCGGTGGTGATCAGGGTGACGAAGGCGTCGCGCGCGATCAGCCGGTCCAGTTCACCCAGATCGGTTTCGTCGAAGGCGCGCGGGGTGTACATGCGCGCCCGGTCAGGCCCGGCCGCCCAGCTTCTGCACCATCAGCGCGGGCAGCGCGTCGTCGCCGTCGGCGTGCGGCGGGCCGACTTCATCCAGCGAGAAACCGCGTTGCAGCGCGTCTTCCTCGTCCAGTCCGTCGTAGGCGACGAACTCGGCGTCGAACAGCGCCGCGCGGGCGCTGTCCTCGCTGTCGTAGGTCAGGGTGTTGCCGTCGCTGTCCAGCACCTGCGCGGTGCCGGCTTCCAGCACGCGCAGGCGGGCCCAGATCAGGGTCCGGCCGAGCGAGGCCAGGTACCAGGCGTCACGGATCGCGTCGTTCATTTGATCACCAGTGAAAACAGCGTCAGCAGCCCCGACAGCGCCAGGGCGATGAAGATGACCAGCAACGAGATGCGTGCCGGCGCGGCCAGGCCGCTGAGCGAACTGTCGCGCAGCGGCTGGTAGCCTCGTGCCAGCAGCCAGCGCAGCGCGATCGGCTTGAGGAAGGCGCCTTCGCCCCACTGGCCGCCAAGCGCCGCGTGGCGATCCCGGATGTGCACCAGCGTGAGCGGCCAGAAGATCACGAACGCGCAGAAGCCGGCGATGGCGACGCCGACGAAGCACAGGGCAAAGAACAGCAGCATCGTTGCAATCTGCTCCGGCTCAGAACTCGGCGCTGCCGGGCGCGCGCGGGTAGGGAATGGCGTCGCGGATGTTGGTCAGGCCGCAGACGTAGACCACCAGCCGCTCGAAACCCAGGCCGAAGCCGGCGTGCGGCACCGTGCCGTAGCGGCGGAAGTCGCGGTACCAGCCGTAGTGGGCCGGATCCAGGCCGAACTGGGCCATGCGCGCGTCCAACACGTCCAGGCGCTCCTCGCGCTGGCTGCCGCCGATGATTTCGCCGATGCCCGGGGCCAGCACGTCCATCGCGGCGACCGTCCTGCCGTCGTCGTTCAGACGCATGTAGAACGCCTTGATGTGCTCGGGGTAGTTCATCACCACCACCGGACGGCCGACGTGCTGCTCGGTCAGCCAGCGCTCGTGCTCGGTCTGCAGGTCCAGGCCCCATTCAACGGGGAAGTCGAACTTCTTGCCGGACTTCTGCAGCAGGCCGATCGCATCGGTGTAGTCGATGCGCTCGAACGGCGCGTTGATGAAGGTTTCCAGGCGGGTGATCGCGTCCGGCTGCACGCGCTCGGCGATGAACGCCAGGTCGTCGCCGCGTTCGTCGAGCACCGCGCGGAACAGGTACTTGAGGAAGTCCTCGGCCAGGTCGGCGTCGGCGGCCAGATCCGCGAAGGCGATTTCCGGCTCGATCATCCAGAACTCGGCCAGGTGGCGGGTGGTGTTGCTGTTCTCGGCGCGGAAGGTCGGGCCGAAGGTGTAGACCTTGCTCAGCGACAGGCAGTAGGCCTCGACGTTGAGCTGGCCGGACACGGTCAGGAAGGTTTCCTTGCCGAAGAAGTCGCGCGAGAAATCCACCGCGCCCTTGCCGTCGCGCGGCAGGTTGGCCATGTCCAGGGTGGACACGCGGAACATCTGGCCGGCGCCTTCGGCGTCGGAGGTGGTGATGATCGGCGTGCTGATCCAGTAGAAGCCGCGCTCGTGGAAGAACCGGTGCACGGCCTGGGCCAAGCAATTGCGGATGCGGGTGACCGCGCCGAACAGGTTGGTGCGCGGACGCAGGTGGGCGACCTCGCGGAGGAATTCCAGCGAATGGGCCTTGGGCTGGATCGGATAGGTCTCCGGGTCCTCGACCCAGCCGACCACCTCGATCCGGCTGGCCTGGATCTCGAAGCTCTGGCCCTGGCCCTGCGAGGGCACCAGGGTGCCGGTGGCGACCACCGCGCAGCCGGCGGTCAGGCGCTTGATCTCGGATTCGTAATTGTCCAGACCGCTGGGCGCGACCACCTGGATGGCGGCGAAGCAGGAGCCGTCGCTGACATTCACGAAGGACAGGCCCGCCTTGGAATCGCGCCGCGTGCGCACCCAGCCGCGTACCGTGACCTCGCCGCCGGCCGGGATCTTGCCCGCCAGCGCATGTTCGACGCTCACCACCGTCATGACTTGAATCCTTCCGTAACAGGACTATTTATGGAACGGTGGAGTTTACCGGAGCGACGGGCCCAGCGGCTCGTCCACGGCCTATAATCGACGTCCCGCCTGGAGGAATGCATGGCCATCACCCTGACCCCCGTCGCCCTGGAGCGCGTGCAGCGTTTCGTCGAGCAGACGCCGGGCGCGCTGGGCCTGCGCTTCGGCGTCGCCCGCACCGGCTGCTCCGGTTGGGGCCATGTCGCCGATCTGGCCCGCGAGGAGCGCGAGGGCGACACCGTGTTCGAATACGAGGGTGTTCGCATCTACGTCGACGCGGACAGTCTGGCGCTGGTGGACGGCACCGAGATCGACTTCGCCAAGCAGGGCTTGGGCGAAACCTTCCTGTTCCGCAATCCCAACGCCACCGCCGAATGCGGCTGCGGCGAGAGCTTCACCACCCAGGCCGACGCCGCCTGATCGACGCCGCATGATCCGGGTTCCCGCCACGGCACTGCCGGCGGAGCGGGGCAGACGTTAAGCTTTCCGGCTTTCCGCACGGGAGCCGTCGATGTTCCGTTCACTGATGCTGGCCGCGCTGGTGGCCGCCACCGTGGTCGTGCCGTTGCGCGCGCAGCCCGCGACCGACAAGCACGCGGCGCTGGAAGCGCTGTTCGCCGCCGAATGGGAACGCGGCCTGCGCGAAAGTCCGGAGAACGCCAGTTACAACGGCGACAACCGCTACAACGACCGCTGGAGTGACCGCAGCCTGGACGCCATCGCCGGCATCGAGGCCAACGATCGCGCAGCGCTGGAAAAGCTGCATGCCATCGGCCGCGAGGGCCTGTCGCCGGCCGACCAGCTCAACTACGACACCTTCGAATGGAACCTGCAGCAGGCGGTTTCGCGCCAGCGCTTCAAGGAATACCTGCAGCCGATCGGCCACCAGGGCGGGGTGCAGCTGGCCGACGGCATGGCCGAGGTGGTGCCGTTCGCCAGCACGCAGGATTACCGCAACTGGATCGCCCGCCTGGGCGGCCTGGACACCCTGATCGACCAGACCCTGGTGCTGATGCAGCGCGGCGTGGCCGAAGGCTATATGCCGCCGAAGGTGCTGATGCAGCGGGTGCCGGCCCAGATCGCCGCGCAGATCGTCGACGATCCGTCGACGAGCCCGTTCTACCGCCCGTTCCTGAAGTTCGCCGACAGCGTGCCCGAAGCCCACCGGGCCGGACTGCAGCGGGAAGCCCGGCAAATCATCAGCGCCGAGGTGGTGCCTGCGTACCGCAAGCTGCAGGCCTATTTCAACCAGACCTATTTGCCGGCCAGCCGCGCCAGCATCGCCGCCACCGACCTGCCGGACGGGCAGGATTTCTATGCCGCGATGGCGGCGTACTACACGACCACGCCGCTGACGCCACGGCAGATCCACGACGTGGGCCTGAAGGAAGTCGCGCGCATCCGTGCCGAGATGGAAAAGATCAAGGCGCAGGTCGGTTTCCAGGGCGACCTGCACGCCTTCTTCGACCACCTGCGCAGCGACCCGAAGTACTTCTACAAGACCCCGGCCGAACTGCTGGAGGCCTACCAGGCCTTGTCCAAGCGGATTGATCCGGAACTGGTGAAAGCCTTCCACACCATTCCCCGGCTGCCCTATGGCGTGCGGCCCATCCCGGACAACGCCGCGCCCGACACCACCACCGCCTACTACCAGCCCGGCGCCGCCGACGGCAGCCGGGCCGGCTACTACTACGTCAACCTGTACAAACCCGAGACCCGGCCGAAGTGGGAAATGATGGCGCTGTCGCTGCACGAGGCGGTGCCCGGCCACCATTTCCAGATGGCGCGCGGCATCGAACTTCCGGACCTGCCAATGTTCCGCAAGACCGCCTACTTCGTCGCCTACGGCGAGGGCTGGGGCCTGTACGCCGAGCGCCTGGGCTACGACATGGGCCTGTATGACGACCCCTACGACCGCTTCGGCCAGCTCACCTACGACATGTGGCGGGCGGTGCGGCTGGTGGTGGACACCGGCATGCACTCGATGGGCTGGAGCCGCGAAAAGGCCATCGCCTATTTCAAGGACAATGCCGCCAAGACCGACCAGGACATCGTCAACGAGATCGACCGCTACATCGCCTGGCCGGGCCAGGCGCTGGCCTACAAGATCGGCCAGTTGAAGATCTCCGAGCTGCGCGAGCGCTCGGCCAAGGCACTGGGCCCGAAGTTCGACCTGCGCGACTTCAACGACGAGGTCCTCAACACCGGCTCGGTCCCGCTGGAGGCGCTGGAGAAGCGCATTGATGCGTGGATCGGGGAGCAAAAGGGGCGTCAGGCCGGTAGCGGCCCGGCCGAGAACGGCGGGAACGCCGGCCGTTAACGCCCCGTCGTCCCGGCGAAAGCGGGGACTCATTTCCGCCGGATGACTCTCCGGGGGCGGGCTGTGGGGCCAGGACAAAATCAAGGTGGATCCCGGCTTTCGCCGGGATGACGTCGGTTTTTGGCCCTTGCCGCGGAGCCATCTCCTCGTCGTCCCAACGAAAGCCGGGGCCCATTTCCGCGACCCGCCCGACGCCCAGGCTCCCTGGCCGGGTAGCCGGCGCCTCCCCCTCATTTGCCTCCAAGTCATTGACCTGCCATAATTTCCAGCTCCCTGCCGCCCCCTGCGGGCAGTGGGGTCCTTGCTCCACCGCGTCCAGCCGGGCGTCGGGGGGCTGTCCCGCCCGGCGCCGCGAGGCCGCAGGGCTTACATCCGAAAGGTAAAAACGATGCGTCACTATGAAATCGTGTTCCTGGTCCACCCGGACCAGAGCGAGCAGGTGCCGGCGATGATCGAGCGCTACAAGGGCTTGATCGAGAACGGCAATGGCAAGATCCACCGTCTGGAAGACTGGGGCCGCCGTCAGCTGGCCTACCCGATCCAGAACCTGGTGAAGGCTCACTACGTGCTGCTCAACATCGAGGCCGACCAGGCCGTGCTGAACGAGCTGGTGGAAACCTTCCGCTTCAACGACGCGATCCTGCGTCACCTGGTGATCAAGCGCGATGGCGCCGACACCGAACAGTCCCTGATCATGAAGAACAAGGACGAGAAGGGTGAGAAGTCGGAGCGTGGCGAGCGTCGCCGTCGCGACGATGACGAAGGCGAGAGCACCGAAGCTGCCGCCGAATCCTCCGACAACGCTGAAGCCGCTTAAGGAGCACACCCATGTCCAAGTTCTTCCGTCGCCGCAAGTTCTGCAAGTTCACGGCCGAAGGCGTGAAAGAGATCGACTACAAGGATCTCAACACCCTGCGCCAGTACCTGACCGAGACCGGCAAGATCGTCCCGAGCCGCGTCACCGGCACCAAGTCCCGCTACCAGCGCCAGCTGGCCACGGCGGTCAAGCGCGCGCGTTTCCTGGCGCTGATCCCGTACACGGACAACCACGACGTGTAAGCGTCGATGGCCGGGCGCCCAGGCGCCCGGCGGTGGAGCCTCTCCGCGAGGGGAGGTTCTTTCTTCACTGTCATTCGGACAGCCCACGCTGCGGGGCAAAACCCGCTAACGAATACGGAGCAATACGATGGAACTGATTCTTCTGCAGAAAGTGACCAACCTCGGCGTCCTCGGCGACAAGGTCAACGTGAAGCCCGGCTACGGCCGCAACTTCCTGGTCCCGCAGGGCAAGGCCGTGCCGGCGACCGCCGCCAACCTGGCCGAGTTCGAAGCCAAGCGCGCCGAGTACGAAGCCAAGGCCAAGGCCGTGCATGACGACGCCGAAGGCCGCCGCGCCAAGCTGGAAGGCGCTAGCGTGACCATCAAGGCCAACGCTTCCACCGAAGGCAAGCTGTTCGGTTCGGTCGGCCCGCGCGACATCGCCGAGGCTTTCACCGCCGCCGGCCTGCCGCTGGAAAAGAGCGAAGTGGTGATGGGCGAAGGCCCGATCCGCAACATCGGCGAGTTCGAAGTGATCGCCAAGCTGCATGCCGACGTCGAAACCGCCATCAAGGTGGTGGTCGAAGCCGAAGCCTGATAAACCGGGCCATGCGGTAGCGGAACGGGCGCCTCGCGGCGCCCGTTTCCATTTGTATCCCGACGCCTTGTGTCCCGACACGTCTCGTTGAACGGGGCACGCAGGCATCGCGTTGCCGTCCGTCGGCGCAATGCGTCCTTCACCGGCCGGGTCTCAGTTGCTGAGATTCCCACCGGTTATCCACATGGTTATCTGCAACCACCCTCCGGTGGAGCGACTACCATGACCAGTCCCGTTTCGTTCGTCCCGCACCGGTCACAGGAGTCCGTCGCCCCCATGTCCGCCCGCCAAGGTTTCCGCAACGACCCGCAGGATGCGCGTATCGAACAGTTGCGGGTACCGCCGCACTCCATCGAGGCGGAACAGGCGGTGCTGGGCGGCCTGATGCTGGCCCCGGAAGCCTACGACCGGATCAACGACAAGCTCACCGACAACGATTTCTACCGGCGCGATCACCAGCTGATCTACCGCGCCATCAGCGAACTGGCCGAACGCAATCGTCCCTACGATGCGGTGACCCTGGGCGAATGGTTCGAATCGCAGGGCCATCTGGAACAGGTTGCCGGTGGCGCCTATCTGATCGAGCTGGCCAGCAGCACGCCGTCCGCCGCCAACATCGTGGCCTATGCGGAAATCGTCCGTGACAAGGCGGTGATGCGCCAGCTCATCGACGTCGGTACCGGTATCGTCAACGACGCCTTCCTGCCCGAAGGCCGCGAGAGCGCCGAACTGCTGGCCGTGGCCGAGCAGAAGGTGTTCGCCATCGCCGAGGCCGGCGCGCGCGGGCGCACCGACTTCGTCGGCATGAACTCGGCGCTGAAGGATGCCTTCGAGGTCCTGCAGAGCCGCTTCGAGAACGGCGGCAACGTCACCGGCCTGCCGACCGGCTACACCGACTTCGATCAGATGACCGCCGGCCTGCAGCCAACCGACCTGATCATCCTGGCCGCGCGTCCGGCCATGGGCAAGACCACGTTCGCCCTGAACATCGCCGAGTTCGCCGCCATCAAGTCGAAAAAGGCGGTGGCGGTGTTCTCGATGGAAATGTCCGCGGCCCAGCTGGCGCTGCGCCTGATTTCCTCCAATGGCCGCATCAACGCGACCCGCCTGCGTACCGGCCAGCTGGAAGACGAGGACTGGAGCCGCGTCACCAGCGCGATCCGGATGCTCAAGGAAACCAAGATCTTCATCGACGACACCCCCGGCCTGTCGCCGGAGGTGCTGCGCTCCAAGTCGCGCCGGCTCAAGCGCGAGCACGACCTGGGCCTGGTGGTCATCGACTACCTGCAATTGATGTCCGTGCCCGGCAACAGCGAGAATCGCGCGACCGAAATCTCCGAGATTTCGCGCTCGCTCAAGGGCTTGGCCAAGGAGCTGAATGTTCCGGTGATTGCGCTGTCCCAGCTCAACCGCTCGCTGGAAACGCGTACCGACAAGCGTCCGGTGATGGCCGACCTGCGCGAATCCGGCGCCATCGAGCAGGACGCGGACATGATCGTGTTCATCTACCGCGACGACTACTACAACAAGGAAAACTCGCCGGACAAGGGCCTGGCCGAAATCATCATCGGCAAGCAGCGTAGCGGCCCGACCGGCTCATGCAAGCTGAAGTTCTTCGGCGAATACACCCGCTTCGACAACCTGTCGCACGATTCGATCGGCAGCTTCGAATAAGCATCGCGATGCCGCTCGCCCTCGTCTGGTTCCGCAACGATCTGCGCCTGGACGACAATCCGGCGCTGCAACTGGCATTGGAGGAGGGCTACACGCCGGTGCCGGTGTACCTCCATGCACCGGACGAAGAGGGCGGCTGGGCGCCGGGCGCGGCGTCCGATGCCTGGCGGCATCGTTCGCTGGCCGCGCTGGACGCCGACCTGCGCGCACGCGGCTCGGCGCTGCATCTGCGCAGCGGCCCGACCATCGAGAACCTGCAGGCGCTGCTGCGCGACAGCGGCGCGCGCGCGGTGTTCTGGAACCGCAAATACGAACCGGCCACCCAGCCACGCGACGCCGCGCTGAAGAAGCAACTGCGCGAGCAGGGACTGCGGGTGGAAAGCGCCAACGGCAGCCTGCTGTTCGAGCCCTGGGACCTGGCGACCGGGCAGGGCACGCCGTACCGGGTGTTCACGCCGTTCTGGCGCAACGCGCGGGCGCGCTGGGAGGCGCTCGCTCCGCGCTGGCGGACTCGATGGCGCGCGCCGGCGCGGTTGCCGGCGCACGGCGTGGCAAGCGGCGTGCCGCTGGAAGCGCTGGGACTGGCCCCAGCCATCGGCTGGGATCGGGGATTCCGGGACCACTGGCAGCCTGGCGAGGCAGGCGCGACGGAAGCGCTGGAAGTGTTCATCGAGGGCGCGTTGCGCGGCTACCGCGAGGATCGCGATCGACCGGACCGGGTGGGAACTTCGCGGCTGTCGCCGCATCTGCACTTCGGCGAGATCGCGCCATGGCGCATCGCCGCCACGCTGGAGCAGGCGCGCTCGGCGGCCAACGCCGCCGATGTCGAAGCCTATCTGCGCGAGCTGGGCTGGCGCGAGTTCGCCTGGCACCTGCTGCATCACTTCCCGCACACCGCCGAACGCAACCTCAACCCGCGCTTCGACGGGTTCGACTGGGCCGCTCCCGAGGCCGGCGTCCTGGAGGCCTGGCAGCGTGGACGCACCGGCGTGCCCATCGTCGATGCCGGCATGCGCGAGTTGTGGGCCACCGGCTACATGCACAACCGGGTGCGGATGATCGTTGCCAGCTTCCTGACCAAGCACCTGCGCCTGCACTGGTTGCATGGCGCGCGCTGGTTCTGGGACACGCTGGTCGATGCCGACCTGGCCAACAACACCCTGGGCTGGCAATGGACCGCCGGCACCGGTGCCGATGCGGCGCCGTATTTCCGGGTGTTCAATCCGGTCGCGCAGGCGCGCCGGTTCGATCCGCAGGGCGACTACATCGCCCGCTGGGTGCCGGAATTGCGTGGACTGCCGCTGCCGGCACGCTTCGCGCCATGGGAGTCGCCGGCGCTCGCCGCGCGGCTGGCCCCGGACTATCCCGCCGCGCCGCGGGTGGACCTGGCCGAAGGCCGCGAGGCGGCGCTGGCCGCATACCGGGCCAGCGGCGGCTGAGTCCGCGTTGACGCCTTTCGCCGCCGCGTGCTTCACTCGAACGCAGCGAAGGGAGGGCAGCATGGCGACCAAGAAAGGGCCGGGCAAGCCGCGCCGCGAGGCGATGTCGCGGGTGGATACCGCCTGGCTGCGGATGTGCCGGCCGACCAATCCAATGATGATCACCGGCGTGTTGATGTTCGACGAGCCGATGACGCTGGAACGGCTCAAGCAGGTGATCCGCAAGCGCTTCCTCGCCTATCCGCGCTTCCTCCAGAAAGCGGTCGACACCGCCGCCGGCGCGGCCTGGGTGGAAGACACGAATTTCGATATCGACTGGCACGTGCGCCTGTCCGCATTGCCCGGCCGCAGCGATCCGCAATCTGAAAAGCGCGCGCTGGAACGTTTCGTCAGCCAGATGGCGTCCACGCCCCTGGACAAGACCAAGCCGCTCTGGCAATTCCATCTGGTCGAGCGTTATCGCGGCGGCTCCGCGCTGGTGGCGCGCATCCACCACAGCTATGCCGACGGCATCGCGCTGGTGCAGGTGCTGCTGTCGCTCACCGACACCACCCGCAAACCGGATCGCGGCAGCGAACTGCGCGCGGCCTGGCTCAAGCAGGACGGCGTGGAGGTGGTGCGCCGGGTCGGCGCCATCGATCGCTACGTCAAGCTCGGCGGCAAGATGCTCGGCAAGGGCATGGAGATGTACCGGGATCCGACCCTGGCGACGATGCTGGCGAAGGAGGGCGGCGAAATCGGCCGCGAACTGCTGGCGGCGTTGGCGCTGTCCGATGATCCGCCCACGCTGCTGCGCGGGCCGCTGGGCGTCAGCAAGCGGGTGGCCTGGGCCGAGCCGCTGGATCTGGAAGAGGTCAAGGCGGTGGGGCGCGCCTGCGACTGCACGGTCAACGACGTGCTGATGGCCACCGCGGCCGGCGCGCTGCGCAGTTATCTGATCGAACGCGGTGAGAACGTCGATGGCGTGACCCTGCGTGCGACCGTGCCGGTCAACCTGCGGCCGCTGGAGCACGCGCGCAAGCTGGGCAACCACTTCGGTCTGGTGTTCCTGGATCTGCCGGTCGGCGAGGTCAATCCGATCCGCCGGGTGGAGCGGGTCGCCAGCTGCATGAACAGCTTGAAGAATTCTCGGCAAGCCATTGTTGCATTTGGACTTCTTGCCGCGCTTGGGATGGCGCCGGCGGCGCTGCAAGGCGTGGCACTGGAGCTCTTCAGCCGCAAGGCCACCGCGGTGGCCACCAATGTCCCCGGGCCGCAGCAACCGCTCTACATGGGCGGGAGCCGGGTCCGCGACATGATGTTCTGGGTGCCGCAGACCGGTTCCATCGGCATCGGCGTGTCGATCCTCAGCTACAACGGCCGTGTGCACTTCGGTCTGATCGCCGACGCCAAGCTGGTGCCGGATCCGGATGCGGTGATCCGCCGGTTCGGGCCGGAGTTCGAGAAGCTGTTGTATCTGGCGCTGATGGGGAACTGGGATTACACGCTCGACGCCGGCGCGGCCGAGTCGATGCTGGAGGAAACCACGCCAGCAAGCTGAACAGGAAGGTGCATGCTTTTCCGGATCTTCACGGTGCTTTAGCTATCAGACAGAGCCGACTCGGTATTTTTTGCCGACGCTGAATGATTTGGCGGGATGCGTTCCCACACGACGAGGAGATGTCCATGAACAAGTACACCGTCAAGACCACGCTCATTGCGCTTGGCGCCGCGGTGGTGTTGAGTTCCTGCGCCAGCTATACCGGCCAGACCAACGATCCCAATGATCCCAACCGCACCCGCACCGGTGCGCTGATCGGCGCCGGCATCGGTGCGGCGGTCGGCCTGCTGAGCGGCAAGGATGCGACCGATCGCCGCCAGCGCGCGCTGATTGGCGCCGGTGTCGGCGGCCTGGCCGGTGGTTCCATCGGTGCCTACCAGGATCGCCAGGAAGCCGAACTGCGTCGCCAGACCGCGGGCACCGGCATCGACGTCAGCCGCGACGGCGACGTGATCAAGCTCAACCTGCCGGATGGCGTGACCTTCGATTTCGGCAAGGCCGATCTGAAGCCGCAGTTCTATCCGGCGCTCAACAACGTCGCCCGCACCCTGTCCGAGTACAACCAGACCATCGTGGAAGTGACCGGGCATACCGACAGCGTCGGCAGCGATGAGGTCAACCAGCGCCTGTCCGAGCAGCGCGCCGCTTCGGTCGGCAACTACCTGATTGGCCAGGGCGTGCTGCGCGAGCGCTTCGAGATCGTCGGCATGGGCAAGCGCTATCCGATTGCCAGCAACGACACCGACTCCGGTCGCGCGCTCAATCGCCGCGTCGAGATCCGGGTGCTGCCGGTGCGTTCCTGAGCATCGCGACATCCGCGGAATGAAACAGAAAGGGCCGCGCAAGCGGCCCTTTCTGTTTTCGTCTTCCGCCGCGATTGACACGTTTGCGGGAAGATCAGAATCCTCGTCGCCGGCATTCGCCATCCAGTCGCCTGGCATCGACGTTGCGGCTGTAGTTCGCCGCTTCGCTGGCCGGCATGCCTTCGATCAGCGCCTGGTACATGCCGAGCCGCTTGATCCGCCGGCCGAGCGGGCCATTGACCTTGTTCTCCTCGGCGACCATGCCGGCATAGAGGATGGTGAACAGCTGATCCACCAGCAACGCGTCCTCGCCGTAGGCGGCGGACAGGCCGGTGATCCAGGCCAGCACGGCGGGATTGGCCTGCGCGCCGGTGCGGTCGTACACGCGCACGAAATCCTCGTACAGGCGGTAGGCGCCGTGGCGTGCCGCCAGCGCCTGCAACTCGCCGAAATACCAGGCATCGCGCGGGGCGAAGCGCGGTGCGCCCGGCGGCGTCAGGTAGACGCACCAGTCGTCGAACTGGCCGCGATCGAATTCGATCCGCGCGCCATCGGACAGGGTCTTGAAGTGCCGGCGCATGCCGCTCAGGCGAAGCGGTCGGCCAGCGCGTCGGTGACCTGCACCAGCGCGTCGACGATGGCCGGGTCCGCGGCGCTGTGGCCTGCCAGCACCACCCGCAGTTCGGCTTCCGGCCACGCCTGCGCCAGATCGTGGGCGCTCTTCATCGGGCAGATGATGTCGTAGCGGCCGTGCACGATGGTGGCGGGAATGTGCCGTATGCGGTCGACGCCGTGCAGCAACTGGTCCGGTTCCAGGAACACGTGGTGACGGAAGTAGTGGGCCTCGGCGCGGGCGACGCTGACGGCGACCTTGGGATCCTCGAAGTTGCCGGCTTCGGCGGGATCGTGGACCAGGGTGGTGCTGCCGCCTTCCCAGTCGCTCCACGCGCGCGCGGCCTCCAGCCGGACCGCCGGATCCGGGCCGTCCAGGCGCCGCCAGTAGGCTTCGACCATCTCGTCGCGCTCGGATTCGGGGATGTAGGCCAGGTAACGCTCCCAGCGTTCCGGGAAGATCCAGCGCGCGCCGCCGTCGAGTTCGTTGAACCAGCGCAGTTCGCCCGGCCGGCCGAGGAAGATGCCGCGCAGCACCAGCCCGAGCACGCGGTCCGGATGCGTCTGCGCATAGGCCAGCGACAGTGTGGAACCCCACGAGCCGCCGAACACGACCCAGCGTTCGATGCCGAAGTGCTCGCGGATCCGCTCGATGTCGGCGACCAGGTGCCAGGTGGTGTTGTCGCGCAATTCCGCCGCCGGCGTGGAACGGCCGGCGCCGCGTTGGTCGAACAGCACGATGCGGTAGCGCGCCGGGTCGAAGAAGCGCCGGTGGTAGGCGGATAGGCCGGCGCCGGGACCGCCATGCAGGAACAGCACCGGCAGCCCGTCGGGGTTGCCGCATTCCTCGATGTACAGCGTATGCAGGTCGTCCACGGCCAGCCGCTGGGTGCGGTAGGGCTCGATCTCGGGGTACAGCTCGCGCACGTGGGGGATCCTTTTCCGTTTGCGCGAAGGATAGCGCAGGCGCGTCTCCGGCCATGGGCACTAGCTGAATTTCATCACCTGTCAACCCGTTTCGCGCACGGTCCGGGGTTGCCACAATCGGCATCCCACCCGGACGTCCGGGTCTTTTTCGACGGAAGCAATGCAAGACAAGAATCCGAAGCTGGCCCTGCAGATCGCCCAGACCATCGCCACCGAGATCGGCGCCCAGACCTCGCAGGCGCAGGCGGCCATCGCGCTGCTCGACGAGGGCGCCACCGTCCCCTTCATCGCGCGCTACCGCAAGGAAGTCACCGGCGGACTGGACGACACCCAGCTGCGCAATCTGGAAACGCGCCTGACCTACCTGCGCGAGCTGGAGGATCGCCGCGCCGCGGTGCTGGCGAGCATCGGGGAACAGGGCAAGCTGACCGACGAACTGCGCGCCGACATCGAAGCTGCCGACAGCAAGGCACGGCTGGAGGATCTGTACCTCCCGTACAAGCCCAAGCGCCGCACCCGCGCCCAGATCGCGCGCGAGGCCGGGCTGGAGCCACTGGCCGACGGCCTGCTGGCCGATCCCTCGCAGGCGCCGGAAACCGCCGCCGCCGCCTATGTGGATGCGGAGAAGGGCGTGGCCGACGTCAAGGCCGCGCTGGATGGCGCGCGTGCGATCCTGATGGAGCGCTGGGGCGAGAACGCCGCGCTGGTCGGCGAACTGCGCGACTGGATGCACGAGGTCGGCGTGATCCGCGCACGCGTGGCCGAAGGCAAGGAAAACGAGGGCGCCAAGTACCGCGACTATTTCGACCACGCCGAACCGCTGGCGAAGATTCCCTCGCACCGGCTGCTGGCGCTGTTCCGCGCGCGCCGCGAGGAAATCCTGCTGCTGGATCTGGATCCCGGCAACGAGGCCGAAGCGGGCCACCTGTTGGCCGAAGGGCGGGTGGCGAAACACGCCGGCGTCGCCGCGCAGGGCCGTCCGGCCGACAAGTGGCTGCTGGATGCGTGCCGGCTGACCTGGCGCGCCAAGTTGCACATGCACCTGCTGCTGGATCTGTTCAACCAGGCCCGCGAGAAGGCCGAGGCTGAAGCCATCGCGGTGTTCGGCGACAACCTGAAGGATCTGCTGTTGGCCGCGCCCGCCGGTCCCAAGGCCGTGCTGGGCCTGGACCCGGGCCTGCGCACCGGCGTGAAGGTGGCGGTGGTGGATCGCACCGGCAAGCTGGTCGATACCGCCACCATCTATCCGCATGAGCCCAAGCGCCAGTGGGATCAGTCGCTGCACGTGCTGCGTGCGCTGTGCATCAAGCACCAGGTGGAACTGATCTCGATCGGCAATGGCACCGCCAGCCGCGAGACCGACAAGCTGGCCGGCGATCTGATCAAGCTGGCACCGGAACTGAAGATGCAGAAGATCGTGGTCAGCGAAGCCGGCGCGTCGGTGTACTCGGCTTCCGAATTCGCCGCCCGCGAATTCCCCGGTCTGGACGTGAGCCTGCGCGGCGCGGTGTCGATCGCACGCCGGTTGCAGGATCCGCTGGCCGAACTGGTGAAGATCGAACCCAAGGCGATCGGCGTGGGCCAGTATCAGCACGATGTCGATCAGTTCCGGCTGGCGCGCGCGCTGGATGCCAAGGTCGAGGACTGCGTGAACGCGGTCGGCGTGGACGTGAATACCGCCTCGGCGGCGCTGCTCACCCGCGTGTCGGGCCTGTCCTCCAGCGTGGCCGACAACATCGTGGTCTACCGCGACGCCAACGGCGCGTTCAGGTCGCGCAAGGAACTGCTGAAGGTCCCGCGCCTGGGCGAGAAGACCTTCGAGCAGTGCGCCGGCTTCCTGCGCATCGCCGATGGCGACCAGCCGCTGGACGCCTCCTCGGTGCACCCGGAAGCCTATCCGGTGGTCGAGCGCATCCTGGCCAAATGCGGCCGGGAGGTGAAACAGATCATCGGCGACGCCGGTTTCCTGCGCGGCGTGCGCGCCGAGGAATACACCGACGAGAAGTTCGGCGTGCCGACCGTGCGCGACATCCTCAAGGAACTGGAGAAGCCCGGCCGCGATCCGCGTCCGGAGTTCAAGGCCGCGCGCTTCGCCGACGGCGTGGAGGACATCAAGGACCTCAAGCCGGGCATGATCCTGGAAGGCGTGATCAGCAACGTGGCCGCGTTCGGAGCCTTCGTCGACATCGGCGTGCACCAGGACGGCCTGATCCACATCTCCGCGCTCGCCGATCGCTACGTCAAGGATCCGCGCGAAGTGGTCAAGGCCGGCGATATCGTCAAGGTGCGGGTATTGGAAGTGGACATCGCGCGCAAGCGCATCGCATTGACCCGACGCCTGGACGATACGCCGCCACCCGTGCGCGAGGAGCGTGGCGTGCAGGGCGCGCGTGGGAACAACGGAGGCGGAAACGGTCCGCGCAACGGCCGTGATGGCGGTGGGCGCGGGCAGGGCGGTACGCCGCGTCCGTCAGCGCCTCCGGCCGACAACGCGCTGGCCGCGGCTTTCGCGCGGGCACGCGGGAAGGATTGAACCCGCGGTTGGTGATAAGCGAATTCTTCTTGCCTCGCACTTGATAGGGGTGCCGAAGGCGGGGGAGGGCAAACCGGCAGGGGGGCATCGCGCGAACAGCGCCCCCATCCGGCGCTTCGCGCCACCTTCCCCCGCAAGCGGGGGAAGGGCAGATGATCTTGCGACCGAGCGTTGGACGCTTCCTTCCCCGCCTTGCGGGGAAGGTCAGATGGTCTTGCGATTGAGCATTGGACGCTTCCTTCCCCCGCTTGCGGGGAAGGTGCCGAAGGCGGATGGGGGCGAAACCGATAGGGCGGCACCGTGCGAAAGGCGTCCTCATCCGGCGCTTCGCGCCACCTTCTCCTGCCAGCAAGAGAAAGGTGATGCCATTCAAGGCCAGCGCATCTCGCCCTTGCTGACCTTGGCGCTCAGTTCCAGCGAGGACACGCCGCCCAGTTGCGGGTAGCGCGCCTTCATCACCGCGATCAGCGCGGCCGAATCCTTCGCCCTGGCCGCTTCCTCGTCGTAGGCGCGGATGTAGTCGGCGGTGAAGCGCACCGCGTCCAGGCCCTGCGGCGCGTTCGGTTCGAAGTGGCCCGGAATCACCGTTTCCGGCTTCAGCGCGGCAATCCGATCCAGCGTGGCCAGCCAGTCGGCGTGCGATTGCGGCGTCTGGGTGTCGGCCATCCACACGTGTTCGCCGGCGACCACCGGGATGCCACCAACCACCGCGCGGATCGAGGGAATCCAGACGATGCTGCGATCCGGCGTAGGGCCGTCCAGGCCGCCGATGTGCAGTTCCTGGCCTTCCAGATCCAGGCGATCGCCTGCCAGCGGCTCGGGCACGACGACCTGCTTCGGCGCACCCGCGCCCAGGATCGGACCCCAGTGCGCCAGCTTGCCCGCACTGGTTTCGCGGATGTGGGCGATGGTCTGCGGGGTGGCCAGGATCTTGGCGTCCGGGAACGCTGCCTTCAGCGTCTCCAGGCCGAAGTAGAAATCCGGATCGCCGTGACTGATGTAGATCGTGGTCAGCCGCTTGCCGGATGCCTTGATCCGGTCGACCAGTTTCGCCGCGTCGACGGCGGAGAACTGCGCGTCGATCAGCACCGCGTCCTCGCGACCGGTCACCAGTACCGAGGACACCGCGAAAATGCCATCCGGCGCGGGGTTGTAGACGTCCAGTCGCAGCGGTTGCGCGATGGGAACGGCGGCCTGCGGCGCACCGGTGGCCCGCGCGGTCTGCGGCTCATTCGGCGGCGGATTGCCGCAGGCGGCCAGCGCCAGGGCGACGCTGCCAGCCAATATCAGGAGGCGTGCATTCATGGGAGTTTCTCCGGTGGTGGAACGCGAACGCACGGGCCCGCGGACGGGTCCGTGCGGCATGCGCCTCAGTAGGCGGCGGTGATGATCTGGCGCGGATGGCGCGCCTGTTCGATCTCGGCGACGAAGGCATCGGCATAGTCGGCGTAGCTGATCGCGCTTTTGCCGTCGGCGTCGGCCAGCAGTGCGCCGACCTGGATACGGAATTGTCCGCGCGCTTCGCCCGGACCGATTTCCGCGGCCGGCGAGAAGAATGTCCAGGCCAGATCGTTGGTGGCCTGGTAGCGCTTGAGCGCGTCGCGGTGCGCCAGCGCGACCGGCTTGTAGGCGGCGGGGAAATCCGGCACGTCGACCAGCTGCACGCCGGGTGCCACTTCCAGGCTGCCGGCGCCGCCGACCACCACCACGCGCGGAATGCCGGCTTCGCGGGCGGCGGCGATCAGCGCGTCGCTGACGTCGGCCAGGCGGGATTCGGCGCCGGGTTGCGGACCGTAGGCGCTGGCCAGCACGTCATGGCCACGCACGGCGGCGACCAGGGCGTCGTGATCCTCCAGTGGGGCGATGACGATGCGGGCACCGTCCAGTTCCGGCGGGAGATCAGTGTCGCGGCGGACGATGGCGGTGACATCGTGGCCGCGGGCGATGGCGTGGGCGGCGATCTGGCGGCCGATTTTGCCGGTGGCGGCGACGAGGGCGATTTTCATGGCGGGCTCCGGGTGAGGGGGAAAGTGGAGTCACTGTAAGGAGCTGAAAGCGGACGAAAAACCGCGTATAAGGCATTTGTTTGTTGCATGAATCGAGCAAGTCATGGATCGGATGACCGCAATGGGGGTGTTCGTCGAGGTCGCCGAGCGCGGCAGCCTGACCGCCG
>OFCZ01000028.1_pt1 | contig 56751 bp, 46 predicted proteins | sample 1521011 | NCBI WGS metagenome assembly OFCZ01 (sample SAMEA2532532, study PRJEB24079) | metagenome | biome: bacteria; feature: seaside; material: soil | place: India | collected 2012-02-01 | depth 0.1 m | reverse complement strand
CCACCGCTCGGAAGCCAAGAGCTCGCGACTCACGTCGCTCCCACAGGAAGCCGTCCGGAACCGGATGGACAAGAAAAACCGACGCATTGCGCCGGTTTTTCCTGGGTCTTTCGATTCGGATTCGCGACGGACGCCGCTCCCGCATTCCAGAGGAAGCGGATCAGTTCCCCGGAGTGAGTTGCGGCATCGGCATGGCGTTGGCGGGAACGGTCGGATCCGGGTCCTCGTCGTTGAGGTAGTCCGGCAGCGATTGATCCTGTTCCTGCCGCTTGCCTTCGATCTGGTAGGCGCGACGCTGCATCCACGAATCGCGGACCAGCGTGTAGTCGTCGACCGCGCCTTCGCGCAGGCTGTCCAGCGACAGCAGCTGGGCGCGGGTGTCGACCAGGTTCAGGCCCTGCAGGAAGATGCGGGTCTTGTCGTCCTCGATGTAGCGCACCGGGCTGAGCGGAATGTCGCCGGCCAGGCCGAACACGTCACGCACCGTGCGCGGGCCGAAGAACGGCAGTTCCACGTAGCGCGACTTCTTCCAGCCCCAGACGCCCAGGGTCTGGCCGAAATCCTCGCTGCGGCGGGGCAGCTTCGCGTCGGAAGCCGGATCGAAGATGCCGCCGACGCCCAGCGTGGAGTTCAGCAGGAACCGGCCCAGCGCCTGGCCGGCGTACTTGGGACGGCCTTGCAGCAGGTGGTTGATGGCGGCCAGCGGCTGGGTCAGGTTGTCGAAGAAATTGCTCACGCCCAGTCGCATCGGTCGCGGCACCACGTTGGAATAGGCGCGGGCCAGCGGGCGCGCGACCGCGCGGTCCACCGCGTTGTTGAAGCGGTGCACCTTGCGGTTGAACTTCTCCCACGGGTCGTACGTCGCCGGCGAGGACACCGCGGCGGGCAGGGTGGGATCGGCCACCGCACCGCCGTAGATGGCGGCGAAGTCGTCTTCGGCACTGGTGGCGGGCGCACCGGCATCGGTGGTCGCGGCGGTGACCGGCACTTCCACCGGCGGAACCGCGGCGCCGGGATCCGGTGCGATTGCGGTTGTGGAGGAAGGCGCGGTTTCGGCCGTGGCCACCGGGGCGCTGCCGTCGATCACGGTGGCGTCGGCGGCGGGATCCGGAGCGGAGGCCGTCTTCGGCGCCGACGCGCAGGCGGTGGCCAGCGCGGCGAACAGGAGCACGGAGCAAAGTCGGAAGGTATTCATCCCGTTTCCTTGGAATCTCGGGGGAGGGTCAGACCGGGAATTCCAGTCCCGGCGTCAGGCGGTACGCGGCGCACAGATCGGTGAAGCCGGCTGGCTGGCCTTCGATGGCCACCGTGCCGCCGGCCGCGCGCAGCCGCGCGGCCAGTTCGGCCAACAATGCCAAGCCCGCGCTGTCCACGGTAGTGACATTGGTCAGGACGATGCGTTGCGCGCCAGACACCTTGGCCAGCTGTGGCCACAGCGCGACCGCCGCGGCGCGATCCAGCGCGCCGCGGAACACCAGCGCGTCGCCCTCGCGGGCGACGCCGGCGTCACTTCTTGCCGCTGGCGTTGGCATTGGTCTGCAACTTGCCGGCACGCAGGTCGGCGGCGACCTGGCTGATCGATTTCTGCCGCAGCGGAGTGTCGAACTGGGTCTTGAACGTCTGCACGAACGAAACGCCCTCCACCATCACGTCGAACACCTTCCACTTGCCGCCCGCCTGGCGCAGCAGGTAATCCACCGGAATCGGCTCGCCGTCCGGGCGCAGCATCTCGCTGGCGACCTTCACGCCGCGCCCGCCGGGCAGGGCGGACTCCGACTTCACCCGCACCTTCAGCTGGGTGTTGAAGTCGAGCAGCGCCGAACCGTAGCGGCTCATCAGGCTGTCGCCGAGCGCGTCGGCGAAGGTCTTGACGTCAACGTCGCTGGCGCCGCGACCATGGATGCCCAGCACCAGCCGGGCCGCGTACTCGCGGTCGAACAGGTTGTTGAACTCGCCGGTCACGTACTGTCGCAGCGCGGCCGGGTTGCCCTTGAACTCGGCGCGCCGCTTCTCCAGCGTGCCGAGGATGCGCGAGCTGTTGGTCAGCACCACCTGGCTGGCCGAGCTGGGCGCGGCCTGGGCGGTGGCGGTCTGCGCGCTGGCGAGCACCGGCACGCCTGCAAGCAGCGCGGTGGCGAGGGCGAACGGCAGGAGGGAACGTTTCATGATCGTTTTCATGGCTGGGGTTGTTCTTCCGTCGGTTGTGCGGGCGGAGCGGTTTCTTCGCCGGCGTTGCCGCTGCCGGCCGCGCCGCCGCCGCTGAACATGTATTTGCCGGCCAGTTGCAACAGATCCACGGCCGGTTGGGTGAAGGCGATTTCCTCGCCGGGCTTCAGCACTTCCGGATCGCCGCCGGGCGAGAGTCCCACGTAGTTCTCCCCCAGCAGGCCGCTGGTGAAGATGCCGGCGGACGTATCGGCGGGCAGATCCTTGAACCGGGTGTCGAGCGACAGGGTGACGATGGATTCGAACTTGACCGGATCCAGCTGAATGTCGGCCACCTGGCCGACCACCACGCCGCCGATCTTGACCGGCGCCTGCTTGCGCAGCTGGCCAAGGTTGGTGAAGCGCGCCTTCAGCTCGTAGCTGCCGCCGCCGATGCCGAAGCGCTTGTTGGTGGAGGCGATCGCCAGCACCAGCAGCGAGGCCAGGGCCAGCAGCAGGAAGGCGCCGACGGCGAATTCGAGACGGGGTCCACGGACGGCCATGGCATCAACTCCGGAAAAGCAGGGCGGAAAGGACGAAATTGAACATCAGCACCAGCAGCGAGGCATTCACCACCGCGCGGGTGGTCGCCACCGAGGTGCCTTCGATGGTCGGTTCGGCGTGGTAGCCCACATAGGCCGCGACCAGCGCGCTGGTGCCGCCGAACACCGCCGACTTCAGCAGCGCCACGCCGAAGTCGTCCCAGAAATCCACGCTGTTCTGCAACGCGGACCAGAACGTGCCGTTGTCCAGGCCCAGCACGTGCACGGCTTCGAAGTAGCTGGCGCTGATCGCCAGGCTGCAGAAGAAACCGGTCAGCAGCGGCACCGTCAGCACCGCCGCCCAGAAGCGCGGCGCGACCGCCTTGGCGACCGGGTCGATGGCCATCAGTTCCAGCGCCTTGATCTGATCGGTGGCGCGCATCAGGCCCAGCTCGGCGGCGATCGAACTGCCGGCGCGGCCGATGAACAGCAGCGCGGTCAGCACCGGACCCAGTTCGCGGTACAGCGACAGGCCCAACAGCGTGGACAGCGCGTCGGAAGCGCCGAAGGTGGTCAGGGTGCGGTAGCCCTGCAGGGTCAGCACCAGTCCCACGAACGCGCCGCCGACCGCGATGATCGGCAGCGAACGCCCGCCGATCTTGTAGATCTCGCGGGTCAGCTCGGCAAGGAAATCGCGGGTCGGCGCCGAGGCGCGGAACACCGACAGCGAGAACAGCCCCGCGCGGCCAAGCGAACGGGTGGCGGCAATGAACGGCATCAGTGGATCCCTCCCTTAGGCCGCAGTCCCTTCCCCCGCTGGCGGGGGAAGGTGCCCGAAGGGCGGATGGGGGCAAATGCAGGAACCTGGACGAATACGTCTTCATCCCTGCCCCCACCCCAACCCTCTCCCGCGTCGCGGGGGAGGGGGCTATTTATGAGTGCGGCAAGGCGGCCGTGCACGGCTTCGCTTCCCGCTTCCCGCTTCCCGCTTCCCGGCTTCAAGCGGCTTCCCCCACGCGCTTGACCGCATCGAACGCGATCGGGCCATCCGGTTCGCCGCGCAGGAACTGGCGCACCAGCGGGTCGCCGGTGTTCTCCAGTTCGGCCGGCGTACCGGTGAACACCAGGCCACCGTTGGCGATCACCAGCGCCTGGTCGGCGATCGGCAGGGTTTCGTGGACGTGGTGGGTGACGATGATGCTGGTCAGCCCCAGGGTGTCGTTGAGGCGCTGGATCAGGCTCATGATCACGCCGCTGGCGATCGGATCCAGTCCGGTCAGCGGTTCGTCGTAGATCATCAGCGGCGGATCCAGCGCCAGGGCGCGGGCCAGCGCGACCCGGCGGGCCATGCCGCCGGACAGCTCGCGCGGATACAGATCGGCGGCGGCGCGCAGGCCGACCGCGTTCAATTTGAATTCGACCAGGCGCCGGATCAACGGCGCGGCCAGCCGGGTGTGGGTGCGCAGCGGCAGCGCCACGTTCTCGGCCACGGTCAGATCGGTCAGCAGGCCATTTCCCTGCAACAGAACGCCGATACCCTTGCGCATCTCCAGCAGCGCGTGGCTGCGGCGCGGCACGGCTTGCCCGAACACTTCGACCTGGCCCGCGGTCGGCGGCAATTCGCCGGTCAGCGCCGCCAGCAGCGTGGACTTGCCGCTGCCGCTGGGACCGAGCACGGCGGTGATGCTGCCGCGCGGCACCGTCAGCGCGATGTCGCGCAGGATGGTGCGTCCGCCGCGATCGAGGCGGACATCGGACAGGCGCACGGCGGGTGTGTCGGCGGATGTCATGGCGGGGGCGGGCGCTTAACGGAAAAGCAACGAGGAAGCTTCGCGGCTGTCGGCTGAACAAAACCGAACTGGCCGGTACAGGTATTGTGCCGGAAACCCGGACCGGCGGAGCCGGTTTCCGGCGGGAAAGACAATCCCATCGCGTGGACTCCACCGGCCGCCGGATCGGATCCGGCTCGGCGCCAGGGGGCCGCTGCGGCAAGATAGCCGAATGCCCGACGCCGCGACGCCCGACTTCCGCCTCTACCACTCCAATTCCCTGGACGTGCTGGCGGGCCTGTTGGCGGCCGAACTGCGCCGGCCCGCGCCCGGACAGCCGCTGCTGGCGCCGGAGCTGGTGCTGATTCCGCAGGTGGCGATGCGGCGCTGGCTGCAGGCCACGCTGGCGGCCGAACACGGGGTGGCGGCGAACCTGGAGTTCCTGACCCCGGGCGAGTTCGTCGCCCGCGCGCTGGCCGCCAATGTGCCCGGCGAGGGCGAGGATCTGGACGCGGCCGGCCTGCGCTGGCGGCTGTACGCGGCGCTGACCGATCCGGGCCTGCTGGCACGGCCCGCGCTGGCGGCGCTGCGCGCCTATCTGGCCGGCGGCGACCCGGTGAAACCGTGGGCGCTGGCCGGCGAGCTGGCCGGGGTGTTCGAGAAATACCAGGCCTGGCGTCGCGACTGGCTGCTGCGCTGGGAAGCCGGCGCCGATCCGGAGGACCCGCAGGCGCTGCTGTGGCGGCACGTCGCCGGCGGGCGCGAGCATCGCGCGCGCCGCATCCAGCAGTACCTCGATCGTTTCGCCGGCCCCGCGTCATCGTTGCCGGTCGGCCTGCCCGGGCGCCTGTTCGCCTTCGCCACCCTCAACATCTCGCCTGACGTGCTGCGCGTGGTCGCTACCCAGGCGCGCGCCGGCACGCTGCATTTCTACCTGCCCACGCCCACCCAGGCGTACTGGGGAGACCTGCAGACGCTGGGCGAGCGCCTGCGCGCGGGCGTGGCCGATCCCTTTGCCGGGGAAGCCGGCGAGAACCCGCTGTTGCAGGCCTGGGGCGCGGCCGGCCGCGATTTCATGGCCGTGCTCGGCAGCTATGAAGTGGTGCATCCGGCCGGCGAAATCGCCGCCTACGCCGATCCCGAACAGGATCCCGCGCCGACCCTGGCCGAGGGCGGTCTGTCCGACAGCCTGCTGCACCGCATGCAGCGGGATCTGTTCCATCGCCGGCCCGCGCCGTCCGCTCCGCCGCGCGGGCAGGTCGATCGCCAGGATCCCGGCCTGCAGATCCACGCCTGCCACACCCGCCTGCGCGAAGTGCAGGTGCTGCACGATCAACTGCGCGCGCTGCTGGACGACAAGCGCTTCGATCCGCCGTTGCAGCCACGCGAGATCGCAGTGCTGGCGCCGGACATCGATCCCTACGTGCCGTACCTGGACGCGGTGTTCGGCGGCGAAGGCCACGCCGATGCGCTGCCGTGGGCGCTGGCCGACACCAGTCCGCTGGCCAGCGAACCGCTGGCCGAGGTCTTCCTGCGCCTGCTGGCGCTGCCGATCTCGCGCTTCGGCCTGGACGAGATCCTCGATCTGCTGGCCAGCGCGCCGGTGGCCGAGGCCGCCGGACTGGACACCGACGCCATCGAGCGCCTGCACGGCTGGCTGCGCGCGGCCGGCGCGCGCTGGGGCCTGGATGCCGCGCACCGCGCCGCGTCCGATGCGCCCGCCGACGACGCCTACACCTGGCAGTTCGCGCTGGACCGGCTGCTGCTGGGCCATGCCAGCGGCGCGGCGGACGAGATTGCCGGGGTCGCGCCGTGGACGGAACTGGAAGGCGGCGCGCTCGATGCGCTCGATACCCTGATCCGCCTGCTGCGCGAACTGGCCCGCCAGCGCCGCGACCTGGGCCAGGCGCTGACGCCGGCGCAGTGGCGCGAACGCCTGCTGCGCCTGCTCGACGCGCTGCTGCCGGAGCGCCCGGCCGCCTCGCGCGCGCAACGCGCGCTGGATCGCCTGCGCACGCTGATCGATCGCTTCGCCCGCGACGCCGAGGCCGCCGGCCATGTCGCCGAGGTGCCGGCGGAAGTGGTGCGCGCGCACTTCACCGAACTGCTCTCCGAAGCCGACACCCGCGCGCCGCTGCTCACCGGCGGCATCAGCGTGGGCCGGATGGTGCCGATGCGGCTGCTGCCGTTCCGGGTGACCTGCCTGCTCGGCATGAACGACGGCGAATTCCCGCACCGGGATCCGGCCGCCGGCCTCAACCGCCTCACCGCCGAACTGGGCACCGAGCGCCGTCGGCATGGTGATCGCTCCACCCGCGAGGACGATCGCTACCTGTTCCTGCAACTGTTCGCGGCCGCGCAGGACGTGTTCTACCTCAGCTACCAGGGCGCTGATCCGCGCGACGGCAGCGCCCGCGAGCCCTCGGTGCTGGTCAGCGAACTGCTGGACGCGGCGGCGGCGTACCACGCCGATCCGGCTGCACGGAAGGCCTTGGTGGTGCAGCATCCGTTGCAGCCGTTCGCGCCGGCGGCGTTCGGCGGCGGCGAGCCGCGCCGCTTCAGCTATCGCGCGCAATGGCGCCGGCCGCGGATCGCCTGGGTGGCGCCCGCGCCGCCTTGTCGCCATGGCTGGCCGGCCCGCTGCCGGCATCGGATGTGCCCGCCACCGAATTGTCGCTGGACACGCTGCGCCGTTTTTTCACCGATCCGCAGGGCCAGTTCCTCGCCCAGCGCTTGGGCTTGCGGCTGCCGGAACCGATTGAACAGGCCGAGGATGTCGAACCGCTGGTCCTGCCCGGCCGCGGCCTGGAACGCGCCGCCCTGCAACAGGCGGTGATCGAGGCGCTCGACGCCGGCGAGGAATCCGGCCTGCGCGCCCGCCTGCGCGCGCGCGCGCTGCTGCCGTCCGGCGCGCTCGGCGAACGCCAGTTCGAAACCCTGCTCGCGGAGATCCGCCCGTTCGCGCAGGCGCGCCGCGACTGGCTGGCGAACGAGGCCGTCGCCTCCGGGCGCTATGAAGTCCGCATCGACGACATGCAACTGCACGGCCGCGTCGCCGACGTGCATCCGCGCGGACTGGTGCGGATGCGCGCGGACCCGATCAACGGCAACGCCGCGCTGCGCTGGGGCCTGGATTGGCTGCTCGCCAACGCCGCCGGCGCGCGGCTGCCGCTGGTGCAGTTCCATGACGGCGGCGAGGGTCCGGGTCCCTACGTGATCGACGCGCTGGACGAGGCACAGGCGCGCGACGCGCTGCGGCAACTGCTGTCCCTGCACGCCCGGGGTCTGCGCGAGCCGCTGTGGTTCGCGCCCTACACCGGCTGGGACATTTGGAACGCCGATCCGGAAAAGCGCCGCGGTGTCGCCTGGAAGCGCTGGCACGGCGACGGCAACGGCGGTTGGGCCGAAGGCGAGGGCGAGGCGATCCGGCTCGCCCTGCGCGGCCGGGATCCGTTCGCCGACGAAGCCGACTATCGCCAGCTGGAAAACACCAGCTTGGTGATTTACGACCTCGTGCGGCACGGCCGCGCGCGCGATCGCGACGCCAGCGAAGGAGACGCCGCATGAGCGCGATCACGCCCGCGGCCGATGCTTACCTGACCCGCGCGCTCGACGGCGTGCAGCTGATCGAAGCCAGCGCCGGTACCGGCAAGACCTACACGCTCGCCACTCTGTTCACCCGCCTGATCGTCGAACAGCGTCTGCGCATGGGCCAGGTGCTGGCGGTGACCTATACCGAGGCCGCCACCCAGGAACTGCGCAAGCGCATCCGCGAACGCCTGTCGCTGGCCGCCGGCCTCGTCGGCACGTTCGCCGGCGACGACGACAGCCACGAAATCGCGCTGACCCGCGGCATCCTCCAGCGCCAGCTCGAACGCGGCGAGGAAACTCCCGACCAGCTGTCCCGCCGCCTGCGCATCGCGGCGGAGGAAACCGATCTGGCCGCGATCTTCACCATCCACGGTTTCTGCGCGCGCGTGCTGCGCGAGCACGCGCTGGAAACCGGGCAGGGCTTCGATGCGTTCGAACTGCTCGGCAATGCACGCGATCTGTACGCCGAGGTGGCCGCCGATCTGTGGCGCGTGCACGCGGCCGATCCGGCGGACGCCGACGCGCTGCTGGGCCTGTGGAACGGACCGGATGCGCTCGCCGGGGATTTGCCGGCACTGTGCGGACCGTTGCCGCTGTATCCGCAGGTGCCGGCCGAGGCCGATCCGCAGGCGCAGGCCGAAGCGCAGGCGCTGCGCGCGGTCCGTGCCGCGAATCTGGTCGAGGCCATCGCCCGCCATCAGGCCGAAGCGCGCGCGGCGATTGCCGCGGCCTTCGACAACAAGGTGTTCGATGGCCGGCGCGCGCGGCGGCCGAGCTTCGACAAAGCGTTCGAGGAACTCCAGGCCGGCGCACGGCTGGGCGACTGGCCGCGCACCGACAAGACCCATGTGCAGAAGCTGCTGCCGGAAGCGCTGGCCGGCTTCTGCAAGGAAGGGCAGGGGGCCGGCGTGCCGGCATCGCCGCTGTTCGACGCCCTGCGCGACTGGTGCGAGGCCGATGCCGCCTGGCAACGCGTGCAACTGCTGCAACGCACGGCCCTGCTGCACCGCCTGCGCGCCGAGGCGCGTCAGCGGCTGGATGCACTCAAGCGGCTGCGCCGCGTGCGCACCTACGACGATCTGATCGAAGGCGTCGCCGAAGCGCTGGAAGGTCCGCACCGGCAGGCGCTGGTCGCGCGGTTGCGCGCGCAGTACCGGGTCGCGCTGGTGGACGAATTCCAGGACACCGACGAGCGTCAGTGGCGGATCTTCGCGCGGGTGTTCGGCGACTCGGACGAGGTGCGCGCGATCGGCGACGTGCCGGCGCTGTTCCTGATTGGCGATCCCAAGCAGGCCATCTACGGTTTTCGCGGTGGCGATGTGGCCACCTACCTGCTCGCGCGCGGCGAAGCCGACGAAGCGCCGCGGCTGGATCACAACTTCCGCTCGCGTCCCGGCGTGCTGCGCGCCATCCAGGCGCTGTACGACGGCGCGCGCGAGGCGGGGCAGGACGCTTTCCAGCATCCCGGCATCCAGTTCGAACCCGTGCATGCCGGCGGCAAGCGCGGCGACGCCGACTACCTGCGCGATGGCGAACCGTCGCCCGCGTTGACCCTGCGCCTGCTGCGCCAGGCGGACGGCCCGCCGCTCGGCGCCGACGGTTCGCGCGACGCCGCCACCGCCGCCTGCGTCGCCGAAATCCATCGCGTATTGAGCGATGCGCGCGAAGGCCGCGCGCTGCTCGACGGCCGTCCGGTGCGGCCCGGCGACATCGCCGTGCTGGTGCGCAACCACCGGGACGCCACCCGCATGCAGCAGGCGCTCGCGCGCGCCGGCGTACCCGCCGTCGCCGCCGGCAAGCAGAGCCTGTTCGAAACCACCGAAGCCGGCGAGCTGCGCACCCTACTGCTGGCGCTGCTGCAACCGGCCGACAGCGGCCGCCTGCGCGCCGCGCTGTCCACCGTGCTGCTGGGCGAGAACGCCCACGCGATCGCCGCGCTGGAAACCGAAGGCGACGCGCAACGCCATCACCAGGCCCGCCTGCTGCACTGGCGCGAGCGCTGGCAGCGCAGTGGCCCGTTCGCACTGGTGTCCGACCTGTGCGCCGAACAGGCCGAACGCCTGCTGGGCCTGATCGACGGCGAGCGCCGCATGACCAACTACCTGCAACTGGGCGAACAGTTGCAGGAAGCCGCCACGCACACGCTCGGCCTGCACGGGCTGCTCGACTGGCTGCAGGCGCGCATCGCCAACGCCGATCCCGACGACGAGACCCAGTTGCTGCGACTGGAATCGGACGCGCTCCGCGTGCAGATCGTCACTCTGCACAAGAGCAAGGGCCTGGAATACCCGCTGGTGTACCTGCCGTTTACCGGCATCGGCACCCGCCGCCCGGACAGCGGCCGCTACCGGGTGTTGCACGAGGGCGGCCGCCGCGTACTGCGCTGGCGCGTCGACAAGGAAGATCCGGCGTGGAAGGCCGCCGGCGACGCGGCTTCCGGTGACGGCCAGGCCGAGGATGCGCGCCTGCTGTACGTCGGCCTCACCCGCGCCGAGCACGCGCTGTGGATCGCCGCGGGCGACATCACCGACTTCGCCAGAAGTCGCCTCGCACCGCTGCTGGCCGGCGCCGAAGCACTGCGCGCGCACGCCGATGTCCGCATCGTCGAAGGCCCGGCCGAACCGCCGCCGCCGCGCCTGCCCGCCGAACACGACACCGAGGTGGCGCCCGCGCGTGTCGTCCGCCGCCGCATCGCCGCCGACTGGTGGGTCTACAGCTTCACCCAGCTCGCCCATGCCGAATCCGGCGCCGATCCGCTGGCCGCCACCACCCAGGCCGATCCCGGCGGCGAAGACGAAACCCGCGTGGCCGATGTCGACGAAGCCAGCGCCGACACCGCCGCTTCCGTCTTCACCGCCGACCCGCGTTTCGCCGGCAGCCACTTCGGCGTGGTCATGCACGCCGCGCTGGAAGACACCGACTTCGCCGCCTGGCGCGACTGGCGGCCCGGCGACGATGCACCCGCCGGACAGGACCGGATCATCGCCGATGCCCTGCGCGCGGGCGGCTACGCCGAAGCCGATGTCGCCGACGGCCTCGCCGTGCTGGTGCCGCTGATCGGCCATACCCTGGGCACGGTGATGCCCGAAGGTGGCCGCCTTGCCGATCTGCGGCCGGAGATGCGCCGCGCGGAAATCGAGTTCCATTTCGCCATGACCTCCACCCCGGTCACCGCGTTGCTCGCGTTGCTGCACGCGCATGGCGTGCTGCGCCAGCGGCACGCGTTCGGCCTGCGCCAGCGTCTGGAAGGCCTGATGACTGGCTTGATCGATCTGACCTACTGCCAGGACGGGCGCTGGTACGTGCTGGACTACAAGTCCAACCAGCTGCCCGGCTACGACGCCGCCTCGATGCAGCAGGCGATGGCGCACAGCGAATACGACCTGCAGGCGCTGATCTATACATTGGCCCTGCACCGCTGGCTGCGTTTCCGGCTGGGCGATGCCTACGACTACGCGCGCGACTTCGGTGGTGTGCGCTACCTGTTCTGCCGCGGCATGGATCTCACCCGGGATCCCTCGCCCGGCGTCCACGCCCAACGCTTCGCCCCCGAACTCGTCCATGCACTGGACGCCTTGTTCGCCGGCGTTTCTTCCCGCGATCAAGACATGCCCCCTCCCCCGCAAGCGGGGGAGGGCTGGGGTGGGGGCAACCGCCCAGGTGATCGCGCATGAGCACCTACAACCTCCTCGCCGCCCTCTGGCAAGCCGGCCACCTGCGCACGCTCGATCACGCGCTCGCCCAGAGCCTGCGCCGGCTGGATCGCGATACGCCGGACGATATCCTCGCCGCCGCCGCGCTCGCCTCGCTCGCCGTGTCCAAGGGACATGCCGGACTGCTGCTCGGGCAGCCGCAGGCGTTGCTGGAAATGGATGCCGACATCGCCTGGCCGGAGGCGGAAACGTGGGCGGCACAATTGATGGCTTCGCGTTGGGTTGCCACCCCGGATGATCCGGTCGCCGCTTCCGATCCGCATGCGCCGCTGGCGCTGGAGCGGGGACTGCTCTACCTGCGCCGTTATCGGGAATACGAACGCCAGCTGGCGGAAGGTCTGCGGCGTATTGCCGCGCATCGAGTCGATGTGGGGGATTCGTCTGCGCTCGATTTCTTGTTTGCCCGGCTGTTTCCGGATGCCCCCATCCCAACCCTTCCCCCGCAAGCGGGGAAGGGCTCAAGACGGAGCAAAACCACACGCTTCCCCTGTTCCCGGACGAAGGAAGCGAAATCTCCCAGGCCAAGTCCCTTCCTCCGCTCGCGGGGGAAGGTGCCCGAAGAGCCTGCCCTGTACTTGATACGGGGACGGATGGGGGCAACACGACCATCGACCACCAGGCACTGGCCGCCACCCTCGCCCTCCATCACACCCTTCTGCTCGTCACCGGCGGCCCCGGCACCGGCAAGACCACCACCACCGCGCGCCTGCTGGTGCTGCTCGCCGCGCAGGCCAGCAACGCCGGCCATCGACCGCCGCGCATCGCCCTGGCGGCGCCGACCGGGCGCGCCGCCGAACGCATGGCCGAAAGCGTGCGCCACGCCATCCAGGCACTGGCCGCCGCCGGCATCGACGCCGACCTGCTTTCCGCGCTGCCCACCACCGGCACCACCCTGCATCGCCTGCTCGGCACGCTTCCCGATTCGCCGCGCTTCCGTCACGACGCCGATCATCCTTTGCCGTTCGACGTCGTGGTCGTCGACGAAGCGTCCATGGTCGATCTGCCGCTGATGGCCAAACTGGTCGACGCCATCCCCGACGGCGCGCGGCTGGTGCTGCTGGGTGACCCGGATCAGCTGCCCTCGGTGGAAGCGGGCGACGTCCTGTCCGCCATCCTCGCCGCCGCCATCGACGGCGGCCGTGATCCCGAACTCCGTCGTCCCGGCGAAAGCCGGGACCCATTGCCGCTCTTCATTCCGCGCGTGCAGGAAACCTTCCGCGGCATCCGCGTCCACCTCCAGCGCGGCTGGCGCCAGAGTGAATCTCTGCAGCTCGCTCCCCTCGCCAGCGCCGTGCGCGAAGGCGACGCCGACACCGCGCTGGCCCTGCTGCGTGCCGGCGAACTGTCCAACGTCCACTTCCACGAAAACCTCGCCGATCCGCTGCAAACCCAGCAGGACGCGTTGCTCGCCCATTGGCGCGCCCTGGCGACCGCGGCGACGCCGGCACAGGCGCTGGCGCTCTCCACCCGCCTGCGCATCCTCACCGCCGTGCGCGAAGGTCCGCAGGGCGCGCGCACCCTCAACACCCGCATCGAACGCCTGTTGCTGGAAAGCCAGGGCGCCAGCCTGCCGCGCGCCGCCGGACAGGGCCACTTCCACGGCCAACTGCTCATCGTCACCGAGAACAGCTATCGCCACCGCCTGTTCAACGGTGATATCGGCATCTGTCTGCGGGACGAACAGGGCGCGCTCGCCGCCTGGTTCCCCGGCGACGACCCGGCCCAGCCGCGCGCCTTCCATCCCGCCGCCTTGCCCGCGCACGAATCGGCCTTCGCCATGACCGTGCACAAGGCGCAGGGGTCGGAATTCGATACTGTCTGGCTGCTGCTCCCCGCGCGCAGCAACCGCGTACTCTCGCGCGAACTGGTCTACACCGGCCTCACCCGCGCCCGCCGCGAACTCCACGTGGCCGGCAGCGAAGCGGTGATCCGCGAAGCACTGGCGAGGCATGCGAGCCGGTGGTCGGGGCTGGGGTGGCGATTGGGGGCGGAGGGGCTAACCTGATGGGCGTTTGCAAAGAAGCTCCCACGGAGGTTGCATGAAGTCGCAGGATGCAGAAGGACCCACATCGGAATTGCTGTTGTACCGCACCGAAGACGAGCAAACTCGTATCCAGGTGCGGCTGGACGGGCAATCGGTATGGCTGACGCAACGTCAGATCGCGGATCTTTTCGCGGTAACGGTCCCGACGGTCAACGAACACTTGTCGGCCATCTACGAAGAAGATGAACTTGAACCTGAACGAACTATTCGGAAATTCCGAATAGTTCAAAACGAAGGACAGCGCCAGGTTCGTCGCCAGGTGGACCATTACCACCTGGAAGCCATCCTCGCCGTCGGTTATCGCGTCCGTTCCGCCCGCGGCACCCAGTTTCGCCAGTGGGCCACCGCGCAGCTTTCCGAGTATCTGGTCAAAGGCTTCGTCATGGACGACGCCCGCCTCAAGGATCCGGGAGGTTGGGACTATTTTGATGAACTGCTGGCGCGCATCCGCGATATCCGCGCGTCGGAGAAGCGCTTCTACCAGAAGGTTCGTGATCTCTTCGCCCTCAGCGTGGATTACCGCGACAGCGAGCAGCAGGCGTCACTGTTCTTTGCCGAAGTCCAGAACAAGCTGCTGTATGCGGTGACCGGCAAGACGGCCGCCGAACTGGTCATCGCGCGGGCCGATCCCGACCAGCCCAACATGGGCCTCAATGCCTGGGAAGGCAGTCGCGTCCGCAAGGCCGACGTCATCGTTGCCAAGAACTACCTCACTGCCGACGAGATCGATTCGCTCAACCGCCTGGTAGTGATATTCCTTGAACAGGCGGAACTTCGGGTCAAGGATCGCAAATCGCTCACCCTCGACTACTGGCGCGAGAACGTGGACAGGCTGCTGGCCTTCAATGACCGTCCCGTCCTGGAGGGCGCTGGCGCGGTCAGCCATGCCTCGATGAAAACCCTGGCCTACGAGCGCTACGAGCAATTCTCCGCCCAGCGGCGCAGCGCGGAAGCGCTGGCGGCGGATGCGGAAGATCTGCGAACGCTGGAAGCGGCGGAGAAGGCACTCAAGCACCATGGAAAGCACAAGCATCCCTGATAAGAGGACACCCCGATGCGCCTTGAAAAGCTCTTTGCGATGAAGTTCTCCAGCGTTTATCCGCTGTACGTCAAGAAAGTGGAATCCAAGGGGCGTTCGCAAGAGGAACTCGATCAGGTCATCCGCTGGCTCACCGGTTACAGCGAGTCCGGCCTGCGCAAGCAGATCGCATCCGACGCCAGTCTCGAACCCTTCTTCGCGCAGGCGCCGCAGCTGAATCCCAACGTCTCGCTGATCACCGGCGTGGTGTGCGGCATCCGGGTGGAGGAGGTCGAGGATCCGTTGATGCGGAAAATCCGCTACCTCGACAAGCTGGTCGATGAGCTCGCCAAGGGCAAGGCGATGGAAAAGATCCTGCGCAAATAGGGAACATCCGGCACGATCATTCGTCCGCGACGCGCTCCAGATCCGTCCAGTACGGGAACATGTTCATGTTCTCGGACGTCTTGCGCCAGGCGACGATTTCACCGTCGATCCGGTTGCCGCGCAGCTTCAGCGCCAGCGACAGATCATCCAGTTTCTCGCGGCGGGTATCCGGGCTGCCGACGTCGCCCTTGACCTCGCCCGACACCAATCCGTCGATCAGGCCGAAATCGGCAATCGGATTCGCCGGGCCATCGCCGACCGCCAGCGTCGCCTTGCCGGCATCCGTAATCACCATCACTATCGGCACGCGCCGGCCCTGCGCCAGCAGCGTTCCGCGCCAGGTGCCGCGATAGTCCCGCACGGGCTGCAAGGGCAGCAGCGGCGCGGTGGGCGGTCGCGGCAGGCTTTTCCAGCCGGGCACCACCGTTTTCAGCAGGCGGTCGCGCACGCCGTCGATGAAATCGTGCTCGCCGCGTCGGTTGCTGAGCACGATCACGGCCGCATTGGCCGACGGCACCAGCACGAACTCGGCGTTGACGCCGGCCTGGCCGCCACCGTGATGCAGCACGCCGGTCTGTCCCGGTTCGTTGTAGATCTCCCAACCCATGCCGTAGTGGAAGTGCGGCGCGACCTGCGTGGCCGGGCGGTGCAGCTCGTCCAGCTGCGCCTGGCCCAGGATCCTCGCGGACGCCTCCAGTCCCTGGCCTCCCAGGTGCAGCATCGCGAACCGCGCCAGATCGTGCGCGCTGGCATACAGCTCGCCGGAGCCGGGCGTCCCGGTCAGATAGAACGGCAGCGGCTTGCCGTCGTCGGCGTAGCGCACGGCCATCTCCGCGCGACGCGACAGGTCGGTATCGAAGAAGCTGTCCTTCATGCCCAGCGGTTGCAGGATGCGATCGCGCAGGAAGGCGCCGAATTCCTGTTTCGATTGCCGCGCGACGATTTCGCCCAGGATGCCCATCGCCACGTTGGAGTACTCGTAGCGCTCGCCGACCGGGGCGATCAGGTGGCCATAGTCGCGGATCAGCTCCGGCATGGTCGGCTGCTTGCCGATGCCGCCCTCCGGATACATCGAGAAGAACGTCGGCAGTCCCGACGAATGTGTCGCCAGCCGGAGCACGGTAGCCTCGCGCGAAGGGCCATTTGCATCGACGATCTTTTCCGCGCCCAGGTAGTCGTTGGCCGGACGATCCAGCGCCAGCTTGCCTTCCGTCGCCAGCATCATCACCGCCATGGTGGTGAACGGCTTGGTGGTGGAAGCCACCGAGAACGCCGTGTGCGCCGTCGCTGGCCGGCGCGCTTCGCGATCGGCCCAGCCGAAGCCCTGCTCCCACACAATCCGGCCGTCCTTGACCACCGCCATTGAAATGCCGGTGAGCCGGCCCGCGGCGACTTCCTTCTCGACGTCCGCCTGAATCGCCGCGTAGGGTTCCGGCGGCTCCGCGGCGCCGGCCGCGCACAGCGCCGACAACCACAGGGCCGAACCGAGCAGTATGCAAAGCAGGCGGAGCTTGCGCGCTGGACTCATGAGCCTTTTCCTCGCCGGGGTTACCGAATGGGATGCGGAAACAACGGATGCGGTTTAGTCGGCCTCGAGATTCCGGCAAGCCGCCGGACCGACCCCGCCATGATGCCCAAACCCGCCCCCTGTGGGAGCGACGTGAGTCGCGACCCGGTACACCCGTCTCTCGTCGCGACTCACGTCGCTCCCACGGAAAACGCCTTTCGATTCACGAACCACCGCATTCAACCTTGTGGGAGCGACGCAAGTCGCGACATCGGAACCCCCATCGCTCATCCGCGATCCACACCGCTCCCGCCGACGGAAGCCACCGAACTGTCACAGGCAAGACACGGAAGCGACCCAGAATGCGCGCGGTCATGCGGACCGTCGCGTCCGCCATCGCTCTCCCCCGTCTTCCCTGGAGCTTTCAGTGCAAAGCAGTCGGCTGTCGCGTGCCATCGTCCTCATTCTTTCCACCTGCGCGGCAGGAGCCGCCGCCGCCAGCAACGATGTCAGGGACGATGACGCCACCGCCGCACCGCAGGCCACCGCGACCACCCAGCTCGACACCATGCTGGTCACCGGCACGCGCGCTTCCAACCGGACCCAGTTCGACACGCTGGCGCCGGTGGACGTTTTCAGCAAGGAAGAAATCCAGGCCGTCGAGTCGAACGATCTGAAGGACGTGCTGGCCCAACTGGTGCCGTCGTTCGTGGTCCAGCGCCTGCCGATGGCCGATGGCCAGGTGTTCGTGCGCCCCGCCACGCTGCGTGGCCTGTCGCCGGACCAGACGCTGGTACTGGTCAATGGCCGCCGCTTCCACCGCAGCGCGCTGCTGGGCAGCCGCGGTTCGCAGGCCGCCGATCTGGCGCAGATTCCGGCCAGCGCGGTCAAGCGCATCGAAGTGCTGCGCGATGGCGCGTCGGCGCAGTACGGCTCCGATGCGATTGCCGGCGTCATCAACATCATCCTGGAAGACGAAGCCGGCAGCGAGATCACCGTTGGCTATTCCCGCTATGCGCAGGGCGATGGCGGTTCCCGCGAGGTGAGCGCGCGCAGCGGCCTGCCGCTGGGCGATTACGGCAGCCTGGTCCTGTTCGCCGAATTCGCCAACACCGACGCCACTTCGCGCACCCGCCAGCGGCCGGATGCAATCGCGTTCCAGGCCGCGCACCCGGAGCTGCGCGTGCCCCACCCGGTCCAACGCTGGGGACAGCCCGATCTGGAAAGCCAGCGCGCCGGCTTCAACCTGAAAGCCTTCGTCAACGACACCACCGAGCTGTACGCCTTCGGCCTGTACGGACACAGCGAGGGGGTCAGCGACTTCAACTGGCGCAACCCGGACACCACCACGGGCGCCTACCGCACCACGTCGATCTTCCCCGGCTGGAACCTGCGCAGTATCTATCCGGTCGGCTTCAGCCCCAAGTACTCCAACCAGCAGCATGACCTGCAACTGGTGGGCGGTGTGCGCGGCGAATTCAACCCGGATTTCCGCTGGGACGTCAGCGCGTCCTATGGCCGCAACGAAATCGACTACCGGCTGGGCAATTCGATCAATGCGTCGCTGGGCCCCGGCAGCCCGACCGCGTTCTACCTGGGCCGTCTGTCGCAGACCGAGAAGAACGCCAATGCCGACTTCAACTACAGCTGGGAAGCCGGCCTCGCGCGACCGGTCAACATCGCCTTCGGTGCCGAGTTCCGCCAGGAAACCTACGCGGTGAAGGCCGGCGATCCGGCCTCCTACGCCGTCGGTCCCGGCGCCGCCGCCGGCCTGGAAGCCAACGCCAACGGCGCGCCCGGTTTCTCCCGCAACCAGGCCGGCAGCTGGTCGCAGCAGAGTCAGGCCGCCTACGTGGACGTCGAGGTGCTGCTGGGCGAGCGCTTCAGCCTGGGTGCCGCCGGCCGCTACGAACACTTCTCCTCGTTCGGCCGCACCGTGGACGGCAAGCTCTCGGCGCGCTTCGAAATCACGCCGGACATCGCGCTGCGCGGCACCGTCTCCTCCGGCTTCCGCGCCCCCACGCCCGGCCAGCTCAACACCACCAGCACCGTGCAGGGCCTGGACACCCGTACCTTGCAGATCTTCACCAGCGGCCGCCTCTCGCCGTCCGATCCGCTGGCCCGTCAACTGGGCGCCCGGCCGCTGACGCCCGAACAGTCGCGCACCGCGTCGCTGGGCGTGACCTGGCGCAACGATCAGGGCTTCTCCGGATCGATCGACGTGTACGACATCAAGCTGACCGATCGCTTCAGCCAATCGGCCAACTTCGCGATACCGGCCGGTGTCCCCAACCCGATGGGCTACACCTCGGTCAACTACTACACCAACGATTTCGACACCACCACCACCGGCGTGGACGTGGTGGGCAGCCATGTGCGCGATGCCGGTCCCGGCCGCCTGGGCATGACCCTGGCCTACAACTACAACCGCACCCAAGTCGACAACGGCCGCACCAGCGTGGCCGCCAACGAAACCCAGCGCGTGCTGTTCGAGGAACGCCTGCCCGAACACAAGGGCAGCTTCACCACCACCTACGAGGTCGCGGGCTGGTCGCTGATGGGCCGCGTGCGCTACTACGGCGCCTGGACGGATTCCAGCGGCAACGCCACCGGCGACATCTACCAGCGCTTCGGTGCGATGACCTTCCTGGACCTGGCGGCCGGCTACACCTTCAATGATCGTCACAGCGTGCGCATCGGCGCGGACAACGTGCTGGACAAGTATCCGGACGAGGCCACCTTCCAGGCCAGCCGCGGCCTGATCTACTCGCGCAACGCACCCTACGACACCGACGGCGCCAATCTGTACGCCGAGTACCGGCTGCGCTTCTGATGCAGACCACGCGCCGCCGCCTGCTGCTGACCGGGGCGCTGCTTCCGGCCAGCGGCCTGCTCGCCGCCGCGGATGGCGACGGGAACCCGTCGATTCCCGCGTTGCCGGCCGCCCCGTCGGCGCCGGAGACGCTGGCCTCGGATGAAGCCTGGTGGGCGGACGTCGCCAGGCAGTTCGACATCACCACCGCGATCAACCATCTGGAAAACGGCTACTGGGGTTCGATGGGCCGCTCCACCCTCCAGGCCTACCAGCGGCACACGGCGGAGGTGAACCGCGGCAACGCCTGGTACGGCCGGGACGCCTACCCGCGCGAGTTCATGGCGGCGCATGCGCTGACCGCGCGCATGCTCGGCGTGGAGCAGGACGAACTGGTCTTCACCCGCGGCGCCACCGAGGCGCTGCTGGCGCTGATCAGCGGCTACAACCGCCTGTCCGCCGGCGATCAGGTGCTGCATGCCGACGTGGACTACGACAGCATGATCAGCGCCATGCAATGGCTGCGGACACGGCGCGGTGTCCAGGTCGAACGCATCGCGCTGCCCGCCGTTCCGACCCATGATCAGATCCTGCAAGCCTACGCGGACGCCATCGACCGGCTGCCGCGCCTCAAACTGATCCTGCTGACCCAGGTCAGCCATCGTCACGGCCTGGTGCTGCCCGTCGCCGAAATCAGCGACATGGCGCGCGCGCGCGGTATCGACGTGATCGTGGACGCGGCGCATGGCTTCGGCCAGATCGATTACCGCGTTCCCGACCTGAAGGCCGATTTCGTCGGCATCAACCTGCACAAATGGATCGGCGCACCGGTGGGTGTGGGCGCGGCCTACATCCGGCGCGGACGGGTGGCGGACATCGACCCCTATCTGTCCGTTGCCGACGACGGCAAGATATTCAGCCGCGTGCACACCGGCACCGCCAACTTCGCCGCCTACCTGTCGGTTCCCGATGCCATCACGCTGCACGAACGCATCGGCGTCGCCAACAAGCGCGCGCGGCTGCTGTTCCTGCGTGATCGCTGGACCCGCGCCGCCCACGACATGCCGCACATCGAAGTGCTGGCCTCGCCGGATCCGGCCCTGTCCAGCGCGCTGGCATCCTTCCGCCTGCGTGGCCAACCCGGCAAGGAAGAGAACCAGCGCCTGCAAAAGCGCCTGCAACAGGAATTCGGCATCTTCACCACCTGGCGCGAAGGCCTGGCTTCCGGCGCCTGCGTGCGGGTAACGCCGTCCGTCTTCACCACGCGCGCGCAGATCGACGCCCTGATCGAAGCACTCGAAAAACTGGCGTGGGCCTCCGAATCGCCCAAACCAGCACCCCAATCTGTGGGAGCGACGTAAGTCGCGATACCGGAACCCTGAGCGCCCATTCGCGACTCACGTCGCTCCCACAAGGTGGGGACCCCTTTTTCGGCAACGGCACTGAGTCCGGCAGAACGGATATCCCAACTCACCCCGCCTGCGAAGCCTCGAACACCGCCAGCTGCGCCGCAAACGCCCGCCGATAGGCCGGCCGTGCCTCGCCACGGGCCACATACGCGGCCAGGTTCGGATATTCGTCCACCAGGTTCGAGCTGCGCAGCCGCAGCAACACCGAAATCATCAACAGATCGGCGGCGCTGAAGTCGCCGACCAGCCAATCGGCCTCGCCCAGGTACGCCGACAACTGCCCCAGCCGCGCACGGACGCGCGGTTCCAGCTGGGCCATGCGCGGTTCGAACCAGGGCTCGCGACTCTCCATGATCTTCATCATGCCGTGCTCGACGACCGGCGGTTCCATCGTGCTGACCGCGGCGAACATCCAGGTGATGACGCGCGCCCGCGTGTTCGCGTCATCCGGCAGCAGGCCGGCGTGACGCTCCGCGATGTGGAACACGATGGCCCCCGAATCGAACAACACCAGCTCCCCTTCCTCGTAGGTCGGAATCTGCCCGAACGGCTGCAACGCCAGATGCGCCGGCTCCTTCATCTGCGGGAAGGACAGCAGCCGCACCTCGTAAGGCTGGCCCACTTCCTCCAGTGCCCAGCGCACCCGCATGTCGCGCGCCAGGCCCCGGCCGCGATCCGGCGACGTCGCGAAAGCGGTGATGGTGGGCTTCATGGCAGGGCTCCTGTCTCTGGTTATACCGGGTTGGCTTTCATTGGATAGACGAACGACCGGGCCGGAGATCGACACCCGCTGCGCGAGTTCAGTCCGGGCCAACTCCCAAACGCTTCAGCGCCTCCAGGAAGCTCTGTGGATCATCCGGCGTCAATATCAGGTCAAAACCCGCCGAGGTGGGCAGGTAGACACGCGACCGCCGTCGCGTGACGACGGCGAAGACCTTCTTCCCCCTTGGGCCGCTGAACCAGCCCTGGCAGTAACCGGGAATGCCTATTCCGTTGAGCCGCCACCCAAGCCCTGACCGGTCCCCGCCATCCAGGAGGGAAGCGCCCGCGACATCAAGCTGGGACAGCGGGATTCTGGCCTTGTAGAGGCCACCTCCCGCGACCAGCACATCCTCCGAGAGCATGATCCGCGAGAAATGCATCTGGAAGAACAGGGCAAAGAAGACCAGCCCGCAGATCGACAGGACATAGATGATGAAGCCACGGTCATGCTCACCGGAGACCAGCAGGGCGACCACGGAGACAAAAACGATCAGCGTGGTGATGGACTTCCCATTGAAGACGCCCACGCTGAACACCATGGGCGAGCGCGGGCGCGATGTATTCGTGTTCAAGCGAGTTTCCCCTTCCGGATGCAGTCGGGATCCGGTCCTGGAAGCAATAGCAGGCCCGTAGACTCCGCTATTGCCTTATGTCGCTCGAATGGCTTGCTGGATTTGCCCGGTGATACGAGAGGGACGAATTTTTGATAGAGCAGCCGATAGACGTGCCGGCGATGGAACACCCGCTGCTAGCCCTGGGGCCAACAGCGCCCAGGTGATAGTGTTCGCCACGGCACGGTAAGCACGGCGCACTATCGGATCTCTCGATCAGGAAACCAGGCAGTGGGACTGAACAACAGGGAATACAGAAACCTGACAAAGGTGTTGAACCCATGAGGAAAGTTGTCGCAATCGCAACACTGGTGTTCGCGAGTGGATTCGCACTCGCAGACACTTCCTGGCAACCGAAATCCTGGGCCTTGAAAGGCGGTGCGGTCAAAACCGTTCTGGCTGGCTGGGATCTGACGCATTTTCCTGATTCCAATGCAGAAATGCTGATGGTCGGAAAAAACAAAAATCCCGTTGCTGCTATCACCGACTACCCGGATTCGGTGGAGATTCGCGCATTTGTCGCGGATAAGGGCGACTTCATAACCGTTCGCGACAGGAACCACGACCGGCTTTACGAAGAGGTCGAGGGATTGAAAGAGGGTATGGTGCTCAAGCTTGATGGCGGCACGTTCAAGCTCACGAAGGTTGACGGAAATTGGTCGTTGACTTCGATCGGCCAGGGCGAACCGGTCGGACCGGAAGCGACAACTGACCAAGCACCCCATTAGAACAACTCATGCGTCGCACAAGTTTTGGTCATTTGTGTGTTGAGGCCTGCCGGGGCAATGTCCCACTCCTTCCCGACAGAGAATGGCAGTGGGCATGAACGCAGGTCATGGGTTTCGTTCGGTGGTGAGGATTTTCGCGATGGTCGTGGCCGGCGCCATGGCGCTGCCGGCGCTGGCACAGGACCCGCCGGAATGGACGGCGCCGGTCAAACCCTTCCGCATCGCCGGCAACGTCTACTACGTCGGCACCCAAGGTCTGGCCGCCTACCTCATCAAGTCGAATGAAGGCGCCATCCTGCTCGACGCCACCCTGGCCGAGAACGCCAGCCAGATCGAGCGCAACATCGAAAGCCTGGGCGTGCCCCTGCGCGAGGTCAAACTGCTGCTCAGCGACCACGCCCATGTCGACCACGTCGGCGCCATGGCGCAGCTCAAGCGCGACACCGGCGCACGTTTCCTCGCCAGCGAAGGCGACCGCTGGGCGCTGGAAAACGGCAGGAACGAGGGCGACAACAACTACGGCGTCATGCCCTTCGACCCCATCAAAGTGGACGAGGTCATAAGCGACGGCCAGCAGGTCCGCCTGGGCGACGTCGTCCTGACCGCCCACCTCACCCCCGGCCACACCCGCGGCTGCACCAGCTGGAGCATGACCGTGGACGACCGCGGCACTCCGCGCCAAGTCCTGTTCCTGTGCAGCATCACCGTGGCCGGCAACACCCTGGTCGGCAACAAGGCGTATCCCGGCATCGCCGACGACTACCGCGCCACCTTCGCCAAGCTCGCCGCCCTACGCGCGGACATCGTGTTGACCAGCCACCCCGAGATGGCGGAGGTGCTGGAACGGGCGGCCAGGCGCGATGCGGGGAACGCGGATGCGTTTGTTGATCCCGCCGTGCTTCCCACGATGGTGAAGGACTTCAGGGAGGCGTTCGAGGAAGAACTAACGAAAGTGCAAAAAGCTGAGAAGCGACCATGAAACAGCACCGCCAACATGCGAGAAGAATCAGGGACGCTTGAGGGCCTTAATCGCTTCGGACAGCAATGAAGACAGATCTTTCGAAGTTAGAGGGGGATCCACTTCGTGCTTTTGTACCTCGCGCCCGAAATACTTCTCGATTAGGCGCTCTTTAATGTCGTCCTTCTTAGACTTTTCGAAGAGTTCGATGTACGGCCCCAAAGTCGCAAGCTCAAGTTCCGTCTGCTTCGCACGGTCTGCATTTGTTCGATGTCGTGCGGATTCCCTCGCGGTATACCAGGCGGGAACAGTGATTGCGACAGCGTACAACAACCTGATCGCTACGCCGAGTGCATTTGCGGAATCTAGTGGCTGTCCCCACGCGTGAGCAAACGTGCTTATCGCAATAGCAATGCCTGTGCCGAAGATGGCTACGGTTATCCATCGCCAAAGATCTGCTTGGGAGGATTCACTAGTAGCGATAATCTTGAAATTGCTGGTAGTTCCGTCATTTCCGATTGCTTCTAGTAGACGAGAAGCATCGTTCCTGATTCGTATAACTTCATTAAGACCATCTTCCGCCTGCCGTTCAACGGATAGCCGAGCAGAGGAGGCTGAATCTCTGGCTTCCTTCAAAATAACCTCAAACTGCTCAAGGCGATGGCTCTCGCCCTGACGGAACTGGTACTCGAAATCAGAAAGGTAAGAACCGATATCTGATTTTAGTTGATCGATGGTGGATTCAAGTGCTGCCAACTTCTCCTGGCTGGAACCGGAATCCTTCCGAATCTTGCGAAGACCATCGCGTATCACTTCAGCAGAATCACTAAGCTGTCTAAGTGTCTCTTCCGCCTGCAATTGAGTTGCTCTTATAAATGCGCCAGCTTGCACGTCTGTTGGACGAGCTCCGAAGATCCAAAAGTAATTAAGGACATTTCCATCAATATATGCGGCAGCATTGATAAGATGATTTAGCTGAAGATCGCTTACAAACTGGCTAATTTCCGAAATTGGCATCTGCAAATTGGAATGAAGCTGGTCCAGTGCAGATCTGGGCATCAGTGCGATAGGTGTGCTCTGAAGGTTCTGCGACAAGGCAAGTGTTACGCCGCGTATCTTCTGTGTCGCAGATCGTGCAGGCTCATCCGAGCGAACTTGCTCACTCCCAAAGCTCGGATGCTCCAGCAGCTGACTTAATTGATGCACAGAGCCGTAAACAGGGTGGTCCGCTGGTCCCATATGCCACTGCCTCATCCGTGGTACTGCAGTTAGTAATTTGCTAGCCCGGTGGTCCGCTGCTGGAAAAGAATCCATTAGCCCAAGATATTCTGCAACCAATGACCTCCTTCGGCGCCTATAAGTAACCCCGACAACCCGACAAACGGTATGGCTCATACTTTAATAGCGCTTTGATTCGCGCTATGGTCCGCCCCGGGGTAATGGGGAAGGCCACATGGGACGTGGTAAACGCAATCTCATCGACGTGCTGGCGGGCCTGCCTTGGCCGGTCGGTCTGGTGGTCGGTGCGCTGGGCTATCTCACGCTCGCTCACGGTTTACCGATGTGGTTCGCCCGTCAGGGTGGGCCGTTGGCGCAGGCGTTCGCCGGGGCGTCCCATCCGTTCTCGCTGCTCGGCTGGCTGTTCTTCGGCATGTGCGCCATCGGCGCGCTGGGCTCGTTCCTCAATGCGCGGCGCACCCGCCGGTTGCTGGATACACGCACCGGCCTGGAAAGCATCGCCGCGCTAGGCTGGCGCGACTTCGAGCGGCTGGTCGGCGAAGCCTTCCGTCGTCGCGGCTACAGCGTCGAGGAAACCGGCCTGGGCGGCGCCGACGGCGGTATCGATCTGATTCTGCGTCGCGATGGCCGACGCATCCTGGTGCAGTGCAAGCAATGGCGACGCGAACGCGTGCCGGTCAATGTGGTGCGGGAGATGTATGGGCTGATGGCCCATCACCGGGCGGATGAAGTGCGGATTGCTGCGCTGGGTGGGTTTACGCCGGATGCCGAACGGTTTGCCGAGGGGAAGCGGATAGAGCTGATCGATGGTTCGGCTTTATTGGCGATGATCGAGGAAGGACGAGCTGTGAGCCCGGGAGCGATTGACGCAAGGAATCGGGTAGAACCAACGCTAGTTGCAACGGCAGAGAAACTGATGGACGTACCGTCTTGCCCACGATGTGGCGAAACAATGGTTCACAGAATTAATCGGCGGAATGGAAATGGATTCTGGGGATGTTCCACATTCCCTACATGCAAAGGAATTCGTAATTGAGTTCATTGAGAACAGACTGGAGAGGATTAACCGCTTACGACCCAAAGCGGACTCATGAACTGGTCTGGCGGTGTAGGTTCGTTTACTAGGGGGGCTTCATGATCAAGTTGGAAAGTGTCCGCGTCGAGGGTTTTCGGCTACTCGAGCGAGTTGAGATCGCGATAGAGAAGGGTGCGACCGTCATTGTGGGCCGAAACAATAGCGGGAAGACCTCCCTCGCTGAGGTATTCGACCGCTTCCTTGGCGAGCAGGCTGGGCGCTTCCGACTTGAGGATTTCTCGGCTGCCGTTAGGCCGAAGTTCCTGGCCGCCAAAACCCTACGTGATGCAGGGGAGAGCAAGCCCGATGCCATTCTCGCAGAACTACCCGTCATCGCACTGACGCTGACGTTTTCCTATGATAAGGACGTCGGCGACCTTGGGCCGCTCTCACCCTTCATCATCGATCTCGATCCTGATTGCACGACCGCAATTGCACGAATCGAGTACTCAGCCTCGCTCAACACGATCTCGGGGCTCCTCAATATTCCCGCTGACAGTCAAGATCAGGTCGAGGCCATTTTTCACCACTTGCGAGACGCTATCCCGAAGGCATACGCGATCAGGGTCTTTGCTATCGACCCGACCGATCAAAGTAATCGACGGGGATTCGAAAAGACGGCTGAGCTCAATGCCCTCATCAATACTGGCTTTGTGAAAGCGCAGCGAACCTTAGATGTGGGCAAGCGTGGCGACACGGACGTAATCGGAAAGCTCCTCAACAAGCTCTTCAAAACCGCGAACACGCTGACCGCCTCACCCGACGATCAGCAGATCGCAGACGGTCTGAAGGCGTCAGTGGCCGAGCTCGAGAAGATGATGCAGGGTGACTTCGATGATCGCCTTAAGGCGCTGCTGCCAGCTCTCAATACTTTTGGCTTTCCCAGCTTGAACGACACGGAGTTGCGACCGCAGACTACGATCGATGTCGAAAGCCTTTTGACTGACAACACGCGAATTCTTTATACAGGCGTGGATGGGGTCCATCTGCCGGAGGGATATAACGGCCTCGGCACCCGCAATCTTATCTACATCCTGCTTCAACTCGAAGCGCTGCATAAGGCCTATCGCGGCACGGCTATACGACCAGGAACCCATCTGGTGTTTGTTGAGGAACCGGAGGCACATCTACACCCGCAGATGCAGGAAGTCTTCATTGGGCAACTAAATGAGGCCGTCGCGACACTTTCCGTTAGGTACCCGCATGAGCCCGCATGGCAGGTTCAGTTCATCGTCTCGACTCACTCATCGCACCTAGCAAACGCCGCGACGTTCGACGCTATTCGGTACTTTCTAAACGAGCCCGTCGCTCAAGGTGGGGTTCGCAGAACAAAAGTAAAGGACTTCCGCAAAGGCGCAGAATCAATCAGTCCGGAAGACCGCAAATTTCTCCAGCAGTATATGACCCTGACTAAGTGCGACCTGTACTTCGCAGACAAGGCAATCCTTGTCGAAGGGGCAACGGAGCGTATATTGATGCCCAGAATCACAAAGCTTGTTGACGTGGATCTACCACAGGAGAGCAAGCTTTCAAGTCAGTACGTCACCACGATTGAAGCTGGCGGCGCGCATGCACAGGTCTTTTATCCACTCCTCGATTTTCTTGAGCTCAAGACGCTGATTATCTCGGATCTAGATGCCGTGAAGCTTGAGGGTTCAAGGTGGAAGAAGTGCCCCTGCAGCGAGGGCCAACGCACATCCAACTCCGCGCTGAAGTCGTGGTTTGATGACACCACGATCTCCATCGAGACTCTTCAGGGAAAGACCGCGGCTGACAAAATCAAGGGCTTCCGCCGCATTGCCTACCAGATGGCGGAAGACGGCTCGGAGCATTGTGCACGCAGCTACGAGGACGCGCTTATCCTGGCTAACCTAGCTGATTTCGGTATCACAAACGACGCTTGCGCTGCTGCCAATGCTTGGGAAACAGCTCAGGATTTTAGAAAGTCCGAGGAGGCTATCAAGTATGCGATTCGGGAAGAGATCTGGCACGTCCCGAAATACATAAAGGAAGGCATGTTGTGGCTGGCAGATCCTCCGCCGATGCCTGAAGCGCCTCCGTGCATCGTTCCACAGGACGAGGTAGTTGCAGTATGACAATCAGAGCCTCCTCGCCCGCCATCGTTGCGGCTCTACAGGCCCAAAAGCGTCTCGAAGACTCGCTCGCTACTGGAAAGAGCTTCCGATTAGAGGCAGGTGCAGGTGCCGGTAAAACCTATTCGCTCGTTACAGCGCTCAAGAACCTGATTGCCGATCGAGGGGAAGAACTGATGCATGCTGGCCAACGGGTAGCCTGCATCACCTATACAGAGGTCGCCCGCAATGAGATTGCACAAGAGATTGAGGAGCATCCGGCAATCCTCGTAAATACCATTCACGGATTTGGCTGGGGGTTCCTTTCCCGTTTCCAGAAGCAGCTTAGAGAAATGGTGGCAATGCAGGAGTCACGGCAGGACGCGATCGATGAGGCTGGTGGCATCCATAATCAGGTCGTCGAATACAGCCTCGGCTTTTTCACCATAGACGATAAGCGGATAACCCTACACCACGACGATGTGCCGAGGTTCCTTGCGGAGTTACTTTCGAATGCGAAGTTTCAGCGCATCTTCAAAAGCCTCTATCCGATACTGTTCATCGACGAGTATCAGGATACTGATCCCCTTGTGATGAGCGCTGTGTCGGAGAATTTCTTCGCCACAGGAACAGGCCCAATCGTTGGGCTATTTGGAGACCACTGGCAGACCATCTACCGCAAGGACTATCAACTCACGGATTTCCCCAATGTAGATGGCATCGACAAAAGATCGAACTTCCGGTCCGCCCCCGTCATCGTGAATGTGCTCAACCAACTCCGGCCGGAGCTCAAGCAAGAGGTCCATGATGAGGCCGCCAAAGGAGAAGCACGCTTCTTCCACTGCAACGACTTCAGTGGCGATCGCATCGACTCTCGAAATGGCAAACAGGAACTGCCACAAGAGGTTTCAGCGCAGTTCATCGAGAAACTTAAAGCAGACCTTCAGGAGGATGGTTGGGATTTCGATCCGGCGAGAACCAAAATCCTGATGCTGACTCACAGCGCAATCGCTGCTGAGCGGGGCTATCCGAACCTCGCTGCGATTTTCGAGCACAAGGAGGCGTTCTCAAAGAAGGAGGATGTCACGATCGCCTTTCTCGCTGATACCGTCGAGCCCGTTTGCAAGGCCTACTCTGCAGGCAATTTCGGTGAAATGTTTCGCCTACTTGGTGGTGTCCCTACCATCAGAAAATCATCGGATAAGTCGGAGTGGCGCACCCAGATGGATCGGCTCCTCGCATTGCGCGAGACTGGTACCATCGGTGAAGTGATTGACTTTATGAAGAGTACAAAGCGTCCCCGGCTCGCTGATCGCGTCGCAGGTCGGGAGGAGGAGATCGCGCAGCTCGGCCCTGAGGAGACAGAGGAAGAGTCGAGCTCTTTAAAGCGACATCGCCAGCTTCGAAGAGTGGCCTACAAGGAGCTTGTCTCGCTAGCTGAGTTCATCAATGGCTTCACGCCGCTTGCCACACAGCACAGCGTGAAAGGAGCTGAGTTCGAGAACGTGCTAGTCATCTTGAGCGGCGGATGGAGTCACTACAACTGGCCCAAGTTTCTGGAGCTGCTCCACGCCGGAAATGTAGCGCCTAAGGATCTGGGAGGCTTCATGCGTGCCAGAAATCTGTTCTATGTAGCGGTGTCTCGGCCAAAGAAGCGGCTCGCCGTCCTCGCTACCCAGAAGCTGAGTCAAAGTGCACTTTCAGCGGCGGCGACGCTCTTCGGAATGGACAACGTGCTTTCCATCTCCGAACCACTAGTTGAGTAGTCCTTGTTCGATATGGTCAATGTCCGCTCTTGGCCGACAGCCGTCGTACTACAGAGCATTCCAAAGTCATTTGACGCCACACTGTCTCCATAGCACCATTCCCCCGCTGCCCTAAATCCGGCAGCCGGGTTTGACAGCCTGAAACCACAAGGCGCACCAGCGCCCATCGACCGATGACCGGCGCTTTTTTCATGCTCCGTCATCGGCGCATGGAAGCATGCCCGTTACATGGCGGGCGGTGCGCGGAGACCGCGAGGTCTGCCGGTTCCTTGTGGCCGGTCTGTCAACCGCGTACCGTCCGTCGCCTCGATTGACAGCGGAGCGGCGGATTCCAGTCAACACAAGGAATCCCACATGACCCGTCGCAAGTCACCGGCGCGCACAGCCGCGCCAAAATCCCCTCGCAATCCCCACCGCGCCCGATGCGTTTGGACCATCGCGGAAGATCTGCCCACTACGGAAGCCGCGCCACCCGAACCGTTGCCGCCGGCAAAGCCTCCGCGCCCGCAGCGCCGCCGTTTCCGCATCCCGCAGCGCTGCACGATGGGTTTCCAGTACTACGACGAGCGCCACGACGAGCAGGTCGTCAGCCGCCCCGTGCCCAAGCTGCGCCTGTCCGGCCGCTGGCTGGAGCAATGCGGCTTCGCGGTTGGCGATGATTTGCAGGTGACGGTGGGGCGTGGCGTGTTGCTGGTCAGTCGACGCACGCGCGGTTGAGGATTTACGCCATGCCGGCGCGACCTCGTTGACCGAATCCGATATTCGCACCCACAAAAACAACAGGCCCGGACATCGCGTGTCCGGGCCTGTTGCCATGCGGTTGGCTTACTTGCTCAGGAAGTCCAGCAGATCCTGGTTGAGCCGATCCTTGTGGGTGTCCGCCAGGCCGTGCGGGGCGCCCTTGTAGACGATGAGCTGTGCGCCCTTGACCAGGGCGGCCGAGGCCTTGCCCGAGCTGTCGATGGGGACGATCTGGTCGTCATCGCCGTGGACCACCAGGGTGGGCACATCGAACTTCTTCAGGTCGGCGCGGAAGTCGGTGGCGGAGAACGCGGCGATGGAGTCGTACGTGTTCTTGTGGCCGGCTTGCAGGCCCTGGGCGACGAACGACTGGATCAGCGCGGCGTTCGGCTTCTGGCCCGGACGGTTGAAGTTGAAGAAGGGGCCGGAGGCGATGTCGGTGTAGAGCTGCGCGCGGTTGTCCAGCGAACCCTTGCGGAGGCCGTCGAACACTTCGATCGGCAGGCCGCCCGGGTTGTCGGCGGTCTTGAGCATCAGCGGCGGCACGGCGCTGACCAGCACGGCCTTCTTGACCCGCGCGGTGCCGTGGCGGCCGATGTAGCGGGCCACTTCGCCGCCGCCGGTGGAGAAGCCGACCAGGGTGACGTCTTTCAGGTCCAGCGCTTCGATGACCGCGGCCAGGTCGTCGGCGTAGTGGTCCATGTCGTTGCCGTCCCACGGCTGGCTGGAGCGGCCGTGGCCGCGGCGGTCGTGGGCGACCACGCGGTAGCCCTTGGAGGCCAGGAACAGCATCTGCGATTCCCAGCTGTCCGAGTTCAGCGGCCAGCCATGGCTGAAGGTGACGACCGGGCCGTCCTTCGGGCCCCAGTCCTTGTAGTACAGCTGCACGCCGTCGCGGGTGGTGACGTAGCTGCCGCTGACGGTGGCGCCCTGGGTGGTCGGCGTCTGCGGGGATTGGGCGGCGTAGGCGGTGGCGCCAGTCTGGGCGGCAAAGGCAATCAGGGCGACGGCGACGGAGCGGGTGAGGGTGTTCACGGGTGGAATCCTTTGGCGAGTGGTGGTGGGGCGGCGGTGGGGCCGTGCCGGTTGGCGAGGTGTACTTTGCGCGCCGAGGCGATACGATTGGCTACGTATCGTCCTTTAAACTTGACCGAGCGTCCTGATGTCCGACCGACTCGCCGCCCTGCTGGAGCGCTTTTCCGTCACCGCCCAGGTGTTCCAGACCGGGGCCCTGTGTGGCATCAACCTGCTGGAGGCCGAGGCCGGCCTGGGCCAGCTGCACCTGATCCGGCACGGCGCGGTGGAGGTTTTCCACGGCAATACCTCGCACTGCGTGGAGGTGCCCAGCCTGCTGCTGTACCCCCGGCCGATGTCACACCGCTTCGTCACCGACCCGGTGCGCGGCGCGGACATGACCTGCGCCAACGTGCGTTTCGACGGCGGCGCGAGCAATCCCATCGCGGCGTCGCTGCCGGAATTCAGCTGCCTGCCGCTCGACGCGATTGATGGCGCGTCGCCGGTGCTGGATCTGCTGTTCGACGAGGCGTTCGCGCAGCGCTGCGGACGCCATGCGCTGATCAATCGCCTGTTCGAGGCGCTGATGGTCCTCATCCTGCGCCAACTGATGGAACGCGGCGAAGTGCGCGGCGGCATGCTGGCCGGCATGTCGCATCCGCGCCTGCGCCACGCCCTGGTGGCCATGCACGAATCACCGGCCCGGGAATGGACGCTGGACGATCTGGCCGCGACCGCCGGCATGTCGCGCAGCGTGTTCGCCGGCGCCTTCCGCGAAACGCTGGGCATCACGCCCGGCCAGTACCTGCAAGGCTGGCGGGTCAGCCTGGCCCAGCAGGCCCTTCGCCAGGACCGCCCCCTGAAAGTCGTGGCCGCCGACGTCGGCTACGGCAGCGAAGCCGCGCTGTCGCGCGCGTTCAAGGCGCATGTGGGATTGGCGCCGCGGGATTGGAAGCGTGCGCAGGCGGTGGGGTGATGGGAAGCGTGTCGGGAGCGCTCAGGCTTCGTCCTGTCTGGCCGTTGGCTGGCGTGATGCGGCTTCGCGGTTGGTGATGGGCCGCAGGGGACTTCGGACGTGGCATGCTGCGGGTCGGCAAGACGCGTCGGATCGATCAGGCAAAACAGGGACTCAAGGAATCACCAGGGATGGCCAAGTTTCCGGCTCGTATCCATGTCCTGCTGGCGCGTGATGTGCCGGTCGGCGTCGTCATCCGGCGCGGTCCGGCGAAGTCCGTGGCCGTTCTGCTCTGGGACCGGCGCAACGACCACTTCAGGCTGGGCCAATGGCTCAGAGGTCGCATCTACGAACGCCGATGCGATCTTTCACCGGATGGCGAACACCTGATCTACTTCGCAATGAAAGGCAAATGGAGCGGCGAGGCCAAGGGTTCCTGGACTGCCATTTCGCGGGCGCCGTTTCTGAAAGCCTTGGCGATGTTTCCCAAGGGCGATTGCTGGAACGGTGGTGGACTGTGGACCGGCAACGGCCTCTATTGGCTCAACGACGGCTATGGGCACGCGGTGATGCATGACGTCCAATACCTGCGCCGCGATTTCAACTGGCATCCGTCCGTCAACTATGGCGGTGAATGCCCGGGCATCTACTACCACCGATTGATGCGCGACGGCTGGACGCTGGCAGGGCAGGAGCGCGCCGGTAGCCGGAACGATGGGTTTGTCTTCGAGAAGCCCTGCCCCCGCGGCTGGACCCTGAAGAAGATTTCGCATGCGCAGATCCATGCAGGTCCCGGCAAGGGCTGCTATTGGGACGAGCATGTGCTGGTTCATCCTTCCCGTGGGTCCATCACCTGCCCGGATTGGGAATGGGCCGACCTGGACGGAGACCGTCTGGTCTGGGCAACCGGCGGCCGACTTGAAACCGGGCGTCTGACACCCCAAGGGCTGACGGACAGACGCATGCTGCATGACTTCAACGACATGGTGTTTGAAGCTATCGCAGCGCCGTATTGAGACGTTGTGAGGACTGCAGGCGAAGATGCCTAGATGGCCTCCGACTGTTAACGGAAAGATGGGAAGGGATCTACGCTCCAGAAGCGGAAGGGAATTATTGGATTAGACGTAGTTCCGCATTGCATCATGACAGCGTCAAAGGAACCGCGTAGACATACTACTTAGCCAAGGACGGTGGGCGCGGGGTCACCGTCGGTCTCCAGGGGATTGGAATGAAAGACGGCAACGTTTCTCGTGCATGCGTCATTGCTATATCTATTATCTTCGGCGTAGCAACATGGTTCATTCCGGCTAAGGCCAACGCCATGCAGCAAATCTGTTTTGCCTGGCAAACTGGGGGCTCCACACCAGGACCGGACGGAGGAAGAGGAAGTGCGACCGCCTACCGTGAATGCTTCTGGGTAGAAACCGGCGGTGGTGGAGGAGGGAGAAACACCGGCGGGGAATTTGGTGGAATAGGTGGCGGAAGAGGCGGGTTTGTCCGTTCGACCGGTATTCCGATTGCTGATCGCTACGCAGCCGTGGACAAGGACTGTGGCGTTGGAAATCCGATTCTGCCTTCAACAGGAAACAAGGTAGAAATTGAAGCCGACTTCAGCAGTTCCGGTGAAATGCCACTGGAACTGATTCGAAGCTACAACCACTATTGGCAAGGTGCCGGCCTCTTCGGAAAGCACTGGATAAGTAGCTTCGACTATAAGCTTACATTCGGAAGCGTTGCACTAAACACGTGCTATCCCCGGCCCGGCGGAGGCACCTGCGGAATAGGTGCAAACTCAGTTGTCTATGCATGGCGCCCCGATGGTAGAACAATCAAGTTCGCAAAGGGCGCAGATGGAATTTTTTATGAAGACAAACCTCAGCCCGTAGCAAGGATTGTGCAGCAGGCTGATGGGCAATTCGTTCTTTACAGCGAAGAACGCGCTATTGAGACCTATTCATCTGCCGGCTACATTTCTACTGTAACCAACGAGCAGGGTATAGGCTGGACATTCAGCTACACAAACGGCACCTATCCACATCGGGTTATTCACACTTCTGGGCGTTATGTTGAGTTTGCCTGGAGTAGTGGCCAACTAACTGCCGTGCGAGACCCGGCAGGCAGCTACTACGGATTTTCTTATAACCCCAACTATTTTGGCGCTGGTCTGCATCGCTTAAATGCTAGCTCGCAGCCCGCAAGTCCAGTCACGACCACGACCTATCATTACGAAAATGTATCCGATGGGAGTGCATTAACTGGAAAATCCTATAACGGTGTTCGCTACTCTAAGTTTGCTTACAGCACCAGTGGCTACGCAATCAGTACCGAGCACAGCGGGCTGGACAAGCACACTCTCACCTATACCAGCGCCTCAGATGGCACCCTCACTACGGTAGAAACCAACCCGCTTGGAAAGCAAACCACTTATGTGCACAAGCAAGGGAAGGTAGTCAGTATAACTGGCCACGCAAGTACCTACTGTCCTTCCAGTACGTATGCGCTTAGTGAATACGATGCCAACGGATATCCTGTAATGCGCCAGGATTTCAATGGCGTTTTCACAGATACATACTACAACGCAAAAGGTCAGCTAACCCAGAAAGTCGAAGCCGCTGGTACGCCACTACAGCGCGTAACACGATATGAATGGGACAGCACAACTCGTCTACTTAGCGAAACGCTGGAAGGCCAATACAAGATTCAATACGTCTATACCAGCGATGGCCGTATCGCGAGCGTAACTACAACCAATCTTGCAGCGCCATCACCAGCCAGTAACGCAAATCAGATCCGCACTACGAATTACAGCTATACCAAACATGCCAACGGTATGTTGGCGACTGTAGTTGTTGACGGTCATATAGAAGGCGCGGGTGATGCAATTACGACCAGCTTTGATAGTCTAGGAAATGTGGTCTCGGTCAAAAATAGCCTGGGACATACAACCGCGTACAGTAACTTCAATGGACTAGGGCAGCCTGGTCGGGTTGTAGGTGCAAACGGCGACATTGCCGATTACACGTACGATCAAAGAGCTCGAATCATAAAAGTAAGAAAGTATCCGGATGGCAGCACACCGGCTGACACGGTATATATATACAACGAAAACGGCACCGTGAAGTCCATCACTGCGCCTGATGGAACGGCGACGAGTTTCAGTTACGACGTTGCATTGCGTATGACAGAGCGCTATCTGGGAACACAGACGGCGCAAGAAACAGGCGGGCCTGTCGAAATGCAACGCTTCTACTACAACGCTGCAGGAGATATGGTCAGATCCGACAACCTGTGGGAGTTGGGATTCTGGGAGATACAACAACCTTGTGCCGTGTGGGGACCCGATGGTACCTGCTGGGAGCTGGGTCCTATCGGCCCGGAAGAACCCACCAATTGGGTCGACGAATCCATAGTAACCCAGAGAAATCTGATCGACTATGACGAATTGAGTCGGCCTCGCGCGTATCGAGGAAACTACGGCCGAAATGTCCGCTACACCTACGACTCGAATGGAAACGTTAGGACGGTCACCGACTCTGCAGGAAAGGTGACGACATTCGGCTACGACGCGCTGAACCGAACTATTTACTCGATAGCGCCCGACAATAACGGGACCACATGGTTCGAGTATGACGCAGCTGATCGTGTTACCAAAGTCACTGATCCTCTTGGCAAGGCTACCTATTACGTTTACGACGGATTTGGTCAGTTATGGAAACAAATAAGTCCGGATTCGGGAACCATATCATTCACGTACGACGCTTCAGGGCTGCGTACGTCAATGATACGCAACGACGGCAGCGTGACCACATTTGGATATGACGGACTTGGCCGTTTGACGGCCATGACCAGCGCCGGATCAACAAAAGCCTACGTTTATGACGTATGCAATAACGGCCAAGGAAGACTTTGCGCGCTTGGTGGTGGTGGCAATGGAAGCGTGGTCTATGGCTATACGCCTGATGGGCGAATTTGGGCGCGAATCCAGTACGTCAACCTAAATGGAGTAGAAACGGAATACTGGAATCACTATTACTACGATGTGGTCGGCAGACTCAATGCGGTCAGCTATCCTAATGGCGTCGCAGTCGGATATGGCTACGCAAACGGAAAGTTGACAGCTATGACAGTTAACATTGGTGGCGTCATAAGTAACGTAGTTACGGGTGCGAGCTACAGGCCATTCGGCTCTGTGGAGTCGTGGTCTTATGGAAATGGATTGAGCCGAAATTACATTCGCGACCTGGATGGGCGTATAACAAGTATTGGAACTTACAACGGTTCTTCAGCTATTCAAGGTCTATCGTATGGCTATAACGCAAACGATTTGATCGTAAGTATTGGGAACAATATAGACGGTTTCAATTCCACAGCTTTCGGCTACGACTCGCTATCGCGTATGACAAGCCACGTAAACCAAGGCGGAACCACTACAACAGCGGACACGCTGGATGCCATCGGGAATAGAACTGAAAGAACCCAGACAGGAGTGGCAGCGAGGCTATACTCATACCAATCTGTTGGTAGTCAGCTGACATCTATCAGTGGCGCGGAGTCAAGAAACTTCAGTTACGACGCCACAGGGGATTTGATAGGCGAAACTGGGAGTAATGGTTCTCGCACGTATGCTTACGATGGAGCCAAGCGTCTTGAGGTGTCATGGGTGAATGGGACTGCTTCCGTGTATGGATATAACGCATACAACGAGCGCATATGGAAGTCGGCTCCTCACGGGCAGTTCCGCTATGTGTATGGACCCGGTAGCGTGCTGATGGGCGAGCGGCGTGAAAGCGATGGCCAGTGGACAAACTACTTGTGGTTCAACGGCGAATTGGTCGGCCTAGTTCGAAGCGGCCAATTATTCTTCGTGCATAACGATCATCTTGGGCGGCCTGAGCTTGTCACCAATATGAGTAAGTCTGCTGTATGGAAAGCGGCAAATTATCCCTACTCACGCGGCGTTACTCTGGATAGTATTGGCGGGTTGAATGTTGGCTTCCCGGGCCAATACTCAGATCAAGAAACTGGGCTCTGGTACAACATCAATCGTTACTACGATAGTAGTCTTGGGCGCTATATACAGAGCGATCCCATTGGACTGGGTGGAGGGTTGAATACTTATGCCTATGTTCGTGGCAACCCAATATCCTTGATTGACCCGTTGGGACTGGTAGATCGAAATTACATTCCTCCTTGGGATCACTTGGATAACTATGGAGGTATGCAATTAATTCCATCTCGTCCTGGCGAATTGACCGTTGGCGTGCACTTCAATGGGACCAATTTCATTGGCCCTAACGGTCAGAATTGGTCAGCTACGGACTTGGCCAATCAGATAAAAGCCGACACCGATCTTACGAAGTATAAAGCAATAACGCTTTACTCTTGTCGAGCGGGCGCACCTCAAGACGGAAAGCCGGCACCTGCGCAGGACCTGGCCAAGCTTTTGGGGTTGCCGGTTCAAGCGACGGCGTCATATGTGTGGACAACGAATAATCCAATAGCTCCCTATCAGGGGGTTTATGGAAAGACGCCGAGCGGAGGGATAGATAGGTCAAATCCAGGGCAATGGGTTTACTTCTATCCTGGAGGGCCATGAGGATGTGGGTCAAGTCAGTAGTAGTAATAACCGCGATGATGCTCAGTGCTTGCGCTTCGTCTCAGCAGTTACCACCACCTCCGCCAGCCCCGGACGTGATAGACCCGAACGCTCGTTCTGTGGATAGCGGCATGACGCTTGATGCAGCACAATTGGAAAAGCTTGGGGGCGAGGCGGAAGCTGGTGACGGGTTTGCAGCCTTCCGGTTATCTCTTCACTTCATGTCCCTACAGAAAAACCAACAAGCGGAATATTGGCTTTTGTATGCGGCGGCACGTGGCCACCCTGCTGCGCAATACAACCTATGGTTTGATCTAAAGGGTCGGGAAGACTGCAAATCAAAGCTTGAAGCGCTCGCTTGGATTAGAAGTGCAGCGTTGAATGGCGATGAATTGGCCAGGAAAGAGCTAAAAGGATTTGCTGAAACCGCGCAATCATGCCTTCAGTAGCAAAAGCTGTAAGTCGGTCAATTCCCGAAGCCCCGCATTGCGGGGCTTGTTCTTATCCGCTGCTGTTGCCGTTGTCGTCAGCATCCGCGCAGGCTGATGGCCTGCTGGTAGTCGTGGTCCCATCCCATGCGCCGCGATGCCTGCACGGCGCTGGCCAGTCAGCGATCAATGGGGTCGTGGCCATGGCGGCCCGGAAACCGGATTCACACGCGCCCCGACACACCCGCTGTACCCTCGCTTCTCCTAGCCGACTCCCGAGGCCCGCCATGATCCCGCGCATCCAGCCCTGCCTGTGTTTCGACGGCAACGCCGAGGAAGCCGCCCGGTTCTACGCGGACACCTTTGCCGATACCCGCATCGACAAGATCAACCGCGCGCCCGGTGACTATCCCGACGGCAAGCAGGGCGGTGTGCTGACCATCGAGATGACGATTCTGGGCAAGCCTTTCCTGCTGTTGAACGGCGGCGCCTCGTTCACCTTCAGCGATGCGATGAGCTTCCAGGTGTCGACGGAGGATCAGGCGGAAACCGATCGCTACTGGAAGGCCATCACCGAGGGTGGCGGCCAGGAAATCATGTGCGGCTGGTGCAAGGACCGTTTCGGCCTGTGCTGGCAGATCACGCCGCGGCGCCTGATCGAACTGGTGAGCGGCGGCGGCGAGCAGGCCGAGCGCGCGTTCAAGGCGATGATGGAGATGAAGAAGATCGACATCGCGGCGTTGGAGAAGGCGGTGGCGGGTTCGTAGTCCAGTCCGCCGGCAAGACAGGCACCACGACCCTCAACGACCGGCATCGCCGGTGCTATCTTTCGCCCCCATGAGCACAGCCACCGACACCGTCAAATTCAAGGCGAAGCTGTCCCGGCCGGCGGAGCCGAAAGGCGCGGCCTGGAGCTTCCTGGTCCTGCCGGCCGAGGCCAGCGCGAAGCTGCCCACGCGCAGTCAGGTGACCGTGGACGGCAAGCTCGACGGGCATGCCTTCCAGGCCACGCTGGAGCCGGATGGGCAGGGCAGCCACTGGCTCAAGGTGGAAAAGAAACTGCGCGAGGCCGCCGGCGTGTCGGTGGGCGACACCGTGGCGCTGGAAGTGGCGCCGGTGGCGGTCGAACCCGAACCCAAGGTGCCGCCCGATATCCGCAAGGCGCTGGCCGAGCATCCGGCCGCCAAGGCGCAATGGGCCACCCTCACCCCGGTTGCGCGCCGCGACTGGATTCAGTGGATGACCTCGGGCAAGAAAGCGGAAACGCGCGTGAAGCGCATTGCTACCGCATGTGATCAACTGGAATCCGGCAAGCGCCGGGCCTGCTGTTTTGACCGGTCGGGGATTTACAGCAATGCATTCTGTGCGCCGGAGGCGGCGGAGTAGGGTTGGCGTGAAGGCTCGCCACAAACCCCGATGCACACGGAGCAATGCAGAAGAAAACGAGGTAGGAGCGGCCTCCGGCCGCGATCTTTTTGCGCGTTCGCCACGACCCTCACCGTCGCGAACATCGGTACCGGACATCGCGCGGGAGAGCTCGCGGCCGGAGGCCGCTCCTACCTGGGGTGGACATTCGCCCTCGAGGGCATCAGCGCATTCCATTGGATGAACTGATCGCCGCATCGGGTCATCTTGCGAAGGAAATGGCGGAGCTTCCGGACGGTTCCAGGGTTCGGTTTTTCGTGGGGCCGTAGTGGTCCGGAACGGGTCTGGATTTCCGGTCGCGACTTACGTCGCTCCCACAAGGGACGGAAGGTGGAGCCGGTACCCGGGTGGCCGGGTACCGGTGGGGTGGGTCATTTGCGGGCGGCCAGGAGGCTGCGGATTTTGGCTTCGGTGGTGTCGTAGTCGCCTTCACCGAAGTGCTGGTAGACGATGCGGCCGTTGGCGTCGATGAGGTAGAGGGCGGGCCAGTACTGGTTACCGTAGGCGTTCCAGGTTTCGTAGTTGTTGTCCTGCGCGACGGGGTAGGTGATGCCGAAGCGTTTCACTGCCGCCTGCAGGTTGGACAGTTTCTTTTCGTAGCCGTATTCGGGCGTGTGCACGCCGACCACCACCAGGCCCTGATCGCGGTACTTGGCATGCCAGTCCTTGACGTGCGGCATCACCCGCACGCAGTTGATGCACGAGTAGGTCCAGAACTCGACCAGCACGACCTTGCCGCGCAGGGCGGCCAGGGTCTGCGGCGGGCCGTTGAGCCAGTGATCGATGCCGCGGAATTCCGGTGCGACCGGCGCGGGGGAACTGGCGGTGGGGGAAACCGGATCGGCCTGCACGCTGGGAGAACAGGAAGCGGCGAACAGGCAGGCGGCGAGCAGGGTGGAGAGGGAAGCGATCTTGTTCATGGTCAGAGTCCTTGCGAGACGGGGGGAAGCCACTGGGTGGCCCAGGCGGAGACGAACACGTCGTACTGGGTCAGTTGCAGCACGGCGACGCCGACGGCCAGCGCGCCGAAACCCTGGCGCAACCGACCGGCGTGGCGTTTGAGGAACGGCAACCGGTCGTTGATCCAGTGGCCGCCGTAGGCGATGAGCAGCATCGGCACGCCGGCGCCGGCCGCGTACAGGCCGAGCAGCGCGCTGGCCTTGCCGGGCGCCTGCGAGGTCGCCGCCAGCGACAGCACCGAGGCGAGCACCGGTCCGGCGCAGGGCGTCCACGCCAGGCCCAGCGAGGCGCCCACCAGCAGCGCGCCGGGACGGCAGCCGATGCGCGGACCGTGCCAACCCGCCGGCACGAGTTGCTGGCGCCATTGCTGGAACAGCGCCACCAGCCGATCGAACGGCGCGGGCCAGAAGCAGGCCAGCCCGGCCAGCAGCAACACGCTGATGGAGGCGGTGCGGATGACGCCTTGCAGTTCGCCGGAGGAGGCGGACAGCGCGCCGAGCAGGATGCCGCCGGCGGCGAAGGTGCCGACGAAGCCGGCAATCACCCACAGCGGGCCGGCGCGATCGTCGCCGGTGCTGGTGGCCAGCACGATCGGCAATATCGGCAGGATGCAGGGAGACAGGATGGTGGCCATGCCGGCGGCGATGGCCAGTGCGTATTCGATCATGGAAAGGGTCTCGCGTGCGGGATGGGAGACCATTGCAACGCGCGCATGTCGCCGGGCTGTGTGCGGCGCCCGGTGGTTTTGTATCCGGATGTGTCCGGGACCGGGCGCCGCGTGTTTCGTTACCGAACGGGATCAGACGATCCGGATCTGCACGTCGATATTGCCGCGCGTGGCCTTGGAGTAGGGGCAGGTGCGGTGCGCTTCATCGACCACCGCCTGCGCCTGCGCGGGATCCAGGCCGGGCAGCGAGACGTTGAGGCGCGCCTGCAACTGGTAGCCGTCGCCGACCTTGCCCAAGTCCACCTCGGCATCGATGGCCAGGTCCGCCGGCAGTGCGATGCGCTGGGCGCGCGCGGCGATCTTCATCGCGCCTTCGAAGCAGGCTGACCAGCCGGCGGCGAACAGCTGTTCGGGATTGGTGCCGGGGCGGCCGCTGCCGGGCGGCGACAGCGCGATGTCGAGCTGGCCGTCGTCGCTGCGGGCGTGGCCTTCGCGGCCGCCGGTGACGCGGGTCTTGCCGGTGTAGAGGACGGTGTCGAGTGCGTTCATGGGAATCTCCTGTGGCTTGGTTGGTGGGTGTTGCTGGATTGGAGCGGGTCGGGTTGGAGCGGGGGAGAGGAACGCCGTGGGGTCACGGCGCGTAGCGGGTGAACACGTAATCGCGATCGCTCACGCGGGCGGCGTGGCAGGCATGGCAGGTGCGGTGCTGGGCCTCGTCGACCGGGCGCCCGTCGATGAAGCGTCCGTAGCCCCAGCCGCCGGTGGATGCATAGCGCTTGGAATCCTTGACCATCACCTGCACGGTGGTGGCGGCGCCGGGAATGGAGGCCGGTTCGAAATCCGGCGATTGCTCGTGCTTCCAGGCCCGCTTGACCAGCACGCTGCCGTCGGGAAAAGGACGGACGTTGTCGCGGTAGGCGCGCATGGCGATCGGGTTGCCGACGATCACGCGCAGCTCGTCCAGCGGCGCGGCTTCCTGCGCGGGCGCCACCAGCGGCCAGTCGCGGTAACCCTCCGGCAGCTGCACGCCATAGATCGGCGCGGCGGGGGAACGGTTGTCGTCGCGCGCCTCCACGACGCCGATCAGGCCGAGCGTCAGCGCGGCGGCACCGAACACGCCCGCAGCGATCAACAGGCGTTTCATCGCGCACCTCCCTTCGCGTGGGCCAGGTGGGTGGCGTCGATGACCGCCTGCACGAAGGCCTCCGGTGCTTCCTGCGGCGGGTTGTGGCCGATGCCGCCTTCGAAGGTGCGGTGTTCGTACTTGCCGGTGAACTTGCCGGCGTAGGCCTGCGGCTGCGGATGCGGCGCACCGTTGGCGTCGCCTTCGATGGTGATGGTCGGCACGGTGATCGCCGGGGCCTGCGCCAGTTGCTGCTCCAGCGCCGCGTACTTCGGTTCGCCCTCGGCCAGGCCCAGCCGCCAGCGGTAGTTGTGCACGACGATGGCGACGTGGTCCGGGTTGTCCAGCGCGGCGGCGCTGCGCGCGAAGGTGGCGTCGTCGAACTTCCAGCGCGGCGAGGCCAGCTGCCAGATCTGGCGGGCGAAGTCGTGCGTGTACTGGCTGTAGCCGGCGCGGCCGCGATCGGTGGCGAAGTAGTACTGGTACCACCATTGCAGCTCGGCCTGCGGCGGCAGCGGCTTGCGGCCCGCCTCCTGGCTGCTGATCAGATAGCCGCTGACCGCGACCAGCGCGTTGACCCGCTCCGGCCACAGCGCGGCGACGATATCGGCCGAGCGCGCGCCCCAGTCGTAGCCGGCCAGGGTGGCGCGTGGAATCTTCAGCGCGTCCATCAGCGCGATGACATCCGAAGCCAGCGCCGCCGGCTCGCCGTTGCGCGGCGTGTCGGCGGAACGGAAACGGGTGCTGCCGTAGCCGCGCAGGTGCGGAACGATCACGCGATAGCCACGGGCGGCGAGTCGGGGCGCGACTTCGGCATAGCTGTTGATGTCGTAGGGCCAGCCGTGCAGCAGGATCACCACCTCGCCATTGGCGGGCCCCAGATCGGCGTAGCCGATGCTCAGGTCACCGGCGTCGATCTGCTTGTCGGCGATCAACGCGGGCGCGGTGGCGCTTGCCGCAGCCGCGACCGGGGCCGCGGCGACGGTGCCGGATGCGAACAGCGCGGCCAGCAGCCAGGACGCCAGGCGCGGACGGTGGAGGGAGGAACGCGGAGCGACGGAAACCATGTTCATGGCGATGCCTCGAAAGGAAAGGAGTGGGGTCAGAGGGTCTTGCGCAGGGGCCGGAACGCGGCGCGCAGTTCGGCGCTGAACAGCTGCGGCTGTTCCCAGGCGGCGAAGTGCCCGCCCTTGTCGAGCTGGTTGAAGTAGTACAGCGAGGGATAGGCGCGTTCGGTCCAGCTGCGCGGCGCGCGGTAGATCTCGCCGGGGAACACCGAGACCGCCACCGGCACGGTGATGCGATCGGTCTTCTGCGCGGTGGCGCTGAAGTTGTTGTTGTTGTTTTCCCAGTAGAAGCGCCCGGCCGAGGTCGCGGTGCCGGCGAGCCAGTACAGGCTGATGTCATCGAGGATGGCGTCGCGGCCGAGCACGCGCTCGGGCTGGCCGTCGCTGTCGGTCCACTGCGCGATCTTGTCGTACATCCACGCGGCCAGGCCGACCGGCGAGTCGTTCAGCGCATAGCCGATTGTCTGCGGCCGGGTGACCATCATCGCGCCGTAGGCGGCATTGCGGCCGAAGAACGCGCTCAAGGCCTGGAACGCCTCGCGCTCGTCGGCGGCCAGCCCGGCCGGCGGCGCCGTGCCGGCGTTGATCGCCGCCATCAGATCGCCGGGCACGGTGGCCGGCATGGTCAGGTGGATGCCGCGCAGGCCCGGGGGAGGCTGACGGCCCATCGCATCGGAGATCACCGAGCCGTGATCACCGCCCTGCGAGACGTAGTGGTGATAGCCCAGGCGGCGCATCAGTTCGTCCCATGCGCGGCCGACCCGCTCGGGGCCCCAGCCGGTGGTATCCGGACGCGAGGAGAAGCCGTAGCCGGGAATCGACGGGATGACCACGTCGAAGGCGTCCTCGGCGCGTCCGCCGTGCGCGGTGGGATTGGTGAGCGGATCGATGGCGCCGAGGAATTCCAGGAACGAGCCCGGCCAGCCGTGGGTGAGGATCACCGGCAGCGCATCGGCATGGCGCGATCGCACATGGATGAAGTGGATGTCCACGCCGTCGATGCGGGTGATGAACTGCGGCAGGCGGTTGATGCGCGCTTCCAGTCGCCGCCAGTCGTAGTCGCCGCCCCAGTAATCGACCAGCGTGCGCAGCGTCGCCAGCGGCAGGCCCTGCGAGGTATCAGCGACGGTTTCGCGATCCGGCCAGCGGGTGGCGCGCACGCGCCGGCGCAGATCGGCCAGATCCTGTTCGGACACCTGTGCCCGGAACGGACGGATACGGTCGTCGCCGGGCGAGGTGGCGGCGCGCAGGGCGGCCGAGGGCAGCAGGCCAAGCAGTCCCGCGGTGGCGGCGGCGGTGGCGGCCGAACCGAGCAGGCGGCGGCGTTCGAGATCGACGGGAAAGCGGGAATCGGACAGCGACATGGGAATCTCCTGGCGGGAAAGGGCGTGGTGGGGGAAGGACGGTGCGGAGTGGCGATGGGGCCATTGCACGCCCCGGGCGTATCGGTGACGTGTCCCCACGGGCACGCATTTGTCAGCCAAGCCGGCGAAAACCGGCGGCCGATACATTCGGATACAAAGCGGCGGGCGGCCGACACCCGGCGGATACAGCGCGGCGGTGCAATGGCGCTCCCCAACCCGAGGATTGCTCCCATGCTGCGTTCGCTTTCCCTTTCCCTGAGCCTGTCGCTGGCGGCCCTGTCCGCCGCCCTGCCCGCCACCGCCGCACCGCGTGCGGATGCGCAGGCGCCCACCGTCATCCTGGTCCACGGCGCCTTCGCCGACGCGTCCAGCTGGGACAAGGTGGCCGACCGCCTGCGCCAGCGCGGCGTGCCGGTGGTGGCGGTGGACAATCCGTTGAGTTCACTGGGCGACGATGTGGCCGCCACCCGCAAGGCGATCGCCGCCGCGCCGGGCAAGGTGGTGCTGGTCGGCCATTCCTGGGGCGGCACGGTGATCACCGAAGCCGGCGACGATCCCAAGGTCTCCGGCCTGGTCTACGTGGCGGCGTTCGCGCCGGATGCGGGCCAGACTTCCGCCCAGCAGGGCGAAGGCTTCCCGGTCGCGCCCGGCCTGCAGCAGTTGCAGGAACGCGACGGCTGGCTGTCGCTCTCGCCGGCCACCCTGGCCAGCGATTTCGCCCAGGACGTGGCGCCGGAAGCATTGCGCCAGGTCGAAGCGCACCAGTTGCCGCTGAAGGCCAGCGCGCTGGGCGAGGCGGTGACGACCGCCGCGTGGAAATCGCGCCCGAGCTGGTATGTGCTCTCGCGCAACGACCGCATGCTGTCGCCGGAACTGCAGGCCGCCACCGCGCGGCGCATCGGCGCGCACCTGCGTTCCATCGACGCCGGCCACGTCTCGCCGCTGTCGGCGCCGGACGCGGTGAGCGGAGCCATTCTCGAAGCCAGCGGCCTGCCGTCCGCGCAAGCCGCCGGCGGCCACTGAACCGCATCGCGCTGTCCGCCGTGTGCCCGCTTCGAAGGAACGGGCACACGGTCAGGCGCTAACATTCCCCGACATCCACGCAACGTCGCCCGGCCCGCGACGGCACTCCGGAGCAAAGACGCATGTCATCCCATACCGATCATGTCCTGGTGGTCGACGACGACCGCGAGATCCGCCAGATGGTGGGGGACTACCTGCGCCGCAACGGCCTGCGGGTCAGCCTGGCCGCCGATGGGCGCGAGATGCGTGCCACCCTGGACACCAGCGACATCGACCTGATCGTGCTGGACGTGATGATGCCCGGCGAGGACGGCCTGTCGCTGTGCCGCAACCTGCGCGCCGGCAAGTACCGCACGGTGCCGGTGGTGTTGCTGACCGCGCGCGACGACGAGACCGATCGCATCATCGGGCTGGAGATGGGCGCCGACGACTACGTCACCAAGCCGTTTTCCTCGCGCGAGCTGCTGGCACGCATCAACGCGGTGATCCGCCGCGCGCGGATGCTGCCGCCCAATCTCCAGGTCAGCGAGGCCAGCCGCCTGATCGGTTTCGGCCAGTGGCGGCTGGACACCACCGCGCGCCATCTGCTCGACGCCGACGACACCGCCTATCCGCTCAGCGGCGCCGAGTTCCGGCTGCTGCGGGTCTTCATCGATCATCCACAGCGCGTGCTCAGCCGCGACCAGCTGCTCAACCTCACCCAGGGCCGCGACGCGGAACTGTTCGACCGCTCCATCGACCTGCTGGTCAGCCGCCTGCGCCAGCGTCTGGGCGACGGCGCGCGCGAGCAGACCTATATCAAGACCGTGCGCAACGAAGGCTATGTCTTCAGCCAGCCGGTCGTGCTGATCGGCGAGGCGTCATGAGCACGTCCTCGCCTTCGCGCGTCCGGCGCTGGCTGCCGCGCACGCTGGGCGCGCGGGTGCTGCTGATTCTCGCCACCGGCCTGCTGCTGGCGCATGCGCTGTCCTTCGCCCTGCTGTTCTACGAACGCGCCGCCGCGACGCGTTCGATGATGCTGACCAGCCTGGAGCAGGACATTCCGCTGAGCGTGGCGTTGCTGGAACGCCTGTCGCCGGCCGAACGCGCGCGCTGGGTGCCCCGGCTGGAGCGCCGCACCTACCGCTACCTGCTGCGTCCGGCGCAGCCGGGCACGCCGCTGGCCAACGATCGGGCGCGGCAGGTCACCGCCGCGATCGACGATGTGCTGATGCACCGCTATGCCCTGCGCCCGCGCGCGGTGTCGGCCTCGCCCGAGCGCTACGAGGTGGAGCTGACCCTGGCGGACGGGCAGCCGTTGACCATCGAAGTCACCCCGTCGCTGATGCCGATCGCGCGCTGGCTGCCGTGGGTGCTGGCCGCGCAGGTGCTTCTGCTGCTGGGTTGCGCCTGGATCGCGGTGCGTCTGGCGACGCGTCCGCTGGCCCGCCTGGCCGCCGCCGCCGAGGGCATGGATCCCGCCGGACCGGCCGAGCCGGTATCGCAGGAAGGCCCGGCGGAAGTGGTGAAGGCCGCGCGCGCGCTCAATGCCCTGCAATCGCGGGTGGCCGCGCACGTGTCCGAGCGCACCCAGATCCTCGCCGCCATCTCCCATGACCTGCAAACCCCGATCACGCGCATGCGGCTGCGCCTGGAAGCGATGGACGAAAGCCCGTCGCAGATCCGCCTGCTGGAGGATGTGGATCAGATCAGCCAGCTGGTGCGCGAAGGCGTCAACTACGCGCGCGGCGCGAACGTCGCCAACGGGCCGTCGGTGCGGCTGGACGTCGGCGCGTTCCTCGACAGCCTGGTGGGCGACTACCAGGACATGGGCAAGCCCGTGCAGCGCCTGGAAGGCGCCACCGCCTCGTTGAAGACCCATCCGCAGGTGCTGCGCCGCGTCGTGCAGAACCTGATCGACAACGCGCTGGCCTACGCCGGCAGCGCGGAGACGCGACTGCGGTTGGATGACACGGGCCGCGTATGCATCGACGTGCTGGATCGCGGCCCCGGCATTCCGGAGGACAAGCTCGACCTCGTGCTGGAACCCTTCCAGCGACTCGAACCCTCGCGCGGCCGCGCCACCGGCGGCACCGGCCTGGGCCTGGCCATCGCCCAGCAACTTGCTCGCGCGCTGGGCGGCCAGGTGCAACTCGGCAACCGGGAAGGCGGTGGCCTGCGGGCGACGGTGGTGTTGGGTAGGAATCCCTAGCGACAAGGATTCATCCGGCGGTCATCGACAAACGAAAAGCGGTGTTGTTTTCGGGGCCGAAGCACCTTCGGGAGCGTGCGGCGAAACCACGAGGATTGCCACGATGCGGTAGGATCCCGAGCCCCGCAAGCAGGTTTTCGATGCCATGAGCCATTCCGACGACAAGCACGGCAAGGTCAGCCAGGAGCAGGCCGAGGACGCGGTCCGCGTGCTGCTGGAGTGGGCCGGCGAGGATCCGGCGCGCGAGGGCCTGCTGGACACGCCCAAGCGGGTGGCCAAGGCCTATCGCGACTGGTTCAGCGGCTACCGGATGGATCCGCGCGAGTATCTGGCGCGCACCTTCGAGGAAGTGGCCGGTTACGACGAGATGATCGTGCTGCGCGACATTGAGTTTGAGAGCCATTGCGAACACCACATGGCGCCGATCATCGGCAAGGCGCATGTGGGCTACCTGCCCAATGGCAAGGTGGTCGGCATCAGCAAGCTGGCGCGGGTGGTGGACGTGTATGCGCGCCGCTTCCAGGTGCAGGAGAAGCTGACCGCGCAGATCGCGCAGTGCATCCAGGACGTGTTGCAGCCGCGTGGCGTCGGCGTGGTGATCGACGGCGCGCACGAGTGCATGACCACGCGCGGCGTGCACAAGCGCGGCGTCAGCATGGTCACCTCCAAGATGCTGGGCGAGTTCCGCGAGGACGCACGCACCCGCGCCGAATTCCTGCGCTTCATCGAGACCGGCGGCCGCCGCTGAGTTCCACCCGGCCAGCGGCGCACAGACGTGTCGCTGGCTGGCCAGCACAGGTTCGCGCCAGGCTGGCACTGCCGCGGCACGCGGACATGATTCCTACGCAACGCCATTGGAGGGCTGTCGCATGATCCACTCCACGTCCATTCGCCTTCGCCTGATGGCGGCTCTGCTGCCGGTGCTGCTGGTAGCCTGCGCATCTCCCACGTCGTCCGAACCGACGGCTCCGGGCGGGACGCTGGACGCGACGGCGCTGTTCGCCGACGCACTGCATTGCCGCACCGATTTCCCGGATGGGCGTGATCCGGCCTTGGCCGAGCGCCTGCGCGCGGCCGGCGTCGAAATCACCGATCGCGCGCCCGGCGAAATAATCGATCTGCTGTACCGGTTCCGCGAGCCGCTGAAAATCGACGGCACCGAGATTCCCGCCATCGTCGTGCGCGGCGACAGCGGCGTGGCGGTGATCGCGCAGGCGCGCGGCGGCATGGAGGATTTCGTCCGGCGTGTTCAGGCCACGCCGCACGCACCGGAACGGGCGGCGATCGACGGTTTCGGCGAACTGGACGTGCAGTACAGCCGCGTCATGCCGCTGCGTGCGGGCGTGGATACGACCGCGCCGCGCCTGGTGATCGGGCGCGGCATCGAAGCCGCCGCGTATGCGTTCCGTTGGGGTTGCCGTTCCTACGACGGCTGAGCGCATTCCCTTGGCCGGCGCGTGCGGAAATGCCGCGCCGCTGCGATGATGGCGCGGATGAAACTCGTTCCCGATGCCTGTCCCTGCGGTTCCGGCGCCGCCTATGCCGCCTGCTGCGGCCGTTACCACGCCGGTGAAGCCGCGCCCGATGCCGAAGCGCTGATGCGCTCGCGCTACAGCGCGTTCGTGCGTGGCGACGAAGCCTATCTGCGTGCGACCTGGGATCCGGCGACCTGCCCGCCGGATATCGGCCTGGACGCGCGCGGTGGCGCGCGCACCCAATGGCTGGGCCTGACGGTGAAACAGCATCGCCTGACCGGAGAGAACGCCGCCGGGCAAAGCACCGCCGAAGTCGAGTTCGTCGCCCGCTATCGCGTGGGGGGCGGCGCGGCGGTGCGGCTGCATGAGCTCAGCCGTTTCGTGCGACGCGACGGCCGCTGGTGCTACGTGGATGGCGATCACCGCTGAGCCGGGGTGTCGGTTGCGGCACCGTGGGTCGTTCAGGCATGTGGTCGCCAATCGACATCGGGCAGGGCAGAGTAGGGTTCCCCACTGGCCAGGGAGGCCCGCCGATGAAACCGCTGCTGCTGTGGGCGCTGCTGGCGCCGCAGGATCCGCCGCCACTTCCACCGCCCGCGCCGCAGGTGACTCCGCCGGTGCAATCGACGCCCGCGCCTTCACCGCCCTCCACGCCTCCCATGCCGGTGCGGCGGGATCCGGTATTCGACGCCTGCCTGGCGAAGATCCGGCCGTTGGCCGCCGCGCGCGGGATCACGACCGACGACTTTGATCGGCTGACCGCCGATCTGGCACCGGATCTATCCGTGCTGGATCTGCTGGACGCGCAACCGGAGTTCACCACGCCGCTGTGGGACTATCTTGCCGGGCTGGTCGACGACCAGCGCGTGGCCGATGGCAGGACCCAGCTCGATCTGCATCGTGATCTGCTCGCCACCGTGGGCGCGCAGTCGGGCGTGGATCCGGCGACGGTGGTGGCGGTGTGGGGCGTGGAAAGCGATTACGGCCGGGTGTCGGGCAAGCGTCCGCTGCTTGTTTCGCTGTCCACCCTGTCCTGCTTCGGTCGCCGGCAGTCGTTCTTCCGCGGCGAGTTGCTGTCGCTGCTCGGCCTGCTGCAATCCGGCGATCTGCGGGATCCGGACCTGACCGGTTCCTGGGCCGGTGCGTTCGGCCATACCCAGTTCATGCCCTCGACCTATGCGCGCATCGCGGTGGATCAGGACGGCGATGGCCGGCGCGATCTGGTCGGCAGCATTCCCGACGCGCTGGGTTCGACCGCCGCCTATCTGCGACGCGCGGGCTGGCGCAGCGGCGAGCCCTGGGGTTACGAGGTGACGTTGCCGGCGGGCTTCGATGCCTCGCTGGCGGGCCGCACGAAGCGGCGGCCGCTGTCGGACTGGTTGGGGCGCGGCATCACCCGCGCCGACGGCGGCGTGCTGGCCGCGGCGGATACGCCCGCGGCGTTGCTGCTGCCGACCGGCGCGCAGGGTCCGGCTTTCCTGGTGTTCCGCAACTACGACGCGATCCATGCCTACAACGCCTCCGAGAGCTATGCGCTGGCAATCGCGCTGTTGTCCGATCGCCTGCGTGGCGGGACCGGATTGCTGACCCCGTGGCCCACCGACGATCCCGGCCTGTCGCGCGTGCAGCGCAAGCAGTTGCAGGTGCTGCTGCTGGCACGCGGCCACGCGATCGGCGCGGCCGATGGCATGATCGGCACCCAGACCCGCCGCGCCATCCAGGCCGAGCAGCTGCGCCTTGGCCTGCTGCCCGCCGATGGCCGCGCCGGACAGAAGATTCTCACCGCCCTCGAACGCGCCGGTCCGCCGGTCGCGTCGCCATCGGACCCGCCATGACGTCCACCGCCCATTCCGTGCAACTCGGTGACTTCAACGGCATTCCCGCCTGGAAGATCGACACGCCCGCCGCGCGCGCGGCGGTCAGCGTCCACGGTGGGCAGCTGCTGGCGTGGCAACCGGCGGGCTTCGACGAGGTGTTGTGGTGTTCGCCGACCACGCACCGGCCACCGCAGGCCATCCGTGGCGGCGTGCCGGTCTGCTGGCCGTACTTCGGCCGCGACGGGCAGCCCGCCGACGCGCCGCAGCATGGCCATGCGCGCATCTCGGCCTGGCAGTTCGTCGATGCGGTGGAAGAGGACGACGCGGTGGTGCTGGATCTGGCGCTGCCGCCGGATCCGCGCACACCGCTGCGGTTGCGCCAGCGGCTGCGCATCGGTGCCACGCTGGAGCAGACGCTGACAACCGCGAATCCAGGTTCCGGACCGGCCAGCCTGACCCAGGCGCTGCACAGCTACTTCGCCGTGGGCGACGCGAGGCAGGTGTCCGTTTCCGGTGTGGATGGCCTGCGCTATGCCGACAAGCTCGATGGCAACGAGTACGTGCAGGCGGGCGACTGGCGGCTGGACGAACCGCGTGATCCGGGGCGCAGCGACCGGATTTACGCAGACGCGGGATCGCGCTTCGTCCTGACCGACCCGGTTGGCCGGCGCCGCATCCGCCTGGAAACCCGCGGCAGCCGCGCGCTGGTGATCTGGAATCCCGGCGAGGCCGGCGCCGCCGCCATCGCCGACCTGCCGCCGCAGGGCTGGCGGGCATTCCTGTGCGTGGAAACCGCCAACGCCGGTACCGATGTCGTCCGGCTGGCGCCGGGCGCGGAACATCGACTGGGGCAACGCCTGTCCGTCTCACCTTTGTAGACGGGAGATCCACTACACTGCGGCACCTTTTTTCCGCCGTGCGCATCCCGTGACCGAAGCCCCGCCTGTCAGCGGCCGCCGTGCCGCGCTGATCTTCATTTTCGTCACCGTCCTGATCGACATCCTGTCGTTCGGCGTGATCATTCCCGTGCTGCCCGGCCTGGTGCGCGAGTTCGTCGGCGGCGATTTCGCCAAGGCGGCCTGGTGGGTCGGCATCTTCGGCACCCTGTTCGCGATCATCCAGTTCGTATGCTCGCCGATCCAGGGCGCGCTGTCGGATCGCTTCGGCCGGCGGCCGGTGATCCTGCTGTCGTGCCTCGGCCTGGGCGTGGACTTCCTGCTGATGGCGCTGGCGCAGTCGCTGCCGTGGTTGCTGATCGCGCGCATCTTCTCGGGCGTGTTCTCGGCCAGCTTCACCACCGCCAACGCGTACATCGCCGACATCACCCCGCCGGAGAAGCGCGCGCAGGCGTTCGGCATGATCGGCGCGGCGTTCGGCGTGGGCTTCATCATCGGTCCGATCATCGGCGGCCAGCTGGGCGCGATCGATCTGCGCCTGCCGTTCTGGTTCTCGGCCGGACTGGCGCTGCTGAATTTCCTGTACGGCTGGTTCGTGTTGCCGGAGTCGCTGCCGAAGGAGAAGCGCACGCCGCGCTTCGACTGGTCGCACGCCAATCCGATCGGTTCGCTGGTGCTGTTGAAGCGCTACCCGCAGGTGTTCGGGCTGGCGGCGGTGGTGCTGATCGCCAACCTCGCCCACTACGTGTATCCGAGCATCTTCGTGCTGTTCGCCGAGTACCAGTACAAGTGGAATGAAAGGCAGGTCGCCTGGGTGCTGGCGCTCGTCGGCGTGTTCAGCGTGATCGTGCAGGCGGGGCTGGTCGGACGGATCGTGCCGAAGCTGGGCGAACGCCGCACGCTGCTGTTCGGCCTGGCCTGTGGCGTGGCCGGTTTCTTCATCTATGGTCTGGCCGAAGCGGGCTGGATGTTCCTGGTCGGCCTGCCGATCAGCGCGCTGTGGGGATTGGCGGGACCGGCGACCCAGGCATTGATCACGCGCCAGGTCGGCCCGGAAGTGCAGGGCCGCATCCAGGGCGCGCTGATGAGTCTGGTCAGCCTGGCCGGCATCGTCGGCCCGATGATGTATGCCAGCACCTTCGCGCTGTTCATCGGCAAGAACGCGCCGGCGCACCTGCCGGGCGCGCCGTGGATGCTGGCGTCGCTGCTGCTGTTCATTGGCCTGCTGGTGGGATGGCGCTTCGCCCGTCCCGCGCCGGTGCCGCACGCCTGATCATCCGGACCGGCCGGGACTCAACCTCCGGCACTGTTCGCCCTGCCCGCGATGGGAGATGCTCACGCCGGAGACATACGGTGAGGTGACCCATGCGTGGAACGATGTTGCTTGTCTTTGCGATGGTGCTGGCCGGTTGCGCCAGCCAGCCCGAGTACTACGACACCAACGCGGCGGTGGACATGAATCCGCTGTGCGCCAGCCGGCCGGACAATCCGAATGATCCGGTATCGAAGGATTGCGAACGCAACAGCGGCGTGCGCTGGTCGCAGGACGACAAGAGCAGCCAGCCGCTGGATCTGGGCGGGGCGAAGAAAAAGGACGATTGATTCATCTCTCCCGGCGCAGGAGCGGCCTCCCGGCCGCGAGCTTTTTTCCGCCCTTGTTGCGGATTCGCGAACGGATGGAGCGTAGGGGCTCGCGGCCGGAGGCCGCTCCTACGGGCGGGTCCTGTGGCGTTGGATGAGTTCCGCTGTGCGTGCCGCTGGATCTGGGTGGGGCGAGAAGAAGGCGATTGAGGCGCACGAGCCGGTAACCGCGTTCCGCGCCGGGAGGCGGCCTGCCGGCGACGGGCCGGCGGCCACCTCCCTTCACCACCGATCACGTCCCGGACGGGAGAGAGACGTCATTCGTCCGGAACGGATGCGGATGGTGCCGCGTCAATCGTTCTCGACGTGGACGATCGCACCGCTGGTGGCGTCCAGATGGATCTCCACGTCGTTGCCGTCGGCGCGTTCTGCCTCGGCCTTCCACATGCCGTCGTCGAAATCGATGTCATGCACCTTGGAGTAGCCGGCGGCGGCCAGTTTCGCCTTGATGTCGTTCTCGCTGAAGTTGGACACCAGCGCCTCGGCCTTGATGTCGCCGTTGGCCGGATTTACGCGCACATCGACGCGATTGCCGTCCGCACTGGTAGCGTCGGTCTCCCACATGCCGTCCTCGAAATCGAGATCGTCCATGCGGGTATAGCCTTTCTCGGTCAGCAGCGCCCGCACCTGCGGTTCGGTCATCGCGGCCTTGGCGGGATCCTGCGCCTGCTGGGTTTGCGCCTGCGCCAGCAGCGGCGTGGCGGCCAGCGCCAGCGACAACAGCCAGAGCTTGCGGGAAGGGCGGATGAAGGAAAGCGTCTGCATGGTTCGCTCCTGTCGGGAGGGAACCCAATCCTGCCGCCGACGACTTCACCGGCGGATGAACCCGCTGGAAAGACGGCGTGAACCGTTCGGCGAAATGAAAACCGCGTGAGCGCGGCGTCCTATCCGCGTCGCCAGATCAACAGCGTCACCACGCCGGCAATCAATCCCCAGAACGCCGATCCGATGCCGGCGATGGTCAGGCCCGAGGCGGTCACCAGGAAGGTGATCAACGCGGGTTCGCGATGTGATTCCTCGCGCAGCGCGGCCGACAGGCTGTTGCCGATCGTGCCCAGCAACGCGATGCCGGCAATCGCCATGACCAGCTCCTTCGGGAACGCGGCGAACAGCGCAGCCACGGTGGCGCCGAAGATGCCGACAAGCACATAGAACACGCCCGCCGCGATGGCCGCGACATAGCGTCTGTCCGGATCCTCGTGGGCTTCGCGACCCATGCAGATGGCGGCGGTGATCGCGGCCAGGTTCAACGCGAACGCGCCGAACGGCGCCAGCAGCAGGTTCGCCACGCCGGTCCAGCCCACCGCCGGCGAGATCGGAATCGCGTATCCGGAGGCGCGGATCACCGCTACGCCGGGGACGTTCTGCGAGGCCATCGTCACCACGAACAGCGGCAGCGCGATGCCGAACAGCGCCGGCAGGGAGAAGGTCGGGAAGATGAAGATCGGCTTCGCCAGTTCCCAGCTCAGCCCGTCGGTCTTCAACTGGCCGAGTCCGGCGGCGAAGGCGATGCCGACCAGCAGGGTGAGGATCACCGCGTAGCGCGGCAGCAACCGGCGCGCGAGCAGGTAGACCACGAACATGGTCAGCGCCATGCCCAACTGGGTCTTCATGGCGACGAAGGCGTCCAGGCCGAAGCGCAGCAGCACGCCGGCCAGCATGCCCGAGGCCAGCGACACCGGGATGCGGCTGATGGTCTTCTCGAACAGGCCGGAAAAGCCGGCGGCAGTGATCAATCCGGCCGAGATCAGGAACGCGCCGATGGCATCGGACAGCGGCAATCCCGCCGCGCTGCTGATCAACATCGCCGCGCCGGGCGTGGACCACGCGGTCACCACCGGCATGCGGTAGCGCAGCGACAAGCCGATGCAGGTCAGACCCATGCCCAGGCCGAGCGCCCACATCCACGAACTGATTTCTTCCGGCGACGCGCCCAGCGATTGCGCGGCCTGGAAGACGATGACCGCCGAACTGGCGAAGCCCACCAGCACGGTGACGAAGCCGGCGGCGATGGCGGACAGGGAAAGATCGCGCAGCAGATGGCGTGGCGGAAAAGCGTTGGACATGGAGGTGCCGCTCAACGGAACCGGGGCATTGTCGCCCAGGGATGCGAGAGGCAGAAAGTGTTTGCGGCCGATGGCGTGGTGATGAGCGGGATGCGGGTTCGCGTCGCGGGTTGTCGTGGCGCAGCGTTTTTCCGCTTGGCCCCCACCCCAACCC
>OFCZ01000026.1_pt1 | contig 57035 bp, 56 predicted proteins | sample 1521011 | NCBI WGS metagenome assembly OFCZ01 (sample SAMEA2532532, study PRJEB24079) | metagenome | biome: bacteria; feature: seaside; material: soil | place: India | collected 2012-02-01 | depth 0.1 m | reverse complement strand
GACCCCGGGCCATATTTCAATGATTCGTGCGACGATCCAAGAGAGTCGTCGGGGGCTTCTTGTGGATGGGACGGGATTCGGCGCCCCATCAGATCGGATCAATTTGCTCGTCACAAGTAATCCGCATGGAGAATGAGCCTGCTGTCTGGGCACAACATCGAGGTTCATCCCGTCTGCTGTCCAGCCCTGCTCGATCTGCGGGAACACGATGATGATCCCCCCTTTGTAAAAGGGGGATGAGGGGGATTTGCTTTTGTGGGCGGCCCGCCGACCGCTCAATCCACCACGCGACAGAACACCGCCTTCAGGTAGCGCGATTCCTGCACGTGCGCCATGAAGGGGTGGTCGGCGCCGGCGCCGGACACCTTGAGGATCTGGATGGTGCGGCCGGAGAAATAGGCCGCGCGGCGCAGCATGTCGAGGAACTGCTCCTCGCTGACCAGGCCGGTGCAGGAGAAGGTCGCGAACAGGCCGCCCGGCTTGACCACGCCCAGCGCCAGCTTGTTCATGTCCAGGTACTTCTTCAGCGCCGCGATGACCTGTTCGCGGTCGCGGGTCATCTTGGCCGGGTCCAGGATCACCACGTCGTACTGATCGCCCCGGTTCGCCGCGTCGCGCAGATACGGGAAGATGTCAGCCTGCACGAATTTCGGCCGCACGTCGTTCAACCGCGCGTTGCCCTTCGCGATCTCGATCACGTCCTGGTCGATGTCCACGCCAACCACTTCGCTGGCACCGCGCGCGGCCGCATAGACGGCGAAACCGCCGGTGTTGCAGCACAGGTCCAGCACCCGCTTGCCGCCGCACTGGTGCGACAGCCATTCGCGGTTCTCGCGCTGGTCGGCGAAGAAACCGGTCTTGTGCGCGCCGGCCGGATCGGCGCGGAACTTCACCCCGTACTCGCTGATGACCGCCGGCGGCACCGGATCGCTGCCACGGAAATCGAAACTCTCCTGCTTCTGGATATGCTCCTCGGCGAAGCTGTAGAAGCGCGCGCCGGGGAACTGTTCCTGCAGTGCCTCGTAGATCCACTCGCGGTGGCGGAACATGCCGGCGCTGAAGAACTCGACCACCAGCAGGTCGCCGTAGCGATCCACCACCAGGCCCGACAGGCCGTCGCCCTCGGCGTGGACCACCCGCCAGGCGTCGGTGGTCGCGTCCAGTTTCAGCACGTCACGCCGCAGCGACACCGCCTCGGCAATCTTGCGCGAGAACCAGCCGGCGTCGATCGGGACCTCCGGATGGGTCTCCAGGATGCGCACGGCGATGCGCGAATGGCCGTTGTAGAAGCCCCGGCCAATCCACTCGCCGTCCACCCCGACCACGTCGACGATGCTGCCCGGCTTGGGCTTCTGGGCGGGCTTCTCCACCAGTTTCTGGAAAATCCACGGATGGCTGGAGCGCCAGGCGTTCTTGAGGCGTACGACGGGGAGCGGGCTGTTCATGAACGGCATTTTACATTTCCCGTTGACCGGCCTGGCGGCTTGCGCTGAAAATCGCCGCCAGAAGGGGAGTAGCTCCCGACGTGCCGGCCGTCATTTCGAGCGTTCACGCTCCGGTCCCACGGCAGCCAGAAACTTGGCTGTGAGCGAGACCTTCGCCGCAACGGCGAAGATCTGCCCCGGAGTCCCCCCGATCCCGTGCATGCCTGTCGCCCTGCGGCCTGGACTTGACTCTTTCCGACGGGACTTTCGATGCAAACGATAGGCAATCCATGGTTGTGGGCCGGCTTCGCCGGTGTGGTGGTGATCGCGCTGCTGGTCGATCTGGTGCTGATGCGCCATGGCGGCGCGCACCGGGTGACCTTCAAGGAGGCGCTGTACTGGAGCCTGGGCTGGATCGGCTTGGCGCTGCTGTTCAACGCCGGCCTGTGGTGGTACCTCAGTGAAACCGCCGGCGTGGCGATGGCGAACAAGGTCGGCCTGGAATTCCTCACCGGTTATCTGGTGGAGAAATCGCTGGCGGTCGACAACATCTTCGTGTTCCTGATGCTGATGAGCTACTTCGCGGTGCCGGAGGAGCAGCGCCAGCGCGTGCTGGTGATCGGCATCCTCGGCGCGATCGTCCTGCGCAGCATCCTGATCTTCGCCGGCGCCGCGCTGCTGGCCCACTTCCACTGGTTGTTGTATGTGTTCGGCGCGTTCCTGCTGCTGACCGGCGTGAAGATGTGGTTCGCCGCCGGCAAGGAACCGGATCTTGAACGCAATCCGGTGCTGCGCTGGATGCGCGGGCATCTGCCGCTTTCGCCCGAGTACCACGGCGAGGCGCTGAGTGTCATCCGCGACGGCAAGCGCTGGTACACCCCGCTGTTCGTGGTGCTGGTGCTGATCGGCGTCACCGACGTGATCTTCGCGGTGGACAGCATCCCGGCGATCTTCGCGATCACCGCCGACCCGTTCATCGTGCTGACCTCCAACGTGTTCGCGGTGCTGGGCCTGCGCGCGATGTTCTTCCTGCTGGCCGGCATGGCCGATCGCTTCCACCTGCTGCCCTACGGGCTGGCGGTGGTGCTGGCCTTCATCGGCACCAAGATGCTGCTGATCGACGTGTTCAAGATCCCGGTGCTGTGGTCGCTGGCCGGCGTCGCCGCGATCCTTGGCGTGACCATCGCCCTGAGCCTGGCGCGTCCGCCCAAGCCGGGCACGCACGCCTGAGCGGCCGCCGGGACGGCCATCCCGCCCACGGGATGGTCTGTCCCCGGCCACCGGCCCTTGCAAACGCTCGGGCCGGGCGCCATGCAGATTTCCATGGACCCGCATCATCCCGATCATCCGGCCTTCGATCCGGACACCCAGCGCCGGCATGACCGCCGCCGCCTGCTGTGGGCGCTGAACCTCAGCCTGGCCTTCGTGCTGCTGCTGGCGGTGGTGTTCTCGGCGCAGTCGAGTTTCAACTGGGCGCCGTTCGCCATCGCGCCGCTGCAGGCGCAGGGCCTGCTCGGCATCCTGACCGCGCCGCTGCTGCACGGTTCGGTCGAACACATCGCCGCCAACGCCACCGCCCTGCTGATGCTCGGCACGCTCGCCGGCGCGGTGTACCCGCGCGCGACCGCCTGCGCCGTGCCGCTGGTGTGGCTGGGCGCCGGACTGGGACCGTGGCTGTTGGGCGATCCGGGTTCGCATCACCTCGGCGCCAGCGGGCTGACCCACGGCCTGATGTTCATGATCTTCATGCTCGGCCTGCTGCGCCGGGACCGCGCCGCGATCGCGGCCGGCATGATCGCCTTCCTGTTCTACGGCGGCATGGTGCTGAGCATCCTGCCGCAGGAGCCCGGCGTGTCCTGGCAGGCGCACATGGGCGGCGCCGTCGGCGGCTTCATCGCCGCGATCCTGTTCCGCCGGCTGGATCCGCCGCTGCCGCGCAAGCGCTACAGCTGGGAGGACGAGGAAGAATCGATCGCGCCGATCGACGACGAACTGGAACCACCGGCCCCACGCGAAGTGCCGGTGCTGTGGGTGCGCCCGCAGGACGACGGCGTGCGTGGCGTGGTCCTGCGCTTTCCGCCGCGTGATCCGCCGGGGCAGTAGGTCGTTTGCCTGCTGGAGTGATTCCAGCGCGCTCCGGTGGTTGTCCGAGCGGGGTGGGAATCGCGACTGACGTCGCTCCCACACGGGTGGGGGTTCTCGGCACTGTTTCCTGTGGGAGCGACGTGAGTCGCGAGCTTTTGATTCATCGGACGAGATGGGAGTGTCGCGACTGTCTTTGCGGAATGACGGAACGCCGCCCGCATCCCATCCCGTGTCCTGCCGTCATCCGAACGGACAACCGAAGGCGCACGGCAGTCATTGCATGACCTTGCCGCGCGAAGGGATGACGTCATCCCGGACATTCCTCGCCATCGCGATTCGCGTCGCTTCCTCAATGTGAAAGTAATCGTATAGTGACGGCCCCGCTGGGAGTCGCGATGACATGAGCAGATTGATTCGATCAGGGTGGTTGGCGCTGGCTTTCGCTTTCTCGATCGGCGTCGCCGAAACGCAGGCCGCGCAAGCGAAAGACGATTCCGGTTACCGCGTGATTGGCTACGTCTCCGATGGCGAGAAGCTTCCACCGGTCAGCGCGCGCAAGCTGGACGTCATCAACTTCGCCTTCGCCCACGTCAATCCGCAGCACGAGGTGTTCCTGCCCCGCGAAACCGCGGCACGTTCGCTGGCGGGGCTGACCGCGCTGCGCAAGGACAATCCGGATCTGAAGATCGTGTTGTCGATCGGCGGCTGGGGCGCGGGGAATTTCTCCGAAGCCGCCGCCTCCGAAGCCGCGCGCGCACGCTTCGCCGACACCGCGGTGGAACTGGTGCGCCGGCATGATCTCGACGGCGTGGACATCGACTGGGAATATCCCGGCCATCCCGGCCCGGGCATCAGCTACAGCGCCGACGACAAGGCCAACTTCCCGCTGATGCTGGAAGCGGTGCGCGCCAAGCTCGACGCGCTCGGCAAGACCCAGGGGAATCGCTACTACCTGCTGACCATCGCCGCCGCCGATGGCGACGCCGCGCGTGGCCTGGACATTCCGCGCATCTCGGCGATCCTCGACTGGATCAACCTGATGACCTACGACTTCTACGGCAGCCTCAAGCGCACCACCGGCCACCACGCCGGCCTGCGTCCGTCGCGCACGGCCGAGCCGGGCAGCCGCAACACGGTGCAGGCGGTGGAGGAATTCCTCGCCGGCGGCACGCCGCCGCGCAAGCTGCACGTCGGCCTGGCGTTCTACGGCCGCACCTTCGACGAGGTGACCGACGGCAACAACGGCCTGGACCAGCCGTTCGCCAGCGGCGGCGGTTTCATTTCCTGGCGGGAGATCGCCCGCTCACGGTTGAACAAGGAAGGCTATGTCCGCCATTGGGACGAGCAGGCGCAGGCGGCGTGGCTGTGGAATCCGACGCTGCGCAAGATGATCAGCTACGAGGATCCGCAGGCGCTGAAAGCCAAGGTGGCCTACGTGCGCGAAAAGGGCCTGGGCGGCGTGATGTACTGGGAACAGAGCAATGACCCGGACGAGCAATTGCTGGACGTGGCACGCGAAGCCCTGTTCACCGACTCGCCCGCCACGCGGTAGCCGTCAGGACCTGTCCCGTTTCTTTCCTTGTGGGAGCGACCTCAGTCGCGACGGCGGTTTCCGGAGCCATTGCGCTGGGAAGCATCGCGACTGAGGTCGCTCCCACAGGGTCGCGCCGTGGCATCGGATGCACTCAATGCCGGAATCGCTCCCGCAAAAGAGATGCTTCCCGCTCCGCCGGTGGACGGCGGAGCGGGCGATGCATCAGAACTTCATCGTGAACTCGGCGCCGACGGTGCGCGGTTCGTTGATGAAGCCGGTCAGGTTGTTGAAATCGATCGCGCCGACGATGCGGGTCTGGTCGGTGATGTTGCGGCCGAACAGCGCCACTTCGTAGTCACCGTAGTTCCAGCCGTAGCCGATGCGCAGGCCACCTTCCAGCGAGGACTTGCCGGTGAACTCCACCGACTCGTACAGGAAGAAGTTCACTTCGCTGCGGTAGGCCCAGTCGGTATAGAAGTACAGCTCGGCGCCGTCACCCATCGGCACGCTGTAGCGCGCGGTCAGGTTGTGCACCCACTTGGGCGCCTGCGGCAGCGGATTGCCGTTGATGCGGGCGAAGCCATTGACGATCGGGTCGGTCACCGTGCAGCCGCCGCCGCAGGGCGCGACGCCCAGATCGGCGTCCTTGATCTCGGTGTCGTTGTAGCTGCTGCCGAAGGTCACCAGCAGGTTGTCCAGCACATAGGCTTCCAGATCCAGTTCAAAGCCCTGGCCGATGGTCTTGTCGGCGTTGAGCAGGTTGGCCTGGTTGGTGCCGCCGCCGACCGCGATCAACTGCTGGCCATCGACGTCGTAGCGGAACACGTTGAAGCCCAGGCGCGCGCGCTTGTCCCACAGGTCCGCCTTGACGCCGGCCTCGTAGGAAATCACTTCCTCCGAATCGGCCTTGGTCACGGTGCCGAAGGCCACGCGGCCCTGGATCGACGGCGCGCGGAAACCCTTGGCGACGCGGGCGTAGAAGTTCACGTTGTCGTTGAACGCGTACACCGCGCTGGCATCCCAGCTGACGTCGTCCACGTCGGTATGCTCGCGGAACGGACCGCCCACCGGCGAACCGCCGGGCACCGCCTGCAGCACGCTGGCGCTGAAGTCCTTTTCGTCCTGGGTGTAGCGCACGCCGCCGCGCAGCTTCAGCTTGTCGGTGGCCTGGTATTCACCGGAGGCGAACACCGCCCACGCCTTGTTCTCCTGCTCCTGGATGGCATGGCCGCTCTGCGGATTGCCCGAGGCCAGCGAGTCGTAGTTGAAGCTGTCGATGCGGATGTCTTCCTTGAACCAGAACAGGCCGGCCTGCCAGTTGAACTTGCCGCTGTAGTCCGATTCCAGGCGGAACTCCTGGGTGAGCTGCTTGTGGTGCGGCAGGCCGTCGGCCGATTCGGACGGGAAGCGCGCGCCGATCAGCGGCTGGCCGGCATCGGTGCCGTCGGCCGGGTTGAAGTCGAAGGTGTAGACATAGCCGCCGTCGATGTCACCGCGGTTGAGCGATTCGGCGGTTTCGTAGCCGGTGATCGAATACAGGTTGTAGTCGCCCAGATCCCAGCGCAGGCGGGCGCTGCCGCCCCAAGTGTCGAGCTCGGAGAAGTTCACGCCGTCCGTGTACATCTTGTCCTTGTCGAAGCCCGGAACGAAGTCATTCGTGCCCGGCTTGATGAGGTTGGCTCGGAACAGGCGGGCGGTGCCGTTGAGGTGGCGCTTGTGCAGGTTGAACAGGCCCTCGAACGCATCGCCCTCGTACAGGAACTGCACGCGCGCGGCGGATTCGTCGTAGCCTTCGGCGCCGCGATCCGGGCCGGCCGGATTCTGGTTCTTCACCCAGTCTTCCTTGCGCTGGTACAGCGCCGACACACGCGCCGACCAGCGCTCGCTCAGCGGACCGCCGATGGCGCCCTCGAAATTCCACATGTTGTCGGTGCCGTAGGACAGCTGGGCATAGCCGTCCAGTTCGCGAGTCGGCTTGGCTGATTCGAACTTGACCACGCCGGCCGGGGTGTTGCGGCCGAACAGCGTGCCCTGCGGACCGCGCAGCACTTCGATGCGCTCCAGGTCGAAGATCGGGAAGCCCTTCAGCAGCGGGCTTTCCTGGACCACTTCGTCATACACCAGCGAGACCGGCTGCGAGGCGTTGAGATCGAAGTCGGTGTTGCCCAGGCCGCGGATGTAGAAGCGCGGGAACGCGCGGCCGTAGGAGGATTCGATGTTGAGGCTGGGCACCCGCGCGGACAGGAAGCGGATGTCGTTGCCGCCGGAGCCGAGCACGTCCAGCTTCTCGCTGCTGACGCTGGAGATGGAGACCGGGACGTCCTGGATGTTCTCGACCTTGCGCTGCGCGGTCACCTGCACGGTGTCCAGCGTCGAGGCTTCGGTCTTGGGAGCGGGCGTGGTCGCTTCCTGGGCGAGGACGCTGCCGAACGGCAGCAGCGCGGCGATGGCGAAGGCAAGGCGGTGCGGCCGCACGGCAGCGGAGCGGAGTCGGGACATGGCGATGGCTTTCCGGTGGGTGGTCGGGGGCGGCGGACGCCGCCTAGCATGCGAATGTTGCATTACAGCAACAGGCGGGGCAATGGCCGGAAGTCCTGTTCATGCCGAAGGTAACGGCAATCCTGCCGGCGCGCGATGGTGGTCGCATCCCGACCGTACCTGGCAGGACTTCCGGGTATGTCGCGGCGGGGGCCGCGCGGCTAGACTCGCGGCTCTTTCCACCCCGGACACCCTCATGAGCCAGTGGTATTTCCATAGTCCCCATGATCAGCAGCGGGTCGGTCCGCTGGACGACGAAGCCGCCCGCCGCCATGCCCAGCTCAACCCCGGCGCGCTGGCCTGGCGCGAGGGCATGCGCGAGTGGAAGGCGGTGCGCGAGGTGCCGGAACTGGGTGGTGCCGCCAGCGCCCCGCCGCACGTGCCGCCGCCGCCGGGTTCCGGCGGACGCCGCGGCGCCGACGAGATCGATTTCCGCATCGTCGGCCACGACATGCAGTTCGTCGAGGTCGAACTGGATCCGGGCGAGAGCGCGATCGCCGAAGCCGGCGCGCTGATGTTCAAGGACGGCACGGTGCAGATGGACACCGTGTTTGGCAACGGCTCGCACAGCGGCCAGGGCGGCGGCTTCATGGACAAGCTGCTGTCCGCCGGCAAGCGCGTGCTGACCGGCGAGAGCCTGTTCACCACGGTGTTCACCCACACCGGCACCGGCAAGGCCAAGGTCGCGTTCGCCGCGCCCTACCCCGGCACGGTGCTGGCGATGAAGCTGGACGAGCACGGCGGTCGCCTGATCTGCCAGAAGGACAGCTTCCTGGCCGGCGCGCGCGGGGTCAGCGTGGGCATCCACTTCCAGCGCAAGATCCTCACCGGCCTGTTCGGCGGCGAGGGCTTCATCATGCAGAAGCTGGAAGGCGACGGCTGGGTGTTCGTGCATGCCGGCGGCACCGTGGTCGAGCGCGAACTCCAGGCCGGCGAACGCATCGACGTGGATACCGGCTGCGTGGTCGCCTACCACGCCAGCGTGAACATGGACGTGCGTCCGGTCAGCGGCATCAAGAGCATGTTCTTCGGTGGCGAGGGCGTGTTCCTGGCCACCCTGACCGGCCCGGGCAAGGTCTGGATGCAGTCGCTGCCGTTCTCGCGCCTGGCCGGCCGCATGCTGCAGGCGGCACCGCAGGCCGGTGGACAGGCCCGCGGCGAAGGCTCGGTGCTGGGCGGGCTGGGCCGGATCCTGGACGGCGACAACAGCTTCTGAGCAGGCACGGCGGCGGGAGCGCAACCGCTCCCGCCGCGCCCGGAACCGGTCGGCCGAAACATCCATCGCGGCCGACCCGAGCCGCCGGTTGGAAGCCATTGAACCGCCGCACGGTATCCTGCGCCGTCGATTTCCACTCTGCCTGCACATTCATGAATCCGCTCCGCCCTCGCCTTTCCTGGCTGCTGCCGCTGGTGCTGCTGGCCGCCTGCGGCGGCAACACCAAGCCATCGCCGCCGCCCGCCGCGGTGACGCCGGTCGCGCCGGTGCCGCCACCGCCGCCGGTGAAGGTCGGCATCGCCCTCGGCGGCGGCGCCGCCAAGGGCTTCGCCCACATCGGCGTGATCAAGATGCTGGAGGCCAACGGCATCCAGCCCGTGGTCGTCTCGGGCACCAGCGCCGGCAGCGTGGTGGGCGCGCTGTACGCCAGCGGCATGGATCCGTTCCAGATGCAGAAGCAGGCCTTCGCGCTGGATGAAACGAAGATCCGCGACGTGCGGCTGTTCTCCGGCGGACTGGTGCAGGGGCAGGCGTTGCAGGACTACGTCAACGATCTGCTGGGCAAGCGCCCGATCGAGAAGCTGAAGAAGCCGTTCGCCGCCGTCGCGACACAACTGGAAACCGGACAGCGCACCGTGTTCGTGCGCGGCAACGTCGGCCAGGCGGTGCGCGCGTCCAGCAGCATCCCCGGCGTGTTCGAGCCGGTGGTGATCGGCAAGTCGACCTATGTCGACGGTGGCGTGGTCAGCCCGGTGCCGGTGGACGCGGCGCGCCAGCTGGGCGCGGACTTCGTGATCGCGGTGGACATCTCCACCAAGGCGCCCGGTACGCGGCCGGGCAGCATGCTCGGCATCGTCAACCAGTCCATCACGATCATGGGCCAGAAACTCGGCGAGCAGGAACTGGCGCGCGCGGACATCGTCATCCGTCCGCGGGTCAACGAGATTGGTCCCGCGGATTTCGAGCAGAAGAACAACGCGATCCTGGAAGGCGAGCGCGCGGCGATGGCGGTGATGCCGCAGATCCGCGAGAAGCTGCAACGCCTGCAACGCGAGCGCCTGGCCGCGCATACGGCGAAAATCGCGCCGGTCGTCCCGCCCAAGCCCATGGACTGCGACGACGAGGGATTCCGCCTCGGCAAGCTGTGGGGCGGCAAGAAGAAATGCGAGTAGAGCGGAGCCTGCTCCGCTGAGCGCTCCCACACCGGGAAAACCCGGCGCTACGCCACCGCGCGCGCCAGGTTTTCCCGCGCGCGGGTTTCCAGCCGGTCATGGAAATGCGGCGTCGAATACAGCCGCGGCCGCTCCAGGAATCCCTGCAGGATGGCGCGTCGCTTGCGCCGGAACAACCAGCCGGGCACGAAGGCATATTCACGCCGGATCTGCGCTTCGTATTCGGCGAAGCGCGCGGTGTCCGCGCCGAGGATGCCCAGATCGATGTCTACCAGCAGCTGCGCGTCGGCATCGGCGGGAACCGCGTCGTGCCGGGTCGCCATGATCAGCGCATGCACGCGGTCCGCGACCATGGGATCCACCTGCGCATCCAGCAGCGCCTCACGCGCCCAGTCCGCGCTGCGTGCCTCGTTGTCGGAGCGCTTCACGTCGTAGATGGCGTCGTGGAACCACAAGGCCAGCTCGACCTCATCGGGTTTCCGCGCCAGCGCGCGCGCCGGGTCGAAGGCCGCCAGGCATTCGCCGAGGTGCTGCAGCGTGTGGTAGTGGCGATGCGGTTCCTGGTAGCAGGCCAGCAACTGCTCGTACCAGGCCAGGCCGTCGCCGATCGCGCCGACGCCACGCCATGCACGCTGCCAGGACGATTGCAGGTGTTGTTTCATCGTGCGGAGTCTACGCCTCTTGCCCGCACGTGTTCCGCCCGCATCTCAGCGATCGAATCCTTCCGCCGGAGTTCCCGTCGCATGTCCACTCCCTCCCCTTCCGACCTGGCCGCCATCAACCACAAGATCGTCGCCGAGGGCGAAGTCCTGCCCGCGGTCACCCTGAAGGACGGCAGCCGCGTGCAGACCGGCACGGTGGCCACGCTGCTGCACAACATCATCCTGTACAACGCGGGCGAACGCGGCCGCGTGGAAACCGAACTGGCCGCCGCCATCCCGACCCTGTTCAAGGTCGGCCTGTTCGACCTGTTCCCGCCGGCCGAATGGATCGCCGGCGACAATCCCGGACGGCGCCATGTCGGCGAACTGGCATTGGCGCATAGAAGCGACGCCGATCGCCGGAGTGACGGCGCCTGATCTCGCGGGAGACGCCGCCCGTCTAGAGCAGGCGGATCCACTGCCGCAGCACGGCTTCGAACGCGGCCTGGCGACGGCGCAGATCCGCCATGTCGGCGAAGGCCACCCGCGCGCGATCCGGCCCCAGCCATTCCAGCAAGCCGTCGGGATCGTCAATCGCGGGATTCGATGACGGCGCCCGCGTTTTCGCGCCCAGATGCAGGATCACGCCGATCCCCTGTTTCGCACGCAGGTGGGTGGTGGCGAAGTACTCGTCCAGGCGCCAGCTCGGCGCATTCCATTTGACGCCTTCGGCGACGCGCGGATCCACGCCGGTGATGATCCGGCGCAGCGCCTCCACTTCCGCCTTGCAGGGATGATCGAGCGCGGCCATGTAGGCATCGACGGCGTCCGTGGTGTCGGTGGTCTTGCGGTGCATGGCGGCGACGCTCCTGTCACCCGGGATCGGGCCCGTGGATTATTCCGGTTCCACCCGCCGCAGGTCATGCTGCGCCCGCGCTTCGGCCAGTGCGGCCTGGTGCCGTTCCGCCCAGCGGTCCAGTCCGACCAGCGTGCGATCCAGCGAATGTCCCAGCGCGGTGAGGCGATATTCCACGCTCGGCGGCACCGTCCCGTGATCGATGCGCGCGATCAGGCCGCTGTGCTCCAGGTCGCGCAGGTTCTGGGTGAGCACCTTCTGCGACACGCCGTCGATGCGCCGCAGCAGGGCATTGTTGCGCACCGGGCCACGCGCCAGTTCGGTGAGGATCGGCAGCGCCCACTTTCCCGCGAGAAGGGCCATCACCGCCTGCGAGGGGCAGGCGCCGTTTCCGGTTTCCAGTGAGTCCGGCAAGGCTGGCTGAGCGCTGTCCACAGGCACCTCGAAGTGCGTACTTGTACGGTGACCAGTGTGTGGTCAGGCTGGGCGCCCTTCAAGTGAACCGGAGCCCGCGATGGCGTGGTGGCTGCTGATCCTTGCCGGCCTGATGGAAATCGTCATGGCCGGCGCGCTCAAATCCGCGCAGGGATGGACGCGGCCCCTGCCCGGCGTCCTCGGCATCGTCGCGGCGCTGGTCAGCATCTTCCTGCTGACCCACGCGATTCGCGATCTGCCCACCGGCACCGCCTACGCGGTGTGGACCGGAATCGGCGCGATCGGCGTTGCCGCGCTGGGCATCTTCGCCTATGGCGACAGCCCGTCGCCGGCGCGACTGGGCTGCATGGCGCTGATCCTGCTCGGCATCGTCGGCCTGCGCTGGCTGGAAGCGTAGGGCGCGCGCCTGCCGGGCGCCCGGCATGGACGTCATGCGCGAACGACCGCGCGCGATCGCGGATATTGTCGCAACTCACGCCTCCGACGGGGATTCGTCGGATGGATGGTTCACACCGTCCTCGACCATCACCTCGCCCAGCGCGAACGGATTGACGCCATCCAGGCAACCGACGTTGTAGCCGTATTCGTTGGGATCGGAGCGGCGCTGGTGATGCGTGTAGATGCCGCAGCGAGAGCAGAAGTAGTGCCGGGCGACCCGCGTGTTGAACTGGTACAGGGTCAGCACGTCCCCGCCCTGCACCACCCGCAGGCCGGACAGCGGCACCGAAGCGACGATGGCGCCCTTGCGCCGGCATAGCGAGCAATCGCAGCGACGCGGTTTGACGATGCCGTCGGGCAGATCCAGCTCCAGCACCACCGCGCCGCAGTGGCAGCGCGCGCGATGCGTGGCCTGGATGGGTACACCGCCGACTTCCCGGATCATGCCGTGCCTGCCTCTCGTCGCAAGGTCGGACGCTCCAGCGCGTGGATGGCGTCCCGGACATCGTCCAGCGTCGCCATCCGTGCAGGTCTGGGCGTCGTGCAGGCCGTGATTGTAGTCGTACTCCCCACTCCATCGCGCCTGCCGTCTCACGGTCGATAGGAGCGCCGTCCCGGCGCGAGCTCTTTCTCACGGACGTGCAAGGTCATCGTGGACGACCCCGCCGAAAAGCTCGCGGCCGGAGGCCGCTCCTACCCTGGGAAGCGCCGCCTCATCACCACCTGCCCCTCGGTAGGAGCGCCGTCCCGGCGCGAGCTCTTTCTCACGGACGTGCAAGGTCATCGTGGACGACCCCGCCGAAGAGCTCGCGGCCGGAGGCCGCTCCTACCTGGGAAACGCACCTCACTCACCGCTACCCCTTGGTAGGAGCGCCGTCCCGGCGCGAGCTCTTCTTCATCGGACGTGCAAGGTCATCGTGGACGACCCGCCGAACGCGCTCGCGGCCGGAGGCCGCTCCTACCTGGGAAGCGACCACCTCATCACCGCTCGCCCCTTTCGGTAGGAGCGCCGTCCCGGCGCGAGCTCTTTCTCATGGACGTGCAAGGTCATCGCATTCCACGGGCGCCAGCGGCCTGAACATCACATACGCATCCACCCAGCCCAGACGTTCGTGCCGGAACGCACCGGGCAGCGTGCCGACGATGTCGAAGCCGAGCCGCCGGTAGAGTTCCACCGCCGCCGCGTTGGTGCTGACCACGTAGTTGAACTGGATGCCGCGGAAACCAGCGGCGCGGGCGCGTTCCAGGCTGTGCTCGACCAGCCGGCGGCCGACGCCCCTGCCCTGCATGGCGGGCGCGACCGCATAGGTGGCGCTGGCGATGTGCGCGCCCCGTCCGGCGTGGTTGGCGCCGAGCTTGTACATGCCGACGACCTGGCCGCCCTGCTCCGCCACCGATGCCGCGTGCGCGCCGAACCAGTGATCGCGGAAAGTGTCGCGATCGAAATCCTCGTCGAACGGCAGCGCGTCGCCCGGCGCGATCACCGCGCGGAAAATCGTCCACATGGATTCGAGGTCATCGATCGTGGCGGGGCGGATGCGCAGTGTCTCCATTCGATCTCCGATGGTCGTTGTCATCCCTTCGGCAGCGGCCAGCCGCCGAAGGCTTTCACCGTGCGCAGCACGAAGCTGGAATTCACGTCGGCCACGCCGCTCGCGTCGAGCAGCTTGTCCAGCAGGAAGCGCGAGAAGTGTTCCAGATCCTGCACCACGACGTGCAGCAGATAGTCCATATCGCCGGTCAGCGCATGGCAGGTGACCACTTCATCCCAGTGCTGCACGTTGTCGGCGAACAGGGCGATGCCGCTCTGGCCATGCTTCTCCAGCTGCACGCGCACGAACGCCTGCAGACCCAGGCCGACGCTCTGCGGTTCCACCCGCGCGGCATAGCCGGCGATGACACCAGCCGCTTCCAGTCGCTGGATCCGGCGCAGGCAGGCCGAGGGCGACAGGTTCACCTGCGCGGCGATATCGGAATTGGGGGCCCGGCCCTGCTTCTGGAGCAACGCCAGCAGCCGCAGGTCGGTCCGGTCCAGGGCGACGGATTCGGCCATTTGTTGCCTCGCAACATGTTTTTACGCAACAAGATTGCGCCACATCCCCTCTAGTGCGCAACTTTGCAAGCCCATTGCGCGGTCCCGGCGCTAGCATGCGATCGCAGGATTTGCCCTGCCCGGAGCCCCGCCATGAACGAACCCCGCCGCGTCGAGCACCAGCAGACCGACAAGGGCTACGTGCCGGTCTACACGACCGCCGTGGTGGAGCAGCCGGCCGACTATCCGGCCGCCGACCACGACACCTGGGGCAAGCTGTACGAACGCCAGCGCGAGCTGCTGGTCGGTCGCGCCTGCGACGAATTCCTGCGGGCGCAGGACGCGATGGGCATGACGCCGGACCGCATCCCGCGCTTCAGCGAGCTCAACCGCGTGCTGAAGGCAGCCACCGGCTGGACCCTGATCGGCGTCGAGGGCCTGCTGCCGGAACTGGACTTCTTCGATCACCTGGCCAACCGGCGATTTCCGGTCACCTGGTGGATCCGCCGCCCCGAACAAATCGACTACATCGCCGAGCCGGATCTGTTCCACGATCTGTTCGGCCATGTGCCGCTGCTGATGAATCTGGTGTTCGCCGACTACATGGAGGCGTACGGCAAGGGCGGGGTGAAGGCGCACGGCATCGATCCCGAAGCGCTCGTCCACCTGACCCGGCTGTACTGGTACACCGTGGAATTCGGCCTGATCAACACGCCCGATGGCCTGCGCATCTACGGCGCCGGCATCGTCTCGTCGAAGGGCGAATCGCTGTACTCGCTGGAATCGCCGGCACCCAACCGGATCGGCTTCGATCTGGAGCGGCTGATGCGCACCCGCTACCGCATCGATACCTACCAGAAGACCTACTTCGTCATCGACAGCTTCGAGCAGCTGATGAACGCCACCGCGCCGGACTTCACTCCGATCTATGCGCGCCTGGCCCACCAGGAAGCGATTCCGGCCGGCGACGTGCGCGAGGGCGACCGGGTGTTCACCCGCGGCACCGGCGAAGGCTGGCTGGCCGACGGCGACGTCTGAGATCCCTCCTGTGGGAGCGACGTCAGTCGCTCCCACAACACGCATACCCGGAAATTCCGACGCTTGCGCGGACAGGCCCTAGAATGCGCGCATGACGCATTCACCGCGCGCCGCGCTGGCGCTGGCCATTCTTGTCGCCTTGCCGGCGGCCGCGCAGGACACCGCGCGCACCCTGGACCGTGTCACCGTGCAGGCCGCGCGGCTGGACGGGGTCTCCGCATTCGACACGCCGGCTTCGCTGGATCTCGTCGATCTGCGCGAGGACGCCGCCACCGCCGGGGTGAACCTGTCCGAGCGCCTGGGCGGTGTGCCCGGACTGCTCGCGCGGGATCGGCAGAACTATGCACAGGACACCCAGCTGTCGATCCGCGGTTTCGGCGCGCGGGCGACCTTCGGCGTGCGCGGTGTGCGCCTGTACGCCGACGGCATCCCGGCCACGCTGCCGGACGGGCAGGGCCAGCTGTCGCATTTCAACCTGATGGGGGCGGAGCGGGTGGAAGTGCTGCGTGGTCCGTTCTCGGCGCTTTACGGCAATTCCTCCGGCGGCGTCGTGCAGTTGTTCAGCGCGCGCGGCGAGGCGCCGGGCGAATTGCGCGTGCAGGCCTCGGCCGGCAGCCATGCCAGTCGCACGCTGGGCGCGCGTTGGTCGGGCGCGCAGGGCAGGGTGCACTACAACCTCGCGGCCAGCGTGTTCGATACCGACGGCTATCGGGATCACAGCGCGGCGCGGCGCGAGTCGTTCAACGGCAAACTCGGTTTCGATCTGCCGGACGAAGGCCGCCTGGATCTGGTGGTCAACCATCTGAATCTGCCGGAGGCGCGGGATCCGCTCGGCCTGACCCGCACGCAGTGGCGGGCGGACCCGACCCAGGCGGTGGCGGTCGCGCACCAGTTCAACACCCGCAAGTCGGTGCGCCAGGATCAGCTCGGGCTGGTGCTGGACCAGCCACTGGCCAGCGGTCATCGCCTGCGCGCGACCGCCTATGCCGGCACCCGTGAGGTGGAGCAGTTCCTGCCGCTGCCGGTCGGCGCGCAGGGCAATCCGCTCAACAGTGGCGGGGTCATCGATCTGGACAACGATCAGGCCGGCGTCGACGCGCGCTGGTCGTGGCAGGGCGAACTGGCGACGCGGCCGTTCGAGGCGACCGTGGGCGTGAATGCGGATCGCCAGCGCCAGCACCGGCGCGGCTACGAGAATTTCGTCGGCAACCGGTTGGGCGTGCGCGGACGCCTCCGTCGCGACGAACGCAACCAGGTGGACAACGTGGACCAGTACGCGCAGGCGTGGTGGCGCTTCGCCGACCGCTGGTCGCTGCTGGCCGGCGCTCGCCACAGCCGTGTGCGCTTCGAGTCCCGCGATCACTATGTGGTGGGTGCCAATCCCGACGACAGCGGTCGCGTGCGTCATGCCGAAACCATGCCGGTCACCGGATTGATGTTCGACGCCGGCACGGATTGGCGGCTGTATCTGTCGACGGGGCGCGGTTTCGAAACCCCGACCTTCAACGAACTCGGCTACCGCGCCGATGGCGCCGCCGGGCTGGCGTTCGATCTGCGGCCGGCCATCAGCCGGCATTGGGAATTGGGCAGCAAATGGCGCTGGGACGCCGGCGAGCTGGCGCTCGCGCTGTTCCGCGCGGACACCGACGACGAACTGTCCGTGGCCAGCAACCTCGGCGGCCGCAGTACCTACCGCAACGTCGGCCGGGCACGCCGGCAGGGCGCGGAAGCCAGCTTCCGCACCGCGTTCGGCGATCACTGGCACTGGCAGGCCGCGTGGACCTGGCTGGATGCCGAATTCCGCGATGGTTTCCTGACCTGCGCACGCAGCGGCTGCGCAGTACCCGATACACCGGTGCGGGCCGGCACGGCCATTCCCGGCACCGCGCGCCAGCAGTTCTTCAGCCGGCTCGAATGGCAGTCGGACACCTGGAGCGCCGCCGCCGAGGCCGTCGCCCAGGAGCGGGTGAGCGTGAACGACATCGGCAGCGAGCAGGCGCCCGGCTACGCGTTGCTGCATCTGGAAACCGCGCGCCGCTGGCGTTTCGGCAACGACACGCTGCGCGCGTTCCTGCGCGTGGACAACGTGCTGGACCAGCGCTACGCCGGTTCGGTGATCGTCAACGAAGGCAATGGCCGCTATTACGAGCCCGGTCCGGACCGTGGATTCCTGCTGGGACTGGAGTGGCGGCGGGCGCCGTAGCGTCGTTCACCGCGGTTTCGCCGCCGATGGCTCAGGCATCCGACGGCGGTGGGCCGACCCGCCGGAAATAGGCTTCCAGGCCGCGCTCGGGATCGTCGGCGAAGATTTCCCCGGTCTCATCCAGTTGAAGGATGCGATCTGGCCGGAAGTTGCGGAAGTCGCGGCGGAAACGGCACCACGCGCCGAGCGTCCAGCTGCCACCCCAGAACGCCAGGCACAGCGGCTCGATGTCGCGCCCGGTTTCCTCGCCGGAATGATCGGCGTAGCGGAACCGCAGCACCCGCCGTTGCTCGATGGCCTCGTGCAGGCGATCCAGCAGGCCGGTGGATTCGAAACGGTCCTTCAGTTCCGGCGCATAGATGCGGGTGCGCTGGGCGCGCGCCTGCAGATCCGGCGGCAGCACCGCCTGGATTTTCAGCAGCGCCGAGCGCGCGCCGACGGACAGGCGCTTGCCGCCGAAGGCACGGACGAAGCGCGTGCCGACCACCAGGGCTTCGAGTTCGTCGGCGTTGAACATCAGCGGGGGAATGTCCGCGCCCTTGCGCAGCAGATAGCCGATGCCGGCCTCGCCCTCGATCGGCACGCCGGACAGTTGCAGGTCGGCGACATCGCGATAGACCGTTCGCAGCGAGACCGCCAGGGTCTCGGCGAGGGTACGGGCGGGCAGGGCGGTGCGGCGTCCACGCAGGGCATGGATGATCAGGAACAGGCGGTCGGCGCGGCGCATGCCGGCATCATCCCCTGCCGGTGCCGAGGGACGCAAAGGGGCGCGCGCATCTCACGCCTCCCCGCCGGGACGCGGATCGCGTCCCATCCGCGAACGCGCGGTGGGCGCCAGCCGCAGCAGTTCGGTGCGATGCGGCTGCGCGCCAATCCGCCACGCCGCCTGGAGTTGGCGATCACAGCGCTCATGGGTGGCCTCGTCGGCGAATTGCAGCAGGCAGGCGAACACATGCTCGCCCTCGCGCACCGGCAGGGCAGCGTAATCGTTCGGCGCCGTGCTGCTCACCAGCGTGCCGAGCACACGCGCCTGCATGTCCTCCAGCCAGGGCCGCTGTATCCGTTCGAAATGGTCCCGCCATTCCTGACTCACCGGCGCATCGAAATGGTGCAGGCAGATGACGATGCGGGCCTGCTCCGGCGCGGCCGCATCCCTCGCCGGCGGCGGCGTCGATACGCGCAACGCCGGACCCGGATGCGCGGGCTGCAGCAGCAGCACGTTGTCCGAATCGATCATCGTCGCATTGGCGGCGTCGCGATTCGCGCGCCACGCCGGCCCCTGGTAGAACCGTGCCAGTGCCTCCCGCCGCGTCGCCATGTCGGCGAAGCCGCGCAGCCAGACGAAGCGGTCCGGATCGTCCAGGTCGCGGAACTGGCCCAGCAGATGCATGCCGGCGGCTTCCTGGGTTTCGATGAACTCGCGCTCGAACAGGGTGATCAGTTCGTCGCGCCGGCCCGGGTGCAGGGTGTACTGGCGCAGCTCGATCACGCCGGGGACCGCGGCGACGATCGGCGGGACAACCGGAGGGCGGGGGGCGCGGACCGTCGTGGGGGAGAGGGTATCCAGCATTGCTTCACTCCTGGCGCAGGGCATCGACAACGGCGGCGTCCATCTCGATCACCACCGACAGGTATTCCTCGATCAGATCGAGCACGGCCTGGCGCGGTCCCTCGCGCCATTGCTCGCTGCCGTAGAAGGCATCCTGCTCGCGCTGGCGCGCGTCCAGATCCGCGTAGGCGCGGATCAGCAGGTAGGACGTGCGGTCATGCGGCGATGGCCCATGCCGGATCACGTCCATCGGCCAGCCACGCAGCATCGGCATGACCGTGGTGCTGATCAGCCGGTGGAAGTCCTCGCGCGTGCCCGGGCGCAGGCGATAGCTGCGGAACTCGACGGCCCGGGTGGAAGCCGGCGCGCTCATGCGGCCTCCCGGCTCAGGTACATATGCCAGTTGGTTTCCCAATGGCCGCCGCGATCCGGCGAGAACGCCTGTTCCCAGTGCGCGCTGTCCGGCTGGATCTCGTGCCAGCGGAACCGCACCCATACCTCGCGGCCCCTGTGGCGATCACGGCCGTGGAAGGTACCCACGCCGTGCTCGAAGCGGCCGACCACCGGCGGTTCGAGCAGGCCCTCGCGGTTGTTCGCCCAGTACAGGCTCCACTGCCGCTGGAGCGGGTCGTACAGGCGCAGGGTCATGCCGCGATAGCCGCCCGACCAGTCGGTGACGAACTCGTCCATGTTGCCGATGCCGCCCAGCACCGGACCGCACTGCTGGCGCGCCTCGAAGTGTTCCCATTCCTCGCATCCGGCCAGCCGCTCCTTCAGGCGCACGTTGCGCACCCGCCATCGGCCGTGCAGGAAATCGAAATCGTGGCGGCCTTCCGCGGGCAACGGGTGGCCTGGCGACGCCGGATAGACCAGCTGGTCGCTGCTGACCAGGCTGCGGCCCAATCCTGCGACATAGGCCTGGAAGGCGCGCGGCAGCAGGTCCTGGGCGCGCGCGGTCAGACTCCGGGGGCTCATGCGTATTTCCTCCTGAAAATGGCAGACGTCCATGCTGATGCGGGGCTGCTGACAACGTGGTGTCAGCAGCCATCGACCTGCCGGAAGTCACGACTTGCGCGATCCCCGTGGCGTCCGCCTGCGGCGGCAGGCAGCATGTCCGCATGCGCGAACGCCTCAAGCTGCTGCTGCAACCCCTCAACCTCGCCGGCATCCTCACCTGGGTCGCCGTGCTGCTGGCGATGCATGGCGAGCCGGGCGGCCTGAACAACCTGCGCCTGGGCCTGCTGCTGGTCTTCCTGATCGCGTTCCTGATTCCGGATCAGCCCGGTATCGGGCGTCGCCTGCAGGACGCGCTGCTGTGGTTGCAGCTGATGGTGGCGGTGCTGATGATCGAAGTGGCGCCGCACACCGGCACGGCACCGGTGCTGCTGGTGGTCGTGGCCGCCCAGCTGCCGATGGCGTGGCGCCCACGGAATGCGCTGCTGGTGCTGGCCGCGGCCAACCTCGTATTCCTGCTGCTGACGATCCGCGCCGGCAACGACGACGCGTGGCTGCATGTCACCGTCTACGCCGGTTTTCAGGCCTTTGCCGCGATGATCGGCCACTACGCGCGCAGCGCGGAGAACGCCCGCGATCGGCTGGCGATGGTCAACGCCGATCTGCTCGCCACCCGCGCGCTGCTGGCCGACAGCGCGCGCGACGCGGAACGCCTGCGGGTCGCGCGCGAACTGCACGACGTCGCCGGGCACAAGTTGACCGCGATGAAGCTCAACCTGCGCGCGCTGGCCGCCGATCCCGCGTTGGCCGGACGTCCACAGGTGCGCCTGAGCGAACAGCTGGCCAGCGAACTGCTGGAAGACATCCGCAACGTGGTCCAGGCGCTGCGCGATTCACGCGGGCTGGATCTGGAAACTGCGCTGCGCGCATTGGCGGCGCCGCTGCCGCAGCTGCGCATGCAGCTGAGCATCGACGAGGACGCGGTGATCCGGGATCCGCAACTGGCCGAGACCGTGCTGCGCATCGTGCAGGAAGCCATGACCAATGCGGCGCGCCATGCCGGTGCGGCGACGTTGTGGGTGGAACTGCGGCGCGAGGGATCGCGGCTGTGGCTGCGGGTCGCCGATGATGGCCAGGCACCGGCCCTGCTGCGCGAAGGCAATGGACTGGCCGGCATCCGCGAACGGGTCGCCGCGGTCGATGGCGATCTGCGCATCGGCCGCGGTGTGGCCGGCAACCTGGAACTGACCGTGGAGTTTCCCTCATGAGCGACATGTCCGGATCCGCGATCGTGCGGATCGCGCTGGCCGACGATCAGGCCCTGGTCCGCGCCGGCCTGCGCGCGTTGCTGGACGGCCCGGACGAGATCCGGGTGGCGTTCGAGGCCGAAGGCGGCACGGAACTTCTGGAGCGGCTCGCCACCACCCCGGTGGACGTGATTCTCAGCGACATCCGCATGCCCGGCGTGGACGGCATCGCCGCGCTGCTGCAACTGCGTGCGCGCGGCGACCGGACGCCGATGCTGCTGCTGACGACCTTCGACGACGGCGACCTGCTGCTGCGCGCGGCCGAGGCCGGCGCGCAGGGATTCCTGCTCAAGGACGCGGCGCCGGAAGATCTGCGCGCCGCCATCCGCCGGGTCGCCGCCGGCGCCACCCTGTTGCAGCCGGTCGCCACCGATCCGGTGCGCGCGCGCTACCGGTTCCACGACGAGCGCCCGTCCAGCGAACGTTTCAGCGAACGCGAGGTGGCAATCCTGCGCCTGCTGGCCGGCGGCTACTCCAACAAGGAAATCGCGCGCACGCTGTTCCTCGCCGAAGGCACGGTGAAGAACTACGTCTCCAACATCCTCGAAAAACTCGGCACCCGCGATCGCACCCGCGCCGTGCTCAAGGCGATCACCCTGCGGGTCATCTGAGCGATTTCCCCTGTAGGAGGATCCCGCCCACTCAGGTCAGCACCAGCACCGCCAACCCCGCCGCCAGCGCGGCCAGCAAGCCGGCGGCGACGCGCATCCCATAAGCGGCGCCACCACTGATCCAGGCGATCACCGATTTGGTCGCCAGGCTGGCGCCCAGCAGGGCCAGCATCAACCAGCGCGCTTCGTCATCGCTCAGTCCGCCGCGCGCGAACTGATTGGCCAGCGTCGCCACCGCCGCATGCAGTTCGGCGGTGGCCGAAATCACCGCCGCGGCCATCGCGCCACGCGGTCCGATCCACGCCGCCAGCGCGGCCGACACGAAGGTCAGCACGGCCACCACCAGCGCGAACCCCAGCGCTTGCCCGAACCGGAACATCCGGCTCTCGGCGGTCGGCGGCGCGGCGGGATCATCACGTCCCGCGCGCAAACCCAGCAGGCCGCCGGCCAGCAGCACCGCGCCGATCGCGGCCAGCTCCGGCCACAGGTCGACGACCAGCGGCGGCGACACCGCCCACAGGATCGGTACGCACAGACTCAGCGAAGCCAGATTGGACAGCAGCGCGGCGGCCACCGTCGAGGACAGCAGCGCGGGCGTTTCCCGCGCCCGCTGGCCGAAACCGATCACCGCCGCAGTGGAGGATACGTAGCCGGCGAAGAACCCCGCCGCGGCCAGGCCCCAGCGGTTGCCGATCAGGCGCAGCGCGACATGGCCGAGCGCGCTCACCGCCATCACGAGCACCACCAGCTTCCACAGGGTCGCCGGATTGATGGCCCGGAACGGCCCGATCGCCTGGTCCGGCAGGATCGGCAGGATCACCAGCGCCGAGGCCAGCAGCAGCAGGCCGTCGAAGACTTCGCGTTCGCTCAGCACCTGGCGGGTCAGCCGGTGCAGCGGTTCCTTGGCGTACAGCAGCAGCGCCGCAATCACCGCCAGACCGGTCGCCAGCGGCGGCGACCGCATCGCCAGCGCGCCCAGCAGGGCGGTCAGGAGCAGGGCGACTTCGCTGGTCAGGCCGGCATCGTGCTCGCGCGTGCCCAGGTAGGCCAGGGCGGCCAGGACCACAACGCCGGCCAGCATCACCAGCAACACCGGCAGGCCGAGCTGGGCGGCGACCGCCGCGCCCAGCGCGGTCAGGGCATGGGTGCGCAGGCCTGCGATGGCGCGCGCCTCGCCGCCGGCGCGCTCGCGGACCAGGCCGATCAGCAGGCCCAGCCCCAGCGCCGAAGACAGCGAAAGCCATACCGCCGGGGATGTCGGAATCAAGCTGTGCCCTCGGGATCTATGAAATTGGTCTTGCATTGGTCCGCAATGTCCGGACAATGCGCGGTTCTTCCGCCCGCCATCCTGCCATGCCCACGCCCACCGCCCATACCGTCTCCCTCAGCCGCTACCTGATCGAGGAGCAGCGCGCCGGGCGCATCGATGCCGAGCTGCGCCAGCTGATCGCGGTGGTCGCGCGGGCCTGCACCAGCATCTCCATCGCGGTCAGCAAGGGCGCGCTGGGCGGGGTGCTGGGCGACGCCGGCACCGGCAACGTCCAGGGCGAGGCGCAGAAGAAGCTGGACGTGCTGAGCAACGACATCCTGCTGGAGGCCAATGCCTGGGGCGGCCATCTGGCAGCCTGCGCCTCGGAGGAAATGGAGCACAGCCAGCCGATACCGGACGCCTATCCGCGCGGCGGCTTCCTGCTGCTGTTCGATCCGCTGGACGGCAGCTCCAACATCGACGTCAACGTTTCGGTCGGCACCATCTTCTCGGTCCTGCGCAGCCCCGAGGGCATCAGTCGCCCCGGCGACGAGCATTTCCTCCAGCCGGGCCGCCGGCAGGTCGCCGCCGGCTACTGCATCTACGGCCCCAGCACCATGCTGGTGCTGACCACCGGCCACGGCACCCATGCCTTCACCCTGGACCGCGAGCAGGGCGCGTTCGTGCTGACCCAGCGCGACATGCGCATCCCGGAGGAGACCCGCGAGTTCGCCATCAACGTCTCCAACCAGCGCCACTGGGAGCCGGCGATGCAGGCTTACGTGGGCGATCTCCTGGCCGGCAAGGAAGGACCTCGCGGCAAGGACTTCAACATGCGCTGGATCGCCAGCATGGTCGCCGACGTGCATCGCATCCTGACCCGCGGCGGCATCTTCATCTATCCCTGGGATCGCAAGGATCCCGGCAAGCCGGGCAAGCTGCGGCTGATGTACGAGGCCAATCCGATGGGCATGCTGGTCGAACAGGCCGGCGGCGCGGCCAGCACCGGCCGCGAGTCGATCCTCGATCTGCAACCCGACCACCTGCACCAGCGCGTGCCGGTATTCCTGGGCTCGCGCAACGAGGTGGAAGCGGCGGCGCGCTATCACCTCGAAATCCGCTGATCCCCGTACCTGGCCTGCGGGAGCGACGTCAGTCGCGATGCTGTCCGGGGACGGGGGTGACACGGTCGCGACTCACGTCGCTGCTACAACACCCACCAGCAAATCAGAACAACTCCCCCTGCGGCGAGGGCGGCCGCGGCGGCACGAACCTGCCTGTATCCAGGCCCTGGTGCTTGCGCCGGTCGAACCCCAGCCGCCGGTAGGCCAGATCGAAGCGGCGTGCCAGCAGCTCGGCATAGACCCCGTCGCCGCTGAATCGCTTGCCGAAACGGGCGTCGTAATCCTTGCCGCCGCGCAATTGCTGGATGGTGCTCATCACGTGTTCGGCGCGCTGCGGCAGGTGGGTCTGCAACCAGTCGCGGAACAGTGGCGACACCTCGTGCGGCAGGCGCAGCAGCACGTAGCCGGCCGAATCGGCGCCGGCATCGCGCGCCGCTTCGAGCACCGCCTCCAGCTCGCTGTCGTTCACCCAGGGAATCACCGGCGCGAACATCACTCCGACCGGAACGCCGGCCTCGCTCAGCCGGCGCACCGCGCGCAGGCGCGAATGCGGCGCGGATGCCCGTGGTTCCAGCCGCGCGGACAGGTGGTTGTCCAGGGTGGTGATCGAGAAATACACCTGCACCAGGTGCTCACGCGCCAACGGCGCCAGCAGGTCCAGATCGCGCTCGACCAGCGCGTTCTTGGTGATCAGCGAGAACGGATGCCGGGTTTCGGCCAGCACCTCGATGATGCGCCGGGTCAGCCCCAGCCTCCGCTCGGTCGGCTGGTAGGCGTCGGTGTTGATGCCCAGCGCGATCGGGCTGCACTGGTAGCCCGGCTTCGCCAGCTCCTTGCGCAGCAGTTCCGGCGCGTTGGTCTTGGCGAAGATCCGGGTCTCGAAGTCCAGGCCGGGCGACAGGTCCAGATAGGCGTGTGTCGGCCGGGCGAAGCAGTATGAGCAACCATGCTCGCAGCCCCGGTAGGGATTCAGCGATTGCTGGAACGGGATGTCCGGCGACTGGTTGCGGCTGATGATGCTGCGCGCGCGTTCCTCGGTCACCCGGGTCGCCGGCGAAGACGCGATCTCGTCCTCGCGATCCCGCTCGTGCCAGCCATCGTCCTCGGCCTGCGCCGTGGTCACGGCGAACCGGCCGGGCAGATATCCGGTGGAACCACGGCCTTTGATCACGTCACCCATCCACGCAGATTACGCCGCCGGCGTCTCAGCGGCGGCGACACCGCATGGGCAACACCGCATGGGCAACACCGCATAGAATCCCGCCATGCTGGAAACCCTGCACACCTGGTGGGATGCCTTCCTGTCCATCCCGCACCTCAACCGCTGGCTCACCGTGGCCTGGCTGCTCTACCTGATCCCACTGTGCGGCTGGATCGTGCTGCAGAAGCGCGAGCCGGTCGCCACCCTCAGCTGGGTGCTGTCGCTGTCGCTGCTGCCCTACATCGGTTATCTGATCTACTTCCTGCTGGGGCCGCAGAAGATCAAGCGCCAGCAGCTGCGCCGGCATCAGTCGCGCACCGGAATGGATACCTACGAGACCTTCTGCCCGGTCGACGAGGGCTGCACCGAACTGGCGATGCTGGCCCAGACCACCACCGGCCTGCCGCCATCCACCGCCACTTCGGTGCAGCTGCTGGTGGACGGCTCGGCGACCTACGAAGCCATCCTCGACGCGGTCCGGCAGGCCACCAACCACATCCACCTGGAGTACTACATCTACAATCCGGACCGCTGCGGCCAGCGCCTGATTGAGGCTTTGATCGCCAAGGCGCGGGAAGGGGTGAAGGTGCGGCTGTTGCTGGATGCGGTCGGCTCCTCGCGGGTGGGGCGGCGTTTCCTCCAGCCGCTGCACGAAGCCGGCGGCGAGACCGCCTGGTTCCATCCAACCCGGTTCCGGCCGTTCACCCGGCCCTGGGTCAACCTCCGCACCCACCGCAAGATCGTGGTGGTCGACGGCCGCATCGCCTTCACCGGCGGCATCAACATCACCGACGAGGAAGACGAATCGCTGCGGCCCGACGCCTATCGGGACCTGCACCTGCGGATGGAAGGCGACGTCGTGCGCAGCGTGCAGCAGGTGTTCGTCGAGGACTGGGTGTACGCCACCGGCCAGAAGCGCAAGGACTTCCATGGCACGCGCCTGTGGCATGCGACCGACAACGGCATCGAGGGCGGCATCGCGGCGCAGACCCTGGTGTCCGGCCCGGATTCGTCGTGGGAACCGATCCATCGCACCCACGTGGCCGCCATCCACGAGGCGAAGTCGCGGGTCTGGCTGGTGACGCCGTATTTCGTGCCCGGCGAGGCCGCGCGGATGGCGCTGACCTCGGCGGCACTGGGCGGGCTGGACGTGCGCCTGCTGGTGCCCCGGATGAGCGATTCGCGGCTGGTCACCTACGCCGCGCGTTCCTATTTCGATGAACTGCTGGCCGCCGGCGTGAAGGTCTACGAGTACGGGCCTCGCATGATGCACAGCAAGGCGCTGCTGTGCGACGACAACCTGGCCCTGATCGGCAGCGCCAATTTCGACCACCGCAGCTTCCGGCTGAATTTCGAAATCTCGATGCTGTTCCGTGATCGCGGCCTGGCCGGCCAGCTGGCGCAGTTGCTGGAGGGTGAATTCGCATCCTCGGCGCCGGTCAGCCCGCAGCGGCGGCAGTCGCTGTGGACGCACCGCCTGCCGGAGGCGCTGGCGCGGCTGACGTCCCCGCTGTTGTGATCCCCGCCGCTTCACGCCATCGCCGGGCGTTGTAAACTCCCGCCATCCAGGGGAGGGACGGTCATGCACTGGCTCTATCTATTGTTCGCGGTGGGCGCACTGGTGCTGTCCATGCGCACCACGTCCACCGCATTGATGGTGGTCGGCCTGCTCGCGTCGCTGGGCCTGTTCGTCGCATGGGTCGTCGGCTGGTACGCCGCGCGCATGGGCGACAGCCAGCGCGACGAATCGCAGATGATTGACCCCACCGAACTGCGCCGCCTGCGCGAGCTGGCCGAAGCGCGCAAGCAGGGCGCGCTGCCGCCGTCGGGACCGCCACCGCTGTGATTGGCGACCTTCGTCCCGCGGGGAGGCCGGCATGACCCTCCTGAGCGTCAACGTCAACAAGATCGCGGTACTGCGCAATTCGCGCGGCGGCAGCGAACCGGACGTCGTGCGCGCCGCCCGCGCCTGCCTGTATGCCGGCGCGCATGGCATCACCGTGCATCCGCGCCCCGACCAGCGCCACATCCGTACCGACGATGTCCACGGACTGGCCGAACTGACCCGCGAAAGCCAGGTGGAACTCAACCTGGAAGGCAATCCGTTCGCGCCACCGCGCGAGGGCTATCCGGGTTTTCTGGCCCTGTGCGAACAGGCACGTCCCGCGCAGGCGACCCTGGTGCCCGACAGCGACGGCCAGATCACGTCCGATCATGGTTTCGATTTCGACCGCGACGCCGAGCGCCTGGCGCCACTGATCGCGGAACTGAAATCCCATGGTTGCCGGGTCAGCGTGTTCGTCGACGCCGGCTGTCCTTCGCTGGAAAAGGCGGCCGCCATCGGCGCCGACCGCATCGAGATCTACACCGGCCCGTTCGCCGAAGCGATGGCCGCCGGCGACGCGGATGCGGAACTGGCGCGGTGCATGCAGACCGCACGCCAGGCACGTTCGCTTGGCATGGGCGTCAACGCCGGCCACGATCTCAGCCAGGCGAACCTGCAGGAATTCCTGGAAGCCGTGCCCGGCGTCCTTGAAGTCTCCATCGGCCACGCCCTGATCGGCGAGGCGCTGTACGCCGGCCTGCACCGCACGGTGCAGAACTACCTGGCCATCCTCGAATCGGTGCGCGCGGCCCAGGCGAACCATTGAGGTTCGCCTGGCTGTTTCACGGGAATACCGGAGGGATCAACGCTCCTCGCGCCAGGACACCTGCTGGATCCCGCTGGCCCGGACTTCGGCCAGGGCGGTGACCACCTGCTGGTAATCCGCATCGGGGGAGGCGCTCAGGGTCAGCACCGTCTTCGGGTTGCTGCGCAGCGCATCGTCCAGGCGCACGCGCAGATCCCGCGCCGGGAGCGGACGATCGTCCAGCCGCAATGTGCCGTCGGCGGCGACGTCGAGGCTCAGGATGCTGGGTTTGTCCGGCGAGGGTGTATCCGTACCCTGCGGCAGGGACAGATCCAGTGGCCGCGAAAGCAGCGGCGCGGTGACCATGAAGATGATCAGCAGCACCAGCATGACATCGACCAACGGGGTGACATTCATCTCCGCCAGGGCGGAGGGACGTGCGGTCGCGGAGAAAGCCATGGCGTACTCCTTTCGCGTCGGGTCGACTCCACGCTACGCCTGCCTGTCGCCTGCTGGCAAGGGGCATTCAACCTTGCGGGAGCGACGTCAGTCGCGAGCGGGAGCCAACATCCCCCATGGCGCCTTATTTCCCGCAGGCAATAGGCTTACAGCTGACCATGCTTCCTGTCGCGACTGACGTCGCTCCCACAGGGACAGGGAATCAGAGTGAAGGCGCAAAAAAAACGCCGCCCGGAGGCGGCGTTCAACAGGTTTGCGTCTATGCGTATTACTGCACGAAACCGATTTTCTGCATCTGAGCGTTCTTGGCCGCGGCCAGTACTTTCGCCATCACGTCGTACTGGGCGTCCGGGTTCGCGTCGATGCGCAGTTCCGGCTGGTTGGTCGGATCACGCTGGATCTCCTGCTCCATGCGCTGCTGCAGATCGCGCACGTTGACAGGCGAGTTGTTCCAGTAAACCGAGCCACCGGCGTCGATGCGCAGATCGATCGGCGGCGGCGGTTCCTTCAACTGCGGCGGCGGGTTGATCACGCGCTGCGGCAGGGCCACGTCGATCGGGTAAGTCATGATCGGCGCGGTCACGATGAAGATGATCAACAGCACCAGCATCACGTCCACGAGGGGCGTGACGTTGATGTCGGCCATGGGGCCCTTGCTTCCACCACTACTGAATGCCATGGCTTACTGACCCTTCTCTTTGGTGGCAACGTAGCCGATGTCCAGCATGCCCTGGCCCTGCGCGATCTTCGTCACCTCGGTGATCGTGCGCATCTTGGTGGTGCGATCACCACGCAGATTGAGCTTGGGCTGCGGCTGCAGCTGCGCCGTACTGGACAGACGCGACTCAAGGATTTCCTTGCCGATCTTCTCGTCGTTCCAATACAGCGAGCCATCCTCCTTCACCGAGATGGTGATCGGCGGAACCGGCGGAGCCTTCTTGTCCTCTTCGTTCTGCACGAGGTTGGCCTCGGGCAGTTCGATCTTCACCTTATGCGACATCAGCGGCGCGGTGATGATGAAGATGATCAGCAGCACCAACATCACGTCCACGAGGGGCGTGACGTTGATCTCGGCCATCGGGCCACTGCTATTACCACTACTGAAAGCCATTTTCGGGCTCCGTCAATGCTAGTCGATGTGCGGGGACTGCTGTTGCCTTGGGCTTAGCGAACGCGCGAGCCGGTGGCGAAGAAGTCGTGCAGATCGTGGGCGAACGTATCGAACTTGGAGATGGTCGAGCTGTTCGTCTTGCTGAAGAAGTTGTAGGCGAACACGGCCGGGATGGCGACGAACAGACCGATGGCGGTCATGATCAGCGCTTCACCCACCGGGCCGGCAACGGCGTCGATCGAAGCCTGGCCGGTGGCGCCGATGCGGATCAGGGCGCCGTAGATGCCCCACACCGTACCCAGCAGACCCACGAACGGGGCGGTCGCGCCGACGGTGGCGAGCAGGGTCATGCCGCTCTGGAGCTTGGCGCTCTCGCGGGTGACGGCCTGGCGCAGGGCGCGGTCGACGAACTCGGAACGGCTCAGGGCTTCACCCAGACCGGCGCTGGAACCTTCGGCGCGCTGGTGGTGGGCGGCGGCCTGGGCGGCGTCCAGGGCGATCTTGGAGAACGGCTCGTTCTTCGGCTGTTCTTCCATCAGGCGGATGGCGTCCTGCGCGTTCGGGGTTTCCCAGAAGGTGCTGACGACGCGGTCGGCCTGGCCCTTCAGGCGCACGCTCTTGAGCGAGTTGATGACGGTCCAGTACCAGGACATGGCCGACATGGCGACCAGGATGAGCAGCACTGCCCAGGAGACGGCGTACTCGCCGGGCTTTTGCACCATTTCGGTGATCAGGTGCTCGAAGCCCATGTTGGTGAGGGCACTCGCGGCGTTGTTGCCCCCGGCTGCGGCGGCGATGATGGTTTCCTGCAGCATGACGCTTACCTTTATTTAAGAGTGTTGATTGAGGGTGTTGCGGGTGACGAAACGGATGGAGTAACTCGCGACGGGCGGCCGATCAGCCGCCCATCTTGAAGTCGACCGGGACGCGGACGCGGCCGGCGGCCTTCTGGCCGTTGACGACGGACGGATTGAAGCGCCACTTGCGGGCGGCTTCCATCGCGGCGCGGTCCAGGTCGCGGTTGCGGCTGGACTTCTCGACGGAGACGTTGGTGACGTTGCCACTGGCGTCCACATCGATGATCAGGATGACCGTGCCCTCGATGCCGGCGCGGGCGGCCGACGGCGGGTAGCGCGGCGGATTCATGTTCTTGGACGAGATGTCCACGCTGGCGCCGATGTCGGCGACCGGGGCCGGCGGCGCCGGGGGCGCCGGCGGCTGGTAGACGTCGGTCGGACGCGGCTCGGACACTTCGACCGGCGGCGCTTCCGGCGGCGGAGGCAGCGGAGTCTGCTTCGGCGGCGCCAGGTTCTTGACCGGCGGCGGAGGCGTGTCCTGCTTGGGCGGCGGCGGCGGCGGCGGCGGCGGGGGAGGCGGTGCGTCAACGATCACCACGGAGGTACGTTGCGTTTCTTCCTTTTCCGCCGGCGGAGCCACAGCCGGAATGAGGAGCAGCAGCAGCGCGGCCGCGTGCAACGCGATCACGAAGGCAATGCCGATGATCCGGGGCCAGTTGAGGCTCTTGTCCTCTTCCTCTTCCCGATACCTATTGATGACCAGTTGTTCAGCCATGCGCCAATGAACTCAAGGTTGGTGCGGGACGCCGCAACGTCCGCGTCGTATTGGTTTCCCCCCACCTGACTTTTGGCAGGGGGAACTCTCAGCTTATACCATTCCGTGGTGCCAAAACCATCGTTTTGTCGATGTTTCTGGCCGTCGGTTTATTGGTTTCCCATTAGGGCAGGGCCAGGATTTTCTTGGCGTCCTCGGGCTTCTTCAGACCCTTGTCCAGTGCGGACTTGGCGGCCTGCTTGGCCTCCGGGATCCGGTTCTCCTGCCACAGCACGCGCGCCAGGTTCAGATAGGTTTCGCCGTTGGGCGACTGCGGCGCGGCCTTCTTCCAGGCCTCGATGGCCTGCGGGATCTGCTCGGAATAGTAGTAGGACTGCGCCAGTGCCAACTGGACCTGGTAGTCGTCCTTCAGGACGCCCTTCTGCAGGCCTTCGTTGATGACGGAGACGACGTCCTTTTCGCGGCCGTCCATGTTCGCGTACATGCTGTACAGCTGGCGGTACTCGCGATCGTCGGTGAGCTGGCCGGAAGCGCGCAGCTTCTCCAGCACGCCAGCGGCCTGATCGGTCTTGTCGGCCTGCAGGTAGACCGAGGCCAGGTTCATCTGCGCCTTCTTGTCGGCCGGGTTCTTGGCGGCCAGCTGTTCGGCGAGCTTGACGGCGGCATCGTTCTGGCCGGCTTCGGCATAGCTGGCCATCAGGATCTGCAGCCATTCGTTCTTCGGTTCCGGCGAGCCTTCCACGGCCTGCTTCAGGAACGGAATCGCATCGGCATAGCGCTCGGCGCGATACAGGATGTTGCCCTTGACCACCAGTTCCTCGGGCTTCTGCGACTTGGTCTCGGCGAAGAACTTGTCCATCGTCGCCAGCGCTTCGTTGAACTGGTCATCCTGCATCTGCAGCTGGGCCAGGAAGAACATCGTCTGGTAGTGGTTGTTGTTGTCCAGGCCGTTGAACTCCAGGACCTTGTTCGCGTAGTCCTTGGCCAGCTTGGAATCATCCTTGCCGTAGGCGGCCTGCGCGCCGATCTGCGCGGCGACCGACTTGTCGTAGGCGTTGGCCTTGTCGCTGGCGATGATCTCGTTGGCGAGCGTCATCGTCTCGTCTTCGTTGTTTTCCTTCTCGTAGGCCTTGAACAGCTTGTTGAGCTGGTTCTGCATCTTGGCCGACGCCTTTTCCTTCGGCTCCTGACGGGTCGCCTCGGGATACTTGATCTCGACCTTTTCCTTCTTCTGCCGGCGCGCCGAACTGCTGTCGTCGCGATTCATCTGGGCAACGGCATCGGCGGCAACCCCTGCGCCCAGCAGGCCGATGATGGCGAAGGAAAGCAGGGCGTGTCTGGACTTGCGATGCAGCATGGGGGTCACCTCAAAGCGGACGGCAAAAGTCTATCGGGGGGTGGTCGGATCCTTCCGGGGCCGGAAAAGCTATCAGAAACTCCAGTGAAACAGGTAAGGTTTTTGTTGCTGCAGAGCAGCAATACGCAAGCGATCTCAGCCGCAACGGGGCACGTTTCCGGCCTTGCGGGCGGCTTCATAGGTGGGGACCAGGGCCGGGGCGTCGCGCTGGAGCTCGCGGATGCGGTTGGTCGGGTCCGGGTGGGTGGAAAGCCATTGCGGCGGCCGACCGCCGCCAGCGGCCATCATGTTCTCCCACAGGTTGACCGCCTGGCGGGGGTCGAACCCGGCCTGCGCCATCAGCCGTTGGCCGACCACGTCCGCCTCGCTTTCCTGGGTCCGGGAGTTGGGCAGCAGGATCAGGCCCTGCGCGCCCAGACTGCCGAACTGGCTGACCGCGTCCATGCCGGTCTGGCCGTATTTGGCGCCAGCCAGCGCGCCAAGGATGCTCAGCCCCGTCTGGGTGCCCATCTGGCGGGTGATGCGTTCCTCGTGATGGCGACTGATGACATGGCCGATTTCATGCCCCAGCACCGCGGCGAGCTGGTCCTGGTTCCTGGCCACCGTGAAAATGCCGGTGTTCACCCCGACCTTGCCGCCCGGCAAAGCGAACGCGTTGGGTTCCTGATCGACGAATACCGCGGTCTCCCACGCGACCGAGCGCTGCGCGGGCGGCAGCTGGCGCACCAGCGCGTTGACCACGCAGGTGACGTAGGCGTTCTGCTTCGCGTCGCGGTTGGCGGGTTCCTTGGCCTTGGTTTCGGCGAAGGCCTGCGCGCCCAGCTGATCCAGCTGTTGCTGCGAAATGCCGCCCACCACCTGGGTGCGGCCGGTAGGCGAGGTGGTGGTAGCGCAGGCCACCAGCAGGGCCGCGACGGCGGCGGCAAGCAACCAGGGTTTCATGGCGGGTGCACTCCAGTGCGGAACCGCGTTTAGTGTCGGCAAGTGCGTCTTAACATTCCGTCAACCGGACGCGGCGGTCAGCCACCGGCCAGTTGCATCGCCCCCAGCGCCAGGGCGTTGTTCAATGCGTGGGCGGCAATCGGCGCCCACAGCGTGCCCGTGCGCCGATACAGCCAGGCGAAGGCCACGCCCATGCCGGCATACACGACCAGCAGCAGCGCCGTGGCCGCGGCGCCGTTGCCGCTGAGCCCCGGGGCCTCGTGCGCGAGCGCGAACGCGCAGCCGCTGAGGATCATGCCCAGCACCGGATATCCGGCCTGCCACATGCCGCCGAACAGCACGCGCCGGAACAGCAGCTCCTCGTACAGCGGCGCGAGCAGGACCGCGAACGCCATCATGAAGTAGGGATGGCTGCGGGACAGATCCTGGATGGGCGCCAGGTTGCTGGGATTGGGCGGCACCCCCATCCGTTCGCCCAGCCAGCTGGCCAGGCTGCTGGACAGGAACGTCAGCACCGCCACGCCGATCACCGCGATCCAGGTGCCCGTCCGGCGCACGGCCCACTGCGAATACCGGCGTTCCTGCGCGCTGGCGGGACGCCGCCAGAAGTACAACAGCAAGGCGGCGCTGCCCATCGAGAACAGCGCGATCAGGATCTGCGCCACCGCGTCGGGACGTTGGAGCGCGGCGGTGATTTCGGCGTGTTCGGCACCGGCGGCGGCGAGCTGGACGGTGCGCAGGATCCCCCAGAGCACGCCGGCGCCCAGCATCAGCACGACGGTGATGACGAGCGCCAGCGCGGTGTCGGCGCAGAAACCGGCCAGGGCCGAGCGCAGCGGCCGCAATGGCGGTGGCGACAGCCCGGTTTCCGGCGCGTCCGGCATCGGATCAGACGTCGAGGTTGGCGACCTTCAGCGCGTTGGCTTCGATGAAGTCGCGGCGCGGCTCCACCACGTCGCCCATCAGCGTGCTGAAGATCTGGTCGGCGGCCACCACGTCTTCGATGCGGACCTGCAACAGGCGACGGGTATCCGGATTGACCGTGGTATCCCACAGCTGTTCGGGATTCATTTCGCCGAGGCCCTTGAAGCGCTGGATGCTGCGGCCCTTCTTCGCTTCCTCCAGCAGCCAGGCCTGCGCCTGGGCAAAACTTTCGATCGCCTGGGTCTTGTTGCCGCGCACGATGGTCGCGCCTTCGCGGATCAGGCCATGCAGCAGATCCGCCGACTCGCGCAACGCGCGCAGTTCACCGGTTTCGAACACCGACAGCGGCAGCACCTGGGTCAGTTCCTCGCCCATGTGCCGACGGGTGGACAGCAGCGCGGCAGGACGCTGTTCGTTGGCCGCCTGCAGGTGCAGCGAATAACGCGGGCTACCCAGGCTGCCGCGATTGAGCTTGGCTTCCAGCACATCGAGATCGGTGCGCTGATCCTGGTTGCGTTCGGCAAAGGCGGCATCCAGCGCGGTCGCGTCGATCAGGGCCTCGAGCAGCTGCGAATCGAAGCGGTGCGCATTGCGTGCGATCGCTTCGCGCGCGTTGGCGTAGGCCAGCAGCAGCTTCTCCAGCGCTTCGCCGGTGATCGGCGGTTCGCCGTCGGCCGGGATCAGCGAGGCACCTTCCACCGCGCTGTTGGCCAGGTAGACGTTCAGCGCCGCATCGTCCTTCAGGTACAACTCCTGCTTGCCCTGCTTGAGCTTGTACAGCGGCGGCAGGCCGATGTAGACATGGCCGCGCTCGATCAGTTCCGGCATCTGCCGGTAGAAGAACGTCAGCAGCAGCGTGCGGATGTGGGATCCGTCGACGTCGGCGTCGGTCATGATGATGATGCGGTGGTAGCGCAGCTTGTCCGGGTTGTACTCGTCCTTGCCGATGCCGGTGCCGAGCGCGGTGATCAGCGTGCCCACTTCGGCCGAGGACAGCATGCGATCGAAGCGCGCGCGTTCCACGTTGAGGATCTTGCCGCGCAGCGGCAGCACCGCCTGGTTCTTGCGGTTGCGGCCCTGCTTGGCGGAGCCGCCCGCCGAGTCACCCTCGACGATGAAGAGTTCCGACAGCGCCGGATCCTTTTCCTGGCAGTCAGCCAGCTTGCCGGGCAGGCCGGCGATGTCCAGCGCGCCCTTGCGGCGGGTGAGTTCGCGGGCCTTGCGCGCGGCCTCGCGGGCGCGGGCGGCGTCGACCACCTTTTCCGCGATGGCGCGAGCCTCGTTGGGGTGTTCCTGCAGGAACTCCTCCAAACGTGCACCGAACGCGGCCTCAACGGCCGGCTTCACGTCGGAACTGACCAGTTTCTCCTTGGTCTGCGAGGAGAAGCTGGGGTCCGGCACCTTCACCGACAGCACCGCAATCATGCCTTCGCGCATGTCGTCGCCGGACAGGTTGACCTTGGCCTGCTTGGCGATGCCGTTCTGTTCGATGTAATTGCTGAGGGTGCGGGTCAGGGCCGCGCGGAAACCCGCGAGGTGGGTGCCGCCATCCTTCTGCGGAATGTTGTTGGTGAAGCAGAACATCGTTTCCTGGTAGGCGTCGGTCCACTGCAGGGCCACGTCCACGGTGATGCCGTTGGTTTCGCCGGTCACCGAAATGACGTTCGGGTGCAGCGGGGTCTTTAGCTGGGCCAGGTGCTCGACGAAGCTGCGGATACCGCCTTCGTACTGGAACACGTCCTGGCGGCCCTCGCCGCGCTCGTCGATCAGGGTGATCTTCACGCCCGAGTTGAGGAACGACAGTTCGCGCAGGCGGCGGGCCAGGATGTCGTAGTGGAACTCCACGTCGGTGAAGATCTCGGCCGAGGGCCAGAAACGCGTCAGCGTGCCGCGCTTGTTCGAGGCTTCCAGCTGCTTCAGCGGGTAGACCGGCTCACCGAGGTGGTATTCCTGCTCGTGGTGGAAGCCATCGCGCCAGATGTCGAGGGTGAGCTTGTTCGACAGTGCGTTGACCACCGACACGCCGACGCCGTGCAGACCGCCGGAAACCTTGTAGCTGTTGTCGTCGAACTTACCGCCGGCGTGCAGCACGGTCATGATGACTTCGGCCGCCGAAACGCCTTCTTCCTTGTGGATGTCGACCGGAATGCCGCGGCCGTTGTCCGACACCGAAACCGAGCCGTCCTCATGGATCTTCACGATCACATCGTCGGCATGGCCCGCCAGGGCTTCGTCGATCGAGTTGTCGACGACTTCGAACACCATGTGATGCAGGCCGGTGCCGTCGTGGACGTCGCCGATGTACATGCCGGGCCGCTTGCGGACCGCTTCCAAGCCCCGGAGGACGGTGATTTTGCTGGAGTCGTAATTGCCGTTCGGTGCAGGAATCGTTTCGTCGGTCATTCGCTTCGTGGTCGGCTGCATAGCCACTGGTGCCGGACCGGGGAACGCCGGGCAGGCACGCAGCTATAGGGATACGAAGCGAAATTATAGCATCCCGGGCGGACCCGGCCCCGCCGTGCGGCGGGTGTCAGACGGGGGACAGTTGGCCGTGTTCCACGTGGAACCGGGACGGGACGACGCCCATTTCCTGCAATGCGGGCGGAGGCTCGGTGCCGGTGATGAAGACCTGGGCACCGCTGCCGAGCAGACGCTCCAGCACGCGCCGTTGATGCCCGCGGTCCAGTTCGGAAGCCAGGTCGTCCAGGGCGATCACCGGCCACTCGCCGCGCCGGGCGGCATAGTCCTCGGCCTGGGTGAGCAGGCAGGCCAAGGCCGTGAGTTTGGCCTGGCCGCGGGAAAGCGCCTCGCGGGCGGGGCAGGCAGCGTAGTCCACCCGCCAGTCGGCGCGATGCGGGCCCACCGACGTGTGGCCCGCCGCACGATCCCGGTCGCGCGCCAGCAGCAAGGCGTCGGCCAGCGAGAGTTCGTGACGGCGCCAGCCTGGCTGGAATTCCAGGCTGGCCCGGCCCAGTCCAGGAACCAGTTCGGCGGCCATCTGGCTCAGGCGCGGCTGCAGCTGCTCCAGGTAGCCGAGGCGCCGCTGGGTCAGCGGTTCACCGGATTCAGCCAGTTCATGGTCCCAGGCATCCAGCTGGGCGCCGCCGATTCCGGATTTGAGCAGGGCATTGCGCTGCTTCAGGGCCCGGGCATAGCGGCGCCACAGCCCCAGGAAGTCCTGTTCCACGTGGAACAAGCCCCAATCGACGAAGCGCCGGCGAGGCTCTCCGCCTCCGGTGACCAGTGCGTGGCTGCCGGGTTCGAAGCTCACCACCGCCAACGCCGCGCAAAGCTCGCCCAGCTGGCCCACCGTCTCGCCGTCCAGCCGGCCGGTCCAGGCCTGGCCGTTGTGGCGCAGGCCGGCGCGGCGCGGTCGGATGGCCGCGCCCTCTTCCCATTCAACGAAGACTTCGACCGCGTCGGCACCGGTCCGGACCAGCCCGTCCCGGACCCGTCCCCGGAAGCTGCGGCCGTAGGCCATCAGGTGCAGCGCCTCGAGCAGACTGGTCTTGCCCGCGCCGTTGTCGCCGGTGATCAGGTTCAGGCCGGGGTCCGGCGTCAGGCTGACCTGCTCGAACCGGCGCAGCCCGGCAACCGTCAATCGGGTTACATGCACAGGAAGACGGCTCCCGCCGATGAGAGGCTGGAAACAGGGATGGGAAGCCGGAACGCCGCCGGAGTCGGCGGAAGGGCGCGGGAGGGCATGGAGCGATCTTACCGGGATCCACGCCGCGGGATTCCGCGTCAGTCTGGCAGATGACCATCCCATGGTCTCCCGCAACGGATTGCGCAGAGGCAGTCCGACAGGGCTGGAAGGTGCCTCTGTCCAGCAATCGGGCTTTCCAGACTTGCCCGGTATGTGCCGGCCTCCGCGGCGCCATTGGTGCCGGAACGGCGCAGAACCAACGCCCCGCAAACGAAAACGCCCGGCATCAAGCCGGGCGCTGTTCGTGTTCCACGTGAAACCAGACGTCAGAGACGCAGTGGCATGACCACGTGACGGGACTTCTCGCTGCTGGCTTCGCGCACCAGGGCGGAGGAGTTGGCATCGCGCAGCTGGATCACGACCTGTTCGTCGCGCAGTGCGCTGAGCGCGTCCAGCAGGTAGTTGACGTTGAAGCCGATGGCCAGGCCGTCGACCTTGGTGTCGGCCTCGATTTCTTCCTGGGCTTCTTCCTGCTCCGGGTTGTGCGCGCTGATCTTCAGCTGCCCGGGCGAGACTTCCACCCGCACGCCGCGGTACTTCTCGTTGGACAGGATGGCCGCGCGTTGCAGCGCCGCGCGCAGGACTTCGCGATCCAGCAGGACTTCGCGATCCGCGCCAATCGGAATCACCGCGGCGTAGTCGGGGAAACGGCCGTCGATCAGCTTCGAAGTGAAGGTCACATCGTCGCGCTTGACCCGGATGTGGCTGCGGCCGACTTCCAGTTCCAGTGCGCGGTCACCGCCTTCCAGAAGGCGCTGCAATTCGGTCACGCCCTTGCGCGGCACGATGATCTGGCGCTTGGACAGCGGCGTGCCTTCCAGTTGCGCTTCGCACAGGGCGAGGCGATGGCCGTCGGTGGCCACGCAGCGCAGGGTGCGGTCGGCCAGGTCGAACAGCAGTCCGTTGAGGTAGTAGCGCACATCCTGCTGGGCCATCGCGAACGCGGTGCGTTCGATCAGTTCCTTCAAGGTGGCTTCGGGCACGTCCACGCGCTCGGTCGCCTCGACTTCGTCCACCGAAGGGAAGTCGTTGGCGGGCAGGGTGGCCAGGGTGAAGCGGCTGCGCCCGGCTTGCACGGTGACCTTGTCGGCCGACTGGCTGACGGTCACCTTGCTGCCATCAGGCAGCGCCCGGACGATTTCGAACAGCTTGCGTGCCGGGATCGTGGTTTCGCCGTCCTGGGCGTCTTCGACCGCGCTGCGCGCAATCATCTCGACCTCCAGATCGGTGCCGGTCAACGACAGCTGTCCGTTCTGCACCTGCACCAGGAAGTTCGCCAGGACCGGCAGGGTCTGGCGGCGTTCGACCACATTGACCACCTGGGCCAACGGCTTGAGGAATGCTTCGCGCTGAAGGCTGAAACGCATGTCGGTGGGTGCCCCTTGTGCCTTGTGCTTCTAAAAAGAAGTGGAAGATCTTAAAAACTGGTGGTGATGGTTTCGCCGATTTCAGTGGGGAACCATCACAAACATTTGAATCACAACGATTTTCCGACAGATCCAACCCCGTGGACAAGCCCCTCGGGAAGGGGACTGAAACCTGTGGATAAATTTTGGCGGAAATTCCAGCCACAGTTTGTCCACAAGGGAGCAGGCCGCTTACTCACTGAGTTTACGGATCAACTTATCCCAATCCTCGCGGAGTTTGCCATCGGTCTCCATCAGGTTCCGGATCTGGCGGCAGGCATGCAGCACGGTGGTGTGGTCGCGGCCGGCGAACGCGTCGCCGATTTCCGGGAGGCTGTGCTCGGTCAGTTCCTTGGCCAGCGCCATCGCGACCTGGCGCGGGCGCGCCAGCGAGCGGGTGCGGCGCTTGGACAGCAGGTCCTTGATCTGCAGGCCGTAGTAGTCGGCGACGGTCTTCTGGATATTGGGAATGCTGATCGCCTGCTGCTGCGCGCGCAGCAGATCGCGCAGGGTTTCCTGGGCGAATTCCGGGGTGATCGCGCGGCCGGTGAAGTTGGCGCGCGCGGCGAGGGTGTTGAGCGCGCCTTCCAGATCGCGCACGTTGCTGCGCATCTTCTTGGCCAGCAGGAACGCGACCTCGTCGGGAATCTCGGCGCCGCGATCGCGTGCCTTGGCCAGCACGATCGCCGCGCGGGTCTCGAAATCCGGCGGTTCGATCGCCACCGACAAACCCCAGGCCAGTCGCGATTTCAGCCGCGGCTCCAGCCCTTCGACCTCGCGCGGGTAGCGATCGCAGGTCAGGATGATCTGCTGGCGGCTGTCGAACAGCGCGTTGAAGGTGTGGAAGAACTCTTCCTGGGTGCGGTCCTTGCCGGCGAAGAACTGGATGTCGTCGATTAGCAGCGCGTCGACCTGCTGGAAGCGGCGCTTGAACTGATCCATCGATTTCTCGATCAGCGCCTTGGTCATCGCGCTGAAGAACTGCTCCGAGCGCAGGTACAGCACGCGCGCGTTCGGATTCTGCCTGCGCATCTCGTTGCCGGCGGCGAACATCAGGTGGGTCTTGCCCAGGCCGGTGCCGCCGTACAGCAGCAGCGGGTTGTGCGCGCGGTCGCCGGGCTTCTGCGCCGCCTGCCAGGCCGCGGCGCGACCCAGCTGGTTGCTGCGGCCCTCGACGAAGTTGTCGAAGGTGTAGTGGGTGTCCAGGTTGCCGGCGAAAGGCTCGGCGGGCGCGACCGCCTGGCCGGCGGCGGCCGGCCGGGCCGGTTCCGGCGCGCGGGCGCGCGAGCCGATTTCCAGCGAAACCTCGGCGTGGCCGGCGAAATAGTCCAGCAGCTCCCGGATCCGGTCCAGGTAGCGTTCGCGCACCTGTTCCACGATGAAGGCGTTCGGCGCGTACAGGACCACCGCATCGCTGCGCTGTTCGGCCTGCAGCGGCTTCAACCAGGTGTGTACATCCTCTGCCGGAAATTCGGCTTCCAGGCGTTCAAGGCAGCGGGGCCAGGCATCCATCGCGTGAAACAACTCGTTCTTGATAAGGTGTGGAAAACACGGGCGTCCGCGCCACGCGATTGCGCGGACGGGAGCCTGAAAGAAGGGGTCGGCCAGACTACCACCGCCACCCGGCCGCGCCAATGGTTCCTGTGCATAAGATGTGGATGAATGGACCAGTGGCGATCCCTGCCGGGGCGCGGCCTTGCACGGCCCATTTCGATCTTCTTCGCCGGTGTTGACCGTAACCGGCGGATACCTATAGAATTTCCGGTTCTTTCCATCCGCAACCCCGCACGAGGGCCCCATGGCCACCAAGCGCACTTACCAACCCAGCAATCTCAAGCGCAAGCGCGACCACGGCTTCCGTGCCCGCATGAAGACCGCCGACGGCCGCAAGATCCTGTCGCGTCGCCGCGCCAAGGGCCGCAAGCGCCTGACCGCCTGATGGCTTTGCCGCAATTCGCGGCCGAGACATCACTCATGCGATGCCCTTGCCAGGAGCCCGCACTGAACGGTGCGGGCTTCTTGCTGTCATGAGCGCAGCATTTCCACGCCACGCCCGGGTCCGCACGGGCGCGGAGTATGCGCGCGTGTTCGAGCAGTCACGCCGTACTTCGGATCCGTTGCTGAGCCTGCACTGGCTGGCCGGCGAGCAGCCGGCCCGGCTGGGCATGGCCGTTTCCCGCAAGGTCGATCGCCGCGCGGTGGGCCGCAACCGGATCAAGCGCCAACTGCGCGAACAGTTCCGCAGCATGCGTTCGCAGCTGCCGGGCGGCGACTATGTCGTGGTTGCGCGGCCGCCGGCCGCCACCGCCAGCAATGCGCAACTGCGCGAGACCTTCCTCCGCGTGCTGACCCGCGCCGGCGCATTGCCGCCGCCTTCGACGGTAGGCACAATGCCGGCGGCCTTGAATTCCCCCTCTTCTCCCTCCACGACACCGGAACCCGACGCCGGTTGAGATTGCCTGTCCGATGAACCAGACCCGTGTTTTCCTGATTTTCGCCTGGCTGATGGTGGCGATCCTGTTGTGGATGGAGTGGGGCAAGTTCAACGCGCCCGCCGTCGCCGCGCCGACCGTGGCGACCGCCACCGCGACGCAGCCGGGCAGCACCGTGCCCACCTCCGCGCCGACCGCGCAGCCGGGCAGCACGATTCCGCAGGCGCCCGCCGCACCGGCCGCCCCCGCGATCGCCGCCACGCCTTCGAGCGGCCAGCGGGTGACCGTCAGCAGCGACGTGCTGAAGCTGACCCTGGACGGCGGCAGCGTGCTGGAAGCCGAACTGCTGCACTACCCGCAGGACAAGCGCCCCGGCAGCCCGGCGGTGAAACTGTTCAACCAGGATCCGGCGCATTACTACGTCGCCGAAAGCGGCTGGGTGCCGGCCGGCAGCACGCGCGCCGCGCCCAACCACGAGAAGGGCTTCGTGCCGGAAGCCGGCACCACCTTCGCGCTGGCCGCGGGCGGCAATGAAATCTCCGCGCCCTTCATCTGGCGCGGTCCGGACGGCGTGACCATCCGTCGCACCTACACGCTCAAGCGCGGCGAGTACGCGCTGACCGTGCGCGACGAAGTGATCAACGGCGGCGGCACGCCGTGGCAGGGTTCGATCTATCGCCAGCTGACCCGCAATCCGCCGGTGGTCAAGCGCGGCATGACCAATCCGGAATCCTTCAGCTTCAGCGGTGCGACCTGGTACGACGGCGGCTACCAGCGCCGCAAGTTCGACGAGGACTACCTGGAAGACGGCCGCGTCGACTGGCGTGGCACCGGCGGCTGGATCGCGATGCTCCAGCACCACTTCTTCACCGCCTGGATTCCGCAGGCGGCCGATCACACCACCATCTCGCTGGACGAGCCCAAGTACGCCACCGGTCCGCGTCCGCTGATCCGTGACATGGCCGATCCGCTGAACGTCGCGCCGGGCCAGACCGTGGCCACCACCGCGCGGCTGTGGGTGGGTCCGAAGCTGGTTAACAAGATCAAGGCCGAGAACGTGCCGGGCCTGCACCGCGCGGTCGACTACAGCCAGTTCCAGATCTTCGATCTGATCGGCCAGGGCCTGTTCTGGATCCTGGCGCACCTGCATGCGCTGCTGGGCAACTGGGGCTGGTCGATCATCGGCCTGGTGGTGCTGGTGAAGCTGGCGCTGTATCCGCTGTCGGCGGCGCAGTACAAGAGCTTCGCCAAGATGCGCAAGTTCCAGCCGCGCATCCAGCAGTTGAAGGAACGCTACGGCGACGACAAGCAGAAGTTCCAGGTCGCCATGATGGAGCTGTACAAGAAGGAGAAGATCAACCCGATGGGCGGCTGTCTGCCGATCCTCGTGCAGATGCCGATCTTCCTGTCGCTGTACTGGGTGCTGGTGGAATCGGTGGAACTGCGCCAGGCGCCGTGGTTCGCCTGGATCCAGGACCTGACCGCGCAGGACCCGTACTTCATCCTGCCGATCCTCAACATGCTGGTGATGTGGCTCACCCAGAAGCTGACGCCGGCGCCGGGCATGGATCCGATGCAGCAGAAGATGATGCAGTTCATGCCGCTGGTGTTCGGCGTCATGATGGCCTTCTTCCCGTCCGGTCTGGTCCTGTACTGGGTCACCAACGGCGCGCTGGGCCTGCTGCAGCAGTGGTGGATGACCAAGCGGCATGGCGAACCGGCCACCGCGACAGCGACCGCCAAGAAGTAAGCCGCACCGCACCGAACCGAGAAAAACCCGCTGAAAGGCGGGTTTTTCTTTGTCGCGGTAACATGCGCGGCCACCATTTCCCTGGAACTGCAACCGGCCGGCGCCTCCGCCGACGCGGTGCGCGAACAGCTCAGGCAACCGCAATGAACCCCGCGCCGTCCTCCGACACCATCGCCGCCATCGCCACCGCTCCCGGTGCGGGCGGGGTGGGCATCGTGCGCCTGTCCGGTCCGCGCGCGCTGGCCATCGCGGCGGCGATGTGCGGACGCGCGCTGCATGCGCGGCGCGCCCACTACGTGCGTTTCGATGACGGCGAAGGCGGCATCCTGGACGACGGCATCGCGCTGGCATTCCCCGGCCCGGCCAGTTTCACCGGCGAGGACGTGGCCGAATTGCAGGCGCACGGGAGTCCGGTGGTGTTGCAGGCGCTGGTCGATCGCGCCTGCGCGCTGGGCGCGCGGCGCGCCCGTCCCGGCGAGTTCAGCGAACGCGCCTTCCACAACGGCAAGCTGGATCTGGCCCAGGCCGAGGCGGTCGCGGATCTGATCGCCGCATCCGACACCCGCGCCGCGCGGGCCGCGCGGCGTTCACTGGACGGCGTGTTCTCGCGCCGGGTGGATGCGATCGCCGCGAGCCTGCTGCGGCTGCGCGTGCATGTCGAGGCGGCCATTGACTTCGCCGACGAATCCATCGAAACGCTCGGCGGTGGCGAGGTCCGGGCCGGGTTGCAGCAGGCGCAGACCGAACTGCGGCAACTGCTGGCCGATGCCGAACGCGGGCGCAAGCTGCGCGACGGCCTGCATACGGTCATCGTCGGCCCGCCCAATGCCGGCAAGAGTTCGCTGCTGAACGCACTGGCCGGCAGCGACCGCGCCATCGTCACCGACGTGGCCGGCACCACCCGCGACACCCTGCACGAGACCATCCGCCTGGATGGGCTGGAGCTGCATCTGGTCGACACCGCCGGCCTGCGCGAAGGCGGCGATGCGATCGAACGCGAGGGCATGCGTCGCGCCCGCGCCGAACTGGAGCGCGCCGACCTGGCCCTGATCGTGGTCGATGCCCGCGACATGCAGGCCGGGGCGGCGGCGGTGGCCGACGTGATTGCGGAGGTGCCGCGCAAACTGTGGATCCACAACAAGGTCGACCTGTTGCCGGCATGGCCGGACGACCTCGACAGGGAAGTGGTGGCGGTGTCCGCCGCCACCGGCCAGGGCCTGCCGGCCCTGCACGCGCGCCTGCGCCAGATGGCGGGCCAGGGGGCGGGCGAAGGCAGTGAAGGGGAGTTCTCCGCCCGGGCCCGCCACGTTGACGCCCTGCGTCGCGCGTCCGGCCATGCTGAACAGGCAAATAGTGAACTGAATCACGAAATGCTGGAGCTGGCCGCCGAGGAACTGCGGTTGGCGCACGACGCGCTGGGCGAAATCACCGGCAAGATTTCCGCCGACGAGATGCTGGGATACATCTTCTCGACCTTCTGCATCGGCAAATAAGGTGACAAGATTGACAGACGGGGCGTGATCCCGTGTGCTGGGCACGCGGGATCCATTGATTCACTTTCGTGTTTCTGGGGGAAACAACCGATGCTGTCGAACACGCACTACGCCAAGTCGCGCTTGGCGGTACCGCTATTGCTGGTACTCACCATCGCCGCATGCTCCAAGGATGAACCGGCTCCGGCGCCCGCCGCAGGCCAGGCCGCCGCCGCGGGCCAGGCCGCGCCACCGCCACCGGCCGTTTCGGCGGAAGTCCAGGCCATGAACGTGGATCAGCTCCGCGACGCCGCCACCAACGCGCTGCGCGAGAACCGCATCTATGCGCCGGGCGGCAACAACGCGATGGAGTACTACCTGGCCCTGCGCGACAAGCTGCCCAACGATCCGGGCGTGACCAGCGCGTTGACCGATCTGATGCCGTACACGCTGATCGCCGCCGAGCAGAGCATCGCGCGCGAGGAGTTCACCGAGGCCCAGCGCCTGTCGGCGATCATCGAGAAGGCCGATCCGAAGGCGCCGGCGCTGCCGCGTTTGAAGCAGAGCATCGCCGCGGCGCAGGAAGCGGTCGCCCAGCGCGCCCAGGACAGCGAGACCCAGACCAAGGCCGCGGAAGAAGCGCGGTTGAAGGAACAGCAGCGGCTGGCCCAGCAGGCCGAACAGCAGCGTGCGACCGAAGCAGCCGCGGCACAGCAACTCGCGCAACAGCAGGAAGCGGCCCGCCAGGAAGCCGAGCGCCAGGCCGCGGCCCGACGCGAGGCCGAACAACGCGAAGCCGCGGCGCGCGCGGCGGCGGCCCAGACACCGTCCGCACCGGCGCCGGCCAGCACCGCGGCGACTTCGAGCGGCAGCAACCAGCTGCGTCCGATCAGCACGCCGGCGCCGCGCTATCCGCCCGAAGCCCTGCGCGCCGGCACCGCCGGCGAGGTGCTGGTGGAGTTCACCGTCGGCACGGATGGTTCGGTCACGTCCGCGCGGGTGGTGCGCGCCACGCCCGCCCGCGTGTTCGATCGCGAAGCGGTCAACGCGGCCAAGCGCTGGAAGTTCCAGCCGATCAGCGAGCCGGTCACCACCCGCCGCACGATCGGTTTCAATCCGGGCGGTTGATCGAAGCGACAGGCAGCAAGAAAAAGGGGCGGAATTTCCGCCCCTTTTTTGTGCCTGCTTTTTCAAGCGCGTTGCCGGACAAACCACCCGGTAGGAGCGGCGTCCCGCCGCGATCTCTCTGCCGGGTCGCCCGACACTCCCCGAAGCAAGCGCGGACCTCAGCCCGAAATCGCCAATCGCTCCTGGTGGTAACGGCGCACCGCGGCGAACCACAGCAGGGCCGCCAGGCCGAACGCGCTGGCCAGGTAGATGCCCCACACCTGCGGCGTGATCGCCTCGTTGCGGATGACCTTGAGGATCAGCTGGTTCTGCGCCAGGAACGGCACCGCGAACTGCCACAGCTGGCTCTTCACCGGACTGGCCATCAGCGCGAAGGTCGGCACCATCGGCAGCAGCAGCAGCCAGGTCATGTGGCTCTGCGCTTCCTTCATGCTCTTGGCGCCGGCCGCCAGCCAGGTCAGCAGCGAGGTGCCGATGAACAGCATCGGCAGCAGCACCAGCAGCATCTGCGCCATCGCCGGGAACGACACATTCAATTGGCGTCCGACCCCGGAGGAGATCTGCGCGCTGAAGCGGAACGCCAGCAGGGTCAGCACCAGCGTGCCCATGCCGATCACGCAGGCCGCGGCAATCTTGCCGCTGACCACCGCGCCGCGCGAGGCCGGCGTGGCCAGCAGCGGTTCCAGCGATTGCCGTTCGCGTTCGCCGGCGGTGGCATCCAGGATCAGGTAGGCGCCACCGATGAACGAGGTCAGGATCAGCAGATAGGGCAGCAGCACGGACAGCAGCACGCCGCGCTTGGCTTCCGGCGTGGCCAGATCCTGCGCACCGACATTCACCGGTTTGGCCACCGAGGCATCGAGCCCGCGCGCCATCAGCCGCAACGCGCCGGCCTGCTGGCTGTAGATCGCCAGCGTGGTCTCCAGCCGGCGACTGGGAATCTCGGCGTCGCGGCGGGTGCTGTCCTTGATGATCTCCACCAGCGCCGGCTTGCCGGCACGCCAATCCTTCGCGTAATCGGGACCGATGCGCAGGGCGACGTCGATGTCCTGGTTGCGGATCGCGGCGGCCAGATCCTTCGGCGGATCCACCGCTTTCAGGCCGTAACTGGCGAGGAAGGCCACCAGGTTGGGCGCGTTCTCCTTGCCGACCACGGGAATGTCCAGCGCCTTGTCGATCTGGGTGCGCGCGCGCTTCTCGGCCAGCGAGCCCATGCCCAGCATCAGCGCCGGATACAGCAACGGGCCGAGGAACAGCGCCAGCGCCAGGGTCCGGCGATCGCGCGCGAGATCGCGCAGTTCCTTGCGCATCACGGTGAATACGGTACCGAACAGGCTCATGCGTGCAGTCCCTCCTCGGACCCGATCACTTTGACGAAGGCGTCTTCCAGGTTGTCCTCGCCGACCTGCTGGCGCAGTTCGTCGGCGGTGCCGGCGGCGACCACGCGTCCCTTGGCGATGACCACGATGCGATCACACAGCGCGGCGACTTCCTGCATGATGTGGCTGGAGAAGATCACGCAACGGCCTTCCTCGCGCAGCTGGCGCAGGAAGCCGCGCATCGCGCGCGTGGTCATCACGTCCAGGCCGTTGGTCGGCTCGTCGAGGATGACGTTCCTCGGGTCGTGCACCAGCGCGCGCGCAATCGCGGTCTTGGTGCGCTGGCCCTGCGAGAAGCCCTCGGTCTGCCGATCCAGGATGTCGTCCATGTCCAGCGCCTGCGACAGCTTGCGGGTGCGCTCGGCGATGACTTCGCGCGACAGGCCGTGCAGCTCGCCGAAGTAGGCGATGTTCTCGCGCGCGGTCAGGCGCTTGTAGACGCCGCGCGCATCCGGCAGCACGCCCAGCGCGCGGCGCACCGTGACCGGGTCGCGGGCGGCATCGACGCCATCGACCAGCACGCTCCCGCGATCCGGCGACATCAGCGTGTACAGCATGCGCATGGTGGTGGTCTTGCCGGCGCCGTTGGGGCCGAGCAGGCCGGTGATTTCGCCGTCGCGCGCCTGGAAGCTGACCGCGTCCACCGCGTTGACCAGGCCGGTCTTGGTCTTGAAGCTCTTGTGCAGATCCTGTGCGACGATCATCGAATCTCTCCTGGAATCGCGTCTGCGGATGGGAAAGGGATGCGGAGGTCCATCACGGCTCCCATCCGTTGAAGCTGGTGAAGGCCGGCGTGCCGTCGATGGCATCCAGGCATTTCGCGTCGAGCGCCTTGGCGTCGGCCGATTCGATGAACTGGCCGACCAGCTTGGGCATGCAGCCCTGGCCGATCACGTTGTGGCCCTGGCCGCGCAGGACCAGGTGGCGACCGTTGGCCAGGCCCTTGAGCACCGTTTCGCCGTAGCTCGGCGGGGTGACCGGATCCTGCTCGCCGGACATCAGCAGCGCCGGCACCTTCGACACCAGCGGCTGGTTGAATCCGGCCGGGCGTTCGCCCTTCGGCCATACCGCGCAGGGGCTGAAGAACAGCCGCGCCAGATCGTCGCCCATCACCGTGCCGGCGTCGGCCGGATCGGGTTTGTAGCGGTCCGCGTCCTCGGCGCAGATCACCGACAGCTGCATGCCGCGCGCCATCTGGCCGGACACCTGTCCGTCCATGAACTTGGCCAGCGACATCAGCGGGCCGTAGCGGCCCTGGTCGGCTTCGTCCAGCACCAGCGGCAGCAGCGAGGTGGTGGCCGGCATGTAGGAGAACGCGTGGGTCAGTCCGGTCACCGTGGACGCGGTCAGCTTGTCCTGCTTTTCCTGACCGTTGGCCGGATCCCGGTAGGTCACGTCCACCGGCGTGGTGGACAGGCGCTGTTTGAGCGCCAGCAGGCGGGTGCGCAGGTCGGTCGGATAGCGCGCGCGACAGGCCGCGTCGGCGGCGCAGGCCTTCGACTGCAACGCGAGCGCTTCGTCGAAGCGGCGCGCGAATTCGCCGCCGACCACCAGCGCGTTCGGCGCCACGCCGTCCAGCACGATCGCGCGGGTGTGCTGCGGATAGGTGCCGGCGTATTGCTGGGCGACGCGGGTGCCGTAGGACACGCCGATCAGATTGATGCGCGGCGCGCCGAGCGCTTCGCGCACCGCGTCCAGATCGCGGATGGCCTCGGTGGTGGTGTAGAAGCGCAGGTCCGCGCGCTGCGACAGGGCATCGACGCAGCGCTGCGATTCGGCGCGGATGGCGGTTTCGCTGAGCGCGTCCAGTTCGGCGACCGAGGATGTCTCGTCCGGGCGACCGCAGTCGAGCGGGTTGGAACGGCCGGTGCCGCGCTGATCCACCAGCACGACATGGCGCTGCTTGCGCACCTCGCGCAGGGCGGCGTCGATCATCACGGCGTGATCGGTCGCGGCCTGGCCGGGACCGCCGGCCAGGAAGAACACCGGATCCTCGGTGGCGGCGCCTTCATCGGTGGCCGGCAGCCAGGCGAGGTTGAGGGCGATCTTGCGGCCCTGCGGCGCCTGGCGGTTCTCCGGCACCTCGAAGGTCGCGCACTGCGCCTCGACGTTGCCGCCCGAGACCGGTTCGGCCAGTGTGCAGGGCTGGAAGGTGATGCGGCCGTAGGCGCGGCCGCTGGCGGCCTGGTCCGGGGCCGGGGCATTGCTGCACGCGCTCAGCGCGAGCAGGCTGGCGCAGGCCAGCAGGGTGTTGCGATGGTGTCGCATGGGCATTCGTCCTGGTTGCGATGCGTTTCAGGATGCCATGACGACGCCGGCCGGCGGATGTGACCAAAGTGCATCGACATTCTTGAATCCGCCCGGATGCGCCGCCGGAGAGCCACCGGAGAACGCCCCAAGCCCCGGTAGGAGCGGCGTCCCGCCGCGAGCTTTTCACGCAGCGGTCGGCAATGCCCGACGAAATGCCGACGAAGAGGCCACCGAAGAGCTCGCGGCGGGACGCCGCTCCTACCGGGAATGTCGCCGGGCGGTGCCGGTTTATTTGCTGCTGACGTATTTTTCGCGGCGGATCTGCGGAATCGGCAGGCCGGCGGCCTTCAGCGCCTCGAAGCAGGCATCGACCATGTCCGGATTCCCGCACAGGTAGGCGATGTCGGTTTCCGCGTCGGGAGCGAACTCGGCCAGGTGCTGCTGCACGTAGCCCTGGCGGACATCCGGATGCGGATGGTCCGGCAGCTCGCGCGAGAAGCAGGGCACGAAGCGGAACTGCGGGTGCTGATCGGCAAAGGCGCGGAAATCGTCGCCGTACAGCAGTTCGGCCGGCGTGCGCGCGCCGAACAGCAGCACCACTTCGATGTCGCGGCCGGCAATCTGCTCGGCCAGCTGGGGCAGCATCGCCCGGTACGGGGTCACCCCGGTGCCGGTGGCGATCAGCAGGTAGCGCCGGTTGCGGTCATTGGGCATCAGGCAGAACCGGCCGTAGGGGCCGCTGGCATCGACATGGCCGCCCTCCGGCAGGCCCTCGAACAGGGCCGTGGCCGCGCCGCCAGGCACGTAGCTGACCGCGATTTCCACCGCCTCGCCCGGTCCCAGCCGGTGATCGTGGATGGTCGCCAGCGAATAGCTGCGCTTGGCCGCGGTGCCGTCGGCATAGCTGAAATGCACCTGGATGAACTGGCCCGGGATGAAATCCAGGGGCTGGCCGTCGTCGCGGACGAAGACATAGTGGCCGACGCTGGGGGCCAGCATGCGGCGCCCGACGAGCTTCAACGGAAAATGGACGATGGCCAAAGTGCTGGGCGATGGAACGGTGTGGTGCCGGGGCCGGCCCGGCGGGGTGCCTATAATAAGCGTTCGTGTCCCCCCGGGCGCCCACGTCGGCGCCGCAAGGTCCCTACGTGCCCCATCCCGTGGTTTCCGCGAACGCGCCCGCGCTCGCCATTTCCGATCTCCGCAAGGTCTACGACAACGGCGTACAGGCGCTCAAGGGCGTCTCGCTGGAGGTCGCGCCCGGCGATTTCTTCGCCCTGCTCGGCCCCAACGGCGCCGGCAAGTCGACCCTGATCGGCATCGTCAGCTCGCTGGTGAACAAGAGCGGTGGCGAGGTCGAGGTGTTCGGCGTCAACCTGTCGCGCCACCGCGACGACGCCCTGCGCCTGATCGGCCTGGTGCCGCAGGAACTGAACTTCAACATGTTCGAGAAGCCGCTCGACATCCTGGTCAACTACGCCGGTTTCTACGGGGTGCCGCGCGCCGAGGCGCTGGTAATGGCGGAAGAGGAACTCAAGCGCGCCCAGCTGTGGGACAAGGCGCAGATGATGAGCCGCACGCTGTCCGGCGGCATGAAGCGGCGGCTGATGATTGCCCGCGCGATGATGACCCGGCCGAAGCTGCTGATCCTCGACGAGCCCACCGCCGGCGTGGACATCGAGATCCGGCGCGGCATGTGGAAGACCCTGAAGGACATCAATGCCGCCGGCACCACCATCATCCTGACCACCCACTACCTGGAAGAGGCCGAAAGCCTCTGCCGCAACCTGGCCATCATCGACCACGGCACCATCGTCGAGCAGGGGCCGATGCGCGCGCTGCTGGCCAAGCTGGACGTGGAAGGCTTCCTGCTGGACATCGACGGCGATCTGCCCGCGCAGCTGCCGGCGATCGAAGGCGCCGTGCTGGTGGCGGCCGATCCGCACACGCTGGATCTGGACATGCCGCGGGCGATGGATCTCAACCGCATCTTCGCCGCGCTCAATGAAGCCGGCATCCGCGTGCGCTCGATGCGCACCAAGAGCAACCGGCTGGAGGAACTGTTCGTGCGCATGACCGGCAACGGCAAGGAGCAGGCGGCATGAGCAATCCCAACCTGATCGCCTTCGGCACCATCGTCCGCCGCGAGGTCTCGCGGATCCTGCGCATCTGGGGCCAGACGCTGGTGCCGCCGGCCATCACCATGACCCTGTACTTCCTGATCTTCGGCGGCCTGATCGGCTCGCGGATCGGCGACATGGGCGGTTACTCCTACATGGAGTTCATCGTGCCGGGCCTGGTGATGATGAGCGTCATCCAGAACAGCTACGGCAACATCTCCTCCAGTTTCTTCGGCGCCAAGTTCGGCCGCCACATCGAGGAACTGCTGGTCAGCCCGATGCCCAACTGGGTGATCCTGTGGGGCTACGTGGCCGGCGCGGTGCTGCGCGGACTGATGGTCGGCGTGATCGTGCTGGCGATCGCGATGTGCTTCACCCAGGTGCGCATCCCGCATCCGCTGGTCACCCTGAGCACGGTGCTGCTGGGCGCGACGATCTTCTCGCTGGCCGGTTTCATCAACGCGGTCTACGCCAAGAAGTTCGACGACGTGGCGATCGTGCCGACCTTCATCCTGACCCCGCTGACCTACCTGGGCGGCGTGTTCTATTCGGTCAAGCTGCTGCCGCGGTGGGCCGAGGCGATGACCCACGCCAATCCGATCTTCTACATGGTCAACGCGTTCCGCTACGGCCTGCTGGGCAGCAGCGACGTGCCACTGTGGGTGGCCTACGCGCTGATGCTGGTGTTCGTGCTGGCGCTCAGTTCGCTGGCGCTGTGGCTGCTCAAGCGCGGCGTCGGCCTGCGCAGTTGAATCTGCGCCGGCCTGGTCCGGCGCGATGCAGGGAGTTGTGTGGATGCGAATCCTGATCCTGGGTGCCGGCGGCACCGGCGGTTATTTCGGTGGCAGGCTGGCGCAGTCCGGCGCCGACGTCACTTTCCTGGTCCGCGCGCCGCGCGCGGCGGATCTGGCGCGCGAGGGCCTGCGCATCCGCAGCCCGCTCGGCGACGCCGACCTGCCGGTGGCGACGGTGACCGCCGAAGCGCTGCCGGCACGGGTCGCGTCGCATCCCTTCGATCTGGTCCTGCTCAGCTGCAAGGCCTACGACCTGGACAGTTCGATCGACGCGATCGCACCCGCGATCGAGGCCGGTGCCGACGTGCTGCCGGTGCTCAATGGTCTGCTGCACTACGCCCGACTGGATGCGCGGTTTGGCCGCGAACACGTGATCGGCGGCCTGTGCTTCATCAGCGCCACCAAGGGACCGCAGGGCGAAATCCTGCATCTGGGCAAGCCCGCTTCGATCACCTTCGGTGAACGTGACGCCGCCGCGCCGCGCGCGCGCCTGTCGGCGTTCGCCGATGCCTGCGCGAAGGCCGGCGTCGATCATCTGTTGTCGCCCGACATCGCCCGCGAGCAGTGGATCAAGTACAGCTTCCTCACCGCATTGGCCGCCGGCACCTGCCTGATGCGCGCACCGATTGGACGGATCGTGGCGGGCGAGGGCGGTGAGGCGTTCATGACCGCGCTGTACGCCGAATGCATCGCGGTGGCGGCGGCGTCCGGACAACCGATTCCGCAGGCCGCGCAGGACACCGCGCTGGTGACGCTGCGGCAATCGGGATCGGACATCAAGGCCTCGATGCTGCGCGACCTGGAAGCCGGCCAGCGCGTGGAGGGCCTGCAGATCGTCGGCGACATGGTGCATCGCGCACAGCGATCTGGATTGCCGGTACCGCTGCTGTCCACCGCCTGGTGCCATCTTCAGGCCTACGAAGCGTCGCTGCCGGCGCGTTGATCGCGCGGGTGCCGCCTCCGCGTCGACCGATTCACCGGCACCGGTAACGACGTTCCTCGCGGCGGCATTGCGCCGGCAGGCCGTGCTTGTCCCAGTAGGCGGCGATGCCGTTGCGGCGCAGATAGTCCTGGAAGGCCGGATCCTCGCGCAGATACCCCAGATCGCGGGTCCACAGCAGCAGATCCCAGGACGAGTACGAACGCCTTCGCACCTGCTCCAGTCCGTTGATCACCGCGGCCGTGTCGCGTTGCGGATCCAGCACGCTGAGGAAATTCATCAGTCCGGTGCGCTGTTCGAAGTCCTTCATCGCGATCCGGGTCTGCGGCCAGGCGGCGGGATCCACCAGTGCCCGGCTGGCCAGCAGGTAGGACTGGCGAAGCAGCGGGCCATACTGCCGGCTGCCGGTGTCGTCGGGTCCACCGATGCCGGCGGCGATCACCGGCAGGGCCGCATGATCCCCGCGCCATGCCGCGTTGAACCAGCGGCCATAGCGCCCGAAGCGCCCGGCGCGCTGCAATTCGACCAGCGCTTCGCGATGCCGGCCCAGGGTGTCGAGAATGCGGCCATGGCCGAAGTGCCAGCCCTGGTTGAGCGGGTCGCGCCGCGCGCCGTCCCGCATCACCTGTTCGGCCTGATCCAGGTAGCCCAATGACGCCAGCGCCATGGCGTACTGGAACTGCGCACGCATCTCGCTGGGCGCCAGCTCGGTGGCATGCCGGTACAGCGACAGGCAACGCTCCCACTGGTTGTCGCGGCAGGCGGCGGCGGCCTGCGCCAGATAAGGTTCGGGCAACCCGGGATCCAGCCGTTGCGCCAATGCGGCGTGATGCAGGGCGTCCTGCCGGAGTTCGACCGCCAGTTCCGGTCGCAGGTAGGCGCGTCCGTCCAGCGCCGCGGCCAGGGCGGCGTGCGAAGGCGCATGTTCCGGCTGTTCGGCCACCAGTTGGCGCAGGCGCGTTTCGGCCAGTTCGATCCGTTCGGGCGGCACCGGCGGCGGCGCCCGCAGCAACGCCTGCGCGGCCAGGTAGCGACGGTAGAAATCCGCGTCGCCGCCGCGGGTGGTCGCGACAGGACGCGCCAATCCCAGGTTGAGCGCAAGCGCCCCGGCGACGGCCTGGGCGATGTCGCGTTCGAGCGCCAGCACATCGGCCACGTCGCGATCGTAGTCCTGGCTCCACAGCGTGCGTCCGTTCGCCGCGTCCACCAGCCGTAGATGCACCCGCAGGCGTTCGCCAACCTGGCGCACGCTGCCCTCCAATGCGTGGCTGACGCCGAGTTGCCGCACCAGCCGGGACAGATCGGCACCGGCGGCGGTGGCCAGGCGGGTCGAATCGCGCGCGATCACCCGCAGTCCGCGGATCCGCGAAAGCGTGCTGATCAGTTCTTCGCTGAGACCGAAGGCGATGTCGCGATCCCCTTCGCCCACCGCGATCAACGGCATCACGATCAGGGTGCGCGGCACAGCCTGGGCCGACGCGGGCGTCGTGCCGGGATCGCGCGCGACGAACACCGCCGCCACCAGCAACAGCAGGCCCAGCGCGGATGCGGCCGCCCAGGCGAGCAGGCGCGGCACGCGCGGGGGCGTTGCGGCGAGCGCGGGACCGAGCGCCGGTTCGACCGCTGGAGCGGGAGCGGCGGTACCCGCGTCGGGCGGCGCGACGTCATCGCTGAAGCGGTAGCCGACGCCATGCAGGGTATGCAGCCAGCGCGGATGGTGGGCGTCCTCGCCCAGCGCGTGCCGCAGCAGGGTGATCACCCGGTTGAGCACGCCGGGGGTGACGTGGCGGTGGCCCCACACCGCGTCGAGGATCTCGTCGCGACTGAACGCGCGGCCCGGCTCCGACGCCAGCAGCGCCAGCACGTCGAACGCCTTCGGTTCCAGCGGGCGCACCTCGCCGTCGCGCAGCAACTGGCGGCCAGCCAGGTCGATGACCACGCCGTCGAGCACGATGCGGGCGGAAGCGGATGACGGCATGGCGGTCGGCGCAGGAGGGTTCCGGCGGAACACGTACATCCTAGGGATACGCGGAAGCGTGGCCGTGCCGGCCTAAGCATTTCCCAAGCTTCCCAAGCCGTTCATCGGGGTTTCCCGCCAGCGTCCTCAAGACCCGGACGCGGCGGCGGCGCGAGGCTGGCGACCCGGCCATCGAAGGAGAAACGCCATGAACGCCATTCCCGCCGCCCTGCTGTCCGCGCTGCTGCTGACGCCGGTCGTGTCGCCGCCGGTCCATGCCGGCACCGTCCTGCCACCGGCCGAACTGCGCGTGGATTGCACGCAGCCGCGCCTGCCGCCCCAGTACGAAACCGGTCGCTGGCTGGGCCAGGCCAACGCCGGCCAGGCCTATGCCTCGCGCCAGCGGCTGATGGCCGAGGTCCAGCGCGCCTGCCGGAAGCCCGGCATCCGCACGGTCGTGTTGCAGTTGCCGGGTCCGGCCGATCTGCCGGAACGTGGACTGGCCGGGCGTCCCTAGGCGCCGGGCTCGCGCGCCGGCAGGCGGAAAAAAGCGCGCGCCGTGGCGGTGGTCGCGGTGGCGGTGGCCTCCACCGATTCGCCGCGATCGCGCGCCAGTTCCTCGACGATGTGGGCCAGGTACATCGGCTCGTTGCGGCGGTGCGAAGGCTGTGGCCGCACCGTGCGCGGCAGCAGGTAGGGCGAGTCGGTCTCGATCATCAGCCGTTCGGCGGGAATGTGCGGGACCAGTTCGCGCAGGTGCTGGCCGCGGCGCTCGTCGCACAGCCAGCCGGTGATGCCGATGTGCCAGTCCTGGTCGAGGTAGTCGAACAGTTCCTCGCGGCTGCCGGTGAAGCAGTGCACCACCGCCGGACCCAGCCGGCCGTCGAAGTTCTTCATCATCGCCATGAAGTCCGCATGCGCGTCGCGCTGGTGCAGGAACAGCGGCTTGCCGTTCTCCGCCGCGATCTGCAACTGGCGCTCGAACGCGCGCCGCTGCGCCGGCCGTGGCGAGAAATCGCGGAAGTAGTCCAGCCCGCATTCGCCCACCGCGACCACTTCCGGATGCGCGTGCAGCGCGCGCATCTCGGCGTCGCACTCG